>Ga0222429_100238_pt1 | contig 69326 bp, 57 predicted proteins | sample 1B50Ametagenome_FD_182475 | JGI IMG/M metagenome (GOLD analysis project Ga0222429, IMG submission 182475) | Enriched microbial communities from leaf-cutter ant dump, University of Wisconsin, Madison, United States - 1B50A (version 2) | ecosystem: Environmental > Terrestrial > Nest > Insects nest...
GGCCTGCCGCTAGCGTTCATCCTGAGCCAGGATCAAACTCTCCACTGTAAAATGAAGTCCGGGCACTCTCCCGCCCAAAGGCGGGAAGCGCCCCTTTGTGTCTGTCCGCCCGTGGGCCGGCTCGGTCGCCGGCCCAAAGGGACCGCTGCGCTACATGATCATTTCCTTAAAGAACTCCAACGCCTCCGCTCCAAGCTTCGGCTATCTAACCGGACCGTTCAACGGACCGTGTGCTTTCTGTTTACTCTCCCTCTGTTTCCGGAGGGAATGCAAAGGTAGGAATTTTTTCCGGAACAGCAAAAAACATTTCACTTCTACGTCCCTCTTTTCAACCTCCCTCCCTCGCGGAGTGGTGCAAAGGTAGGAACTTTAGCCTTTCCCTCCAAGAGGTTCGACATCTTTTGGACAAAAAAACTTGCAAGGCGCTGTAAACCTGCGCGATATTTTTGCATTCCGCGCCCGTTCTCCCCAGCTTTATCCCTGTCCGCAGGGGAGAACTCCTCCGGCACGTCACGTGCCCTCGCCGACACCTGGGCAAAAAAGGAAGGCGCACGCCCGAACGGGGGCTCCGCATGCCAGAAGGCGCACGGGAACGAGGCTTCGGGACGGGCTACCAAGGGACCTTCTCCGCTATGCAGGTCCGCCAGGCATTCGATCCCGGGCCGTAACAGCTCCGCAACGGTGTCAGCTATCATAGCGGGTAAGCTGAACAAGATGGAGGCTAAGTAGTGTTTTTAATGAGGATTTACCTCTATAATCCTTCAAGAATCTATGGCGCCACAACGAAGTTGCCGTACAGCTATAGCACAGGCTCCTAAAGGCGGGGACATGGACAAATAACAGGGGAGATACGTCGGAATAGCCTCCTTTGGAAATTCACCTCAATAAATAAGATTTCTTAAAAACCTTACTTGCCTCTAATGTTTGGCAAAAAACCCGTTACAACACCAATTAATGGAAGAAAAGAGCAGATTTTGAAAACGTACGAAATGCTGGTTTGGTCAGCCAGCCAACCTAACACTGCCGAACCAATGCCTCCCATCCCGAAAGCAAAACCAAAGAAAAGACCGGCAACCATGCCCACTTTCCCTGGAACTAAATCGGTGGCATAGACCAAAATGGCCGAGAAGGCTGAAGAAATAATCACCCCAATGACAACAGCAAGTGCTATAGTACCAAACAAATCCATGTAAGGCAAGAGCAATGTAAATGGTGCCGCACCTAATATAGAAACCCAGATAACCAGCTTGCGACCATATTTATCGCCCAATGGACCTCCGAGAATGGTACCGACGGCAACCGAAGCCAGAAAAACAAAAAGACAGATCTGGGATTCTTGGACACCGATTGCAAATTTATCCATGAGATAGAAGGTAAAATAGCTAGTCATGGAGGCCATATAAAAATACTTCGAAAAAATTAGTATCAAGAGTATCCCCAGTGACACCACAATCTTCGCTTTACTCAAGGGCACGGCCGTACTCGAACCAACAATTGGTTTTACAGCAACACTCTTTAGGGTCATATTGGACTTGTACCACTTGCCAACTACCGTCAAGATAGCAATAGCCAATACGGCAAATAAGGCGAACCAACGGATATGTGCTTGCCCGTGCGGAATAACAATCATAGCCGCCATCAATGGACCAATAGCGCTCCCGGCATTTCCTCCTACTTGAAAAATCGATTGTGCCAACCCCTTTTTCCCACCCGAAGCAAGTTGCGCTACCCTAGAAGCCTCTGGGTGAAAAATGGAAGAACCCGTTCCCACCAGTCCTACAGAAATCAAAATAAGGGCATAGCTGCTCGCCCACGACAAGCATATCAATCCCAGCAACGTAAAGCCCATCCCCAGGGCCAATGACTGCGGATTAGGCCGACGGTCGGTATAATGCCCTACAAATGGCTGTAAGATGGATGCTGACATTTGAAAAACAAAAGTAATCATCCCGATTTGGGAAAAACTTAAACCAAAGTTTGTCTTCAACAGCGGATAAATGGAAGGCACGACCGATTGCAACAAGTCGTTGAGCAAGTGGCTAAAGCTAATAGCCAATAATATACTATATACTGTCCTATTTACGATAGGGTTTTTAGAATTTGTTGCGAACGTTTTCGTATTCATTTTCAGAACATTTTCGTGCTAAGAAAAGATGGTATCAGGCGTTATGGACACCTGAATTTGCCATGAGCGGGACAAACATATTCATTTATTCTTTACATTCCTATTGCAATTGGCTTAATTTTTGGAATAGTAATTGATAAATTACTGAGAGAAATTAAAAGAAAGGAAAATATGATTAAAAAAGAGAAGATGAAAACATCTATTTTAGCAGAAAGCCCCTATATGTACTATATCACAAATTGGGGATTTGTGGAACAAAAGACCACAAACACAAAAAGTACAGAAAGAATTCAAAAGAGAGGATAGATCCTCTTTTGAATTTCACCGATAAAGCCAATTCTTACCCATCCCGATTTTATTTTTTATTCAACCAGACGTAAATGTATGTTTTCTAAGTTTAACAATCTAAATATAAATGATTTCTCGAAAATATTTCACAAGTTTAGATTCAGTTTTTCTCTTCACGCTTTGGAACATCTTTCTCTTCTTCCCGGTCCTCTATTATCGTTTCATCCTCAAATAAAACACGTATAGACGGCGTATAGGTATCCTCATGTTGCCCTGTTCTATTTGCCCAAAAGAAGGCACCTAAAAAAAATAAAGCGATCAAAACACTGCAGCCAATCAGAAAAAATATAATGCTCATTTTATAGTATTGAGTAGTATGTATTGCGTATTGAGATTATCCAAATATACATGAAGTTTTTTGAGCTTCACACAGATATATTAAAAATAGTCCATAAAAATGCCTCTGTTCGTGATTCCTCAATTAAACGATTCACTAACTATACCAGCTTCCTCCGTTTTGCGAACCAACGGGTGGTCAGGCTCGTAAACGAGATAATGGTAATGGTACTGATCGGCATTAAAATAGCCGCAAACAGTGGCGACATCGTTCCCTGCACAGCAAAACTCAATCCCACTACATTATATAGCAAGGAAATCACAAAGCTCATCTTAATGACCTTCACAGCATCTTTGCTAAACGCGAAGAATTGTGGAAGCTTATCAAAGGAAATTCCGTCTAATATTGCATCGCAACCCGGCGAGAAATTATTGATATCATCTGAAACAGCAATACCTAAATCCGCCTTGCGCAGAGCACCTGCATCGTTCAATCCATCGCCCAACATGCATACTCTTCTGCCAGCCAATTGCCATTGTCCTATCTTCTCTAGCTTGTCTCCCGGATTTTGGTTAAAAAGCAAGTGGGACTGATTAGGAAAGATCAACCGCAATGCATCCGCCCTACGTTCATTGTCTCCGGAGATCAAATGCAAATCGTAATGGCAGGCTCTCAAACAGTTGATCACCTGGGAAAGTCCTTCCCGCCAGGACTGCTCCAAGGTAAAGCAACCTTTGAGATTCTGATTGATTTTGACGTAAACAACCGAACCTTTACTATCCGATGTATGCATGCCTATGAATGAAGAGCTACCCATCTGAATATCGTAATCCTGGTATCGGGCCCTTTGCCCGCGCCCTATTACTTCCTCATACCCTTCTAGGGAAAGTATCGTACATTCACCCAGCCATTTGGCAATTTCCCTACTCAACGGATGATTGGAATTACGGCAAACTGAATAAATCAGGTCACGCTCCATTTTGGACAAAGCTCCTTCAAAGCACATCGTCGAGGCATTGGGGGAAGAAATCGTTCCCGTCTTGTCAAACACAACCGTATCAATCGCAGCCATCTGTTCAATTGCTGCCGTGTTCTTAATGTATAGCTTGTTTCGGTCAAAAATGCTCAATGCAGCTGACAGCGTGAAAGGTGAACTCAGCGCCAGTGCACAGGGGCAGGCAATAATCAGCACCGCCGTAAAGGCCATCCATGCTCTCTCGGCATTGCCTCCCGCTATCCAATAAGCTGTGGCCAATAGGGCAATAGAAAGCAATCCTATGGTAAAATACTTGCTAATAAATCCCACAAATGTGTTAAATTTCTTTTCGTAGGACTTAAAGCTTTCGTTATTCCACAATTTGGTGAGGTAACTTTGGGAAACAGCTTTCACCACCTCCAATTCGATAACCCCTCCCATCTGTCGACCCCCGGCATAAACGACCTCTCCCAATACCTTCTCCACTGGTTTGCTTTCTCCTGTTACGAAACTGAAGTCGATAGATGCCGTTCCTTTGAGCAAAATCGCATCTGCCGGAATGATTTCATTGTGGCGTACCAAAATCCGATCTCCTACCCGCAGATCGGCCATCTGTGTCGGCTTATCCACACCATCTTTCACTACCGTAACGGCTACCGGAAAATACGAACGGTAGTCACGTTCAAAAGAAATGTGATGGTAAGTACGTTGTTGCACCCATTTTCCGATCAGGATAAAAAACACCAAACTGCACAGCGTATCCATAAAACCGGCCCCTGTATGCGTCAGTATTTCAAAAGCAGAGCGAAAAAAAAGCACAAAGATTCCTAACGCCAAAGGTACGTCGAGATTTAACTGCCGTTGCCTCAAACTGGTCCAAGCCGACTTAAAATAATCCGAAGCACTGTATAGCAATACGGGAATACCAAATGCCAAATTCATGTATCCGAAGAAATCCGCGTATTGTCTTTCAAATGCGGCCATCCCAAAATATTCGGGAAAGCTAATCATCATGGAGTTGCCAAAACAGAATCCGGCAACCGTGATCTTGGCAATAAGACCGCTTTGGTCTAGCTTCTTTCCGGCCTTGACAACATCTTGCAGGGTAATCTTAGGGTCGTAGCCAATCTGTTGCAACAACTCTACCAATGTCCGTAGGGAGATCTCCTGGTTACTGAACGTAATACTGGCCTGTTTTTTCATAAAATCCACCTGTGCACTTTTCACACCCGGATGCAACTTGTACAAATGTTCCAACAGCCAAATACACGAACTACAGTGGATAGCTGGGACATAAAATGTAATGATAGAAATCTCTTCGTCTTGGTAGTCCACTAATTTGGCGACGATATTGGGTTCGTCTAGATAGGCGAGATCCTCTTTTTGTGCCTTCTGCGACTTGCCCGGATGGCTATTGTATCTGTAATAGCTTTGGAGATTGTTTTCATTCAATACTTGATAGACGGTTTGACACCCAAGACAACAAAACGTATGATTGTCTAACACGTAAGGGGTTTCTTCCACCTTATCGCCACAGTGGTAACATTTCTTGCCTATTAACAGATTGTCTATTTCCGACATTGTATTTTTTATAGTATGACAGCACTAGTTGTCAACCAGCATCAGTAATTAATCTATAATAAAAACCGGTCAAACAATTAAACAGTTTACCGATTCACCCTTTTAAATTGCCTGGCTAAACATTTTTTGTTCCTTGGAAAGCTGCAGACGTTGATCAAAAGCCATGCAGATATTCCGCAAAAACGACTTACCCAAAGACGTCACTTCTATCCTATTGTCTGTGATGGTTACCAATCCATCATGCAACAACGGTTCCAACCGCTCTAAAATTACGTCATTCCATTGGAAATCCGGTATCAAAACGACTTTTCCCCTGCACATCATATCCAGTATATACCGTCGCAACACCACATCTTCCTCTGTCAGCAAATGCCCTTTCACCACAGGAAGCTCACCTGCGTCAATCATTTCATAATATTTTTCTACTGTTTTCACATTTTGTGCAAGGGCCGTCCAGGCGTCGCTGATCGAGGAAACGCCCAATCCTATCAATAACGGCGTATAACGATCGGCATAACCCATGAAATTCCGATGCAGGGTACCTTGGACAGATGCAATGAAGAGTTCGTCGTTTGGTTGGGCAAAATGATCCATTCCAACGTCTTTATACCCTTGCGCTTCAATCATCTCTTTACCCAGCATATATAAGTCCAATTTATCCTGCCCCGTAGGCAAGTCGGTCTCCGTAAAGCGCCTTTGTCCGGGCTTGATCCAAGGTACATGCGCATAGCTATAAAAGGATATTCGATCCGGCGAGAGTGCCAGCGATTTCTCGACAGTATCGCGTACCGTGGATTTGGTCTGTAGCGGCAAACCATAGATGAGATCAAAATTGATGGAAGTATACCCAATCTCCCGGGCCTGTTGCATAACTCTTTCTACGTCTTCTACTGTTTGATGACGATTGATGAGATACTGTACCTGAGGATCGAAATCTTGTATACCCAAACTTAGTCGCCTAAACCCTAAATCATACAGGGTTTGCAAATGCGTTTTACTTGTATTGGCAGGATGGGCTTCAAAAGAAAAAGAGGCTGTCTCCGAGAGGGTTGCGCCATTCAATAATCCCACGACCAATCTGTGTAGATTTTCCGCCTGAAAAAAGGTTGGAGTGCCACCACCAAAATGAATCTCATTAATGTGGATAGGTTCTCCGATAACCAATTTGTACATATCCCATTCTTTCAGCAAACGATCAATGTACGGTGTTTCCACCGCATGGTTTTTCGTGATACGTGTATTACATCCGCAATAGGTGCAAAGACTCTCACAAAACGGCAGATGCACATAGATACTAATGCCCCCCGCCTTTGAGGCGCAATAAGTCGCTTTTAAGCGATTTATCCAATCTTCACTGTTGAATGCCTCATTTTCCCACAAAGGCACAGTCGGATAGCTGGTATAGCGCGGTGCCGCGACATTGTATTTTGTGATCAATTTCTTATCAAACATTTTTGCCTTCCGTTTTTTGCTTCATCTCCCCGCTACATGTTGTCAAACAACAACAAGCATCACCCACACAATGTCCTGAGCTCCACAGATTCAAATTGTGGATGGTTTGTTTGGCTATCCCTCTTGGGGTTCGGTCGGGATAGGGTGCATTGGCAATCATCATCCCTAAGCTCTCCGCTTTCTCCAAGTCGATGTGATCGGTTGTTAGCGAACGGGTAATAATTTTTGAGATCCCATGTTGTTTTAATGCAATCAAAACATCTTCATCCAACCGATCATCTTCTGACACAATCACGGCCTCTTTTCCTTCAGCATAATGTATCGTTTTGAAATTCAAAGGATTAGATATCAATGTCAAATCATGAATCTTCCCATTGGCTATAGCCAATAGCTCCTTCTCAAAATCTTTTATATTGTAGGCCACGACTTTCATGGGATGATTTTCTAAATAGTTAATGGCAAAATTAACCTACGCGAATTAAGATTCAGATGTAACGCATCAAATAATAAAGTGATATTGGTCACATTGCAGAAAGGGGGTGTAGCTAATCGATAAAATATATAGACTTCTATCCGCAAGATGAAAAGTGTTCCCATTTGCCCCGGTTAGTGGAGACACGAAACAAGGAGGTGATTAAACACTTCGGTATTTAACCTATTAAAATTTAAAAACCTTAATTTGTCATCCTGAACGCAGTGAAGGATCTGTACGCACAGTTGTTTAAATTATCTTCGATGAGTCTTTCGGGATTCCTCCTAACGTCGGAATGACAAAAGAGGCCATTTGTTATTTTTTGAAGCTTCTAATGCCTCGGTTAGTGCGCCCCCTTTGCCCGGTTCGCGTCTTCACGAACCGGAATAATTGCTTCGTGGAGACACGAAACAGCGTGGTGATTAAACACTTCGGTATTTAACCTATTAAAACTTGATATTCTTCAACTTATCAATCGAAAATATACGGATCGCATTCCCTTCTTTGGTGATAAGTTTTTCATCTTTGAAATCGGCTAACATGCGACTGATGGTTTCATTGGCTGTACCGGCCAAGGCAGCCAGATCGTCTCTTGAAACACGTATGACCACTGCATCTTCCTTGTTGATGCCGACGCTCTTTTCAGCTACTTGGACCAAAGCATTGGCTACCCTTTTGCGGACAGTGTCGTAGGCAAATCCAAGCATTTGTTCTTCTTTTTCACGGATATTCCCTGAAAGCAATTTGATGAATTTACCAGCTATAATCGGCTTATTATAAAGAAGTTCAAAAAACTTATCCTTCGGAATCAAAGCTACTTCACAATCTTCCAAAGCGGCCGCATTATCATTGTATTGTTCATTAAGCAATACCGCTTCATACCCAAAGAAGTGATCATCAATATGAATATCTGTAGAAAGTTCCCGACCATCCAAATAATAAAGAAAACTCCTCACCTTCCCTTGCAATAAGTAATACACAAAAACCGGAGAATCGCCAGCCTCATAAATCAGCTGTTTCTTTTTGAATGTTTTCACGCGAGCATCTTTCACCAGATCCTGCAATAGAAAATTTTGCTCTTCCTCACTAAGATGCAATCCGTTTTTAGGGACAAAGTTATTCGATATTTTCTCTCGTTTACGAAGACGGCTTTCGATAGCATTCAGCAGTTCGATATCGTCAAAAGGTTTGGTCAAGTAATCGTCCGCACCCATTTCCATAGCCTTGCGGATATCTGCTCGTTCGGACTTTGCCGTCAAGAATATAAAAGGGATGTCGGCTGTTAGTTCATTCTTTCCCAACATATACAGCACACCATAACCATCTAGTTCGGGCATCATGATATCACAAAGGATAATATCGGGCCGATGACGAATAGCCATATCTACCCCTGCCCGGCCATCCGGTGCGGTTAAAATTTCATAATCGCCCGTCAGTGCCAAGATTTCCGCTGTTCCTTCCCGGATTTCCAGATTGTCTTCGATAATTAATATTGTTTTAGCCATATGCTGTTCTATTGCTGAAATGTCATTTTAAACATAGCACCTTCATTTATTGCCGAACGGTATTCCATCTGGCCTCCCATCAATTCCACATAACGTTTGACAATGTTTAGTCCTAAACCAGTTCCCGGTATATTGCCGATATTGTGCGCCCGAAAGAAAGGTTCAAACAAGCTTTTTTGATCTTCTACAGGGATGCCGATACCGTTATCCTTCACACACAGCACACACTGGTTATCCTTAATTTCAGTCGTAAATTCTATAAATGTATCTTCCCCAGAGTATTTTATTGCATTGGATATCAGGTTAATCACACTACTTTTGAGTAAGTGGCTATCTAAATAGAAATTGCCTTCTGCTCCGGTATGTTGATAAACGATGTGCTGGTTCTTCTTACAAATCATTTGCATTTCTTCGGTAATTTCCTCCGCCAATTGCACCAGGTTGATATCCGATTTGTTGACAACCACTCTTCCGGCTTCCAATTTCTCCAAATTCAGAAAATCATTCAAGATATTGTTTAACAGTTGTACAGCATTCCGAATTCGGTTGGTGTGCTTGATAACATTATTCAAATCCGGTTTTTCAGCATACTTTTCAATCAAGGAAGCCGATAATTGCACCGAACTCAACGGAGTCCTAAATTCATGCGAAGCCATCGACACAAACCGAGACTTCATTTGGTTCAGCTCCTTCTCTTTTTCCAACGATAGGCTCACGTCAGACTTGGCCTTCTCGAGCTCGGAAACTAACTTTATCAAGTCCTTCGTGCGTTCACTGACCATGTCTTCCAGCTCCAACGCATGTCTGCGCAGTTGGTCTTCTGCAGCTTTTTCCTTCGTCAGGTCATGGATAAATCCAGTAAATATATTTTTCTGATGGAAAAAAACCTCGCTCACCGCCAACCGAAAAGGAAACGTCGTACCATCCTTTTTTCGCCCACGCACCTCACGACCAATGCCTATAATCTTTTTCACGCCCGTTTCCATGTAATTCCGGATATAGGTATCGTGGTTACTACGATCGGGCTCGGGCATGAGCATGGAAATATTATTGCCGATCACTTCCTCTGGACTGTAACCGAACAATGCAGAAGCCGCCGGATTAATACTCTCCACAATGCCGTGGTGATCAATGGTAATAATACCGTCAATAGCGTGGTCAATAATGGCTTCCAAAAGCTTTGCTGATTCCAGGCTCATTTTACTTCCCTAATTTTTTGTACTTAATGCGTTTAGGTCCTGTGTCGCCCAGTCTTTTCTTGCGGTTTTCTTCGTATTCCGAATAGTTTCCATCAAAGAAATATGCCTGGGAGTCACCTTCGAAAGCCAAAATATGCGTACAGATACGATCTAAAAACCATCTGTCATGGGAAATAATCACAGCACATCCTCCAAAGTTCTCCAACCCCTCTTCCAACGCGCGCAAGGTATTCACATCGATGTCGTTAGTCGGTTCATCAAGCAACAGCACATTGGAAGATTTTTTAAGCGTAATAGCTAGATGTACCCTGTTCCTTTCTCCGCCCGACAATACGCCGACTTTTTTCTGTTGATCTGCGCCGTTAAAATTGAATTTGGACACATACGCACGCGAGTTGATCATTTTATTTCCCAACAGGATATTGTCGTTTCCACCTGTGATGTTTTCCCAGACTGATTTATCCGGATCCAGATCGTCGTGGTTTTGGTCGACATATCCCAACACCACTGTTTCGCCCACCTTAAAGCTACCACTGTCCGGTTGCTCTTGCCCCGTAATCAGCCTAAACAGCGTTGTTTTTCCGGCTCCATTGGGCCCGATAATACCTACAATACCAGCTGGTGGAAGCGAAAAACTCAAATTTTCAAATAGAATACGGTCGCCGTACGACTTGGAGATATTCTCCGCTTCGATCACGGTATTGCCCAGTCTTGGCCCGGGAGGAATAAAAAGTTCCAGCTTTTCTTCTCGGTCTTTCGTTTCTTCCGAAGCCAGCTTTTCGTAATTGTGCAAACGCGCTTTAGACTTGGCATGACGCGCCTTTGGTGCCATACGCACCCATTCCAACTCGCGCTCCAAGGTTTTTTGACGTTTGGTTTCCTGTTTCTCTTCTTGTGCCAACCGTTTAGCCTTTTGATCTAACCAAGAAGAATAATTACCTTTCCAGGGAATGCCTTCTCCCCGATCGAGCTCCAATATCCATCCGGCGACATTATCCAAGAAATAGCGGTCGTGGGTAACGGCAATCACCGTGCCCTGATATTGTTTGAGATGCTGTTCCAACCAGTCGATGGATTCAGCATCCAAGTGGTTGGTCGGTTCGTCTAACAACAGTACATCCGGCTCTTGCAACAACAAGCGACAAAGTGCCACCCGACGGCGCTCCCCACCCGACAAATTGGCAACTTTTGCATCCGGATCAGGACAACGCAAAGCATCCATCGCACGTTCTAGTTTACTGTCCAATTCCCAGGCGTTGCTGGCATCGATTTTGTCCTGTAATTCTCCCTGTCTCGCCAACAGCTTATCCATCTCGTCAGGATTTTCATATACCTCCGGAAGGCCAAATCGCTCATTGATCTCCTCATATTCGTTTAGAATGGCGGTCGTCTCGGCCACGCCCTCTTCCACGATTTCCCGTACAGTCTTTTCCGCATCCAATTGCGGTTCTTGGGCCAAATAGCCTACAGAATAGCCAGGAGAGAACACCACTTCGCCCTGATAGGATTTGTCCAATCCGGCGATGATTTTCAACAGGGACGATTTTCCGGACCCGTTCAATCCGATAACGCCGATCTTGGCTCCGTAGAAAAAAGAAAGGTATATGTTTTTAAGAACTTGCTTCTGTGGCGGGTATATTTTATTCACACCAGCCATCGAAAAAATGATTTTCTCTTCTGACATAGGATAACTAATCGTTACTTTTTGTACAAATATAGTCATTTTTCGTTGCCAACTACTGACATTTTGATACTTTTGGGTCAATGGCTCAATTGTTGATAATTTGTTACAGGCGACAAGCCCCGGATTTATAAATTATTTTATACATTTATAAATCCTAATATAAAAAAGGAAAGGTAAATACATGGAAGCAAAATTTTCACCACGCGTAAAAGATGTTATCTCCTACAGCCGAGAGGAAGCGCTCCGGCTTCGCCATGATTATATCGGCACAGAGCATCTTTTGCTCGGGTTGATTCGTGAAGGCGATGGGGTGGCTATAAAGATTTTGAAAAACATCGGAGTGGATACGGTTGAAATTCGCCAGGCAATTGAAGAAGCTGTTAAGGGGTCTTCAATGTCTCGCGCACCTATCGGCCACATGCCGTTGACTAAACAGGCCGAAAAAGTTCTTAAAATCACGTACTTGGAGGCTAAGATTTTCAAGAGCGACATCATCGGCACCGAACATTTGTTGTTGGCTATTCTAAGGGATGAGGAGAATATCGCCTCCCAAATCCTACAACAATATCGTGTTACGTATGACTTGTTCAAAAATGAGGTAGAACAGAACAAAACGACGATCACCGATGAAGCATCGAACTCTCCTACAGGAGACGACGACTTCGCCGATGACGATCAGCAATTTACAGCTCCTAAAAAAGTATCGGATATCAAGTCTAAAACGCCTGTATTGGACAACTTTGGTCGGGATCTGACCAAAGCTGCTGAAGAGGGAAAACTGGATCCGATCGTGGGCCGGGAGAAAGAAATTGAGCGCGTTTCGCAGATTTTATCCCGTCGGAAGAAGAACAATCCCATTTTGATCGGCGAACCGGGCGTTGGTAAATCAGCAATTGCAGAGGGATTGGCCCTGCGCATTGTGCAACGCAAAGTGTCACGTGTGCTATTCAACAAACGTGTCGTAACATTGGATCTGGCGTCTTTAGTAGCTGGCACAAAATATCGCGGACAGTTTGAAGAGCGTATGAAGGCGGTGATGAATGAGCTCGAGAAATCACCGGATGTCATTTTATTCATCGACGAGATCCACACGATTGTGGGTGCCGGCGGCGCTTCGGGATCGCTAGATGCTTCCAACATGTTCAAACCGGCATTGGCTCGCGGAGAGATACAGTGTATCGGCGCAACAACGTTGGATGAATACCGACAGTATATTGAGAAAGATGGTGCACTGGATCGTCGTTTCCAAAAGGTATTGGTAGAGCCTGCGACCCATGAGGAGACGGTTGAGATACTGAACCGTATCAAAGACAAGTACGAAGAACATCACAATGTCATTTACACACCCGATGCTGTGGAAGCCTGTGTATCTTTAACAACACGCTATATTACAGATCGTTTTCTGCCTGACAAGGCCATCGATGCCTTGGACGAGGCTGGTTCACGCGTTCACTTGAACAATATCCACGTGCCAAAATCGATCATCGAGATCGAAGAAAAGATCGAGGACGTGAAGGTAGAGAAAAACAAGGTCGTGCGTAGTCAGAAATACGAAGAAGCGGCAAAACTTCGCGATACCGAGAAAAAACTTTTGGAGCAGTTAGAGAAAGAAAAAGCGATTTGGGAAGCAGAGACAAAGACCAAACGCTATACCGTGACCGAAGACAATGTTGCCGAAGTAGTGGCCATGATGACCGGCATTCCCGTGCAGCGTGTCAGCCAATCCGACAGCCAAAAGCTGTTGAACATGGGCGAAGCGGTGAAAGGAAGAATCATTGGTCAGGACGATGCTGTGCAGAAATTGGTGAAAGCCATACAGCGTACACGTGCCGGACTGAAAGACCCTAAGAAACCTATTGGTTCCTTTGTATTCTTAGGCCCGACAGGTGTAGGTAAAACGGAACTGGCCAAAGAATTAGCCCGATTTATGTTTGATTCGGAAGACGCCCTGATTCAGATCGACATGAGCGAGTATATGGAGAAATTTGCCGTATCTCGTTTAGTCGGTGCGCCTCCAGGCTATGTGGGCTATGAAGAAGGTGGACAATTGACAGAGAAAGTACGCCGGAAACCATATGCAGTGGTCTTGTTGGACGAGATTGAAAAAGCACATCCCGATGTGTTTAACCTGTTGCTACAGGTGTTGGATGAAGGGCAGTTGACGGATAGTTTGGGCCGTAAGGTCGATTTCCGCAATACCATTATCATCATGACCTCTAATATTGGCGCCCGTCAGCTCAAGGAATTTGGGCAAGGTGTCGGTTTTTCGACAGCGGCCAAAGTCAATCAAGCTGATACACACGCAAGAGGGGTAATCGAGACTGCTCTGAAACGCACTTTCGCACCGGAATTCCTAAACCGTATTGATGATGTAATTGTATTTAATTCGTTAACAAAAGAGCACATCTTCAGCATCATTGATATCGAATTGAAGGCATTGTTCTCACGTATCGAAGGCTTGGGTTACAACATTGCGCTAACCGACAAAGCCAAGGATTTCATTGCGGAAAAAGGATATGACAGCAATTTCGGCGCTCGTCCACTGAAACGTGCCATCCAAAAGTATCTGGAAGATCCTATTGCCGAAGAAATTCTGAAAGGCGAGGTGAAAAACGGATCGGTATTGCATGTGGATTACAACGACGAAAAGCAGGAAATAACCGTTGAGGCGAAACAAGCAACAGCCTCGCAGGACAATTCTGTCGAGTCGGATGTGACCGAATCTGACGATAAAGAAAACGAATAAACCAGGGCAAAATAAGCCAAAAAAGCGCTGAAGTAAGTTTCAGCGCTTTTTTGGCTTATTTTTTGTTGCTTACATTTAAACTATTAACGTTTTTTAACGTCATACCATAAAAAGAAATAAAATATATTATAAAACCTTAAAATACGATACACATGAAAAAATTTTTATTTTCCTTTTTGATCGGAGCAATTACATTAACCGCGTTCAACAGTTGTACAAAGGAATACAATACCTATGAAACCGTCCCTAGCATTACGATGGTATATGAACGAAATGCCAACCAATGGCAGACTTTTTCATCCAAAGATAAATATTTAGATTTAAGTGTCCCTGAATTGACAAACTATTATGTGCGTCAAGGAATTGTTGGTCTGGCCATTAGCTTTGACGGGGAAAACACCTACAACACTATCCCGGCCACCATCGAAGGAATTGCTTATTCTTTTGATTACACATCTGGTTCAGTGAGGATTTATGCGCAAGACCCAATCTATGATGACAATGTCACTATTACTGTTCCTGCCAAAATCTTCATCAAGGTTTCATTAACAGAAGCAGATTTTGTAGAATAAATGTGTTTTCCATCCAGCCTTTTAAGGCTGGATGGAAAACACATTACCCCCTAATCAATTCCCGCGCATGCTTTAAAGCGGCCTCTCCAGGTTGGGCACCACTTAACATCTGTGCTACTTCCATCACTTTCTCTTCTTTGTCCAACAGCACGATATGCGTACTGGTTTTATCCGTATCATCCTGTTTATATACTTTAAAATGCGCCTGTCCTCGGGATGCAATCTGTGGTAAGTGTGTAATCGACAACACTTGCATATTTTCAGCCAAGCGTTCCATAATTTCCCCTACTTTTAAGGCTACCTCACCGGATATACCTGTATCAATCTCATCGAAAATAATCGTGGGCAATGCCAACGTCTGCGCGACCAAGGATTTGACTGCTAACATCACCCGTGACAACTCGCCACCCGAAGCCACTTTATGGATGGGTTGCAACATTTGCCCTTTGTTGGCGGCGAACAAGAACTGTACTTCGTCAGCTCCATTGTTTTTAAACTTATCTAAAGGCAAGAATGATAACTCTACAATCAGTTTAGCATGAGGCATGCCAACTTCCCGTAACATCTCTTGAACATATTGTTCTATCTGTGGCAAAATGCTTGCTCTGGCATCATGGAGTTCTTGAGCCATGTCTTCCAATGTGGCTCGGCTCTTCTCAACCGCGTCTTCCAACGCAAACAATCGGTCTTCTTGGTTGTGAACCGATAATAACTGCTGTTCCAAATGCTCTTTAATCACAATCAGTTCTTCCACGGTATCCACACGATGTTTTTTCTGCAGATTATACAGCTCGCTTAAGCGATCGTTGACTACTGACAACCGTTGTTCATCCATGGAAATATCCTGCTCCAATGCCGTTATTTCCTGTGCAATGTCCTTTATTTCGATGAATGCACTTTGCAGACGATCCACTAAATCACTCTCAGCAGGCAAATAGTTGCGGATGTCCTGCAACTGGTTCATCGCTTCCTTTAAAGAATGCGTCACTGCGCCCTCTTGTTCTTCCAAGAGAAAATTCGCACGTAGCAATCCTCGTTTTATTTCTTCGGCATTTTCCAATTGACGTTGCTCGTCTTCCAATCCCTTTTGTTCCCCTTCCTTCAAATGTACTTTATCCAATTCCTCAAACTGAAACTGATTAAAATCAAACGTGGCTTGGGCAACAACTAATTCTTCTTTTACAAGTTGTAATTCTTTTATACGTTCTTTATATTGGTGAAAAGCCTCTTGATAGGCCGTGAGAAGAGCTTGATCTTTAGCCACACTATCCAATACCAACAGCTGAAACTTTTCGGTGTTGATTTGTAACGTAGCATGTTGTGAGTGAATGTCGATAAGTAGTTCGCCCAACGATTTAAGTACAGCCAAAGTGACCGGAGAGTCGTTTACAAATGCCCTTGACTTTCCATCAGATGCAACTTCCCGACGAATAATGGTTTTCGAGTCGTAATCCAGATCATTTTCTTTGAAAAAATCAACCAATTGGTAGGCATCAATGTCAAAATATCCTTCTATAATACACTTTTGGTCAGCATGGAAAAAATGCTTTCCTTCTACTCTATTTCCCAGGATTAGCCCCAATGCACCCATAATAATGGATTTACCAGCCCCAGTCTCCCCCGTTATGATGTTCAGGCCTTCATGGAAGGTCATATCCAGGTTTTCAATCAACGCATAATTCTTTATGAATAACCTCGAGAGCATTTTAATTTGAAGTTTTTAATGGTTAATGTTTAAGTTTAACGTTTTTGATATTCAAAGTTTGGTATAAGGAAGCCATATGTTACCGTAGGGTCTCATATTTTGCCGTATTACTAGGATCCAGTTCTACCAATGTATTGAACACCTTTACACTCATATTTCCCGGTAATTTGCTGAATATGCCCACAAATTCGTTGGATTTAGCAGCGAACAATACCGGCGTCAATACATTTCCCGTGTTGTTGCGATCGACTTCCTTTAGCTTGTCCAACAAATCGACCATTGTCGTGCGGGCTTTCGTCTCTTCTTGTGCCATCTTGTCCAATCCGTTTATGTGATACTGGTAGGCAAAATCCCGATAGGGACGATACTTGTTGTCCAACAAATTATTTATTAACCAATACCGGTTCTCCAATGATTCCATCGATCGCCAACCTTCCTCTTGGCTACTTTGCGCCGCATTCAATATCGTGCGGGCAGTGTTTAGGTATTTCGTGCCTCCTAATAGTTTAAATGTATCGCCATCCATGCCGATAATCACATTTGCATAGAATGCCAAAAGAGAGGAAAGGCTGTTTAAGTTGGCATTCTCGTTGAAATCCAATTGTTCGCCTTCCACATAGGAAAAATTAAAAAAACGATCGTGGTAAGCTAACACGGGCGAGGTATAATTGGTGCCATACACCGGTCGGAACGAAAATATTTGTGCCGATGCTTTATAAGCTTTCGATCCATCCCATTCATGTATCGTGATGACAAAAGAACAGTCAATGCGTTCCTGTGCATTAATTTGTAGGCTTGTCCACGACCTGTTGTTCAAAAAATCGTAGATGACTTTCTGCAAAATATCCAACGCCCGTTTATTCGTGTTTTGTACTTGAGGAGATTGAATTTCGACCCGAGCATTCAATTCCTGTGCCTGGATAGCCAAAACCAACGACACAAAAAGGACAACCAAAGCAATTTTTCTCATATATACCCGTTAAGCTATCAAAGTTAACGTTTTCCGTCTGAACAGCAAAAGATACTCCTAGTAAACAACAAGGAAAATGTATCCCAATTTTTATTGATGCTCCATTTCTTTAACCATTCTTGTAGAGACACACAATTGTGCGTCTTTACTTTTATCCTTTGTCGAATTTCCCTATATTTAGCACACCAAACAAGTCATTATGTTAGATATACGCCATATCGTCAAACAATACAGTAATCATCGGGCTTTGGATGATGTATCTATTTACGTGCCTAAGGGCAGTATCTTCGGACTTTTAGGCCCGAATGGTGCAGGAAAGACATCGCTCATTCGTATCATCAATCAAATTACAGCACCAGATAGCGGACAAATCTACTTTGACGGAGAGCTGTTACAACCTAAACATATCGAACGCATAGGCTATCTGCCCGAAGAGAGAGGTCTGTACAAAAAAATGAAAATCGGCGAGCAAATGCTCTATCTTGCCCAGTTGAAAGGTTTGGGCAAACAAGATGCCATACATCGTATCCGATATTGGTTTGAAAAACTCCATATGGAAGACTGGTTCGAGAAGAAAGTCGAAGACCTCAGCAAAGGCATGCAACAGAAAGTGCAGTTTGTGGCTACAGTTGTCCATGAACCAGACCTGATTATTCTCGATGAGCCTTTCTCCGGTTTCGATCCGGTAAACGCCCAAACCATTCAGGAAGAAATATTGGAATTGAACAAAAAGGGGGCAACCATCATCTACTCTACCCACCGGATGGAATCCGTGGAAGAACTGTGCGACAACATTGCGTTGATAAATAAATCGCGGAAAATACTCGACGGCGCAGTGAAAGAAATCAAGCGTTCGTACCAAAACCAGACATATGTAATCGAATTTAAGAAGAAGGCCGATACCGCATATGCTCTCCTAGACACAGCACTTTTTGAGTTAATTTCCGAGACAGACCACGCGGAAGAATCAGAAATAAAGATTCGAATAGATGCTACAAAATCTTTAAATGAAATATTATTGTACCTTATCCCTCAAATAGATATACATCAAATAAGAGAGATTATTCCTTCCATGCACGATATCTTCATCGACCAAGTAAGGAAATCCTCTGCACCTTTAGCCACCAACCATGAATAAGATCATCCTCATTATAAAACGTGAATACCTTAGTCGTGTAAAAAAGAAATCTTTCTTACTGACCACTTTTTTAGTTCCCCTGTTCTTTATCGGCATGTACGTAGGTATTTTTTACCTGACGAAAAAAAGTTTTGAAGACAGCCATGCCATCGTGCATATCGTGGATCAAGAAGGCACAATTGCCCCCAAGCTCAAGAGCAATAAAAATATTACGTACAATACGTCCGATATAGGGCTCCAAGAGCAGATCGAGTTGCTAAAAGCCGACAATGACAACACGAATGTACTCATCATTCCGGCAGATTTCTATAGCAGCCAGAGCATCGAGTTGTTATCGTCCGGAAAACCTAACATGACCACTCAAGGCGAAGTCAAATCACAGTTACGGGACATCATCCGCAACGAGCATTATATAAAGATGGGTTTAAACGTAGACAGCATCCGTAATATCAATGATAATATTTATATCTCCGCAAAGGAAGTGACCGAGACCGGCGACGCCAAAGAAAGCCATACCGAAGTGGCCATGGGTATTGGCATGGCCCTGTCAATCCTAATTTATTTATCACTTTTCCTATACGGTGCTCAAGTCATGCGTGGCATTATAGAAGAAAAGACAAGTCGTATCGTCGAGGTTGTTATCTCCTCAGTGAAACCATTTCAACTGATGATGGGCAAGATCATTGGTATTGGTTTGGTGGGGATCACCCAATTCGCCTTATGGATTTTACTTTCGGTGGCGCTGGCCAGTGTAGCCTCCACACTCCTGTTCAATGAGAAAGACCTCACCAACCAAATGGCAACACAGTCTATGCAGGAAAATCAAATGGTGATGGCCAGCCAAGGTTTTAACATCATGGGTGCACTGGCTTCCATCAATTTTGGCGAACTGATCGTGTGCTTTTTTATCTTTTTCTTAGGCGGATATTTTCTCTATAGCGCCTTGTTTGCTGCTGTGGGGTCGGCTGTGGATAGCGAAACAGAAGCCACCCAATTTACCATGCCCATCACCATGCCCCTTCTTTTGACCTATATTCTCTCTTTTGGTGTATTGGTGAACGATCCACATGGCCCAATTGCTACATGGCTCAGCTTTATCCCTTTTACCTCTCCTATTGCTATGTTAGTGCGCGTGCCGTTTGGTGTACCTATTTGGCAAATCGCCTTATCGAGCGCTTTACTTATCGGTGGCTTTGTGTTGACAACCTGGTTTGCCGGCCGGATTTATCGAGTAGGAATTTTAATGTATGGCAAAAAAGCAAGCATCAAGGAATTGATAAAATGGTTTAAATATAAAAGTTAACAGGTTAAATAAAATTTCGCACCTTTATCGCAAAAAAAATAGTTTATGCGAAATTTAGCATTGTTCAACTTCAAGCAAAAGGTCAACTACAAAAATGAAATTTTAGCTGGCCTGACAGTTGCCATGACCATGATTCCCGAGTCATTGTCTTTCGCTATTTTTGCAGGATTATCGCCACTGACGGGGCTTTATGCCGCCTTTTTGATGGGATTGATCACCGCTATTCTCGGTGGACGCCCCGGCATGGTTTCAGGAGGTGCAGGTGCTACCGTTGTCGTAATGATTGCCTTAATTGCCAGCCATGGCGTGGAATATTTATTTGCTGCCGTTGCTCTAGCCGGTGTTTTTCAGCTGTTGGTCGGACTATTCAAACTGGGAAAATTTGTCCGGCTAATCCCAGAACCTGTTATGTATGGATTTCTCAATGGACTGGCCATCATCATCTTCTTATCACAAATAGAGCAGTTTAAAACCATCAGCAATGGAGAAAGCACATGGTTGCAAGGTGAACAACTATGGTATATGGTAGGGTTAGTTCTTTTGACCATTGCTGTCATCAGTCTCGTACCCAAAATCACTAAAGCAATTCCCGCATCCTTAATCGCCATTATGATAACCTTCGCCATAGTGTTATTGTTTAATATCGATACCAAAACAGTCAAAGACATTGCGCATATCAAAGGGACCTTTCCTCCTTTTCATATTCCTAAGATCCCCCTCAATTTGGAAACATTCCATATCATTTTTCCGTATGCATTGGTCATGTCCAGTGTTGGACTGATCGAGAGCCTGTTGACATTGACCATCGTTGACGAGATTACAGATTCGCGTGGCGATTCCAATAGGGAATGTATAGCACAAGGAACAGCAAATTTAGCCAACGGATTTTTTAGTGGTATGGGAGGTTGTGCTATGATTGCACAGACTTTTGTCAACCTAAATGCCGGTTCCAGAGCCCGGCTGGGAGGTATAGTCGGTGCGTTGACCATTTTGGTCATTATCTTGTTTGGAAGCACCGTCATCGAAAAAATTCCTATGGCCGCATTAGTGGGGGTTATGATGATGGTGGCGATCAATACCTTCAAATGGGGAACGTTTAGCATTCTTAACAAAATGCCAAAATCAGATATCTTCGTTTGCCTTTTGGTAGCGACCATCACAGTTGTATTGCATAACTTAGCTTTGGCCGTATTAGCGGGCGTAGTAATTTCAGCTTTGGTATTTGCATGGGACAATGCCAAAATGATTCGTGCCCGCAAATCGTTTTCCGAAGACGGAACAAAATATTACCATATTTACGGACCATTGTTTTTCGGGTCAGCAGGTACGTTTATACAAAAATTCGATATTAGCTCCGATCCCCATCGTATTGTGATCGATTTCAGCGAAAGCCGCATTGTGGACATGTCCGCCTTGGAAGCTTTGAAAAAGATTCAGGAGCGCTACAAAAACTTAGGTAAGCAGATGGTGCTACAAAATGTGAATGACGATGGCCGACGATTGATCGAGAACACCAAAGGAGCCATAGACTTCGAACTTGTGGAAATGGAAAATGCTGTTTAAATTTTATTTTATCATAAAAACAATATAACTTTAAATACATTAATTTGAACGGTTATGACATCATCTGATAACACAGAAAAGAAAGCATCGGGTCGTTTCGGCAAAATTATAAGTTGGTTTCTTATCGTACTCTTGCTTAGCCTAGGTGGATATCTCTATTTTAAATATTACTTCGTTTTTGGCGAAGGCGTAAAGTCCGGTTATTTGAATTATGCTGTCAAAAAAGGAAATCTGTTTAAGACCTACGAAGGAAAGTTAATCCAGGAAGGCCTGCGGTCTAACCAATTGGGTACCGGAGTATCCAATAACGAGTTTGAATTTTCCATAGAAAGCGACTCGGTATTTCAATTGCTGGAAGTTAACAGTGGAAAATATTTCGACCTGCATTACAAGGAATACCATGGTGTGTTACCTTGGCGTGGGAATACCCGCTATGTAGTGGATAAAGTGGTCAATATGCGATAACGCGAGTTTAATGCCCTGTGATCCCGCTTGGGAAGCGGGGTATCACAAGACTTAACTAAACATTGAAACAAATAATAATAACAATAAGAAAATATAGGCGGCAATACTCTTATCAAAAATCACACAAGCCTGCTTTATTCTAATTTTCCAAAAATCTTTGTCCGAATTCCCTCCCTCTACAATTTATTCAATTTTGATATTGGTTAGCTTATCATAGCCAACAATGCATTGCCGCGCATTGGTTTACAAATATATTAATATTAAACGATTAATATTAATAATTTGTCATTTTTAAAATTATTTTGTTAAAAAAATATTTTTTAGACGACTATTTCTATGGTATACCCATATTTAGATGTGTAACATGTTTTTTTCGTATATCAATAAATCTATCTAATTACACTACGATTACATCTATTTCTGGAAATGCACGTAATTTTAGCATATGAAAGGATTGAAATTATCGGCTTTGGATTTAGCGACAGTTTGCAAAGGAGCCACTGTCAAGGAAGCAATTGAGCGTACGGTCGAAGGAGCGCAATACATGGAAGAGTTGGGATACGAAAGAATCTGGTTGGCCGAGCACCATAACATGGAATACATTGCCAGTTCAGCTACCGCTGTATTAATTGGGCATGTGGCCGAAAGAACACAAAAAATACGTGTGGGATCTGGTGGTATTATGCTTCCGAACCACTCTCCCCTTGTGGTGGCGGAACAGTTTGGCACATTGGAATCGCTATACCCCCATAGGATTGACTTAGGGCTTGGTCGCGCACCGGGAACGGATCAAGTGACCGCCATGGCCCTGCGACGCAATAATCTCAATACACCTTTTTATTTTAAAGATGATGTCAAATCTTTATTAGACTATTTTGAAAACGACGATCCGACCGCAAAAGTGAGGGCATTTCCGGGCGAGGGATTGCATATTCCGCTCTATATTCTCGGATCGAGCACAGATTCAGCCTATTTGGCCGCTTCTCTTGGTCTGCCTTATGCCTTTGCCGCACACTTTGCCCCGGCCATGTTTGCACAGGCTGCAACGATCTACAAGACACAGTTTAAACCCTCCAAATATCTATCGCAACCTTATTTTATAGCCTGTGTTAATATCGTTGTCGCCGCATCAACCGACGAAGCTTATTATTTATCCACCAGTTTATTCAATATGTTTTCCGGCATTATCACCAACCACCGCAGACCTCTTTCCCCGCCCACCGAAAAAGTCATTTACGATGGTATACCCGAAATTGAGAAAGCGGTGTATAATATGACGGCTTGCACTTTCATCGGTAATACACAACAGATAAAACAGGAAGTGGAAGGGTTCGTTAGGGAATATGGCATCGATGAAATCATGACCACCAACTACATCTTCGACAACCAGAAAAGATTGGATAGCTTTAGGTTAACAGCTGAAGCGTTGTTTTCTTCATAGGCACAATACTGTAGATTTTACGATACTCACAGATTACACAGATGAACACTGATTTGTGCAGATCTATGCGATCTGTGAGACTATATACACACGATAAGTTACCAACACCTATGGTGAATGCTTTCATCAATAGCGAAGCCGTCTTTTGCTGATGAACATGACAATTTTTTAGAGATCCTACTATTTTTCAGGCTACGCAACATTTGAAGCGCAAATACAAATAAGTACTTAACAGAATCAATTATAAAGCAACACGCCCGAAACATTCCAAAAACTAAAGCTCGTACCTTCGGCCTCTCCCTGTGGAATATGTACGCGGATGGTGTGCTTGCCCGCTTGTAGATCACCAAGGCTAATGTAATTCGGATTGGTGATCGTCCCCGGACACCAATTCGATCGACTTAAATCAGAAGATGACAAACCATTTTGGAAATTGCCGGAAACGGGATTGTACAAACGATACGAACCACAATCCGTTCGCCACGGTGTAAACTTAAAGGCCAATTCCCCGTTCAGGTATATGCTGTTTTCTTTAGGAACAAATTCATCCCCATTGCCCCAGCCTCCATGCCCGGTCGTAATGTAGCGGAGCTGCACGTCTTTGGCATCTTCCGGCAAATCAAACGTTACCTCCAATCCCTTCTCCTGGCTAAAGAAGCGTGCATAGGTCTGCCCGCCCATTTCCATTACATTCGTGCTATTGAAAATAGACATGACTTTCTGATGCGCCATCCGAGAGTTTCCGGGATGGATGGTCAACTCCAGGCTCACTTGATGCCCACCTTTGTCGTAATTGCCGATATATGTGCCGATATATACCTCTTTGCCCGACATAACCGGCAAAAACTCGGAAACGTCTTGTCGATAGATGACCGAATCCTGCCAAGTCTTTCCCTTTAAGGTCAGGCGACTGTTAAAATGCGACACACCAAAGGGCGTAAAAAAGCGCATCAGCTCATACACCGGCGAAAAACCATCTGTACGAACCATGCCCGGATATTCCGTGCCGTCGCCATTATTGTACATAGGTAAGGTATTCACGCCGTTTTTCATACCATCTAAAAAGGTTTGGGCTTGATCATCGGCAATCATAAATACCGACCCCGTACGATCGTAGGCATCGCCGGTCGATTTTTCAACCAGCTGCACAAACGCTTGGCTACCGTTATCCAGTTTCGGAATCTTCACCTTTTTGAGGATAACCGTACCATGGGCGAAACGCATGACGCTGTCTTGCTTCGGTGTATCCACAAAATTAATCTGTTCATCCTGAAAAACCGGAATGTAAATGAATCGGCTCTTCCACAGTTCATCCTGATAAGTCAATCCATCTACAAGTTGGCCAAATTTTCGTAAGCGCACATGGGCGGGTATCTTGTCGATCTTCTCTATGTTTGTGGCCGTTATTTTCGAATTGCCATTCCGCACATATTCCAAGACCAAACCAATATGTTGTCCTGTCTCGGTTGGCGCACCCTTTACACCCAAATCCTCCGTATACCATAATTCGATGGCGTTGGAATTAATAGAAGTTGTCGCCTTTTTGCAGCTATATCCCAAGATCGTATTGGTTTCTTCTGAAAAAGTTAATTGATCGCGTTTCAATATCATGGAATCCACCATAGCCAATTCCTTAGAAGCCGAAAAATTTGTCAGACGATAATAGTAATTGTTATTCAGGCGATCGACATAAAAGGTTTCGTAGGGATATTTGGCCTGTGATTGTGTGATCCGCTCACTGGTGATAACCGTCTGCTCAGCACTCGCAAACACCAATAGCGGGTCTTGATTAGAGCTGACTTGATCGTTATAGCTCCGCTGATAGGTAATCTTGTAGGCTTGTTGCGCTGAAAGTTGCAACAAAAATAACGTAAATAAAATCGAGAAAAGACACTTCACCATGATGTATTAACTTGTCAAAATGCATGAATAATCGTTCCGATGACAGGAGGAACCCGCCGATTGCCGGGTCCTGGATCGTGCATCGGTTCGACGATGAAGCAAATCTAAATAGATGTCTCGTAACCTCGACAACTTGTCTCGACCTTGGCGAGGTGACAAATAGCGCGCCCCCCTCGTCACTACCTTGTTTTTGTCATTCCGACAAAGGAGAAATCTATGGATATAAAGGATGATTTCTATTCCTGTTCATCCATAGATTTTCCTAGGTTAAGAAGGTATATACCGCTCTGTCGTTCACGACTTGATACTCGGAACGTCTACAACTTCATCTGTATCGGCATCATAATCCACTTGCGGAAAATTAAATCCAAACAAGTTAAAGAAATCGTTTCTGTATCCCATGATATCCGAGATATCTTCCAGATTTTCGGTGGTGGCTTTCTCCCACAATTGGGCCACTTCAGCCTGCACATCTGCACGCATTTCCAAATCGTCCACCCGGATTCTCCCCTTCTCATCCAATGGAACTTCGCCGTTTACATAAAGCCTTTCCGCAAATAAACGTTGCATTTGTTCGATAGTTCCTTCATGTATACCTTTTTCTTTCATTACCTTGTACAGCAAGGATATATACAGAGGTACAACCGGAATAGCTGAACTCGACTGCGTCACTAAAGCTTTATTCACAGACACATAGCTTATACCATTTAAATCTTTCAGTAAATTATTGATAGTAGTTACCGTACCTTCCAAATCATCTTTTGCCCGGCCAATCGTGCCATTGCGATAGATGGGATATGTCAATTCCGGACCAATGTAGGAGTAGGCAACGGTTTTCACGCCCTCGGCCAATACACCTGCGGCTTTTAGCTCCTCTATCCAAAACTTCCAGTCCTCGCCCCCCATAACCGCCACAGTATTACTGATCTCTTCTTCGCTTTCGATGGGTTGAATGGAAATATCAGAGACCACTCCGGTATGAAAATCGACAGTTTTATCCGTAAAAGGCTGTCCTATAGGTTTCAATACCGAGGCATGCGCTACACCAGTTTTTGGATGGGTGCGCCGAGGCGATGCTAATGAATACACGACCAAATCCACCTGTCCCAAATCAGCCTTGATCAAATCAATGGCTTGCTGTTTAACATCATCAGAAAAAGCATCGCCATTGATGCTCTTGGCATATAAGCCGGCCGCGTGTGCCTCTTTTTCAAAAGCCGCCGAATTGTACCAGCCTGCGGTACCGGGCTTGCCCTGTGTAGCAGGTTTCTCAAAAAACACACCGATAGTGGCTGCATCAGATCCAAAGGCAGCCGTTATGCGTGATGCCAATCCGAAACCTGTGGAGGCTCCGATAACCAAAACTTTTTTAGGGCCATTTTGAATCTTGCCCTTTGACTTTACGTAGGCAATCTGTTCTTTGACGTGTTGAGCCGTACCCTCGGGGTGCGACGTCAAACAGATAAATCCTCTTACACGTGGCTGTATAATCATATGCTTATTTTATCTATTCCAATAATGAAGTGCAAATTAAGTAAATTTAACAGAATTCCCACACAATCCGAGCTTTAATCTTGCACAATAGCCTATTCCCTATAACCTACTGACAATCAACCTATCTCCTACCTTTTAGCAAAAAATAATCCAGGCTATATTTTCCCGGACCAATAGCAAGTATGCTTAAATAACCTATAAAAAACGCCGTAGCAAGCTCATATTTACCGAACAATTGCCAATCGTGCACTGAAAAAATGACCATCACCGTAACCAACAAAGGAATAGTGGCTAAACGGGTAAAAAGACCTATCACCAATAAAATAGAGCAGAAAAATTCGGCAAAGATGGCCAGACTTAGCGAAACAGTTCCACCCAATCCGAAAAAGTCCATAAACTGCTCCTTTCGCTCGTTAAACTCTACCAATTTAACATACCCGTGTTTCGGAATCATAAGGATACCAAAACCCAGGCGAAGGATAAGTGCCGTTAAATTGGAAGTTGCCGTACCTTTATTGACCGATAGAAAAAATTTCTTCATAGATAATAGTGTTATTGATGGTTTCAAAGATAGAAAAATATAGCCAACCTTATCTTCAGAAAAGGGATTTAGAGCGCACAAAAAAACGGGAAGCTATTTCTCCCGTTTTCTTCACTCGTGTTGATCTGTATTATTTCAAATGGGAACGAAGCATCCAAGCTGTTTTTTCATGTTGCTCCATCACGCTAACAAGGAAGTCTTCCGTTCCGGCATCTTTATGCTTTTCGCCCACCACATCAATCTGTTCGCGAATGGAGATGATGATGGCTTCAAAATCAGCAGTCAATTCTTTGATATATCCTTGGCTATCATTTTTTTCATAGCGCATTTCTGTCAATTGGGTCAATTCCAAAAATTCTTTCATGGTGCCGACTGCATAATGTCCAATAGAGCGAATGCGTTCTGCAATTTCGTCGATCGTTTCGGCCAACTGTCCATAGATCGATTCAAAAAACAAGTGTTGCGCATGAAAATCAGGGCCGATAACGTTCCAATGTGCATTCCTAACCTTCACATACAGCACATGCTCATCAGCCAATAATTTGTTTAAAATCACGGCAACGGCTTGTGTGTCCTTGTCTTTTATACCAATATTAGTTTTCATATGTTTTTATTTAAGTTATCTGCTTAACAAACGGTGGTTTGTTTTGTTTGAAATATTTTCTTTTTATTAGGCTCACAGATCGCTCAGATTTACACAGAATTTCAATTGTCAATTGCACAAAAATCTTCCTAATTTTGTGCTTTACAACTGTAGTTACAAGATGGGTGCTGTACCGGCTTATTTTCATGATTTCAAAACCGATGTTTCTGCGATTCAGAAGCCTGAAAGCTTCACCTTCCCTTTTTCCTATGAACCCCACGAGCTCAGTAGCATTGCCTCCGAAGAATTGCAACACTACCTGCAAACCCAGACAGATTTTGTCCACAACTTTGGCCTAACAGCCATGGAGGGATCGGCGATTGGCAAAATGTTCGGCATTCTGGTAGTTGAAAATACAGAAAAACGATTAGGCTATTTGGCCGCTTGTTCCGGAAAATTAGCCGGAACCAATCAGCATAGCTTCTTTGTACCTCCTATCTTTGATATGTTAACTAAGGATGGATTCTTTCTGAAAGAAGAAGAAAGCATCAATCAACTCAATCGGGAAATCGAGCGATTGGAGCAAAATACGACTATCCCGATCCTGCAACAAGAGCTGAAAACACAGCAGGCATTGGCCGATCACGCCTTAAAAGAAAAAAGAGCAGTCTTGAAAACAGCAAAAGCCGACCGCAAAGCACAACGTGAAAAGGCTAAAGAGCGCATGGATGATCAGGAATACAAAGTTCTGGAAGAAGATCTCATCAAGCAAAGCTACAGAGATCAGTATGAATATGCCGTTTTAAAGGCATTTTGGAAAGACAAACTCACCGCCATCCAAGAGAAAATCAACGTTGAGCTGGACCAAATAGACCGTTTAAAGACCCTTCGCAAATCCAAATCTTCGACACTGCAGCAACAGCTTTTCGACCAATATCAGTTTCTCAATGCCGAAGGACGGATGAAATCCGTATTGGATATCTTCCAAGAGAGCCATCAAATGCTTCCTCCGGCAGGGGCCGGTGAATGCGCGGCCCCAAAACTGTTGCAATATGCCTATAAACACCACTTAAAGCCCATTGCCATGGCTGAGTTTTGGTGGGGCACTTCTCCTGCATCCGAAGTTCGGAAGCACAAACACTTCTACCCAGCCTGCAAGAGCAAATGCGACCCCATCCTTTCGCATATGTTGCAAGGATTAAAGGTAGATCCCAACCCCATGTTGGAAAACCCGGCACAGGGCAAGGTTTTTGACATTATCTACGAAGACGAAGATATTATCGTTATCAACAAACCCGAAGAGTTTTTATCCGTACCGGGCGTCCATGTGCAGGATTCGGTATACACGCGCATCCTTGCCCTACGTCCCGACATCAGCGGGCCGGTCATTATCCATCGATTGGATATGTCCACTTCCGGCATCTTGGTGCTGGCCAAGCACAAAGAAGCTCACCAATTCATCCAAGACCAGTTTATCAAGCACACCGTTCAGAAGCGTTATACTGCCCTGTTGGATGGTGTGCCGGAAAACAAGGAAGGGTTGGTTGACCTGCCTCTCCGTGTGGATTTGGACGATCGTCCCCGGCAAATGGTGTGCTATGCACATGGTAGACCGGCGCAAACCCGATACGAAGTAGTTTCCATCGAAAACGGAAAAACAAAAATTCATTTTTTCCCCTTAACGGGCCGCACCCACCAGTTGCGGGTACATGCCGCGCATCGCTTGGGGTTAAACTGCTCTATTGTAGGTGATGACCTTTACGGACAGCGGGCAGACAGGTTGCACTTGCATGCCGGATATATCGCTTTCGTCCATCCTTCCTCCAAAGAAAAGGTAACGTTCAACGTGCCGGATCCTTTCTGAATAAAGGTTTTAAGCCATTTCATAACAAGCATACACAAAATGCTAAAGAGATGACCTGCCGTTTCTATCGAAGATTGTCATCCTTTCAACACTTTCATCATCTTAATTTCAAAAAAAATATTTTCAGCCTATTTTTCAAAAGTATTCTTGGATTATAAGCCTGACTGATTTACATTTGTTCAACTTTTTAAAATATTGACCATATAAGAATAAAAGTCAAAAGTATAAAGTTGAATAAAATGAAACATACATTACTGAACTACAGGCACTTTATATGGATAGCAATAAGCCTATCCTTATTGCTACTTTCCTTTTCCGCAAGTGCTCAAAGCATCCATGTAAAAGGGAAAGTTTTAGACATTACCAACAAAGAGCCCATTAGCTACGCTACAGTAGCGGTTGTAGGTTCTACTATCGCCACGTTAACGGATGACAATGGAAACTATGTTTTAAAAATCGATCCCAATTTTACTAAAATACGGATATCCTATGTCGGCTACGAGTCTCAAGACCTAACGATTAAGAATGAATTGCAACAAGAGTTAAATGTGTATTTGGTACCTGACGAAAATACGATAGAAACAGTAACTATCAAATCGCCTAAAAGGGCCAAATATTCCAACAAGAACAATCCCGCGGTCGAATTAATCCGCCAAGTTATTGCACATAAGGAGGAAAACAGGATAGCCTCATATGACTATGTGGCTTACCGACAGTATGAAAAAGTATCGTTGGGTTTGAGCAATTTATCGGAAAAGTTCAAGAACAGAAAAATTTTTAAAAACTATCAGTTCCTCTTTGAAGAAGATGAAAAAAGCGACAGCAGCTCCTCACACGGTTACACATTGCCGGCTTTTATCGAAGAGCGCTTGTCACAAATGTACATGCGCAAGAAACCCAACGATAGCAAACAACTCATCTTGGCCGAACAACGTGCACAATTTGATCCGAAATTTGTCGACAACGATGGCTTGTCTGCCTATTTCAACAAGCTTTACCAAGATATCGACATCTACGAAAGCAACATTGAGTTGGTGACAAATCAGTTTCTAAGCCCCATTGCGGGATCATCACCTACTTTCTACCGTTTCTATATTACGGATACGATCAAGACGGAAACCCCTTATTTAGTCGAACTGAGTTTCTTCCCGAGGAACAAAGCTGATCTACTGTTTCAAGGAAAGCTGTATATTACGTTAGATGGAAAATATGCCGTAAAAAAAGCCGAACTGGCCGTTGCGAACGATATCAACCTCAACTTTGTCCGGGACTTGGATGTCAAATTGGATTTTAGCAAAGATGCACATCAGCGATATTATTTACAAACCAGCTCATTGAGTTTAGACTTTGCGCTCACCGGTAAAGGAACGGGCATCAAAGGAAACCGAACAGTAACCCTTACGGACTTCCAAACAGATGTTGCCATGCCTGACAGTGTCTACGCCGGACCGGCTGTGGAAAAAGTCTCTCCTCAATACAAGGAACCGCAAAGCGAAATCTATTGGGCAATGAATCGACCTATCCCATTAAAAAGAGGCGAACAAAACATTTATCGAAACATTGACACCCTACAGCTCATGTCTTCTTTTCAACGCGTAATGGACATTGGCGCATTGGTATTGTCGGGTTATAAACAAGCCGGACCCATCGAAATAGGTCCTGTTAATACCTTTTACAGTTTTAATCCGGTAGAGGGTCTCCGCTTACGTGTCGGAGGCCGTACCACCGAACAATTGAGCAAGCGGTTTTATGCCGAGGGCTATACTGCTTATGGTGCCAAAGACCAAAAATGGAAATATTTCATGAGCGGTACATATGCTTTAAACAACAAATCGGCATATACTTTTCCACAACATTATCTAAGGGCTTCCGTGATGCGCGACACAAAAATCCCCGGTCAGAATCTCGAATTCGTACAGGAAGACAATTTCTTGCTATCTTTCAAAAGAGGTGAAAATGAACGGTATCTATACAACGACATTTATCGATTGGAATATCGCCGCGAGTTTGAAAACAACTTTTCCTACACCTTGGGACTTTCTAAATGGAAACAACAACCTGCCGGGATATTGATGTACCAAATGGTGGATGAACAGGGCAACAACAGTCTCTTGCAGGAATTGAATACGACCGAGCTTTCCCTTAGTTTGCGCTATGCTCCAAAGGAAGAATTTTATCAAGGTAAGCTTTATCGCACTCCTATTTACAACAAATACCCGATTTTCTACCTCAACTATGTAGCAGGTCTGAAAAATGTTTTGAACGGTGAATACAATTATCATAATTTCACCTTAGGCGCAGATAAGCGCTTTTACTTCTCACAATTGGGGTATGCTGATGTCAATGTGGAGGGAAATTATATCGCCGGTAAAAATATCCCTTTCCCGTTCCTAAACATCCATCGGGCCAATCAAACATATGCATACCAGCTTCGCTCCTATAATTTGATGAACTTCATGGAATTTGTAAGTGACCATTCGGTCGCTGCCAATGTTCAATATTACATGAATGGTTTCATCCTCAATAAGGTGCCTCTCATCAAAAAACTGAAATGGCGGGAAGTATTCAGTGTAAAAGCGATCTATGGTGGGTTACGTCAGGAAAACCATCCGGCCTATACCGACAATGTGTTGCAATTCCAGAAAAATCACGACCAACAAGCCATCACCTACAGCTTTGGCGACAAGCCATATGTGGAGGCAAGCGTTGGATTGAGTAATATTTTCAAGTTTGTCCGCGTGGATTACGTACGACGATTGAACTACCTCGATCAGCCGGATGCACCCAAACACGGTATTCGAGCACGCATCAAGTTCGATTTCTAAAAACCTTAAATATACTTGAGTAGAAAGTGGCACGCTACATGGCGATGCCACTTTTTTTGTCAACATACCCCATCCCTTTTCAATTGATGGCTCATGATTTTTTTTGGAAATAATGTGTATCTTTCCCCCATAATCCTAAATTTACCCTATGCAACCAGAGGTATTAAGAAACGTCTACCAACACCCCTTGTTTCAAATGAAAGATTTGGAACTTCTTTTTGAAACCCACGAAAAACTTCCTTTCTACAAAGGTGATTTCTTACTCCGGAAAGGACAGGTGTCAAACGAATATTACATCGTCGAAAGTGGTTTGATACGTTCATTCGTGTATGATTATGAGGGCAACGAAATCACCACCGGCTTTGTGTGCAATGGAGAACTCGTGATAGAAGTCGCTTCCATCTTTCACCGCATCCCTACGAATGAATATATACAATGTCTCACCGATTGCGTGCTATGGAAAATCAATTTTGATGCCTTTCAAAATCTTTTCGAAACCATTCCGGCCTTGCCCGAATGGGGACGCGCTTGGATGGCTTATCAGCTTTTTCTGATGAAAAAAAGAGCGATGGAAATGATCAGCCTCTCCGCTTCGGATCGTTACAAACAACTCTTGGAAGAGAAACCGCAAATCCTCCAACAAGCTCCTTTAAAACACATCGCTACTTATTTGGGCATTACCGATACATCATTAAGCCGCATCCGAAAGGAAATCGTGAATAAGTGATCCCGAAAACTTGCCTTACGACAAGTTTTTTTGCTTTCATTTCCCATAGTTTTGGATAGACAAATCCTACAAACACGTTATGCATATAGATTTTAAAGGAGGAATCAACATTGCCCTAAAAATTCCCGAGGACAGATACCAAGCAACATTAGCCTTTTATCAGGATATCCTGCTCTTGGATGTGGAACGCCTGGACATCAGCCATCCGCAAGTCCTGGAATCGCACCGCGTTGCTTTCGGACCAAACATATTGTGGCTGGATTGTGTTAAGGGAATAGAACGGAGCGAAGTATGGATGGAAATCAAAACTTCTGACGTTCGGCAGGCTACTGCCTATTTACAGACAAATGGCATAGGCACCTGCGACGAAATCGAGGAAATTCCCAGTGATATGCATTGGATCAAGGATCCGGCAGGAACAACCTTTATATTAAAGAATGGATAATACAGATCAAATTTGATATATGGAACAACCTATAACAATCAACGCGACTATCCACAATAGGGTAGAAACGGTTTGGAATGCATATAATTCAGCAGAAGACATTATGCAATGGAACCAAGCATCCGACGATTGGCACTGTACCAGTTCTGTCAACGATTTACGCGTCGGGGGCAAATTCAAAAATCGAATGGAAGCCAAAGACGGCAGTTTTGGCTTCGACTTTGAAGGGACATATACCAATCTGGAGCCCTTTCGCAAAATCGCTTACACCATGTCCGACGGCAGGCAGGTAGAAGTTTTGTTCAAAGACAAGGGCAACACCACGGAAATGACGGTTCATTTCGAACCTGAAAGCGAAAACCCCTTGGATATGCAACGTGATGGATGGCAGGCCATCCTCCATAACTTTAAAGCTTATGTAGAGCGCGTATACGGCAACAGTTAATTTTGTATTTAATAACATTGTTGTATCTTCGAAAAAACGAGTGGCCATGGCTAAAAACAAAACAGCATACACCGATAAGGATGTCCTGAAATTTATCGAACAGGTCGATAATGAACAAAAACGAAAAGATAGCTTCCGGCTGATCGAACTGATGGAAAAAGCTTCCGGTGAAAAAGCCCAGATGTTTGGCCCAAGCATTATCGGCTTTGGAAAATACCATTACAAATATGATAGTGGCCATGAAGGCGAAGCGCCTCTTCTCGGGTTCTCACCCCGGAAAGCCGCCTTTTCTTTATATGTCTTCAGTGGATGCGATGAACATCGGGACCTTCTTCAGGATTTGGGTAAATTCACGATGGGCAAGGCTTGTATCTATGCAAAGAAATTAGCCGATTTGGACGAAGCAGTCCTTGTAAAACTTATGTATCAAACCATTGATGTTTACTCCGAGAAATATGAACGCATTCCATAATCTATGCATCCGCATTTTCCAATAAGCATGAAACAGCACTCCACAAACTACATCCAGACGCTGATTACCCCAGCCGAAGACTCAACAGCCGTAAAAGGAACCGTTCCGCCCGAAAAGCCGGATAAAAAAAGCATTGCCAATTACCAGTTTGAATGGATTGGAAAACACCCGTTACAATATACTTCAGACGACGTCCTATTTGAAGTCCACGCCATCAGAAAAGATATATTGCCAGAAGAAAAAGCGCAGGAAAGACAAAAATTTTTCGCCAAAGGCCAACCCTGCCTGCGGACCTCTCCCCTTGCCAAAACATATGGGTGGGGTATTTATGCCGACGAAGAAGGCAAGGTTAAGCTTGTGGATATGGCATCTGACGAATACCAAGCAATATTGGCAAACGAGGCCATCAAAAAAGTCCCGGCGATGAAATCCAAGAAATAAAATATGATGGCTGCAACTTTTACCAATATTGATGAATACATCGCCCAGTTTGACGCATCAAAACAGCGACTGTTGCAAGAACTGCGCGAGCTGATTCGTCAAGCCGCACCCGAAGCCACCGAGACCATCAGCTATCAGATGCCGACCTTCCGGTACCACGGCAACCTCATACACTTTGCCCTCTTCAAAAACCACCTTGGCATCTATCCAGGTTCCGGGGCCATCGGCGCATTTGAGGATGCCTTAAAGGACTACAAAACCTCTAAGGGAGCTGTTCAAATTCCCTTCGACAAAAAATTACCAAAAAAAGTGATACAGGGGTTGGTAAAATTCAACCTCGATCAACTAAGAGACAAAACCGCCCCCGATTGGAAACGGTACAACAACCAATGGAAAGAAGCTGCCGAAAAAGTCCAACAAGTCATCAACGAGTTGCCCCTCGTGAAGGAATTTAAATGGGGAGGCGATGTGTATACGTATAATAAAAAAAACGTGGTGGCTTATAGTGGTTTTAAAAATCACTTTGCTATTTGGTTTTACAATGGCGTATTCCTCGAGGATAGAGACAAGGTGCTGCTAACGGCCTCCGAAGGAAAAACAAAAGCTTTGCGCCAGTGGCGCTTCACCTCAGCCGAGGAAATCGATCCCAAAAAGCTAAAAGCCTACATCGAAGAAGCCATCCAAACGGTGATAGATGGTAAAGAAATCAAAACCGGGAAAACCGCGCCGAAAAAAGTGGAAGGCATATTAAAACAGGCTTTTGATAAAGATAAAAACCTAAAAGCAGCATTTGATAAACTCACGCCCGGCAAACAGAAAGAATACATCGTGCATATAGAAGAAGCCAAGCAGGAAAAAACAAAACTTGCTCGCCTGGAGAAAATTACCCCTATGATTTTGGGAGGAAAAGGATTACATGATAAGTATAAAAGGTAAAATGCATATGTTTAAATATCTCTCACAGATCGCACGGATTTTCACAGCGTTTTAAGACCAGTTAGGCTTTCTGTGCCTATCTCGGAACTTCTTTTTCAGACCTAATAATCTCTCACAGATCGCACAAAAGAAAATTACCATTTCCAAATTATCCCATTTCCAAATTCACAAATTATCCCATTCCCAAATTTCCTATCTTTGTGTTTTCAAATTTTGAGCAGATAAGCATGTCGACAAAAGAACAAAAAATCGCCGTTTTCGATCCTTCGCAACCCGGCTTGGCCGATGCCAGCATCTATGGCCTGCCGTTTACAGCCGAAGAAAGTGAAATCATTATTGTTCCCGTACCTTGGGAAGTAACCGTAAGCTATGGTGCCGGCGCATCAGATGGGCCTGAAGCCATTTTGCAAGCCTCTTTTCAAGTAGACCTCCTCCATCAGGATTTTCCGGAACTCTGGAAGCTCGGCATCTATATGGACGAACCCCCTGCATCTTGGAAAAACGATAGTGAACAATTCAAAACCTTAGCCCAACCGATCATCGAGGCCCTGGAAGCGGGAGAAGATATCGCCAACCATCCCGACCTGCAAACGGATTTAAACACGATAAATGCGGCATGCGCTTCGTTGAATGCATCTCTGAAAAACCGTGTGCTAGACTGGATGGCCAAAGGCAAAAAAGTGATCCTATTAGGCGGCGACCATTCCACGCCACTTGGTTATTACCAAGCATTGGCCACCAAATATACCAACTTCGGCATTTTGCATTTTGACGCGCATATGGATCTTCGGCAAGCCTATGAAGGATTTACCTATTCCCATGCCTCCATCATGTACAATGCCATTCAACTGCCCCAAGTATCCAAATTGGTGCAGGTAGGCATTCGCGATTTCTGCGAACAAGAGGTCGAAGTAGTCAAATCTTCAAGCAAAATCAGCGTATTTACCGATACCGATTTGAAAAAAGGACAGTTTGAGGGACAAACGTGGCAACAACAGGTTAATCACATGATCGATTTATTGCCTGACAACATAGCCATAAGCTTTGATATCGATGCGCTATACCGTTGGTATTGTCCGCATACGGGCACACCTGTTCCCGGAGGATTATCTTACGAACAAGCCACGTATATGCTGCACCAATTGGCTACATCTCGTAAAAACATCATTGGCATCGACTTGGTCGAAGTTGCTCCCGGCGATAGCGACGAATGGGACGGCAATGTAGGCGCGAGGTTACTTTTCCACATGTGTGGCGTCCTTGCCAAAAACAATGGATTACCGGTAGGAGAAAGAATCCTGTTTTAGAAGTGTTTCACCCATGTTTGTTTGAGGCAAACATGGGTGAAACACTTTTCTTTTTATCCTTGCTGCATTGGTTTATCGATCAGTTTCCGCACGAAAAGATTATAATTTTCGTGTTTTTCCACATATATCTCCTCTCCGGCATCGATAAAACCATCTAGTGCCACCGCATCATACCACACCCCGTCAATCTCTATTTTTCCCGCAGGGCGCAATACTGTACGGGCCACACCATTCTTGTGAATCAAATTCACTTTGGGTTGGGATGACACATATCCACTTTCTGCCTTTTGCTCATCAGCCAAAACCAACCGTTTGAAAGCCGCAGATTTCAAAATGTTCTTGCCAAAAACAACCATCAACACCACCGATAGCACCATTGCTGCGGATACAATTATAAACGAATTCATGAGCAGTCCCGGTTTAGTCAGTTTAAAATCCAAAAAATCATTGTCTACCATCGAAAAGGCCAGTCCGCACAGCACCATGATGATACCCAATATACCGGCAATACCAAAACCCGGTATGACAAACACTTCCAGCACCAGCAAGATAACCCCAATGATAAAAACAGCGATTTCCCAATTGTCGGCCAATCCCTGCAAATATAATGGTGCAAAGAACAACGTTGCAGAAACTAAGGCCACGACAAAGGCAAATCCAATTCCGGGTGTTTGAATTTCAAAGTAAATACCACCAATAATACCCAAGATTAGCAGCCCGCTTACCATGGGATTGATCAAAAAAGCAATGATCTTATCCACAGCCGTCACTTGATGGTGATGCACATCGGCCTTTGAAAGCTGTGCCCGCTGGTACACCTCGTCCAAGTTATTGACTTCTGCTTGAGCAATCCCCGCGTTTACCGCTTCTTTGGACGTAAGGGTCAGCAGTTTGCCATCTGGCTTGAGCTCGGGAATCGATACCTCGGGATCCACAAAGGCTTCCGCAATTCTAGGATCACGGTTTTTTGCCTCGGCAGTCGCGCGCATTAATCCACGCATATACGATTGGTATTTTTCCGGCATAATCTCGCCACTTTGGTTCACTACACTGGCCGCGCCAAGGCTTCCACCTTTGTGCATATAGATATCATCTGCTGCAAGCGAGATGAGCGCTCCTGCAGACGCCGCATTGTTATTGACATAGACAATGGTCTTCATCGGTGAACTCAACAGCCTGCTACGGATGGAATCCGCAAAATTCACCGCACCGCCAAAGGTGTTCAGTTCAATCAAAAAAACATCCGATTTCAGTTCATTCGCCTTTTGATGTGCCAAATGAACAGTTCGCCATGCATTCGGCCCTATATCCTCCTTAATATCTACCTTGTAAACTTTTTGGGCATGCGAAAAATGGAAGCCTACCAAAAAAGTAAAAAGCAAAGCTGAAAAGGTTTTCGTAAATTTGTTCATAGATTTTCCGTATGTAATGACTAAATATACAATATATAAAGCATTTGATAAAAAATTTCCTTTTAAAATTTGGAAAATAGTCGTGGATGCCAACACAAGGCTTGTCGGTGTTGAATTGCGCCACGAGGAAACGACAAAACCCATTATCCATGTTTTGGATTTTGAAGGAAATACAGTATTGGATAATCTCGCGTTGGACGAAAAAGAATGGACATTAGAAGCTATTCGGAAAGAAACCATTATCTTAAAGCGCTTCGGCGATATGACACCTGTAAAAGAAGGCATACTGTTTTTGGACTTGAGTGGGGTGGAAAGATGTTATATACCCGACCACATCTTGCTGGATACTTATCTTGACCATATCAAGCTCAGACATCGCAGTTTCCAGTCGGGTTTTGAAAAATACATAGATATTGCCACAACCAAAGAAATAAGTACACCCTCGCTCGATTATTGCTGTGAACTAAAAATGCCTGTGCCCTATACTGGTACGCCACCCCTCTATCTCAAAAATGCCAATATACAAGACCTCCTTTGGGTAAGCAGGTCTGAGGACAAGCTCCTTTGGTGTTATCATATACCCTCCGGTAAAAATTTCGATTTAAACCTCTGCATAGCAAGCGCATCCAATATACTACATGAACAATGCTTAATGACAAATATGCCCAAAATGATTCCCCAGCCCTATTTTCAAATTCGGAATCAAATTTTCATAATGTCATATAATAAACAGGAAATTGTTTCGTATTTAGTATAATTGTAACCGTATGAACAAAACGAAGATTTTTTCTATATGCTTCCAAATAGGGTTTATGGGTATATTATGTTCTCCATTGGTCATTTCGGCCACACCCAACCTCTCCCCTTTAGAAGTAAAACACACGAATACTGCGCCCGATTCTATTGGAACAGAAATCATAAATGGTGAAATATATATCATCCATCAGGTAGAACGCAAAGACACCTACTATGCTTTGGGACGTCGTTATAACGCACAAGTAAACGCCATCATGTCGGCCAACAACAAGAAAAATCTCCGGCCGGGCGATACCGTTAAAATTCCCACAGGCAGAAAAGCGGCACAGAATTTACCGGAACAAAAAGCACCGGACCGCAATGTACAGGAAGTAAAACCCAAGAACGAACCCATAGACCCCAAAAGCATCCTCACCGAATACAAAGTGGGAAAAAGCGAAACGTTATACGCCATCTCACGCCGTTTTAACACGACCGTAGAAGCCATACAGAAACTGAATAATCTCTCTTCCGACACCGTGAAAGAAGGGCAATTTTTAAAAATACCCGACTCAGACTATGTCGCACCTGTGCAAATTGTCGAGCAACCTGCTATTATCTTGGATACTCCAACCACTGCTATAGACCCAAAGGATCTTGGTTTCGAGACCAATCGCTATGGCATCCGGGAGAAGACAGAGAAGGGTATCGGCATATGGATGGAAAATCTGGAAACCGATGGAAAAAGCAATTTGGCCTTGCATAAAACAGCCCCGGTTGGCACGATTTTAAAAATCACCAATCCCATGACCAAGAACGTTACTTATGCCAAGGTCGTCGGCAAATTTGCCGACAATGCCGAAACACAGAGTGCGATTGTCGTGCTGTCAAAATCCGCAGCAGCCTATATAGGCGCTTTAGACAGAAGATTTTTGATAGAAATCGCTTATGGCGTACCTTTGCAATAACCTTACATGGACGCAACATTAATGAATAAACCCCACGTTATCGGTATAGCCGGCAGCAGTGGCTCGGGAAAGACATTCTTTCTCAAGAGCTTTTTGAACCATTTCCAACCGGATCAGGTGACCTTGATTTCGCAGGACGATTATTACATTCCGGCGAATACCAAAACCCAGGAAGAAAACAGGCTTTATAATTTTGACCTACCAACGGCTATCAATAGAGAGGCTTTTTACCACGACATCAAGCACCTATTTGATGGACATACCGTATATAAGGAAGAATACACGTTTAACAACCCCAATATCAAACCCAAGCTACTGGAAATCAAACCTGCTCCTATTCTCATTGTGGAAGGTCTTTTTATTTTCTATTATGAGGAGGTAAATCAACTGCTGGATTATCGGATTTTCTTGGATGCAGATGAATCCATTGCCTTGGAACGGCGGTTAAAGCGAGACCTGATCGAACGTGGCTACGACCATGACGATGTGATGTATAAATGGATAAACCACGTTGTGCCGGCCTACAACCAATATTTGTTACCCTACAAATCCGAAACGGACTTGGTCATCATCAACAATACCGACGATCCGCAGATTATCCACGAAGCGACTAACAAAATATCATCAGCTTTAAAAATCTGATGAGTACATCATTCGCGAATCAAAATAATTATTTTTGATTTGAATGTCCGTTATTCGTAATAAATCTCGTTTTGTCATTCTGAACGAAACGTAGTGAAGTGAAGAATCTTTTGATAATCAAATAGATTTGCTTCGCAGAGCACTTCGTGGTTCCTCCTTCGTCGGAATGACAAAATGCCGGAAATTTACATGACGAATATTCAATTTTTTAATTATGCTCACAGATGACACCGATAATCACACCTGCCGTCCGGTAGCTATCCTGTATACATATCTTTTAATATTATTACTATTCAGCATCTTACGACTATTGTTTGCTTTTTACTTGTTTTCATGACACCGTTGTTAATCACTGTCCCCCTCTCCGAGGCAGGGCTGTTGTGTTCTATGTTATGCATTCCGATTTTCATCGGAACAGGCTCTACGGCGCAGTATGTATTGTTTGCTATTTTTTCTACAAATGTTCAATCCCTACGGGATTTTTCCAAGATTTCAGCAATAAATACTCCGTAGGAGTAAAAGGTTTGTAGATATAACGGCATAAAATAAGTGAAGCGAGCCGTAGGTTCGCAACATTATCGCAAAATTGCGACATTGAATGCAAAACACAACAGCCCTGCCCTCATTGAGGGGCGTAGGGGGAGGATTTATATACAAGACGTTATTTATCAATTGTTTGTGTAGTTTTTTCCTCCCCCTGCCCAACGCTATTCCCTTCACGCCCCCCTCCAAAGGGGAATAGGTATGCGTGCTATCTATATAGCTTACTTATATTTTGTGTGTACAGGGTAGCGTCCGGTAGGCGGGGAAGTTTTTCAATTAATCCTTAGCGCCGGTCTTTGACCGGTGCTAGTCGAGGCACTGGTCGCAGACCAGCGCCAGCGTTGGGCGTTGGGTTGATATTATAAACCTTAAAATAAAAAGATTTTTATGCTGATTTAAGCAGGTTTTGCTATTTTAGCTTTCAAAACACGCAAAATATGAAAACCTTACTTCCCCTATTGTTAGCCTTTATGGTATTTACATCCGAAAGCATGGCTCAAAAAAATGACAGCAAGCTGGAAAAAATCCTGAAAGAAGAAATCAAGAACTTCCAAGGCGAAATCGGCATCTATGTGCATCATCTTGGCAAAAACAAATCCGTCTCCATCTACGCGGATACCATTTTCCCAACAGCTAGTATTGTGAAAGTTCCCATTCTGGTGGGTGTTTTCAACCAAATAAATCAAGGCAAATTAAAATTGTCCGATGATTTTACGTATCAGGCAAAGCGGGCTTATGGCGGTTCGGGACTGATGCAGTTTTATAAAGACAGTGCCAAGACTGACCTGTCTACTATGGTTTCCCTGATGCTGACCTATAGCGACAATGTCACCTCCATTTGGTGTCAAGAGCTTTCTGGTGGTGGCAAGGAAATCAACCAATTGATGGACCAGCTGGGGCTTGTCAACACCAAAGTCAATTCCAGAACAGAAGGCCGTGAAGATATTTGGAAAAAGTACGGTTGGGGACAGACCACGCCACGCGAAATCGTAGACCTTATGTGCATGATACGGCAAGGCAAGGTCTTCAACCCAAGGCTGTCCGACAAGATGTATCGTTTCTTGAAGAATCAATTCTATAACGGGCGCTCGCTTTCGCAAATCCCGGCACATATTGCCACTGCCTCAAAAACAGGTTCGGTCAATGAAGCCCGTGGTGAAGTCGTCGTGGTACACGGTCCATCCGGCGATTATGCATTTGCCGTGCTGACCAAAAACAATAAGGACCAAAGCTGGACCTCGTCTAACGAAGCGGAGGTACTGACACGAAAAATATCCAGCATTCTTTGGAATTATTTTGAGCCGAAGCATACGTTTACGGCCTATGAACCGATTTTGTAATGAATTGTTTAGGAGAGACGGTTTAAACCCGTCCCCTAAACAATTTACTTCCCTATCACCGTGACTTTAAAAGGCTTCGCCTGTTTCCTGACTTTCCAATAGGCTATGCCACAACACAAAGCCATCAGGATAAAAAGCACATCGATGAAAAAGATATCGTAAGCTTTATGTTGGAAGGTATTCCATATCCATAGACCGTCCGATAGGCCATTGGCAATCGGCACACCTAAACAAGTGACTACCGAAAGCAACAAAATATGCCTATTCATGGTCGATAAATTGCGTAACGCGACTAAATAAATACTCAAGGCCAACCAACTGTAGAAATAGACTGAATAGATAACCGATTGATCCACGTGGGCAAGACATTTCACCATGATGAATGTAAATGCGGTTACCGGAAGCATGGCCAAACAAACAGCCATAAACACATTGGCCGCCCAAAAATTAAACCGGCGTTTGTACAGCGGGATATTAGGTTTGTCACGAGCCACCAGCCAAATCATGATTCCTGACAAGATAACGACGCATCCCGTCAAGCCCAGCAAGAAAAATACAATGCGCAAGGGTCTACCGCCAAAATCTCCAAAATGCAGATGGTATACCAGGCTTTTAATCCTATCGATATGGTTGGTATCCTGATTCGGAGACTTTGAAACCAATACCTTTCCGTTCGCAACCTGCACCTTAGCATAGCCTGATCCGGCAAAATTTGCTTGGGGTTTCGGTTTTGATTCCACCACCACTTCCATGCTTTTGTCCATATAGTTGCGGATATGCAAACGGGTTATCGGACTTCCATTCCATTTCTGTTGCCATTCATCTACAAAGGCATTCACATCAAAATGGCTTTCCAATGGTTCATAGGTATAGTCTACCTGCATCGCTCGGCTATATTGTAGATCTTCATATAACTTCTCCTGATTCCCGTCATATAGCAATTTGCTAAATGGTGAAATCAACGCAAAATTCACAATCAAAATAACGCCGGTTACGGCGAACACCAATTGAAAAGGAAATCCAATGACGCCCAAAACCGTATGCATGTCTGTCCATACCGTTTTCCATTTGTTCCACGGGCGGAACAGGAAAAAATTGCTCTTGATCTTATCCCAATGCAACAACAGACCCGTAATCAAGGCAAATATGAACAAAAAAGAAACGATGCCGGCCAGCAAATAGCCAAATGGGGTGCCCAATCGAATGGGCATAGGAACCTGATTCAGCTGCGCCAGAAAATGCAGGCGATATAAAAATTCGCCCATGTCGTACCCCTCGGCATAAGAGCTTTGGCTCTTATCCGCAAAATAGTGCAGAAAATAGGCCGCATCGTCGTCTCGACCACCGCGACCACGCCGTCTCCCCCTTTCCTCGCCTTTCGGTTTTGGCTTACTAATGGTTGTATCCTGCGAGGAGCTCATGTTCACATACGTACCATGACCTTGCTTGAGAACATAGAAATCAAAATTTCGGCCCCGCAAGTTATATTTACCACCCAGTGAATCCAACAGGTAATTATAGTCGGCCGGATGTTGCTCGGCCACAATCGATTTCCCCTTTTGCCAGGCCGATATGTCGTCCTTAAAAAAAGACAATGTTCCCGCAAAGAAGATCACGTAGAGGATAGCCGCAATAATAATCCCACTGATGGTATGGGTATGAAAATAAATATTGTAGCGTCTTTGGTTCATAACTTAAATCAATGTTTCAAAAGGTAAGGCAGCATGAAAAGGAGCGTCAACCCGATATAAGTCAGGCATAGACGCCAAAATTTGGTTTCCAAAAATGCCCATAGCAATAAAAACGCCCACAATATATACCCCGTGAAAAAAGCCGTGGCAATGACGTCCTGCTTGGGCCACAAATAGGTCAAACAAAAGTGAAAACTAATCATCACGGTATAACCGCCTATTGTTCCGACCAAGATTTTTCCCAGCCTAAGCCAAGGTGATTTGGTCAAGTATTTTTTATTTGCAGGCATAATTTTATTTGATAAATATTTCCATTAAAAAACAGGCTATGTATACCCCCGCTATCCAACGAATACCTACATATCGAAACGGAAAAAACAATACAATCAAACAGCCCATGGACATCAATATGACTACTGCAGCGAAAAGTCCGCTTCCCACGCCTAATGCCAAAATACATAATGCCGTACCCAACAGCATCATACCCGTGGCGATACATTTGGTTTGCAACGGCTTTTGCGCAAAAAAATGCCCCACCTTTCCCCTATCTTTCCATGTCACCCGCTTGGATGTCTGCATCCAAACCAAAAAAGCCAAAAAAAACAAAAGACAAACAGTACTTATCATACAGAAAATCCATAAATTGATACAGTAAAAGAGCTGTCTGAAAAGGTTTGCAAACCCAAAAACGCGTCATTATGAGGAGTTCCGATAAATCGCAACGCGTCAAGTTAACTCGTTTTTTTGTCATTTCGACTGTAAGGAGAAATCTATGGGTGAGTAGGAAAAATCCTCTACGTCCATAGATTCCTCCTCGTACCTCCCCGAAAGCTTTCGGGGCAGGCTGTCGGAATGACAATCCAGTTTCCTTAAGTTGACACCAATGCGATAAATCGGGATAATAATCTACGTTTTTAACTGATTAACGCATCCACCATGTCCATAGATTACCTTCGTGAGCACTCCGTGGTTTTGCTTCGCAGAGCCTTTGGGTTCTCTTCCTAACGTCGTCGAAAACTTGTCCGACTACTGGCGGATGACAGAAAACGCGCCTTTTCAAACAGCCCCTTAAATATTAATCCAAGTGCTCAATGGCGGTGATTGCGCCACCTTCGACTTTCAAGCCCCTTGTTGCGGTTGCTGTAGAAGCATCAATTTTATAAACATAGCTCTCACCAGAAGTCAAGTTCACACCGATGTACGCGGTTTTGCCGTCATTTAAGCTATAGTTATTTCTTTGCGTGAACGATTTAACATCCGCCGCTTCAGGAAGACCGGAGACAATTTTATAGGTTTTATCGACTACATTGACAGCCGCAATGGTAATCGCCGCGCTGTAGGTACCATCCGCTTGCTTTTTCTTGGAGCTAACAATAAAATTGTTCTTTCCGACATACGTCCAGTTGACGATATTATAGCCTTTGGAAACGTCACTCACATTAAAGAAATAATCTTTGTCAAACTCTGTTTTACCCGCAGGAATGCGTAGGATTGCCGCTGGGTTGGTCGTTGTTATTTTTGTGGCGCCATCTACTTTTGAGGTTGCATTTGCTGCCGAGAATGCATAAACATCGCCATTTTCTACTTTGCCAAGACCGTTTGTAAAGTATTGTCCGATGTAGCTTGTTCTTTCATCTGTAAATACTTTTTCGAGTTTCATGTCTGGATACGAAAATACAGCCACCCAAGCTTTATTGGGATAATCTGTAGTGAAGCTGTTATCTTTTATGCAGAAGAACGGCGCGTACACTTTATTGCCTACCTGTGTTAACCAGCTTGGAAATCCAAGTTCCCCATTGTTCGCCAATTCAAGAGAGTTCATCTGCCCCTCGCCGACGATGGATAGGCTATTGGTGTTGACTCTGTACCAATAGTTCGTTGGCGAAGCAATATTCCGGGAAATCTTCATCAACAATACATCATCGTTCACCGGTGCAAAAGCCTGCACCGTCTCAGTTTGGAAATTGGTCAGTTTCTTCAATTTCCCGTCGGTTAGATTGTAAGCCGTTACCGCGCCAGGGTTGCCTTGTCCATACAGGAAGCTAAAGAACTTATTGTTCGTTGTCAGATAGTAACGATAGGTCCCGTCTTGCTCAATACCGTTGCCGAGAATAGACACCGTCCCTTCGTCTAGACTACTCGATGTAACCAAATAGTCAGCAACACCGGTACTGGCAATTGGCGTAACAGCAACGATATATTTCCCACTTTCACCATCTGGTGTAGGATCGACTGAAGGATCATTCTCGGAGCAAGATGCCAATACAGTAGCAGCTGCTATGACTGCCATTAAAGATTTAGTTTTCATATTAAATTATTGTTATTGTTTATTAAAGAAATAGCGTAAATTAAGATAGAAGCCTCGGCTTGGTTTTTGTAAACTGAAGTTGTCCACCAGACGGTTATCACTTAAGTTTTTACCTTCAAGGGCTATATTGTAGCGGCCATTGGCCAGCGAGTATACCACATTGGCATCAAAACTGATTTGGGTTGGAATCTTCATTTCTTTTTCATCCCTCGAACCCAACGCAGGCCAATACAGCCAGAAATCGCGAACAAACAACATATTTGCACCAATAGTGAGCCGGTTCGTTTTACCTCCGAAATCCTGTAAGATAACAGAGGCATCAATGTTTCCAAACAGATTCGGGATGTTCGGCATATCCAACTTATATAAAGGACTTACCCCCGTATAACCTGGTTCCTTTTCTTGCATATTTTTAACCTTTTGATAGGTCATATTAAGGCCCGTGGCAAACCATCCTTTGTGCGAATAGCGCAGATCCAAGTCGCCACCCAACGACTGCACACCATCCCTATTGTCGGACACGTACTTTGATTGGTTATTGTTGAGGCGCTGATAGATAAAATCGTCGGCGTTCCTAAAGAAAGCATTTGCCATCAGCGCAAAACGGTTATCAACATCCAGGTTGAAATCGTATAGCAGTCCGAGGTTGAAGTTATTGCTCTTTTCAGCCTTTAAATTATAATTGCCTTCATAATTTTCCACATCGCCAAACAATTCGGTTGGTGTAGGCATTTTTGTAGTCAGTTCATAAGACCCCTTCACCTGCAGGTCAGGGATCAAGTAATAAGAGGCCGCCAATCCGTAGCCCAACTTCGAGATATCCTTTTTTAGTTCATTGCTGCCGCTTACATTATGCTGGTTGTAGTGCTTCAAAAAAGCATTCAGGCTGACAACATCTTTCACATCGTATTGGTAGCCCAATGATAACACGTTCTTTTGGCTTAATTGAGCCCTTTCGTTCGCTGCATTTTGAGGGTTTACCGCATCGCTACCGCTGCGTTTAAACGTATTGAATACATCTGTGAGGGATACACTCTGTCTCTCCGAGATTTTATAATTCAATATGGCATTTCCCACACCTGCATTATTCCGGTATTTATACATCGAATACGAACGCTCGCCTCCGGGGCCATCCAACGGTTTCTTGTTGCCATACCAATCAAAACGGGCATGCACGGTATCAATATTCTGGTTATAACCAAGATTAATATTTCCATTAAGGATAAGGTCCAATCCTTCGACAAAAAGATCGGTCTTTTTATACTTTACGGTAGGCATGACTGTCGTGCCTCGATTGTGCCAGTCACCGAAAACGGACACCATCCTTGCCCCTGTCTGAATTTCCTTATAGCTCTGGCCCAATACGACACCAAACAGGAGTTTATCCGCATAGGATTTATTAACGACTCCTATGTTGGCAATAAGCGATTCATTGTGATAGGTATCGTGAAATCTTTTAAGTGTTACCCCTTCATCATAAACGCCCGTGTTGATATCAGCCGCATCAACCGTTACCTTGTAGTTGTTGTCCGAATAATTTTGGAAGGCATTCAATTGGAAATACAAACCTTTCTTGGTTACGTGGGCAACATTGATCACCGTCCGGTGCGTATTGAAGGAACCAAAAGAATACGAAGCGTCCACATAGCTGTTCATGCGATCACCCGTCACGATATTGACCGCTCCGCCCAAGGCATCCGACCCCAACCAAACCGGTACGACACCTTTATATATCTCGATTCTTTCTGCAATATTGATGGGGATATTGTTGATCTGGAATGCCGTGCCGAAGTTTTCCATCGGAATGCCATCGATAAAATAACGGATCTGATCGCCATTAAACCCGTTAAGCATCAGGTTGAAGTTGGACCCTACACCGCCGGATTCCCGCACCCGCACACCTGCCACACGGTCCAACGCACTGGAGATATCCATCGTCGTATTATATAGCTTGGTGGCATCTACAGCCGTGACATTGAAGGCCTGCCTGTTTACCTCCTGCGCTTTGGTACGTCCAAAGACCTCTATTTCTTGTATTTTCTCATCGGTAGACTGCAGTTCAAAAACCAGGGTAGACTTTACCTTATCGCTTAGTTGCACTTGTTTGGAAAATTCTTCCATACCCATTGCCGTCACACGGATATGTAGGGAAGATCTGGATGTCGTGAAGGTGAAAAATCCATTTTCGTCAGCCGACTGTACGCCGTTTTCAATATAGATACTGGCATTGGCAACAGGTTTGCCTGCCGAAAGGACTTGACCGGTATAGGTTTTGGCCGTTTGAGCTACGGCCGAAAACGCGCATAGCCACATACAGATAATAATAAAAAATTTGTTATTTTGCTCCATCTTTTAATCGTAACACATTATGAGATAAACACTACGCGCTTAACGTAGTAAAAAGGGTAGCCTAATTGCCGTTAGGCTACCTGGGGCGCCATAATCGAATTGCCGTTCGTTATGGCGCTTTCTTTAAGATACTATTGTACCAAAAAGCTTATTGTGAGTCCCTGCCAATTTCTTTTATAGGCCTTGCCATGCCAATCGCCTCCTTGTACATCCATATTGCTAAATTCCACCACATAGCGTCCGGCCCAGAGCGCATCTATTGACGCATGGCCTTGCTCATCTGTCTTGTACGTTTTGCTCCAGCCACTTTCCGACATCACCAAGATGTCCTGATGTACGGCAGGTTGGCCGTCTTTACGCAAGGAAATGGAAACTTTGTCTTTTAAACGGAAAATTTCGGGAAGTATGTCCAACTGGAATCCTAAGGGCAGTGCACCTTTTTTGGATGATTTACCCACCTGTACAATGGCTTGGGCGATAAACTCATATCGCGTTTCTCCTCCCAAGTCCTTTGCCGCATGACGTGTAAAGAGCTGGTAAGCTCCCTCGGCATCCGGCACAAAGCTGGCTTCCAAATACTGCCCTTTGTCCACCAATGGCAGCGTACTGATCTTTTCATTGGGATCAACAAGTTGCAGGGTTAAACTTTTTAAATCCGAATACCAGCTTTTGGTGTCTTCCAATTCCCCAGTTGCATACTCGCCATAAAACACCTTTACAGTATGCGCTTTGCCTTTTGTGCCCTGCGAACTGCTCTCCAGCCAAATGGCATGGGCCTTGACTGCCTGGTTGCCGCCAAGCAAGATCATGATAAATACAAAAATACGCTTAACAATACACATATTTATTTAGACTTATTTTAAATAATGGGGCAAATATAGAGGTAACAAAACAAAACGTAGGTTCGAAATCGGAAAAAAAATCTACGCAACTAGAAATAAATGCATAATAACGTGAGTTCGGGATAACAACTCATGTCTATGATTATAGTTTAAGGTGCGCAATTACACCATGAGCCTCACGGGCGTGACATAGCTCGTCAAACGAATGCTTATCACGAGTTCACGTTAAATTATGTTGCAAGAAATGCCATTATCTCATCAATGGCTAACGCGATATGCTGCTTTCGAGAGATATTATGCCCGTCATTTTTCAAAACGACAGTCCTCGCGCCTATTTTTTCATGATCCTTTAAAAGTTCAGTCCTTTGTTTATTGGACAGCATAAAATCCCCGCCACCCATTATATACAACGTTTGTATGGAAGATCCCAGAATGTCCTTACTCGTATTGATACCCGAGAAATCTATCAATTTTTGAACGTTAACGTTTTTGCCTGCAGCGAGCTTATGCGCCAATATGGAACCATAGCTAACCCCGACCATGGAAAAGGAATCTATACGGTATTTTTGCGAGATTTTTTTCAAATCAACCTGAATAGCTTCTAACTGTATGGCCAAACGCTTTTCCTTAGGAATATGCAACAGTTCAAAATCGTTTCCAGCCCCTGTGGATCCCGGATAATTGAGGACGATAACGCCGATATGGTTCGAAACCAAGCTGTACAAATATGGATTAAATCTTCTCGAAACCTGCTCATGTGGTCCGCCATGAAGCCAGACAACCCATTGTTTGACTTCTCCTTTGGGCAAAAACACCAGATTGTCCACACCTGATTCTTTGCTTAATGTTAAAATGGTATAATCGATGGGCTGATCAAATTGATCCAACAAATTAACCATGCCGGTATCGGAAAGGAGGTATAAGGATGCAGGTTTCTGTGCATCAGCGTACAGCATCATGAGGCTATCCCCCTTTGCTACAAAATCATATAGCACACCGTCTTTAGGCAATTTTTCCACATTTGAAACGAACTGTAATCCGTCATTTTTGATATAGGTCAGTGTGTCATCTATAAAAAGACTGTTATTGACCAAGAAATAATCGTGATTGCCCGATCGTATCTGCCTTGCTTTAAGCTTCGCTAACGTGATTTCGTAAATGGCATTGAATCCGTTTTCATGATCGCTCATAAAAAAGAGTTGCCCATCATGCACCTTTGCTTTCCTTGAAGAACTGAATATCGCTGGTGCATGCCATATTTTACGATATTTCTTTTGGTGAAAATCGAACATCCAAAGCGAAGAATGGGTGTCCTGAAGAAATGCAACATTGTCGTCTCCCTTAAACAAATATGAAAACTTTTCCTCCGACGGATAGTATCGCCAATTTTTATCGGAAACCGTATAGGCGTGCAACTCACCGTCCTTTAGAAACAGCATTGTGTCTCGGTTCAAAAAATAGGGATCGGTAAAGGTTGAATGGATACCGTCCGTAATGTTATAGGACGAATCTGTAGCTAAGTTGTACAGATATATATCAAAATTGTTCTCTTTTAACTTTTCGGCAAGGAGAAGCACAAACCGGCAATCGCAGGATGCATCTCGGACATAATAGTTTGTAACAGCAGGTAGTTTGGCTGTTTTTTTCATTTTATGTGGTCCGAAAGGAGAATAAAGAATAGTCGGGGAAAAGAAATCCGTTTCATTCGTGGCGTATACGACAAAATCACAATCGGCATTGTAGACCACTCGCTTGTTGATCTCGAATGCGGGCGGCATCGTCGTTGTATGACATGACGTAAAAACACACAGTGTCGCAAAGAATAAGATGAATGATATCTTCATTTACCTAAACGTTAATCCATTTTATCTATAGAAATCAAATTCTCGATGTCTATTGACAGTTTTTGCCTACATCCAATACATCTTTTCCGTAATGGCTACATTTCAATGTATCGAAGGCTCTATAAAAGTTTTTTAAAAGAGTTTACTGATTCCGCAAAGCCGAAATCAGTAAACTCTCGCTCTATCATCTATTGTTCCTTATTGTTCTCCCGAATCCAGATGATGTCATTTTTCAGAAGCTCTACTTCGTTATAGAAATTATTTGTATTATATAAGTTGATATTTAATTCACAAGCATTGGTATGACCAAAGAAAATGTCTTCAATAGTAATCCTCCCGCTATGTCCTCGACTATGGTTACTCGCAACAATCTTTCCTACGAAATACCATCCGGGCAGGTTAATTTCGTAATATCCTTTCTTATTGGCGATTGCCTCATAAATCGCACCACTATCCGAAACAAACCTTATTTTAGCAAAGGATGCGATTTTTCGTGTATCGCAAATCCTGACTCTGCCATGTATATGCATACCTGATCCTTGTTTGATGCTATAGTTTCTCAGTTCATACCCATTGCAATATCCCTGTCGTCGATACTTATTGTTGGTCAGACAGCCCGTCATAGTACCCATCAAAACAATCAGTATAAGCGATAAATTAACAACCCGAAGGGGTATCTTTTTAGGGTGTCTGTGGTGTCGTAACGTCATATTGTTCCGCTTTTATAACGTTAATTATTCGTGATTTATCCGCTGCATCCATAGCTTTCAAATAATGAATCACCACTAATAAAACCACAACCCTTTTTCACTTATCAGTTGCTTTCTTCTTACTATTATCCTGAATCCGTATGATATCATTTTTCAGCAGTGGTACATCATGATAGAAGTCATAAGTCAAATAGATATTTAATTCACAGGCATCACCATGTCCAAAGAATACATCTTCAATAATGACACTTCCACTAACAGGCGGAGTCTCATACTTATACGCTTCTATCTTGCCCACAAAGTACCGTTCAGGAATACGAATTTCATAGTAACCTCTTTTATCAGCAGTTACCTCATACTTTGCACCACTATCTGACAGAAACTGCACCTTAGCAAAGGGTACGATTTTTCTCATATCACAGTTCCTGACTCTTCCATGTACCAACAAGCCGGATTTCTTCGCTTCTTTACTATAATAGTACTTCAATTCATAGCCCATACACTTCTCAATCCGATGTTTGCGAATTGAGCAACCTGTCAGCATAAACAACACAATTAGTATAAAAAGTAAATCAACAGCCCGCGGGCGTACCCTTTTGAGGTGTTTGTGGCGTAGTAACTCCATATTGTTCCGCTTTTATAACGTTAATTATTCTTGTTCTATCATCTAATTGTTACTTCCATCATTTTCTCTTTTCCACAAAGCGATCCACCAAAAAATAAAGCAAAACAGGAAAAATGATGCCTGCAAGTATAATAGGCCCCCAAAAACTCATAGGGCTATATCGCATGATATTGGCCAAATATCCCCTTGACAACAATGCATAGCAAACTGTAACAAATAGGCTAAATATAGGACATTTTATCCACAAAGAAAGCGGCCTTCCTTTCCTGTTAAAATAATCCTTAATCAATTGGAATGGACATAATATTAATAACAGAAATAATGTTGGTAATAGTGGGTAAGCGGTTTGGTGCAGATGAGCAACCATGTATTCCTTAAAAGAATCATAATATGCATCCTCTATCCTGTATACACCGTTCAAAATAGTATTCCAATGCCTTGTCAATATGATCAAAGGAAATAAAATATAAGCCAGCAATACATTTGCTAATAATCTTCTAAGCATAGCGAAATCTTCTTAATCATCACAGTCTTTACTTAAAGTACTTAACGGTTCTTTGCCATCAATGACATCAGCGACAAGTTCCCAATCGGGTCTATGGATTTCTTCTGTAGTGGACAATGTTTCCCAAAGTGCCGTTCCTCCATGTTGTCGAACATAATTCACAATATTTAACTGAAAGGATCTCCATAATCGATCCGCACTTTTAAAAGGATGTCCATTAAACTCCTGAAGAACAGACCCGGTCCAATTTGTTAATCTATCTACTCCCCTTGTGTAAAATGTATAAGAACCGTCTGCATTTTCTACATAGCCAAAATCTCTGTTGCCTGATACAGGATGGTCTCCATATAGAGGGTCATGAATTGTCGTAAATGTCCAGCCTGTATTACTATACTTGCTGACAATTACAGACCCGTTGTCACTTACACCCATATAGGATCCGATATGTATTCCTATGATGGCATTTAGAGGATTGTTTGAGTTCATGCAATTGTCCGATACATAAACATTCAGTATGATTTTAATTTACTCCGTATATCTTTTTTCATTTCAAAAACCTTATAATTATAGATTTTAGGGTTGAAATCCAATACACTCCTTGCATAATGATTAAATTTCAATGTATCGTTTGCTTTGTAAAACAACAAAGCTTTTAAATATTTCGGTGTCATTAAATTTGGAATAGCTCTATCAATAAAATCATACGCGTCAAATGCTTTATCTATATCATTTGCTTTCTCATAATATCGCCCCAACCTATAATAGTAATCTGGACATGGATTGTACGATACTGCTTTCTGTAAAAAGCTAAGGGCTAGTCTCTCATCCATATTGTCTTCAAGGATTTTGGAAACTTTATAATAGAATTGGGGATTATCATGTAAAATATCATTATATCGTATTATTGAGCTATACTCGATATTAGGAGCTTTCTTTAGATGAAGATAAGCAATAGTTTTTTTTGTCCCATAATATAGAACACTTGAAGCCAATAACCATGATAAAGCTATTAAATACTTTGGTTGCTTATTGTTCTTAATTGACGAATAACTTCTATTAGACAGCATTGAAACCCCAAGGAATATCTGGACCCATAGGAATATAGATATTGGCAACATTTGCAAGGGATAAGCGGTTAACCCTGCGGTTAGAACGACCACAATGCTCCCAATTATTCCACTGACAGCAATTAAGCGTGTCTTATTAAATTTATTTTTCCGATTTTTTAAGATTTGAACTATCAATAATAACATTATAGATATGACTATAAAAATGAATATTGCTACTGTAAATATGCCTCCCTCAATAAAGATTTGTAAAAAGTCGTTAAATGCAAATCTGACATCCCCTGACAATCTCTTAAACTTCTCTACATCCTCTAACTGAGTGTCAAAGTATTTTTTTTGGCAGTGCATATATTCTTGGGAGAACCGACCTAACCCGAGGCCTTTAGCCCAATGATCTTTTATCATTGTAGAGGAAACACTCCAAATAAGTATTCTACCGTTTGATGAATCAACTTTTACGTGGTACAATAAAAAATAGAAAAATATACACCCTGATGCAAACAGTATAATTTTTTTTGAAATGACACGTAAATTCCTATTTCCGAAGAAAAGTATTAATGGTAAGGTTATACCACAGAACAAACCAATCCATGCGGATCTCGCCATCGAAATAACGATTAGGAATAAACCTAATCCAAGTAAAATCATAACAAATATACTCCATGGATATTTTTTGCACGCTAAACTCTTTATGATATATACAATTATCCATGGCGTTAAAACGGCTAAATATATCGCGTATGGCCCCGGATTAAAAAATAGACCGGTTGGCCCAAGTTCAGGATAATATGATAATGAAAATCCAAAATATTGATGTAAACCAACAGCTATATTAAGGATAAAGATTACTAAAAGAGATTGAATAAAAAGGTTGACAATTTTTATATAATGCATCCGACACGAAATAATTCTAAGCGATAAGTAGCATAGCCCGATGCAAACCTGTTGTATAATCGCCGTGCTTTTGTAGTCAGAAAATAAAAATAGATTTGTTACAGGAATTATAATTAAAAACCCAAGAACAAAATAGTCCAAAAAATGGATAATAAACCTATTCTTTGAATGAAGCAAAACAAGAGAGGAGACAAACAATGAAACAGCTGTAGCCAAATAGAGCCATATCTCTTTTGAAAAAACAGTTGAATCAGGAAATTTATTTATGGCTACTAAAGAACTGCTCAGTAGCAAGAGAAATATTATACGTAGCGACCAATCCATACAACACAACCTTATAGTCCAAATTTCCGAGGGTAATAAGACAACGATAGCTGGAAAAACTGTCTTAAATTGTTGCGATATCCCGTAGTCATCTCGATGGCGCCATTGCTGACATATATGCCTTTGTTTTGGTTCAAGATATCATATACGGTCAGCTTGGCTTCCAGGTTGTTCCCTTTGGTGAATCGATGTGCAATATTCGCATTCCAGATAGTCAAGTCATCACGAAACCTATTAGCGTTAATAAAACGACCATTTATATCCGAGCCGATTTTTATTTTTTTCGTCAGCGCACATGCCATGCTAAATGCGGCGTAGTGTTCAATAGAAAAAAAGGAATACTCCTTTGCGGTAAGGTTTCTACTATCATAGCGATTATAACCACCCTTCAGACTCAATTGATACCGAGAACCATAGGTATAATAAGTAATGACGTTGACATCTTGGTTAGTCGGTGCTAACTTTTGCAACTCCGTATCGATGTATTGGTAGTTCTTTGAACGGTAGGACGAGGCATTGATTTCAATGGTAAATGTTTGGTCTTTTTTGATAACGAAAGGTTTGGAAACATTAATACTTGTATTGAAGTCATACATGACCTGAGCCATATTCACCAAGAATACCTGCTGTTGCCCCGGCGCAAAGACCATACTATCACGTATTCCCGAGCCAACGATATTGTACATCCCACTTATATTTACGCGAAGGGCATGGGCCTTATGCTCGTCAAATTGCAGGGAGCCCATCCATGTCTGCCTTTCCGTTCTGGAAAGGTTGGGATTGCCAAAATAGCGGTAAGCCGGGTTGATATCATCATAGATGGGTTGCAATTGATCGATGGTCGGAAAGTCCTCGTTGCGTTGGTAGCCCAATTTTGAGGTAAGAAAGTACATCCCATACCTATTTTTACTGTATTCCAGCTCGAGTTTTGGAAGGTGCGACACAAAGCTCTGTTCGATATTCCGATAGTCCAATGAAGAACTGTTGGTTCGGTTCAGTAATCTGAGCGCAAAAGACGGCTTAAAAGCCAAATGCTCTGAAAGCCTGCCCGCATAATTTCGTTCGAAGATGTGGTAACTATATTCCACCGTAGGCGTATACAGCAGTTGCCTAAACCTTGATTCATGGGTCAGGGATATGTTGTTCATTTCAGTGTTGCCCTCCATATCTCTGACATGCTGATCGATTTCGGAGTAATTGAAATCGATGGGATTGATGACCCTCAATCTATCGTTATGGTTGGACACGGTGAATATCAGTTGTTGATTGTGTGTCTGATTGTCGTTATCGTATTGTCTGTCTATATATTGATCGGCAACTGGGTTAAGGCGGTTCTCTATTTGTGCATTATTGGTGCGCCGGGAGCTGTTGTCGTTTACCGAGGCCTTCCAATCCAGCGCATACCGCAGTCTATCCAGGATGGTCGGCTTTTTACCCTGTTCATATAGGTGAGAAAGATTTCTAACCCCCCACTTAGCCGAAACTGTGAGGACAGCAGCTTGCCTGTCTGCGTTTCGCTGTTCCTGCCGGGTATGGCGTGACTGGTTATTGCTGTAGTCATAGTTGGTCTCTGAGGAACTTTGGTCATCCTGTGCAGAGGTTGATAGGTTTAGGGTGCTACTTATTCGTGTCGGCCTGCCTTTTATTCCCTTGTTCAGTTCGTACCTTATATCGCCTTGTACCGCACGATGATTGCCGGTACCTTCGCTGTAGTAGTGTCTTTGGTTAATATAATCTTCGCTGTTACCGGATACCATGGTACTCGATGTATTGTTCAGCGTTTCTTTATCCCAATAGCTAAAAACATTTCCGGTAATGATATGCTTACGGTTGGTCTCGTTTGTAGCTAAAAAGTCGTGCTGGTATCTTGCCGCGAGAACATGTTGTTGATTAATCCCGGAGCGAGTGAAATCCGGATGGTAATCCGCATTGATGCCCACACCTTTGTAGGTGGTATTTTTGAGCAACTGGTCCAGGTTGTTCAATTTTTTGTTGGTATTGTTGTTTGCATAGGCGAAGGTAGATTGTGTTCTTTTATTGGCGTAGTTTAGATTTAGGTAGTTCTCATACCTCTTGTCGGTACCGGCTCCTAAGGTAACGTTGCCAAACAGCATTTTTTCTTTCCCATCCTTGAGCACCACATTCATTTCATATTGTTGATCTGTCGGCCTTTCCTGTTGCGACTGCTTATCCCTCGTATCATAGACCTGCACTTTTTTCACCGCATCTTTCGCTATGTTTTGCAAACCAATAGCTTTGTCGGTGCCGAAAAACTCCTTGCCGTTGATGAATACCGAGGGAATCTCTTTTCCGTTATACGTGATTTTGCCATCGCCCCACACAATCATTCCCGGCAACTTGTGGATCAAGTCCTCTACCACCGCATTGGTGTCCAATTGGAAAGCATCGGCATTAAACTCGATCGTGTCCCCTTTCATCCGCACCGGAGGGAGAACGGCGACTTCTTCTATTTCGTTTATCTGCCGTTTTAGGTGCAGCTTGCCAAAGTCCAGCTCTTGATCCGCGCTCAGCGAAAATTCCTTGGTCAGCTTTTGGTATCCCTGGTAACTGAATTCTACCCGATAGGCTCTATTGTGGAGCAGGTGCTCTATAGCAAATTTTCCAAAGCGATCGGTCAAGGTTACCTTTTCAACAGCGTCTTTTCCTTGCTGGTAAATCGATACAGTCGTACTGCGCAATACCGTATTGCTCAAGGTATCGACTACGCTCCCATAGATTTTCGTCTGGGAAAACGTAGGATGCACAAGAAAAAAGAACAGCAAACAGCCTAAAAAAAATCTCATGATTTCAATTTGAACCGCACTAAGATAAGGTTATACTGCTTTAATAAATCTTTGTATGCCGCACGCATGGTGTGACTTTCTTCTTCACATGTTTCCATCGCATGCTGTACAGAATAAGAGGCCATAAAGGTGTATAGGTACTCGTTGTCAGTCAATACAGGAAAGTGGGAAAAAACTTCCATATAGTCATTCGATTTATCGGGGACAATGTCGGAGAAGCCAATAAAATCCTTAGTAACTATATTAAATCCATAGAAACGATAATGTCCTGCTTTAAAAATCAGGTAATCGCCGTAGCGTATAATACGGTCGAATGCGTGTATTTTATTCTCCTGCTGTATGACCTTGTTAGCAAAGTCTGAATGTGATCTGTAAACTACCGAAGTATCCACAATATTGTGCTGCGGGAAAATAAAATCATAAATCCTATTGACCTTGAGTTCGTCCAATTCAAAGATTTTATAATGACTGTCCAGCAAAAAATAGCTTAATCCATGCGGTATGGATACCGGAGAAAAATAGGCATCCTTATCGAAAAAATATTTTTTTCTCGTCTCCCTATACTTGATGATGGGTGAGCCATTCATTGTCAACGCAACATTGGGGTTGTCTAAACTATCATAGCGTGTGTATTTCCATACCGCTTCCCCAATCTGTATCGAATCGGACCCATAACGCTGCTTTTCCTTTAACAAGACAATATTCTCTCCCTTGTTGTCCATTTTGATTTTATAATTCATTGTGGACAGTACAAAGTAATCGTTCCAAACCTTCATATCTTGAACGCCCTCGCTATGAGGCGGTCGCGCTATTTTGTTAATATCTATCATCTTAATCAATCTCCCCTCGGTAGAGTAGATATAAAATTTCTTGCCATCATTGGGAAGTATACCGATTGAATTGCCTATTATGCCTGTTCTGTAAACTGATTGAAAAATGTCACTTTTATTCTCAACTTCCAAAGGAATATAGGATAGATCATCGATCCATTCACTTACCGTGCCACCCAGCGCATGATCAATTACAATACGGTGTTGCTCAACAGGAATATCGGGAGAATAGGCGATGTTTTGTGCTTTTGCCGCGGTCATCTGGAGCAAGAAGAGAAATACCAAATAACGAGATAAATAAATCATTTTATGTAATTTGCAAAAATATAATTTAAGTAGGACTTGCTCAAATAAGGCATATTTTTATCCGGTATAAACACCATCTTTAAAGGCTTGTCCTGTTCCGCTAAAAAATAATAGGGCAATAAATCCTTATCAATCTCGGGAATAACACTACTTTCTTCTTTCATGACATACACACTTAGTTTGTCCTTATATTTTTCTCTTATAATCTTAAACTCATTCACATTATTTGCAGAGACAAGCAGTATTACGCTCTCTCGCTCGTTTTTATGTAACTTGGACAGCAACAACATTTCTTGGTTTAAACAAATATTACAGGACTTGGTGTCGTATCTAAATATCAATAGTTTTTCTCGTCTCTTTGCATTAAAGAGATCTTTAAAAGAAATCAAGTTCATAATATTAGTGTCCAACAACATTTGCTCATCATAGTCAATAGTTGGATGCATGCCATAAGAGATATTCATCAAATAACTGTTAATGAGCATCTCCTTTTCCTGCGTTAAATATATAGGTTTTTCTCGATTACAGGAGCAAAAAGTGAGAAAGATTAATGAAATGACCGATAGTCTGACCATAACCAACTTACTTACGCATGATTAGCAATACAGGATTTCCATTATTGACGTCAAAATCCCTGAGAAAGTCCATAAATTTGTCCTCTCCTGCCATAGTGAAATCAATCTGGCCTTTGATCGATGTGATTAATTCAAGCGGAAGGACAGAAATGCAATAATCATCTGTCAATGAATTCAAAGCTAAAATGGGATAGGGCTCATCTGCATATTTTAGGGAAGAATAAATGCCACTGATTCCTTTCTTTTTATCAAAAATGACTGTTTTAATACTCTTGTCCGTAAATGTAGTATTAAAAAACACGTATTCTCCACTTTCGCAATATCCACCAGCGACATAACTGAAGTTTTCTGACTCCAATCTATCATAAAATTCAAACTGTGATTTTATGTGCCTCATTTGATCTGGTATGGCATGTTCTTCAAAGCGAACATTATAACTCTGAGTCAACTCCATTTCTTCTATACTATAGTTGTAGAAATCATCCATAAAATCTCGAGAGATATAAACATAATGGCCCGTTCTTCTTAACGATGGATATGTTGTGAAGAAATTTAAATAATCAGAGGGATCAGGTAAAGCAACCCAATGTTTTAAAATTTTCCCTGCATAGTTAATTAAAAAAAGGGTAGAATTCTCGGTTCCTTTTTCTTTTTCCAAAGTACCCGTCTCTCTATAACACAATAAATTTCCTCCCACACTGGCTATTTCTGAAATATCCGATATCATGAGATCAATTGTTTTTACCTGTGCCATCGTAGATATATCATGAATTTTAATTGAGTTCTGGTTGCTACTCAACAGAAACAAATTTTGTGCATTACAGGTAAAATCATTCACAGAGGAAAAAGCAGACACCGGATTTCCTTGTTCATCAAACACAAACAACGTGTTAGATCTTTCTCTATCTAACACGAAAATCCTTTCATTTTGTAGTTCTACCTTATCAATATTAGCAATCACAAAGCTATTTTCAGTTTTCAAGGAAACCAAGTCTATTTTAGAGGGGTAAATTTGGCTTATATCAAATTCATTGTGTGTATCACGGTTTGACAAATTGATATGTTGGACACTGTCTTTCAAAATCTGATTCGATTTTTCCGCACATCCTATAAATAGAACGAATAGTAAAATATAAAGTATTGGTAAGTTCATTCTTATGTTAAGAGGTTTTAAGGTAAACACAATACCCTAAGGAAGTATTGTGTTTACAAATTTTAGAAAAAATTAACTTTCTGGATCTTCAACGGCTCCTTCCGGAATTTCAGCATCACAGGATTTCTGTGCAGATTGTTTACAAGTTGCATTTTTTTGCTTTGAACATTTGAACTCATATCCTGTTACTGTACCTGCTCTTAGTCTCTTGCCTTGAGAGTCATAAATGACCCATGCCCTGAAACACACTTTGTTTTTCAACATCATATTTGGAACACAGTCTTCACATTCTGTACTACCTCCCCCATTCTCCGAACCACCACCACTTTCACTTCCACCGCCACTTTCCGAGCCCCCTTGAGCAAAAGATGTTCTTGGAGATATTGTCCAATCTCCATTTTTGTTTTGTTGAATGTTCAACGTCAACACTGCCAAAAAAGCCACAGCTATTAAAGCTCTCATTGTAATTTTACTAATTGATTTTCTCATGATTAATTGATTTAATGGATAAAAAATATATTTAAAAAATGTATCTAAATCATCAAATATTTATGCACTTAGTTCACATAAAAGATTTATTTAACCCAACATCTTCTAAACTCCTCCCATTCTTCCTTTTCAGTTGTCCAATCAGCATACACGGCAATCCCGTCTACGATTTTTGTTGTGGAGTCCAGTCGTAAAACTTCCTGCTTTATCGTCTCCAATGAATTCGGAATGCTCTCAATCTCTACATTGCGGTACTTGTGGAGCTCCGGCTCGTTAATGAAGGTCCCGATGGCTATTAAGTATTGAATGTCGTTGTTGTTTTTTAAGGTTTGGATATCTTGAAGCAATAGATTGCAATTCTTTTCGAATAAGGCCTGACTATGGATAGCCGTGTCATAAAACAGAAAAGCCAATTGATCTACATATTGTGTCAATTGGCTTAGTTCTACCATGCTTGTTTTTCTTTTCCAAGGTTTCGTATCCGGCGAAGTAGCCAGCACGACCGAGGAAACAAACGCATGGGGCATCGCTTCACGGAGTTTTTTATGAAAGTTGTTCACCGTATTCCCATATGCTTCGCGTTGGCCAGGCTGTTCTTTTCCGATGGTTTGGTCAAGATAGGGATCGCCGGGAAGGATATACTCAAAATCAACATGTACGCCGGGCACATCCAAGGTTTCCACTAATTTTTTAGTGTCTGCAATTGCTTGCGCTACCCATACGGCATCCTGCAGATGAACCGTTTTATTTTGGACACCGCCCACCCAAGGCAGGATGACTATCTCCGGATAGTATTCTTTTAATCGTTTTACGGAACGAATCGCTGTAGTTGCAAAAGCATAATCCGGTAGATGCCCGTCTTCGCCATATGGTCCAGCAAAGAGATACGCATACTTTATACCATTGTTTTTCAAAGTTTCTGCGTATTCTCTCAAATGTTCATCCGTCAGCTTTTCACGAGTAGTTGGCTGATATCCCCGCAAATAGACACTCTCCGTCCATAGGGCATTCTCCTGCCCAAATCGACGCTCATGTTGACCACCATTTGTGCTACAACCCATTAACAACAAGCTGACAATACCATAATAACAAGCAAGCGCGTTAACTTTTTTCATAAAACCAACCCGTGATCTCATAGAAACTTTCTAAATTTTAGCAAAACAGCGTAATTGTCATGTTAAACGAATGAATACCTTTGAAAACAAACAAAAGATGAATAAACATCTATCAATGATACCTTTCTAGCAGATCGTTATTCATTCGTGCCCGTTTTCAACAGTATGAATGATTACTTTGCAATTCCTATCGTCAGCATGAAAAAGAAAGCTTTGAATCATTTTTAGACAGCTTCCTATTTTTTATAACTTTTATCCTTGCATAAAAGTGCGTCACAAAAAGGCAATCCTAATGCTAAAATAGCTCCACCCTCCCCAAAATGCGCAATGGGTAGGATGAAGCCGGATTATTAAACGACATTTTTCATTCGTCTGTTTAAGTCTATATGCCCATCTTATAGCACAAAATCACCCCACATAGCCCCGTCACTGTTGCTAAACGTAATGGTATACGTCCCTGCAGGCAATGTGGCAAGTGAGATAGTTGTCGATCCCGAAGAACTGTCTACTACCGATGAATAAACCGTATTATCATATTGGTCTGTAATCGCAATCGTTACGTTGCCGATGTCGATGTTAAAATAGGCCGTTACTACATGTCCTGAAATAAAAGCCGTAATGGGAGCGGCACCTCTTCGAGGCCTGATAGGATCGATATCTCCTTTTAGATCTATCTTTTCTTCAGCAGCTGCTTGGTTAGCAACGGTTATGGGCGCTTGAACGATTTCCGCCATAGCGGAAAACAAACCTATGCATAAAAGCAATGTGACAAGTCGTTTTTTCATAAAATATATTTTCAGTGCGTCAATTGATTAATTAGCAACAAATATATTCTATATGGAAAGAACAGACCTCTTACATATAGCTTTATTTTGGACATATATAGGTTTTTGCATCTTGAATCAAACCATATACCTTATTATCAATGTTTTAAGAAAATAAAAATATAGGTTTATAACCTAATAGGTATAGGTGGAGTGAGAAGGACGGACGCCATATGCTCTTTGAACGCATCTGTAATCAGATCAATATCTGATCGATGTGGTCGGCGATATCGCTTCCTCCCGACAATCCCAGCTTCTGCCGGAGCGTGGTGCGACGGGTTTGTACGGTGTTTGGGCTCTGCTGCAGGATGACCGCGATTTCCTTCACACTGAAATCTGCATAGGTCAAGATACAGACACGAAACTCAGATTCGGTTAAGTCAGGGTACTTTTTTCGTATCTGCTCCACATATCCCGGTCTTGCTTTTTTAACAATCTGCAACAAGGCTTCCCACTGCTCGTCTATAGTATGCTCACCATACACAATACTGTTAAATCGCTTTACTAACGAGGTTTTATCGGCGACATTTTTGGGTTGCTTGTCAACCTCTTCGTTAAGTTTCACGAGTTTGTTGGCGATATCGAGCCGCCAAAGGAGGTCTCTACGCAAATCGAGTTGCTTCTTGTGCACAGCTTCTTCGAGATCGCGGTTCATTTCGGTTAAAACATCGATATTGTGCTGTATCTCGATCTGCTTGTTTCTTTGCTTCAGCCAATACCAGATAAAGAGAAAACCGCCAACGATAATGATGATCAATAGCGCAATGATCCATCGTTGCCGTATAGTTTGCGATTGGTAATAGTGTACCTGCATCTGCTCGTAGTTGTATTTCTGCTCGACTTCATAGACCGATTGCTCCATGCGTTCGTCCATAATCTCGGTCAGAACAGTGGCATATCTTTCCTGGTAATCAAAGGCGGCATCATAGTTGCCCAGTCCCCTCTCCCATTTGGTCAAGAAGTTCATCGCACTGGCTTGAAAATTCTTGTTTGGCTGCCGGTGCATGCTTTCCTTCAGTTTTGCGACATACAGTCGGGCAGAATCCATTTGCGAAGTGTTATGGAATAGCTTTGCCAAGTTCAAATAGTGGCGTGGATAGTTTGTGCTGTCTGTACTGAGTTGCATGGCCAGACGCAGGTATTTTTCAGATTCATCGTTTTTCTGAACCTCTCGGTAAGTCACGGCCAAACTTTGCGCCAAATTGCCGCGTAAGACGTCATGGCCTATATTTTCTGCTATGTCCAATGCTCGGTGGAAATAGTAAAACGCGCTGTCCGCTTCGTCCGAAATCAAAAACACGCGCCCCATGGCGTTCAAGGAATACGCTAACTTTTCAGGGTTTGATCGGTAGTAGACAGAGGCGTTACGGTATCTTTCAAGTGCCTGGCTATGCAACCCTTTCTCATAAAAAAGGTCGCCTATAGAATATTGTATCAATCCCTGCAAATTGGTGTTCTGTATCTTGTTTGCGTAGGTATCTGCTTCTTTATAATAGGCCATGGCCGGCTCATATCGTCCTTGGTCGCGCCGTACCCACCCGCTGTAGAACTTTGCCAAAGCAATCTGTAGCGGCTCCTTGTCCAGTTGCGTAAAATATCTTTCCGCTTCAAATATAAGCGTGTCCTCCTTAACGTTCTGATAGTTCTTATTTCGTGCCTGCACGCGGGCCACAAGATACTGCATGTACTCTCCCTTGCTCAAGCTACTTTCAGGATATCGGATAGAATCGATAAGTCGTAAGGCACTGTCGGGATGCTCTTCCATGACCTGACGGGCTTGCAGCAGCAACGACGGTGCTTCCGATTGAGGATTACAAGAAATGAGTAACCCCAAATTGAATGCTAATAACGCATAACAAAAGGCTTTCCACATACAAATACTGAGTTGTTCGGTCTACCCAAAGATATGCTTTTATCTCAAAATTGACGAAAACAAGGCGATTAACCTCAGGGTCAACGTATATTCATTTTGTCAAAAGAGTTGTTTGCTGAAGGTGATGTTGTCTACTAATAAAGGAGGATTAAATTAGACATTTATGTCCAACCCACAGTCCTTCCGCCACTCGCCGTGGCAAAGCAGTACTTTTTGAGGTCCAAAAAGTACTCAAAAAGCCTTCGTCCCATCAAGGTGGCTCTTCGCATAAGCCCAACACCCGCAAGGAAAAAGCCTTGAAGGCTGGGATAAATGTCCGAGCCTTTCTGAATGCTCGAACAATGATCCCTAGGCCTTTCCCACCGCACTTCCCACGGCCTTTTCCTTGCTTAGTTGCCACTGGTGATGGGACAGAGAGCGAATACGGTTTCAGTTGGAAAAAGAAGCATTCAGCCTTATCAAAGCTATCAGATTCGGTAACGGTAAAGGCGACTACTCGCCTATAACAGCAGAACCCCAACGCTAGACTACCGTGTACCCACATCTCCAAGAGAAGTCACGTTTTATAGTAAAACCGGCCATGCAGAAAGGTACGACCCCTACGGGGTCGAATGTATATTTGACCAATCTTGACTATAAACATGGGAATCCTACGGATTCCATATTTTTGGGTACACGGTAGGACGCTAGGGAGAGTGGTTGCCCGCTGTTCGATCCAGCTTACTGCAGATCGCTCCCATAAGGCTAAACGCAGTACACTTAGCAGTATCCGTATTTGCTTCTTGCACCCCATCGGGGTGCTATTTTTGTAGCGATGTCGTCATAGCCAAAGCCTGTTTTGGCGGATTTTTTGTTCGACAGAAACAAAAAATGTGACAAAACGATTGATGTCCCGCAAATCGCAATACACAGATCTCATGTCTAATTTAATCCTCCCTTTCAAATCTACAACAAACGGAACACAATTGATAAAAATAGTATTTTATATGCATTGAAGCCACATAGCAGCGCAACCGATAATACCATAATGAAGAATCAACCCGAGCATTCTTGTTTCCTGCATCAACAATTTCTATATTTACCGTTCACGTAGCATTCATTAACAACATGAGACATATTATTGCCCTATATATCTTTACATTATATTTATGCACTTACACCAGTAGCCAAGCTCAGCTCCTTAAAGCTAAGGAGCTCTTTTCAAAAGCCGACTCCTTGCGCGGTACGCTCACCCCGTTGCGTACCTGTTATGACATCCAGTATTACCATTTGGACGTCAAGGTCGATATAGACAAGAAATTCATCTCGGGAACCAATCTATTTAAATTCCAAGCGACCGAAGATTTTAAGCGGTTGCAGTTTGATCTGTTTGAAAACCTTTCTGTTGACAAGGTAGCATACAAGGGCCAGCCTCTCCCCTTCACGCGTGAATACAATGCTGTGTTTGTCGACTTCCCGTCAACCATTGAAAAGGGAAAAGTAGATTCCTTTGTCGTCCATTATTCCGGAACGCCCATCGCCGCGACGAGAGCGCCATGGGACGGTGGTTTCGACTGGAAAAAAGACAGCCACGGCAAACCCTGGATAGCAACCGCCTGTCAGGGTTTGGGTGCCAGCGTGTGGTGGCCCAACAAAGACCACCAATCGGACGAGGTGGACAGCATGCTCATCTCCGTAGCCGTTCCGACAGGCGTGATGAATGTTTCCAATGGCCGGTTGGTGAAAACCGAAAAGTTAAAGGACAATTACACCAAATACCATTGGAAGGTCATCAACCCTATCAACAACTATAATGTCGCGCTCAATATCGGCGATTACGTGCATGTTGAAGAAATCTATACCGGTGAAAAAAGACCTTTGCAGATCGATTATTATGTGCTTCGTGAAAACAAGGACAAAATTGACCATCTTAAAAAAAATGCGCACGAGACGTTGCAGGCTTTTGAACATTGGTTCGGCCCTTATCCTTTTTACGAAGACGGTTATAAATTGATCGAAACAGCACATTTGGGCATGGAACACCAAAGTGCAGTCGCTTACGGCAATAAATACCAAAACGGTTATTTAGGCAGAGACAACTCCGGAACAGGCTGGGGCCTGAAATGGGATTTTATCATCGTGCATGAAAGCGGGCACGAATGGTTTGGCAACAACATCACCTCCAAAGACATCGCCGACATGTGGATACACGAAAGCTTCACCAACTATTCCGAAGCCTTGTTTATCGACTATCATTACGGCAAGCGCGCCAGCCAAGAATATGTATATGGCAACCGGGCCGGTATTCTGAACGACAAACCTTTACAAGGGCCGTACGGTGTCAACAGGGAAGGTTCTGGCGATATGTACCTCAAAGGTGGCGTCTTGCACAACATGATACGCACCATTGTCGACAATGACCAGAAGTGGCGCGATATCCTGAGAAAAATAAACAAACAATTTCACCTGCAGACGGTGGATTATGACGACATTGTGGATTTTATCAGTAAAGAAAGCGGCATTGATTTCAGCAAAGTATTTGAACAGTATGTTCAACATACGGGTATTCCTGTTTTGGAAATCAAGCTTTTAAAAGACAATAGGATTGCCTGTCGCTGGATCGCTGATGTAGCTCATTTCCACATGCCGATACATTTGGGCACAAAAGAGGGTGCATTCAAACGTTACGACGTTGGTTCACAGTTCAAGATCCTGCCTTTACAAGTCGACAATATTGAGCAATTAAAAATCGACACGTTTAATTACTATATCGGTGTGCTGACACCATAATCCTATCCCGTCCACTCCAAAGGCTACCGTGCACCCACATCTTTTCATCTTATTCATTTACAATTAATTACACAATAATACTCTTATCATTTATCCTCTTTATCTATCCGTATTTTATAGCAAGCAGTGACGCTGTAGGTCACTGTCCCCCCTTCGGGGCAGGGCTGTTGTGTTCTATGTTCTGCACCTACGGCGCAGTATGTATTGTTTCCTATTTTTTCTACAAATGTTTAATCCCTACGGGATTTTTTAAGCTAAAATACTCCGTAGGAGTAAAAGGTTTGT
>Ga0222429_100239_pt1 | contig 69288 bp, 54 predicted proteins | sample 1B50Ametagenome_FD_182475 | JGI IMG/M metagenome (GOLD analysis project Ga0222429, IMG submission 182475) | Enriched microbial communities from leaf-cutter ant dump, University of Wisconsin, Madison, United States - 1B50A (version 2) | ecosystem: Environmental > Terrestrial > Nest > Insects nest...
GTTCTACTCCCGGCCCTCCGATACCCCCTTCGTTCAAAGGCTGATCATATACTCTCCACTGATTTGCCACAAGCTGCATCTGGGCAAACCGGAGAATAACCGGACTTTCAAAACCGGTCATATACATTCTAAGGAACTTAAGCGACTTAAATCCTTCTATATTTCCGATTTTATTATCAAACTCGCGGATCGGAATCCGGAACTGATACCAGACAACGGAATCTCCATTGGTATACTGTGGATTGGTAACCACGTTACGATCTACTATATAATTCTGTCCGACTACAAACTGAGCTGGGTTAATATCTATTTCATATTCGTAGTATTCATCCAGAATCTCTACGTTATTATCATTGTTTATATCTTCATTATCCGGCAAGGTTGTATTGGCTTTAACCGCTGTACCCTGCGTAGTGTTGACCGGGGAGTTATTCTCCTGACCATTGAAATATTTGTAACGTTGCAAGATAGAAGCATTCTGTGAATCATACAGATCATCCAGATAGTATCTGAAATCATCTCCGGAAGGGTCACTCAAAACTCTGTTGAATGCATCACTGTTTGGACCAAGAACAATTCTGGCCTGATTCATATATTCCGTAAAATAATCTGCTTCTGCAGCCGAATTCAGACCGTCAAGTCCGACATCCTGGTATACTCTGGAATTGTCTGAATTATCGAACGAATTGGTAAGATAGGTTTGCGTGGTTACTCTTCCCCAGTCATTGTAAATTACTTTGTTTGGATCATTACGGTCGGCCTCGCTGACTGGTAAACCATTTTCGAAAGCATGCCGCTGATCCTTCATGATATCTTCCGAGATGCTCCCCAGGTTAAAATAAAGCTTTCCCCGGTTATTAAGGTCAAACGGCACTCCGGGTTCTATGTCCGTATAGTTTTTACCTGATCGTATATAAGGGCTCATCATCCAGAACTCAATGTACTGAATATTGGCCTGGTCAAAATCAATTTCGGAATTCAGAATTGCTCTTGTTATACCACCCCAGTTTGCCGAAGGAGTCGCCAGGTTTCCTTCACTGCTCATTGAAGGATTGTAGTTATACGGACCTTTTTCCTCAGGATAATACGCCAGGTTAAGAACCGGCTCATTGTACTGAACCTGCAATGCCTGTCTGTTCGGAAATACTTCCTGAGGAAGGACCTGACGAACATAGTGGTTTTTAATATCCTCTTCGCTAATGTGCTTGGGTTTGTTAGGATTGGAATTCAGATAAAACAGCTGATCCACATTATACCAGGCAAGCCTCGCCCTGCGATAGGCATATTCCGGCCCCAGTGCAACACTTTCTTCAAAGCGAACGGGGGTACTGCTTAGTTTCCAGCTTATGGGATTACGTGTCAGATCGTATGGGGTCTCACTGCCTTCAAAGTCATCCAGGAAGGTAACACCACTCCTGTTATCTCCCTGATTTATGGCCTTTGAGTGACCAGGGAATAATCCGGCGCCTTCGGCCTGAAACGAAATAAGCGAAGGGGCCTTGGTCTGGATTACGGGGAGCTTATCAATTGCTTTGGTCAGAAATCTCGAATCCTTTGTAAAACTCACATCCAGACCAACCATACTATTTCTTGAAGGTTCCTCACCTATAGCTACCCTCGTAGTCTGCGGCGCCTCTCCCTGGCGGAGGAATGTACCCCCGACGTTAAAGTTTTTATTTATCAGATAATCAAAGCGTGTCCCTAAAAAAGTCTTTCTTCTGAAGCTAAACAAATCAGCTTTCTCATACTGAATCCGGATCTCTTCCCCGGACTCCAGCAGACCTTTATCAAGTATAGTAACCTGACCCGACATGTAATCGATACGGAAGTGAACATTTTCCTCCAGTCTCCTGGCTCCGGCCATTAAAACAACCGATCCCGGAGCAATATTTATGGCAGGAAGCCTGAGATTGTCACCACTGCTGGACTGGTACTTTCCGGTAATAAAGTATTTGTTTTTCCGGGCATAGTTGAGCATGTCACTTTTGGTGGAGTCATAAAGTTCCTGAAACACATACTTATTTTTCAGGGCTATCTCATCCGAAGTAAAGTATTTCTCAAGATTGCTTCCAAAAGGCTCAAGCACCGGGAATATGATTTTTCCATTCCGGCTGTCAATCGTTACTCCTTCTATATAGTCAAAATTACCGTCTCCAGGCGGGTCATTGTTCGGACCAAGCCTGTCTAATCCCGTCAGACGAAGCAATAGCTTTCTGTCTGTATTTCTGCCTTCCTGCAAAAACGGAAGGTCAGCTCCGGACTGGTCATTCTTATAGATTATATTAAGAATGAAATTTTCAGGAGAAATCTGTGAAGCACCCAGATGGTATACGTTTTTCATCATCAGATCCCATGTCGGAAGCCTTGTATTTACATTATTTGGCTTTAACAGCTTAAGAATAAGTGGCGAATTGGTCACTGTATCCGAATTGATTCCGGGAATCTCTCCAACAGTATAGTTTCTTCCATTGTAGGAATACTGATAGGCAACAGCAATCACTTCATTCAGACGCACAATGGTATTGAGGGAAATATATCCCAGTTCAGGATGAAAACGGTATTCCTCGGGTTCCAGCTTTCGTGCATTATTGATTATTGCATAGTCTGAACCATTCTGCATGCCACTGGACGCCAGTTCATTAGGAAGTGTTTCGAGATTCCGAAGATCTTTAACAGTAGAATAAAGAGCATTGTAAACACCTTCTTCATCATTGCCCAGCGGTACAAATCCGGGAGACCGGACAAAGCTCTGGTTGTAAATGGTAGAATCACTTTCTCCAAGATCCGTATATCCGATGATTGTCCTGTTGTTCTTGGTATTGTTGTTTGTATTTGTTACATAGACATCGACCCGGGTTATCTTCACCCCCGAAAGAATTGTCGGCAGACTCCTCAGGGATGGCTCATAGTTTTCTCTGAAAAAGTGGCTTAGAAAAAAGTTCCGGTACTCATCATAGTTATCTGCCCGAAAATCAATTTTCCTGCTCATTGCCCCGCCCTGGATTCTCAATTCTTCTTTGGCTCCCCGCTGATTGGCAGCCACTGCTGATACTGTAAGTCTCCCGAACTGCAATTTGGTTTTTACACCAAACAGATTCTGAGAACCACTGATCAGCGAACTATTCAGAGGAAAGCTCACATTCCCCACCTCAATACTCTGAATAATATCTTCTTCATAACCTATGTACTGAAGCTTTATATTATTCTGAAAATCGAAGCTGGCTTTGGTATCCCAGTTGGCAGTCAGTTTCAGCTTATCACCAATAGTTCCTATGACATTAAGGCTGATCTGCTGATCGAATTCAAAACCTCCTGTCCTCTGCTGACGGACCGGGATACTCGGGTTTCTGGAACGCTGCCATCTGCCGGAAAAATCGAGTGTTACACTACCATTGGGCTTAATTTCCACAAAATCTTTCCCAAAGATCGATCCGATGCCCGGAGCGGGTATTTTCAGGCTGGCCTCGGTAACATCCTTATCCTGAACTTCACTTGTTCCTGCATTTCGCTTGTTCCAGTAGTTTTTAATCATTTCCCGGTCGCGATAACGCATATATTCATCAAAAGTCATGGTCGAGGGTGCTCTGTAATCCATGTCTCCGATTTTTTCCTGAATCGTATAGGTTCCGTTGACCGAATCCAGGCTGATCTCCTGAGTGACATTGCCCGGATTATCCAATATCAGCGGACTCTCAGACTCAGGGTTCGAGAATGGATCGCCATAACGGTCTCTGGGTGTATAGTTTGGCTTGGTCTTGTCTCTTTTTTCTTTTTTTGATGAATCGGCCGGAACTAAAAAAAGGAGTTCCGTGTTTTCAAAAGGAAGAGAACCGGAACCATGGGCGAGCCATGCTACCAGACTTATCACTGAAAAACCCAGAAGAAATGAAATATTTTGGTGAAACTTGAACAAGAAATAAAAAATTATCCGGTTTTTAATGCCAACTTAATCAATGTTTCCAGCGAAACATCATTGCCTTCTCTTTTCAGTACAGCGTCAATACTTTTCTCTGCAACATTTTTTTGAATTCCCAATGTAACTAGTGCGGATAACGCTTCATCTCTGCGGGTATTGTGCGATTGCTTTGCTAATAATACGGTTGGTGAAACAATAGTGTCTTTTTTGAGTTTATCCTTCAGTTCGAGTATAAGTCGCTGAGCTGTTTTGGCTCCGATGCCTTTTACAGCCTGTATGGCTTTTACATTTTCGGAAACAATATTGGAATGTAACTCGTCGGGGTCGGTAGAAGATAAAATTGCCAACGCTGTATTTGGTCCGATACCGGAAACGGAGATAAGATCAAGAAACATTCTTTTTTCCCGTGCTTCCAGAAAACCGTAAAGAACCTGAGCATCCTCCCGAACATGAAGATAGGTAAGCAACTTGCAACGCTCACCTTCTGTGAGCTGTGTATAGGTATTCAGTGATATCTTAATCTCGTAGCCTATTCCGTTTGCTTCGACAATAACATAGGCTGCTTCTCTGAACGTTAACTTTCCGTCTATATAAGCGATCATAAATTATTCTTCTGACTATATGCCTGAGCATCTACTACTGCGATGGCAACCATATTTACAATTTCACGAACCGAACTTCCGAGCTGTAATACATGGACCGGTTTCTTCATTCCCATCAGTACGGGGCCTATAGCCTCAGCTCCGCCTATTTCATGTACCAGCTTATAAGCGACATTGCCGGAAGCCAGATCCGGGAATATAAGCGTATTGGCTCCCTCGGAAGCCAGTGTACTAAAAGGATAATGCTCCTGCAATAAGGCCGGATTAACAGCAATATTTGCCTGCATCTCTCCATCAATGATCAGATCGGGATGTTTCTTTTTGATAAGCTCGGTTGCTTTACGAACCTTATCCGGCAACTGCCCCTTGCCTGCCCCGAAATTGGTATAGGACAACATGGCTACCCTTGGCTCTATATCGAAAAAACGAACTGTGCGTGCGGTAAGACCGGCAATATCTACCAGATCTTCGGCAGATGGTTCTGTATTGACTGTTGTATCGGCAAAAAAATATGTCCCGGCTTTATTGAGTATAATATACATCCCGGCAACCCTGTTTACATCATTCTCCACTCCGATAACATGCAAAGCCGGACGAATGGTAGCGGCATAATCCATGGTAAGGCCTGAAATAAGCGCATCTGCTTCGCCAAGCTCGACCATCATGGCGCCAAAGTAATTACGCTCTTTCATCATCCGGCGACCTTCAAACTGGGTTACCCCTTTTCTCTGCCTGCGCTCAAACAGAATGTCTCCGTAGTAGTTCCTCTTCTCCTTCTCCTCTGCCGGATTAATTATCTTACAATGAGTGAGGCCCAGCTGATGCTCTTCAATAAGTCCAAGAATTGTATCTTTTCTTCCCAGAAATATCGGCTCCGCAATCCCTTCATCTACAATAATCTGAGCAGCTTTAAGAATCTTGTAGTTGTCTGCTTCGGCAAATACGACCTTCTTGGGATTCTGTCTTGCCCTTGATATGATCCGGCTCATTAATTTCTGGTCTATACCAATACGCTGCTGCAGCTCCATATGGTATTTATCCCAGTCCTCAATAGTTTTTCGGGCAACTCCCGACTGAATGGCCGCTTTGGCAACAGCCGGCGCAAGGGTAGTGATCAGTCTCGGATCAAGGGGTTTCGGAATAAGATAGTTTTTCCCAAATGTAATCTTCCGTTCTCCGTAAGCTTTATTGACCAGATCAGGAACGGGTTCTTTTGCCAGGCCGGCCAGCGCCTTAATGGCAGCCAGCTTCATCTCTTCATTGATTTCTCTGGCCATTACATCCAGGGCACCCCTGAATATATAGGGAAAACCCAGAACATTATTTACCTGATTAGGGTGATCTGACCGTCCGGTCGCCATAATGATGTCTTTCCGGCTGGCAATAGCAAGATCATAATCTATTTCCGGTACAGGATTGGCAAGCGCAAATACAATCGGATTATCTGCCATTAGCTTCAGGCTATCGGGAGATAGAATATTTCCCGCAGATAGTCCCAGAAAAACATCTGCCTCTTTCAGCGCCTCTTCCAATGTATGTATATCCCGTTCTGTAGCGAAACCCCTTCTGATCTCATCCAGATCCTCCCGGTCTTCCCTCAAAACACCGTTTATATCCAGCATTACAATATTTTCAGCTTTGGCTCCAAGCTCCAGATAGATCCTGGTACAGGCAATAGCCGCAGCTCCTGCTCCGGATATTACTATACGGACTTCTTCCAGTTTTTTGCCAGCCAGCTCAAGTGCATTGATTAATGCAGCTCCGGAAATAATTGCCGTACCATGCTGATCATCATGCATGACCGGAATATTCATTTTCTCGCGAAGCTTTTTTTCAATTTCGAAACATTCCGGCGCTTTGATATCCTCGAGATTAATCCCGCCAAAAGTCGGTTCGAGCGCTGATACGATCTTTACAAACTCATCGGGGTCGAGGCAGTCAACCTCTATATCAAAAACATCAATCCCTGCGAATTTTTTAAAAAGAACCCCTTTCCCCTCCATAACCGGCTTCGATGCCTCCGGACCTATATTGCCCAGACCAAGCACCGCTGTTCCATTCGATATTACAGCGACCAGATTACCTTTAGCCGTATATTTATATACATTTTCCTTGTTTTCAGCAATTTCCCTGCAAGGCTCAGCTACCCCGGGAGAATAAGCCAATGCAAGATCCAGCTGGCTTCCTAACATTTTAGTCGGCTGCACCTCTATCTTACCAGGCGGCTCCTGACTATGGTAGTTAAGAGCATCTTCTTTTCTAATATTTAAAGACATAAAAATGGGGCTCTGATTAACTCACAAATTTACCACTATTTAGATCGAAAAAAACCGAATTATCCTTTAAAAAAAGCAGAAATAGAAGTAAAAAACGAAAAATGCATAAATTTGTCTTATCTGAACAGACTATATGCATTTAACAATACATACATTATTATGCGCATAGCTTTATTTTAAAGGTATTATTTTCTATTAAAATAAGAGCCTGAAACCTTAAATTATTGTATCATTAATTAAAATTATTTTACGTTTTGAGTTTACTTGCCGTGTTTTCGTTCCTGCTGGTTTTTTCAGCAGTTTTTTCCTGGTTCAATATCCGTTTTATAAAACTGCCTGCCAGTATAGGACTGATGCTTCTGGGAATTGTCTTTTCGCTGATTGTTCTGGTCTCCGGCTCATTTTCTCTCCAGTTTCATGAGCAGGTCAAGGATATCCTGCTTCAAATCGATTTTTCCGAATTTGTTCTTGACTTCCTTCTGAGCTTTCTGCTATTCGCCGGAGCGTTGCATACTGACATTAACAAGCTGGCTAATTCCCGCTGGCCAATTCTGATCTTCGCCACCTTCGGAGTAGTCATAAGCACTTTTCTCGTGGGAACTGCTCTTTTTTATGGCCTTCCGCTCGTAGGCATTCATATCAAATATGTCCACTGCCTTCTCTTCGGAGCGCTTATTTCCCCAACGGACCCGATTGCTGTAATGGGGATACTGAAAAAAATGAATCTTTCAGAAAAGCTGGAGTCAAAAATAACCGGTGAGTCATTATTTAACGATGGTCTTGCGGTTGTACTTTTTGCAACACTCTATCAGATTGGTCTGAATGGTACGGAAGAAGTCACCGTCGAAAATGTAGGATTTGTCCTTTTGCAGGAAATAGGCGGCGGGTTACTGCTGGGGCTGGCTGCCGGTTATGTTGCTTATCTCCTTATCCGCTCCATTGACCATTACCAGACTGAAGTACTGATCACCGTTGCTCTTGTAATCGGAAGCTATACACTAGCTTCTTTTCTTCATTTCTCGGGTCCGCTTACAGTAGTTCTCGCCGGACTGTTTATCGGAAATAAAAGCAGAACTACAGCCATGTCCCACCAGAGTCTGGATTATGTAAACAAGTTCTGGGAAATGATTGATGAGATACTGAATACCGCACTCTTCCTCCTCATGGGTTTCGAGGTACTTGTTGTAGATCTTACTCCCCGGCATTTTATTATTGGTATCCTGGCCGCCATCGCCGTTGTTGTGAGCAGGTATCTCTCACTTTCACTTCCCTCTTTTCTTTTCGGCCTTAAAAAGACTTTTGAGCCCAATACATTGAAAATACTGACCTGGGGCGGTCTTCGGGGCGGAATTTCCATCGCGCTTGCCTTGTCGATACATCCGGCCATGGACAGGGATTTTCTTGTAGCGCTGACCTATGTGGTAGTACTTTTCTCCATATTCGCACAAGGCCTCACTATTGAAAAAGTTATTAATTACCTCAATCGCAAAGAGTCCCTGAGATAGAAATCTGATAGTTAAAAACAGCAGGATCCCTTTTACGTACGGTATGCCGTACAAAGGATCCTGCTGTTATTTCCTACCCAAATGTCGAAGAAGCTCTATACTACTTATATTAGGGTCGAAATCAGAATTTATTTATATTTCATTTAAGGCAAAATCAAACATTTCTTCTTTTCACCAGTATAGAAATCCGGCCTGTTTTTTGATTTGATACTTCAAACTTCAATACCTACTTATGAAAACATTAAGAACTCTTTTACTTGGCTTATTCTTTATACCACTTACCCTAATAGCACAAAAAGAAAAATCAGCCGCTACACTATCCGCGACCGGTAGCGCATCGATGCAGGTAGCGCCCGACTGGATATCTGTTAATATGTCATTAAATGCCAAGCATGCGGACTACGGAGAAGTTACCAAACTTCTCACGGCAAAATACAATCAACTTGAAAAACAGCTGATCATGGCTGGTTTCCGAAAAGAGGATCTTAAAACCATAAACTATACAATCAACAAAAATATAGTCTGGAACAATGGACGCAGTATTGACAGCGGATATGCAGGTAATCAAAGTCTCCTGATCGAATTTGACAATGATAACAAGAAAATTGCTAATCTCGTTAAGGCCCTGTCTAACGGTAAAGTAGACGTAAACTTCGGTTTTAACTTCGGACTCTCTGAAAAGAAAAAAGAAGAAACCAGACAGGAGCTGATAAAAAAAGCTGTAAAGGATGCGGAAAGCAAAGCTACAGTTATTGCTTCAACAGCCAATCTGAAATTGAGCCGGATCGCAAGAATTGACTATGGGAAAATGGAGTTAAACCGTCCTGTTCCTATGTATGAAATGAGAGCAATGAAAGCGGATATGGCAGCAGAATCCTTCGGTGGTTTCAATGCTCAGGAGCTGGAGCTTTCGGATACAATACATATTATTTGGGAAGTTGAATAAACAAACATCATAAAAAAGGCGAAACATTGTGTTTCGCCTTTTTTATGATGCAGTGGCCTTTATTTAGTACACAATCTCCCATTATTTTGTTGTGCTCATCCGAACGTTTTCCCGGCTGGCAATAAAAGGCAGAAGGTCTTCAATAAAATCTCTGCTATTTGATAATCTGGGCACCTTATTCTGCCCGCCCAGCTTTCCTCTTTTTTTCATCCAGTGGTAAAAGGTCCCAACCGGAGCTACGTGTATAACGGGCATCTGAAGTGCCATATCCTTATAGCGTTTGGCTTCGTAATCAGAATTGAGCTCTTTGAGTTTCTGATCGAGGCTATAGGTAAACTGTTCGAGACTGGCAGGAAGTGTCTGAAACTCGATTATCCATTCATGTCCTCCTTTTGAGCCATCACCGAAATATATAGGAGCTGCCGTAAAATCACTGATCAGCACATTGGCTTCGCGGCAGGCAGCCGTTATAGCCTGTTCGGCATTTTCTATAATCAGCTCCTCTCCGAATGCATTGATAAAATGCTTGGTACGGCCGGCAATTCTTATCCGAAATGGTTTCAGCGAGGTAAACTTGACTGTATCTCCGATTTTATAGCGCCACAAACCAGCATTGGTACTGATCACCATGGCATATATCTTTCCCAGCTCAACCTGATCCAGTGTATATGCTTTGGGGTTTTCTTCATCTGCATGCTCAACAGGTATAAATTCATAGAAAACGCCATAATCTACCATCAGCATCATATCATCCGCCCCCAGCCGGTCCTGTAATCCAAAGAAGCCTTCGGAAGCATTATAGGTTTCCACATAGTGAATTCCCGGATCCGGAAAAAATTTTCTGAATACATCTTTGTATGGATGAAACGCAACGGCTCCATGAAAGAATACCTCAAAATCAGGCCATACTTCATGAATATGCTTTTTACCTGTAAGCTGCAAGATACGTTCGAGCAAAACGATTGTCCAGGTAGGGACCCCTGAAATATTTGTTACTTTTTCCCTAATGGTATCTCTGGCAATACGTTCAATCTTTTCCTCCCATTCAGACATGGTAGCCACTTTTAACGAGGGAGTACGCACATATTCAGCCCAGACCGGCAAATTGGCCATAATCACTGCGGAAACATCTCCATAGAATGAATCGTTTCGGTAGGGGTTTTTTGTATAGGAACCACCGATAGCCAGCCCTTTTCCGGCAAACATTTTACTCTGCGGGTTATTACTGGCATACAGCGCAATCAGATCCTTACCGCCCTTATAATGCGTCTCATGTAAAGCCTCCCGGCTAACCGGAATAAATTTACTTTTGGCATTGGTAGTTCCGGAGGATTTTGAGAACCAGTGTACAGGACTGGACCATAGCACATTCTGCTCCCCTTTCATCACGCGTTCAATCCAGGGAGTCAGCTGTTCATATGAAGATACCGGAACTCTCTTCTGATAATCCTCATAATTACTGACAGACTTATAGCCATGTAAACGCCCCCACTCCGTAGCAGCGCCTTTTGCGATCAGATTCTTAAACAGTTGATATTGCCTGGTATGCGGATTCTCCATCGCATAGCGAATCCTGTTTATGCGTTTTTTAAGAAAGCCGAGCAATATGGAATTTAGCAAGCTCAATTTCAAACGAGGTCTTTTCTTTTTAACTCAAAATGCTGTCCGAGATATACCCGACGTACCTGTTCGTCAGCTGCGAGGTCCTCAGCAGTACCAGACTTTAATATTTTTCCTTCAAACAAGAGATAGGCTCTGTCGGTGATAGACAGTGTCTCATTCACATTGTGGTCTGTAATCAGGATACCGATATTCTTGTGCTTTAGCCGGGCTACAATCGTCTGTATTTCCTCAACTGCAATGGGATCGACACCGGCAAAAGGCTCATCCAGCAATACAAAGCTCGGGTCAACGGCCAGCGCTCTGGCTATTTCTGTCCTCCGACGTTCCCCGCCTGAAAGCACCATACCCAGATTTTTCCGGACCTTGGTAAGGCTAAATTCCTCCAGCAGCTCTTCTACACGGGCTTTGCGTTCCGCTTTGGTTTTGTCGGTCATTTCCAGCACAGCCATGATATTTTCTTCCACGCTCAGGGTTCTGAATACCGAAGCTTCCTGAGCCAGATATCCTACACCATTCCGCGCCCTCATATACATGGGCAATTTGGTAATATCGGTATTCTCAAGGAATATTTTACCTTCATTGGGCTTAATCAAGCCTACCATCATATAAAAACAGGTTGTTTTTCCAGCACCGTTTGGTCCAAGCAGTCCAACAATTTCTCCCTGTTTTACTTCGACTGACACATTGTTAACGACCGTCCTGGCCTTGTATCTTTTTATCAGATGTTCTGCCCGTAATACCTTCATAAATTAGTCTCGGAACTTAATGTCTTTAATATTCAGCTGCAACGTAGTTCTACCATTGAAGGTATTTTCCTCAATACTATAACAAACGTCAAATACTTCTCCCCTCTTTATCCTGTCATACACATCCGGCATATTAAAACCTATCGCCTCATATACCGGACCATCTTCATTCTGCTGCAAATACAGCTTCAGATGTTTGTCTTTTAACAATTTTCCACGTCCATTGTCACGAACACGTCCGGACATAAAAACGGGGTTAAGATTACCGGGACCAAAAGGCCCCATTTGTTTAACAATATTAAAAAATTTCCAGTCAATTTTGTTTAGCAAAATCACACTATCTATTTCTATGGCAGGAATCATGTCTTCCTCTCCCAGCATACTTCTGGTTACTTCCTCAAAGCGCTGCCTGAAAAGCTCCACATCTTCCACTCTGAGCGTTAACCCCGCAGCATGTGTATGCCCCCCGTACTGAATCAGCAGATCAGAGCACTTTTCAATTGCTTCATAAAGATCAAATCCTGATATCGAACGCGCTGAACCGGAAGCCAGATTGTTGGACTCTGTCAGAATAATCGTCGGACGATAAAATCGTTCAATACACCTGGAAGCAACAATCCCCACAACCCCTTTATGCCAGTCCGGCTTATACAATACAGTAGACCGGTATTCCGCTTCAATCATTTCCAGCGCTTCTTCGGTAATCGAAGAATCAAGGTCCCTTCTGACTTTATTGTGCTCATCGATCTTCCGGGCTATAGCGTTTACTTTCTGTTCATCCCCGGCCAGCAATAATTCGACTGCTGCTCCGGCATGCTCTATACGCCCTGCTGCATTTATTCTGGGTGCGAGGCCAAACAGAATTTTATTGATATCCAGCCCTTCACTGATATCCGCTACCTTTATCAGCCCCTTTATTCCGGGACGACATGCTTTATTCAGCACTCTCAGCCCCCAATAAGTAAATATTCTGTTCTCTCCGGTAATGGGAACAATATCACTTGCGATACTTATAGCCAGCAAATCAAGATACTCCCACAGCTCTTCGGTGTTTCGTCCGGTTTTCAAGCAAAAACCCTGCAGAAGTTTAAATCCGACCCCACATCCCGACAATTCTTTATAAGGATATGTACAATCCGCCTGTTTCGGGTCTAAAACAGCCAATGCCGGGGGCAGGTTTTCAGGATCCGGATTATGATGATCACATACAATAAAATCAATTCCCGCACTGGCAGCCTCTTTTATACGGTCAACGGCCTTTATCCCGCAATCCAGACTTATGATAAGATCAACATTATGCTCAGCAGCCAGCACTATGCTGCGTTCTGAAATACCATATCCCTCCTTGTACCTGTCCGGTATATAATAGTCAATATTTGAGTATATGCGTGAAAAAAAGCCATAGACCATGGTAACAGCAGTGGTTCCATCCACATCATAATCCCCGTAAATCAGTATGCGGTGATTATTGTTCAGCGCCTGGACAATCCGGTCAACGGCTTTATCCATATCCTTCATCAGAAACGGATCATGAATATGACTGAGCGAAGGTCGGAAAAAATCTCGAGCCTGTTCATATGTCGCAATTCCCCTTTGAACCAGAATCATAGCCAGCTCGCTGCTTATATTGATTGCCCTGGCCAGGGAATCAGTCAGATCTCCCGGAGGCTTGTCAGCATATGTCCACTTTTTCTCAGGCATATGCAAAAATATAAAAATAAACGTGTCTGTCTGATGTCTTCTTTTCAACAAATGCTGACATTACATCTTAATTTGATTATTCATTGAAAAAAGTGTAAAAAATAACGACCTTTAACAACTATATAATCCAAATAATAAGAATACAACCCACCCAATAAATTTAACTATTATAGATGCAGCGGAATTTTTATTTATTTTTTCTGATTCTGATAAGCTCAGGCTTTAATCATATTGCAGCATATGGCGGAGCTTATCCATTTCCCCAAAATGTAACATATGCCTACGGACAAAAGCCGGACAATGCGCTCGCCGGACATGCTCTTATGGCATATACAGAATGGAAAACAAATTACTATGACGAAATGCCCGATAATACAGGCAGAGTCTTCTTTAACAGCTCCGGGGAGGTAGTCTCGGAAGGCATCGCCTACGGTATGCTATTAGCTGCCTATGCTGACGATAAGACTGTTTTTGACCGATTGTGGCGATTCTATCTCAAACACAGCAATCCCAACGGGATTATGCACTGGAAAATATCTGTTGATGACAAGGTTGCAGGCTCCGGTGGCGCTACTGATGCCGAAGAAGATGCAGCCATGGCGCTCATCGTTGCTCACTATCAGTGGGGAAGTACCGGAGATATCGACTATCTGAACGATGCCAAGAACCTTATTGACGCTATCATGAGGTACGAGGTCGAGCCGGTAACATTTCGCCTGAAATCCGGTGATGGCTGGGGCTCCAGTCAGGTAACCAATCCTTCCTATCTGTCTCCCGCTTATTACAGAATATTTGCCGACCTCAGCGGTGATGATAACTGGTTGAAAGTAATCGCAACCAGCTATGCGATTATTGAAGCAAATGCACATCCGGTTACCGGTCTTGTATCGGACTGGTGTTTACCGGACGGAAGTCCTGCCAATAATTTCGGCTACAACTATACCTTCGATGCATCCCGGTTTCCCTGGCGTATGGCCATGGACTACCTATGGTTCGGAGATGAAAGAGCCAAAAACTATTGCATTAAAATGTCCTCGTTTGTCCGAAATACTCTCAGGGGTTCTCAGCGGGTAAACGGAGCTGGCTATAGCAGAGCCGGCAACTCTCTGGGTGGTGGTCATAATCCTGTGTTTGTAGCCACATTCGCTCTTACAGGTATGGCATCGGGGCCTGAATTCACAGACCATCTCAATAACTCCTACGCTGATACCTATACAACAGATGCTCCGGAATATTTCGGTGCGACTTTACGGGCATTGAGCCTGTTCATGCTTACCGGAAACTTCTACCGTCTGCCGGAACCGGTCTGTATAGCACCGGTATTAGGAGATGATATTCTTTTTTGCACAATGGAAGAGGTAACCCTGAGCTCAGGCCTTACAACCGAAGGTGACCGGCTATTCAAGTGGAATACGGGGCATACAGAACCGGAAATCACCATAGATACTCCGGGTGTATATATCCTCCGTGTTGATTCTGCCGGGTGTATACACAATGACACTATTGATATTTCGGTATTTGAAGTTTCGCTCGGACCGGATGTAGAATTGATTAATGAGACTGTTCTCCTTCAGGTCAGTCCTGCAAGGACAACGGCCAGCTACCAATGGTCAACGGGCGAATCCGGTCCGGAGATCCGTACAGGAACAACCGGAACCTATTGGGTAAGGGGGAAATATGACGGATGCATCCGGAGCGATACAATTAATGTCAACCAAAAGCCTCCGGAAGCTTATACGCTTTACCCCAATCCAAGCTATAATGGAGATGTCCGGCTGTTCGTTCCCGATCCTGAGCTAACAAACGTAACTGTGAGCTTATACAGTTCCCTAGGGCAATTTATCCAGACTTTTGATTTGTGGCTTCAGAATGATGTAAAATCGTATGACCTGAATCTGGCGATAACAGGACCAGGAGCGTATCTGGTCCGGACTGTCTTCTTTGCGGAAGGGAAAAAACGAATTAATAAAACCCAACGGTTGATTATCCGATAAAATTCGGATATTTATCTTTTTTAACTATTATACAAGATGATAAAGCATATTTTTAAAGCAACAGTACTATTATCTCTTCTGTCTGCCTGTACCCAGGAATCAGGCCAACAGGATCAAAAGATATCCGAAGCAAATGAGACCGATCATTCAAAAAATTCCGGCATCATTCAGATAGCAGATCAGACACTTGAAGTAGATGCCCGTTCAGGAGGCCGGATCAAGGGTATTTCGATCGATGGCTTCAATTTTCTTACCGGCCGGGAGATCAATGCTGATAACTGGGGTTCTACATTCTGGCCAAGTCCTCAAAGCGCCTGGGGCTGGCCGCCCTCCGAAGAAATTGACAAAAAAGAGTACGATGCTGTATACGAAGACACTAAAATACTAATGACAAGCGCAGTAGACAGTAAGCAGGGATTTGTTGTTGAGAAAAGTATCGAAGGGAATGAGCGTGATACGTCGTTTTCTGTAACCTATGCTATTGTTAACCAGACCGACTCGGCACAAAAGGTCTCCCCGTGGGAAATTAGCCGCGTACGTCCGGGCGGCCTGACTTTTTATCCCACAGGTAAAGATACTAAAAAAGGCGACCTGGCTCCGCTCACTAATGATCTGAATGGGGTAACCTGGTTTGCATATGATTCCGCGACTATACCTGACGGAGTTCCCAAGCTGCTGGCAGACGGAGCAGAAGGCTGGCTGGCCCAGATTAATGGCCGTTATATCCTGATTAAATCCTTTGATGATGTTCCCTCAAACCTGCAAGCTCCCGGAGAAGGTGAAATTGAACTATATGCCAATCCTGACAGAAGCTATATTGAGATAGAGCAGCAGGGCTCTTATCTGGAAGTAAAGCCAGGACAGAAATATGAATGGAAAGTAAAGTGGATCCTGCGGAGATTACCTGATTCGATAAAAGCAGAGCCGGGAAGTCCGGAACTGATCGCTTATGTAAGAAGTCTGATCCAATAAACAAAAAGAGAGGCTCCCGCATGAGAGCCTCTCTTTTTTTGCTTCTGGACAAGCCTATTCTTTTACAATTTTTGTTACATTTCCTTCTATATTTATCAGATACGTTCCTGCCTTATAGTTCTGAAGGGAAATTTCTGTATCACTTCCGCGCAGCAGCTCTATTCCCGTTATATCCGTCAAAATCCAGTCTGCCGGTTCTGAAAGAGTCACCTTGCCTGCTGTAGGATTGGGGTATATAGCTATGCCTTTCGCATGCATATCTTTTGTAAACGAAGTCACAAGACAGGAGGCTTGTGACAAACCTTCAGAAAAATACAACTGATCCAGATTCGCAAGTCCGCCTTCGGTCAGGGCTTCCAGTCTCAGTTCATTAGTTCCGGGAGCAAATTCCAGCGTAGCTGATGCAATCTTCCAGTTTGTCCATACTTCGGTAGTCGGGAACAACAGTGTCTCCTGTATTTCTCCGTTTATCAGTATTCTTGCATCTCTGGACAAATCTCCGCCTCCATTGGCATAACGAAACGAGAGAGTCACAGTACCACCCTGATTACTTTGCAGACTCCAGCTTGCATAAGCATTCAGCGCATTGACAGAGTTTACATATCCTGCACCTGAAAAACCGGCGTTACGGCTTTCAAGCAAGATGCCATCCACATCGCAGGCCTCCTCCGCCTCCATGCTGTCTTCACACGGCATCATTCCCCTTCCTATACACACTCCGCAATCATCAAGATACCCATTCCCGTTTACCTCACCATTGCAATCAATACAGGAGCTTTCAGCTACGTCACAGCCGCAAAGTCCCGGTTCCGATTTTAACGGATCAGAAGGACACAAATCCTTACAATCCGGAATACCATCATTGTCCGCATCATCACTGACATGGCCCGTAGTACCCCCAATACATTTACCGCAATCATCACGATAAGCGGAACCACCAATTATGTCCGCACAATCTTTTGTGCACGCTCCCTTCTGAATTATGCCATTTTCAACAATAATCTGATCCAGGTTAGCCACTCCGCCATCAGTAGCCGCAACCAGAGCGATTGAATTGATTCCGGAGCTCAGATTAACAGAATATGCCTGATCTTTCCATTCTGACCAGGATCCGGTTGGAGAAAAATTAAGGCTGGCAATCTCCTGACCATTCAGCAGCAGAGTAGCCGGCCGGTTTGCTTCTCCTCCGTTGGCATAGACAAAAATCAGATTTATATTGCCCGCACTGGCAGGAATTATGGTCCATAAAATTCTGGAGCCGGTAATATTATCCGTATTTACGAATCCGGTTCCGGTAAACCCGGGATTGTTGCTATCAACTGTTCCATCGTACAGGCAGGCATCCTCTGCCTGAATACCTGAAGAGCAAGGTCGTTTGCCTGTATTACCTCCGGTACAGCGCCCGCAGTCATCCAGGGCTGCACTGCCATTAGCCACCCCATTGCAGTCAAGATTCTGAGGAGCCAGTACAGTGATGGTTCTGGTAACTGTGGCATCGGGATTGCCTCCTACTGTAGTCACAGTATATGTAAAAACACCAGCCTGCGTAGGTATACCTGAGAAAGTAACAGTTTTTGCAGTAGTATTTGTTGACACATTCACCCCGGCAGGCATACCAGTCACAGTGACAGAGCTTGCATTGGCCCATGTATAATGAAAGCCCTGAATACTTTCTCCCAGATTAATGGTTTGTTCAGAAGGACCGGTACCACCTTTTATCAGTTCCGCTGCCTGAGAAACACTCCCGCTACAGGTGGAACAGGACGTCGGATTTGGCAATGTCGCCCCCGCACAGGACTTAATTGGATTGACAATCGTTGCCGGGCCAGCTACTGTAAGGTTATATGGTGGCGTAAAAGCAGTTCCTCTTCCCGAAGTGTTACCACTAACACCGGTAAAGGTATTATTTCTGGCAGTAACAGCTGTAAAGGTATTGTTCATGAAATCGATGGGCGTATTTACTTTTTCGAATACATTTCCTTCAACAAGAAGATCTGCTTCGAAACCTGCCATAACACAGGAGCTGGATACTGTACTATTAAAATAGTTATTGGCTATATGGACTTTACCAAAACGTACTCTGGGCATTCTGGCCTTACATCCTTCGGCCCACCAGTTGTACTGAAAAGTGATTCGAAGCTTTCCTCTGTCACCTGTAGCTCCGTCACCGGATCCGATAAGGTTGGAAAACCGATGATCGGGTGACCCGCCTGAGCCTCCGGCTGTAGGCGGCTTATTGTAAACGAACTTGCACCAGGTTACTGAAATAAAGTCCGAAGCGCTTTTTATATCAAAATTGCCATCCAGCGCATCCTGAAACTCACAATGATCAACCCATATATTGGTGCAGTTATCCAATACCATATTGTCCCAGCCATCGACATCATAGGCGCCGGGTCCCTCAAAGATTAAATTTCTGATGATTATATTTTTGCATCGTTTGACATTAAAAATTCCGGAATTGCCGGATGTCCGGTCAGCGGAAACAAGTTTCGCTCCGGGAAGACCAATAACAGATTTTCCTGTCTGATCCTGGAAACTAATTCTTCCGCCGGAAGGAATGGTGATGGTTCCGGAAACATGTACCACTTTGACAGAAGCTGAAGTAATAGCATCTTTCAGCTCATTGTATGTTCGTACTACAGTCGGCGTTGCATTGCCACCGCCTGTTACACCACCATTCTGGGTTACCCAGCCAACAGGCTGACACTGATCCTGCGCAAACAAGCCGGACAGCGGCCCAAAAAACAAAACATTAAACAGACAAAGTAGCTGTATGCTATTTCGTAAACCGGATAAATAATAAGACATAGGCGTATCTATAATTGTGTTTAATTTCTTCCTGCTTTATCTTACTAAAGTCCGGTAATGAAAAAGTAAACAGTCTTTCCTGAAAAAGATCGCCCGTATCGGGAAAGAATTCCGGAATAAATTAAAAACAGAAAGGGATTTTTACAGTTCGGAATAAAACCGGATCAGTAAAAATCCCTTTTAAAATTTCTGAATTTGTAAGACAGATTTTATCTGCTTTCTTTCAGGAAGTAGTTAATCAAGCCATTAGTCGATGAGTCATGAGAAGAAACAGTCTCCCCTTTGCGAAGCTCTGTCAGGATATTTTTTGCAAGCTGCTTCCCAAGCTCGACTCCCCACTGATCAAAGCTGTTTACATTCCAGATCAGTCCCTGCACAAATATTTTATGTTCATACAAAGCAATCAAAGCTCCCAGAGTCTTAGGTGTCAACTGCTTAAATACAATACTATTGGTCGGAATATTTCCTGGAAATACTTTATGTGGTAATAAGGCATCTACTTCCTCTGCGCTTTTTCCTTCTTTCTCCAGTTCCGCTTTAGCTTCACCTTCTGTTTTTCCTTTCATCAACGCTTCTGTCTGGGCAAAGAAGTTTGCCAAAAGCATTTTGTGATGCTCACCGATGGGATTCTGAGAAATAACCGGCGCAAGAAAGTCGCAGGGAATCAGCTTTGTACCCTGATGAATCAACTGATAAAACGCATGCTGGCCGTTTGTTCCGGGCTCACCCCAGATAATCGGCCCGGTCTGATAGTTAACAACTTTACCATCTTTGGTAACGCGCTTACCGTTGCTCTCCATATCCGCCTGCTGGAAATAAGCCGCAAAACGGTGCATATACTGATCATAAGGCAGAATAGCCTGACTATCGGCACCAAAGAAATTGTTATACCACACACCAAGCACCGCAAGTATGACCGGCATATTTTTTTCAAAAGGAGCGGTTCTGAAATGCTCATCCATCTTATGAAATCCTTCCAGAAGCTCTTCGAACTTATCAAAACCGATATACAACGCAATCGAAAGACCGATAGCAGAAGTCAGCGAATAACGTCCTCCAACCCAGTCCCAGAACTCAAACATGTTGACTGTATCAATACCAAATTTGCTTACCGCATCGGCATTGGTCGAAAGCGCTGCAAAATGCAGAGCTACCGCTTTTTCATCACCTGCATGCTTCAGGAACCAGGCCTTGGCTGTTTCAGCATTGGCTATTGTCTCCTGAGTTGTAAATGTTTTGGATGCAATTATAAAGAGCGTAGTCTCCGGATTTACTTTCTTAAGCGCCTCAGCAACATGCGTACCATCAACATTGGAAACAAAATGTACATTCAGGCCTTCTTTCGCATAAGGCTTCAGCGCCTCACATACCATTACCGGGCCCAGGTCTGATCCTCCGATCCCGATATTAACTACATCCGTAATGGCCTTGCCTGTATAGCCCTTCCATTCACCGCTTCTTACAGCTTCACTGAATTTTTTCATCTGACTCAGCACCCTGTTTACATCTTCCATCACATTCACACCTTCTACATACACAGGTCTGTTCGAACGATTGCGCAAGGCTGTATGCAACACCGCCCTGCCTTCCGTCGTATTTATCTTTTTGCCGGAAAACATGTCCTCAATGCCCGCTTTGACATTGCACTGCTCCGCGAGCTGAATAAGCAATGCCATAGTTTCTTCGGTTATTCTGTTCTTTGAATAATCGAGAAATAATTCATCTGTTTTCAGTGAAAACTTATCAAAACGCTCTGAGTCCTTATTGAAAAGATCTCTCATTTGCAAACCGGATACCCCGGCGAAATGCTCGGTTAATTTTTTCCAGCTGGAAAGTTCGGTTAGATTGGTCATCGAATTCTATATGGGCAGTTTAATTTTATCCGCCAAATATAACATATAGTATACTAAAATCTGAATTTTGACGAGCGAAGTTCAAACCAATTCAGGAAAAATACAAAAAGATGGCAAGCTGCTATACCGACACGGACCACGCCCTATAAGCACGTTTTCCAGAGCACATATCCAGCTGCAAAAGCCGGATATGCTATCACTCTCTATATTAAGAGAAAGATACGACGATTGCTGCATTAATTTAAGCATCCGGTATAGCATTTAGTAAGAGCCGGAACCGGGATTTCAGACAGTGAAGTTTCTCTTAGTTCCAAGCTTCTACCATCAGAATCCCCTTTTTAACGCCTGATTTTCAAAACAATATTCCAATATCCTGGTATCCTGACGAACCAGGCCTTACAAAGAGACAGGCTGAAGCTTATAAACCTGGCTAGTGCTGATATCTTCCTATCTCACATGAAAAGCCTTCACCATAATGGCATGCAATTCGGGATGCTTCTTTTTAAATCCATCCGGGTTCTCAAAAAAATATTCGCATACTACGGCAAAGAACTCCGCTTCTGAGGTAGCCCCATATCCGTTAATATCCGATTTACCTTTCCGTATCCGGCTAATTTCACGGTACATCAGCGAAGTCCAGGGTTTTATAAGCTCATCCGGAAGCAGTGCCCTGGGGATACCATCAATATCATTATCAGCCTTATCAATCATATGCGCAAATTCATGGAATCCTACATTTTCTCTCCCATCCATGGAACGGAAACCGTTTTCGAGCGCTGCCTGACTCAGAAGTATGATATTCCCGGCCTGAAACGGCCGGACCTGACCGAGAATGGTCGAAGACTTTTCTACTTCTTCAATCCGGTAGTCATTGATCATTCCTTTATAAAGCAATATTTCTTCGAGACCGGCATATCTCCATTCTTTAAAAGAAAATACCGGAATCACGGCACTGGCAGCAACCAGTATAAGAATTTTGTCAGTTATCTCTACATCCACTCCTGTGATCCGGGTCTGCGTCAGAAACCTGCGGACTCTTGCCTCAAAACGTGCTTTTTCATCCTGAGACAGTTTTTTATAGTAAGCCACATTCCGGTTCAATTCTTCCTTCCAGCGTTCCGGAAAAGGCTCTGATGATTTGAGCTTAATACCTTTTGACCGATCCCTGTTTCCCAAAATAAGATATGCAAATGGAAGAATCACCAGAAGAAGAAACAAGATGATGAGAATAGTTGACATGAGTAGCTCTATTGTATCCGTAATTAAACAAAAAAACCTGCCATACAGCAGGTTTTTCATAAACTTTTATCGAAACAACTGTCCGCGAAGGACTACATATGGATCGCTCTGTTTTCAGTAGCAGCCAGGCATGCTTCTTTTATTGCTTCTGTAAAGGTAGGATGCGCATGAGACATTCTTGAAATATCTTCTGCAGAAGCCCGGTATTCCATCGCAACCACAGCCTCTGCAATCATATCAGCTGCTCTCGGCCCGATCATATGAACACCAAGTATCTCATCCGTCTCCACATCGGCAAGAACTTTTACAAATCCGTCGGTATCCATAGAAGCTCTTGCTCTTCCGGAGGCCTTGAACGGGAATGACCCGGATTTATACTTTGTACCTTTTTCTTTCAGCTGCTCTTCGGTATAACCTACACTGGCAGCTTCCGGCCAGGTATATACCACACCTGGTATCAGGTTGTAATTGATATGCGGCTTCTGCCCCACCATATACTCTGCTACATAAACACCTTCTTCTTCTGCCTTATGAGCCAGCATAGCTCCACGTACCACATCACCGATTGCGTAAATACCTGAAACATTGGTTTCCAGATGGTCGTTTACCTCTACTCTGCCGCGATCGTCTGTTTTTACACCAGCTTTGTCCAGACCCAATCCTTCGGTATAAGGCTTACGGCCAACAGAGACAAGACAGTAATCCCCTTTAAATTCAAGCTCCTTACCGTTTTTATCTTCTGCTTTTACAATTACCTCCTTACCTTTTACCTCTGCTCCGGTTACTTTTATGCTAAGGCTAAACTCGAATCCAAGTCCTTTCAGCACTTTCTGAAGCTCTTTTCCAACCTGCTTATCCAGCGATGGTACAATAGTATCCAAGTATTCCAGTACGGTAATCTTTGAACCAAGACGGGCATATACCGAACCAAGCTCCAGGCCGATCACCCCCCCTCCAATCACGATCATGTGCTTTGGCACTTCCTGCAGATTCAATGCTTCTGTCGAAGTAATAATCCGTTTTTTATCGATTTCGATTCCGCGCAGCGGAGCAGGCTTGGAACCGGTAGCAATAATGGATTTCCTGGTAGTAATCTCTTTTTTAGAGCCATCTTCTGCCGTGATCTCTATGGTATTCTTGTCTTTATAGGACCCAAGACCATGATGCACATCGATCTTGTTTTTTTTCATCAAAAACTTTATTCCGTCACAAGTCTGCTGAACAACTCCGTTTTTACGTTCAATCATTTGTTTCAGATTGACTTTCAGATCCTTCAGCTCTATTCCATGCTCTTTAAACTGGTGAGCAGCTTTATGATAATTTTCAGAGGAATCCAGCAATGCTTTTGAGGGGATACAGCCAACATTCAGACAAGTTCCTCCCAGGGTGCTGTATTTCTCAACCAAAGCTGTTTTCATACCCAACTGGGCACAGCGAATGGCCGCCACATATCCGCCGGGGCCTGAACCTATAACAACGACATCGTATTGCATAAAAAAGAGCGTTTAACGGTTAGAAAAATTCCGGAATCATAATTCAGACTCCGGAACGTATTTATTGTTTTATAAAATAAAAATTTAAGTCGGCTTAAACCTCCGGGGTTGTACACTTTGCATTATACACCCAGCATCAGGCGGGCAGGATCTTCCAGCAACTGCTTTACCCTGACCAGGAATCCGACGGATTCTCTGCCATCAATGATACGATGATCGTAAGAAAGTGCCACATACATAATCGGACGGACAACAACTTCTCCGTTTTGGACCACAGCACGCTCTACGATATTATGCATACCAAGTATAGCAGATTGTGGTGCATTGATAATAGGAGTAGACAGCATCGAACCAAAGATGCCACCATTGGTAATAGTAAAAGTACCTCCGGTCATTTCTTCGATGCTTAGCTTGTTATCTCTGGCTTTTCCGGCAAGCCGTACAACTTCACTTTCAATTTCTGCAAATGACAACGTTTCCGCATTGCGTATTACCGGTACTACCAGACCTTTCGGAGCAGATACGGCAATAGACACATCGCAGAAATCATTGTAAATGATTTCATCTCCGTCGATATAGGCATTGACCGCAGGGAATTCCTTAAGAGCTACGGTACATGCTTTTGTAAAGAAGGACATAAAGCCAAGTCCGACACCATGCTTGTCTTTAAATGAGTCTTTGTATTTTTTACGAAGATCCATGATTGGCTTCATATCTACCTCATTGAAAGTAGTAAGCATTGCCGTTTCATTCTTCACAGATACCAGACGCTTGGATATGGTCTTTCTCAGATTCGACATTTTTTCTCTGCGCTGCTCTCTGTCACTTCCGGATGAGGAAGACGAAGACTGTTCCTTCTTGCTTTCCTTAGACGAAGAGTTTTCCTGCTTTTTAGCAGAGGCAGCGTCTTCCTTGGTTATACGGCCGTCTTTGCCGGTTCCTTTTACTTCAGAAGCGCTGATGCCTTTTTCGGACAGAATTTTCGCTGCTGCCGGCGATGCATGTCCTTCGGCATATTGAGATGTACTGTTCTTCGAAGTTCCGGAAGAAGCAGCTTCAGAAGCCTTATTGGTAGCAACCTCACTTCCTTCACTCACTTCGATCTTGCAGATCGGATCTCCGATACTTATGGTTTCTCCTTCTTTTGCAATGGTAGTTAATACCCCTCCGGCTTCTGCGGTAAGTTCAAAAGTCGCCTTATCCGATTCGATCTCACACAAGACCTCATCCAGCTCCACACGGTCGCCGGTTTTCTTCAGCCAGCTCGAGATTGTTACTTCCGTAATAGACTCTCCCACTGCCGGTACTTTCATTTCTATCGTTTCCTTTTTACCAGAAGACTCTTTTCCGGATTCCTTCTTCTCGGATTTCTCTTCTTTGGAAGAGGACGAAGAGCCGGATTCTCCCTTACCTTCTTCGATTACAGCGATCACACCGCCAATTTCTACGGTATCACCTTCCTTTGCTTTAATGCGAAGCACACCCGATGTCTCGGCATTCAGCTCAAATGTAGCCTTGTCAGACTCAAGTTCGCAAAGAAGCTCATCAGCTTTCACAAAATCCCCGTCCTTCTTTGCCCAGTTGGCGATCGTAACTTCAGAGATGGACTCCCCGACTGTCGGAACTTTAATTTCTATAGATGACATGGTATTTTCTTTAAAAATTTTAGTAATAAAATGATTTAGTTTGCGAATGCCTGCTGTACAAGCAACTGCTGGGTTTCATTGTGTGTCTTGAGATAACCAACCGCCGGAGAGGCCGCTTCTTCTCTTGCCACTACCTCGATATCAACTTTCTTGTACAGACTTCTGAGAATATACTCCCATGCCCCCATGTTGACAGGCTCTTCCTGTACCCATATCTTTTTGGCATTTTTGTACTTCTCCAGAATAGCATTCATCTGCTCCTGAGCCAGCGGATACAATTGTTCCAGACGAACAATGGCTACATCCGAACGCTTGGCATTTTGCTTTTCTTCCAGCAAATCGTAGAAGACTTTGCCTGAACAGAACAATACACGCTTCACTTTTGAAGGATCCGCATCCGCATCATCAATAATTTCCCTGAAAGAACCTTCCGTAAACTCAGACAACGGAGAAACCACTGACGGATGTCTCAGCAATGACTTGGGAGACATATTGATCAGAGGCTTACGGAAAGGCCATGCCACCTGTCTTCTCAGAGCATGGAAGAAGTTGGCCGGTGTTGTTATATTGGCAACTATAATATTGTAATCAGCGCCCAATTCGATGAAACGCTCCAGACGGGCACTTGAATGTTCCGGTCCCTGACCTTCATAACCATGCGGCAGTAACATTACAAGGCCATTCATGCGCTGCCATTTGGTTTCTGCACTGGAAATAAACTGGTCAATCATCACCTGGGCACCGTTGGCAAAATCCCCGAACTGCGCCTCCCATACAACCAGAGCATTTGGATTCGCCATGGCATAGCCATATTCAAAACCTAATACCCCATATTCAGAAAGCAGGGAGTTGTATATCCTGAAGCTCTTCTGATTGTCCGCAATATTATTAAGCGGATAATAGGCTTCATTGGTCACTGCATCCTTAAATACCGCATGGCGGTGAGAGAATGTACCACGCTGAACATCCTGCCCGGAGATACGGACTATCTTACGATCAAGCAACAGTGAGCCATATGCCAGCAACTCGGCAGAGGCCCAGTTCAGCACTTTGTCCTTGAAGAACTGATCTTTCCGGTCTTTTAGCAGTTTTTCGATCTGCTTCAATGGCTTGAAGCCATCCGGAATCGAGGTAAGCGCATTGGCTACTTTCTCAACGATTTCCTGGCTAATGCCGGTTTCCGGAGATTTTTCAAAATCGGAAGGCTCAGAGCTTCTCAGTTCCTGCCACTCTTTTTCCATCTTCTGAAAGGTATATGGAAGCGGCTTTTGCTTTACCTGATTGAATCTGTCCTGAAGCAGCTCTCTGAACTCGCGGTCCATTTTCTGAGCCAGCTCAGCATCCACATCACCTTTTTCAATAAGCTTTTTGTTGTAAAGCTCTCTCGGATTCGGATGTCTCGAAATAATGTTATAAAGTGAAGGCTGTGTAAATTTAGGCTCATCACTCTCATTGTGACCATGACGACGGTAGCAAACCATGTCAATAAAGATGTCACGCTGGAACTTTTGTCTGAACTCAATAGCCAGCTTCGCACAGAATACGACAGCCTCAGGATCATCGCCGTTTACGTGCAATACCGGTGAATCAATAATCTTAGCTATATCAGTTGAGTAGATACTGGAACGGGCTTCGTCAAAATCGGTGGTAAAACCAACCTGGTTGTTGATGACAAAGTGAATAGTGCCACCAGTAAAATATCCGGGGAGCTTGGACATCTGTACGACTTCATATACAATACCCTGACCGGCAATAGCCGCATCTCCGTGAATCAATATAGGAAGTACTTTGGTATAATCGTATTTATAAATCCGGTCACCCTTGGCACGAACATACCCTTCTACAACAGGATCTACCGCCTCAAGATGCGAAGGATTGGGTGCCAGCTTCAGATATACCTGCTTTCCGTTCTGAGCGGTGATCTCACTGGAATAACCCATGTGGTACTTAACGTCTCCGTCACCCATGGTAAGATCCGGAACCGCTGTCCCTTCAAATTCATTAAAGATGTGTTCATAGGTTTTACCCATGATATTCACCAGCACATTGAGACGACCGCGATGGGCCATACCAATAACAACCTCCTCAACACCGTGTTCCGCTCCGTGATTAATCAAAGCGTCAAGCGCCGGAATAGTTGTCTCTCCGCCTTCCAGAGAGAAACGCTTCTGTCCGACATATTTTGTATGCAGAAAGTTCTCAAAAACTACTGCTTCATTCAGCTTGGAAAGGATTCGCTTTTTTTCTTCTATGGATGGATTATGCTCCAGCGATTCCTTTTCAACTTTCTTCTTCAGCCATTCCTGCACATCAGGTTCGCGAATGTACATATATTCAAAACCGATAGTTCCTTCATAGATATATTTCAGGGTATCGATGATATCCTTCAGCTTTGCTGCGCCAATGCCAAGCTCATTACCTGCCTGAAATACGGTCTGAAGATCGGACTCGTCAAGTCCGAAGTTCTCAAGCTCCAGTCTTGGCTGACGATCTTTCCGCGGTCTTACCGGGTTCGTTTTGGACAAAAGGTGCGCTCTGCCACGATAGGCCTGAATCAACTGACTTACCTTAATTTCCTTGGCGATATCTACCGACCCGGCCAGAACAGGAGCTGACTGTTTTTCGGTTCCGTTGGCTTTACCATTCGTCTTTAGCTGAGAGAACTCAAAACCTTCGAAAAACTTCTGCCAGGAAATATCTACTGATTGAGGATCCTGCTGATAGGACTTGTAGAGCTCATCGATATAACCGACATGAGCATTGCTGACGTAGGAATACTTATCCATCCAATTTTTTAATTTTAAAATACAAATTTAAGGATTTAATACTATAAGAATAACCGCTAATTCGCATTAACAAATTAACCTGATTTACAACACATTCTAATAGAATCCGTTGACATAGTCCTGAAGGTATGAAAAGCGTTCGGTAAGACATCCGTTCTTATCTGTCATTTTTCCTCTGAAAAGAATTTCATCAGGATCAGTGCCGGTACAAAGCAAGGGAAACACATGGGTAAGAAGCTGATTTCCGAAATCCCTGGAAGCGTCTCTTGGCAGCTCACCGGGCAGATTGTCAATCGCCATCACTGTAATATTGCGTGATCCGGAGAACAGAGGCTCTATACTATGAGTGACAGGATTATAATCATAGGCAGGGTCAGGGATCGTACAGGGTTTCAATGTTGAAGGTATAGAACCATTAATATCACAGGTAATATCGGCTATGATTTTTACCTTAAAATCCGGCTCTGTCATATTTTCTCTTTCAAAAAGCCTGGGAGCTGCCGGATCCCAGTAGGCACCAGCCATAAAAATCTCCGCTTTGCGGGCATAGGGCAAAAAGACGGAGGTGTATCGTTCCGGATTGGAATAAAACTCGGCTTTTTCGTAAAGACCTGTTTCTTTGCTGATGTAGTAGTCTTTTGTCGAAAGCAGACTATAAACCGGATAATTAAATTCCCTATTCAGAAAATCCTCCGGTGATACCCTGGGAATTTTAAGATAATCAAGAATATAAGCAATTCCTTTTCCTACTCTTCCCGTACCGGTTGCGACAATTTTAATCGGAGGCAGGTTTACTTTTCTCAGCTCATCCAGTACTTCCTTCAGATCAAAACACTTATGAGCCGGCTTCAGCTTATATCTTCTTTTTTTACGGCCATACAGAAGCAATCCGTTGTACGCGCCGACAATACCTGCAAAACGACCAAAAGCAATCAGTCGCTGATAGTTGCTATCCGTCAATACCTCATAATCAATCAGCTCTATTCGTTTTTCAAGAATTGTCTGGAGCAGCTTCTGATTATAGCTTTGTTTTTTCAGGGTATGAGAAAAGAAGAAATATGTTTTTTCCGGGATCAGCAAATGAGGCGGAACTTCTTTTATCCCAAAAAGCACATCGCAGTGACTCAGATCTTCCGTCAGCGTGAGGCCCTTTTCCGCATATTCTTTATTAGAAAATGCTCTTATATCGCTCGGCTGAATGAATATAGAGACATTCGGATAGCGGTTCTGCAGCTCAATACACTGATCCGGCATCAGCGCTACGCGCTTATCCGGCGGTATTTTCCCTTCTCTTAAAATACCTATTTTTAATGGTTCCATCGATTCACAGGGTGCTTGGGATTCATATTAGACTCAAAGTTTTTACTAATTTATCAGAAAATGGTTATGCATTTCCTGTTAAATCGAGGCAATTTATTGAGCCGGAACAGGTCGCTTATAAAAAACATACCCATTTTCCCTGTAAAGCAATTGTAAATCACTGTAAGCATCCAGGGCCTGAATACGTTTGGGATAATCCTTGGCAATAATATATACCGGTTTGTCCACAGAGCCAGTCAAAAGCCAGCTTTCATCCAGGCTCTCGGGGTTGTAGCCGGGCATCTTTTTTCCGTAAAAAAGATACGCAAAACTTTTAAACCCATAAGGAAGCATATAAGCATCTTCTTTCCCTTTTTCGGTATAAAATCGTACGGCTGCCCCCTGGGTCATTTCCTCAATTTTTGGAACAAGGCTATAGCTAAGCAACTGCACGGTCAGAATCATCGAAACAAAAAGGATAAGCACTGCTGCCTGGAAGTTTCGTTTGAATAGTATGGCAAACAACAATACTCCGGCAATAAGAACAGGACCCGCAAGATAATCCCAGCCGGCAACAGTGAAGTTTGCAGACAGATTGCCAATTGCGAACGGATCTTTTATATATTCGCCGTACTCTTCCAGAAACTGCTCTTTGTGATCAAGCAGATAAAACACGGCAATAAACAGGCTGCCAAATAGCAATCCTGTAATCAGAATCAATGAACGGAAAAGATTGCCATAAAAAATTCTTTTGCCTTCTACCTTTATCAGCACATACGCTGCCAGAAACGAAACAGGGAAATAGCACAAGGATGAATAATGAACCAGCTTGGTTTTTACAATGGAAAACAAAAAGAGCACTACCAGCATCATAATCACCAGAGTTACTTTGATATTCCTTTGCAAATAGTTGTCGTTGTCAAAACTTCTGAGTCCTTTGAATAAGAAAAAGGACACAGGAAAGCATCCAAGAAGTAACACAACAAAATGAAAATAAAAGGGACCGCTGTGTCCGCTATGAGGCTGCTTCAATACATACAGCTGATACTCGATAAATTCTTTGATAAACCAGGGACCGTTGATCACTACCTCGATTGCAAACCATGCACTGGCTACCAGCAACATCGGAATCGTGAACAGGATGATTTCACGAAAACTAACAAGCCGAAAACTTCTCTTATAAATACTGAAAACCAAAGCAGTAAGAAACACAATCAGAAAAGCGACCGGACCTTTGGTCAGAATCGCAAAACCAATCAGCGTACCGACCAGAACAGCCTTCCTGTCCCTTTTGAATCTTAATTCCTTGTTTGTGGAGACCAGTAATCCCAGTGTGAAGATGCCAGAGAAGATAAAGAGGTTAAAAGCCGGATCTATCAGAGCCGTACGAAAATAGAAATGGGGAAGGATGGATCCCATATATGCCAGGGCCCAGTAAATGCCGAAGCGGTTGCAGAAGTACTTTCTCCCTAAAAGATATATCAGTACCAGCGTAATCATTCCGACAATCGCATTAGGGAAACGCGCTGCAAAAGCTGTTTCTCCGAAAAGGATCATACTCAATGCCTGAAGCCAGAAGAAAAACGGTGGCTTCTCCTCAAACGGCTGGTAATTGGATTGTATTTTATAGAAGTTGCCTGTAACCAGCATTTCCCTGGCTGATTCGGCAAATATGTTTTCATCCCAGTCAAAGAGGGGAACAGATCCAAGGAAAGGTAAAAACAGAACTGCTGAAAGAAATAGAATGATCAGAATAACATTCCAGGGAGATGATAAAAATTTCATTTTGTAAAAAAGGATAATTTTTCCCTGCAAATTACTAGTATATAGTTCAGACTAGCAAATGCTATGCAAAAAGGATATCTCTGACATGATAACTTTATTCCCGCAGGATATCAGATCTACTCCGTTCAATCTGCCGGATCAACTTTTTTATTTATTTCCCTTTACCTTCCCAACCGATACACCGGTCTGTTCAGACGCTCATTCTCGGACCAGCGGGTATGGTATTGAATAAGTGAATATACAAGGGCAGTGACTGTAACACCGATTAAGGTTCCTGCATATATATCCATAAAAAAGTGCTGCAGCAGATACACTCTGCTGAAAGCTGTGGTCAATGCAATCGTAAAGCAAACGATCTGGCTGGATGTGCGCCGGGATAGCAGACTCAGCAATAGGAAGATCGAAAATACACTCGAGGAATGCCCGGAAGGAAAGCTGAAATAGCTATGAATCTCCAGTCCGTCAACAAACTTAAGCTTGAGTGACGGATCAAAAAATTTGTAAGGACGTACGAAATCATCGAAAACAGCTCTTTTAAGCACCTGCGTCACCAGCGAAGTGGAAAGAAAAGCAAGAATACTCAGAATTCCGTAATAGATTCTCCGCAAAAAGAGACCCAGCACGACCAGTATGCTGAATATACCATCGCCCAGATAGGTGATATAATAAAAAAAGACATTGAGCGCCGGATCATGAAACTGATTGACCCAAAGCTCAACATCTCCTTTACTGGTACTACCAAGGATAATTGCTCCGATTATGGCAAACACCATGGTAAGATTGAAAAACAGTGGCGATTCTTTATATACCCTGATCAAGGAATTATCAATTATATTCTATTGTTCACTATCGGATGTCTTTCCTTTTGCCTGTTCAATATCGTCACGATCTCTTAACTTTTTGTCGTCAACATTACGATTCAGGAAACTGTTGATCTCGTCAAGATCATAATCCGATACGATCTCTCCAAATGTATTGATCTGGATATTGAATCCGTCCAGTTCCTTATTTACTTTAGGCTTTTTCCCCTCTTTTTCTTTCTTCTTTCCCATAGCGCTATTCGTTTACTGTTATACTTTTACCTGATCACTCAGCGTAGCAATTGCTCTTTCGATTCTGTCTGCTGTCTCATCACGTCCGAGTACCTCGACTATCTCCATAAGATCAGGTCCGGCACCCTTACCCGTAATCGCCAGTCTCAGGGCCTGAAGTACTTTCCCGATTTTCATATTTTTCCGTTCCAGTACAGCATTCAGGATATCTCTGGCCTTATCAGCAGTTGCTACATCTGTCTGAGCAAGTTCTTTGCCAAAGTCCGCTATAACTTCAACAGCTTCCGCTGTCCATTTGGATTGAACTACTTTCGAATCATAATCAGCCGGAGTTTCGAAAAAGAAAGAGGCCTCTTTCCAGAAATCGGCCGGAAATACGACCCTTTCTTTCATTAGTTCCACCACTTTTTCCGCTTTTTCCTCCCCTGCATTCATACCTCGTTGCTTTAGCTCCTTCAAAAGATAACCCGCCAGTTCATTGTTTGGTTTGGCCTTGATGTACTGCTGGTTAAACCACATGGCCTTCTGAATATCAAACTTAGTACCTGATTTACCGATTCTTTCGGCGGAAAAAGCCTCTATGAGTTCCTGCATGGAGAAAATCTCCTGTTGCGTACCCGGATTCCAGCCCAGCAAAGCAAGAAAATTGACTGCAGCCTCGCTCAGATACCCGGCTTCCCTGAAGCCTTTCCATATATCTCCGCTCTCCGGATCCTTCCAGTCGATAGGAAACACGGGAAAACCACCGGCATCGGCATCTCTTTTGCTTAGCTTGCCGTTTCCGTCCGGTTTGAGCAGCAAAGGCAGGTGGGCAAACCTCGGCATAGTATCTTCCCAGCCAAGGAAACGATATAAAAGGACATGCAGCGGTGCCGAAGGCAGCCATTCTTCTCCCCGGATCACATGGGTTATTTTCATCAGATGATCATCCACGACATTTGCCAGATGGTAGGTAGGCATACCGTCAGACTTCATCAGCACTTTATCATCAATCGCTGAAGAATGTACCATTACCCAGCCACGAACCATATCATTGAGACGAATCTCTTCTTTTCTTGGTACTTTAAGACGGATTACATAGGGCTCTCCGGATTCCAGTCTGCGCTTAACTTCATCTTCCGGAAGCGTCAGAGAGTTTTTCATGGTCATCCGGGTGATCGCATTATACTGCGGTGTAGCCACTCTGGCAGCTTTCAGGCGCTCCCTCATGGCATCCAGCTCTTCAGCTGTATCAAACGCGTAGTACGCATTGCCTTCCTCCACGAGTTTCATGGCATACTGCATATACATAGGTTTCCGCTCCGACTGGCGGTAAGGACCATAAGGACCACCCACCGCCGGGCTTTCATCCAGCTCTATCCCCAGCCACTGCAACGCTTCGAGGATGTATTCTTCCGTACCTGCTACAAATCTGGTCTGATCGGTATCCTCAATACGAAGAATCATTTTGCCTCCATGCTTGCGGGCAAACAGATAGTTATATAGTGCTGTACGAACTCCTCCGATATGTAACGGGCCTGTAGGACTTGGTGCAAATCTCAGCCTTACCTCTTTTTCCATGAATTTTTATCCTTACTTAAGGGTAGATTTAATGATTATGTGCTATTATTTTACTGCGATACAGGATATCTCTACATTGACATCCTTGGGCAAACGGGCTACTTCGACGGTCTCTCTTGCCGGAGCACCCTCGCCGAAATACTCCCCATAAACTGCATTAATCGCCTGAAAATTGTTCATATCTTTTACAAAGATGGAACACTTAACCACATGCGAAAAATTCATTCCTGCAGCAACTAATATTCCATTGAGATTTTTCATAACCCTGTGCGTCTCAGACTGGATATTGTCCAGCACCAGCTCACCGGTAGCCGGGTCAAAAGCGATCTGCCCGGATACATATAGCGTATTGCCGGCAAGTACTGCCTGACTATACGGGCCTATCGGAGCCGGGGACTCGTTTGTGTTTATTATCGTCTTATTCATTGATGATCTCGGATAGTTGAAGGTGACAAAAATAGCAAAAAATGCATCGAATTTCGAAAACCCTGTTCATAATTTGCCTCAATATCCCCTCTCCTGCCTAAATCAATAGAAAACAGGCGTATGCAGCTTTTATTTGATGGTCAGATTCTCAGAAAATCTAAAAGCCACTTCTTTTACCGGCTTTCGGCTTCTTTCTGCCTGCTCCCGTTTTTTCAATTCATCATTCAGCTGATCCGGGTCACCTTTATATCCGATTGCTACCATAGCAGCCGGAATAAAGTCTTTTCCCAGCTTAAATGCCTCAGTCACCTTATTCATATCGAAACCTGCCATCTGATGAATGTATATATCCATGGCAGCCGCCTGTATAGCCAGTGCACTCATAGCCTGGCCGGCATCGTACATGGCATGCCTGTTTTCTTCTCCGGTTTTGGCAAATCGTGCACTGGCCAGCACCGCCATCAGAACCGGAGCTTCTTTGGCCCAGACTCTGTTAGCATCTGTAAGAAAACCCAGTAAAGTATCGAAGCCCGCAGGATCATCTTTTTTCGACGCGTACACAAAACGCCAGGGCTGCTCATTGAACGAAGAAGCAACCCATTGGGCCGAAGTAAACAGGACCTGTAAAGTATCCGAATCCAGCGGTTTCTCTGAAAAAGCTCTGTAACTGCGCCGTTTTAATATAGTCTCCCGGATAATTGTCTGGTTCGTGTTCATAGTTGGCATTTATTCGAAGTTTAGATTATTATGCATTAGATTTTATTTTATCCTTTTGTCTGATATTCTGCACAGAAAAACTTGTTTAACTTTAATCCATGGAGGTCTGTTTTAGTTTGGAAAGCCTCAGAGCTCCGGGAAATCCGACAAATTCAGATGACACACTATACGCGCAAAGGTGCCTAATCGATCAAAGATATCCCGGAAGACATTATGGTACAATGAGGGACGGGAAGAAACAGTTAATCTCACTGAGTGGCTGACCGTTGATCAGAAAATATTACCCGAACATGTGCTCTGCTGGACAGACAAACGATTAATACCCGCAATGAAGCGAGTGAGTTTTGTAAAAGAACTATGTGAAGGAAAACCCGACAAAAGAAACAGCTTACATCATCCGGAAAGCAATGCGGTCAATAGCAGGAGAGAAACCAAAAAATATAGCAGCCCCTCTGCCCGGGGCTGCTGCAAGAGTTGTCAATATACAAATACTTTACTTTTATCGACTATATATACCCCCGGATCAAATCCTCGATAGGTATTAAGACCTTTCTGATAGGTAACAGTAGCAACCAGACGCCCTTCAATGCTATAAACAGAAGCTTGTCCGGCAAGAGTGGCTTCTATATGAAAAAGTCTTTCTCCGCCATATACTTTTATTCTTTCGGCCCGGTTACTTTCGGTTTCAATAGTCCCGGTCACCACATCATCCTTTACATACTCTACTATCTCAGCCTTAAACAAGTCTACCATACTTTCTTCGCAGGTAAAACCAAATTCCATGTCGTAAAGCGGAGCACCGGTATTGGTCACATTATAAGTATAAACCTGCCCGTTTCTGGCCGTTATAGCCGCATTGTACGTAACGATATCACTTTTTCTTTTAATAGTGAGCTCCACATTTGCACCGGACATCAGCGACACAAAATCATTCCAGCTCCAGTCATATGAGTAGTTCAGACTACCGGCTACGTCCATTGCATAGGCATCAGCCCGAAGCAGCATTGTCTGACCGCCGGAGATAGCCCGTATGATATAATTGTCCCAGTTGTCGTTACTAACCGGATTGCGATAATTATTGAATGTATAGATCAGCTCCAAATCACCCGATACCCCGATCGTCTGACTTTTTGCCACGTTGAAGCCAACTGTATAGGTTCCATCATCATTTACTGTACCCACACGCTGCCGCTCACCAATTGCACCAGCCGATATCTTTTTCACATCCAGATAGCAGGCTTCGCCTCCGAGATACACGATATAGTTGCCCGAAGGACAATTGGTCGCTGTACTGGTATACACAAGCTGATCGCCCACAAAGGCAAATACGTTGGCGCTGGTACCTGTTTTGGATATTTTGACCCGGACTTCCTTATTTTTATATACTTCCTTAAACTCCGTTTCCCAATTCCAGCCGTATTTGTAATTAACAACGGAACCGGTAAAGGTTGAATTGGACCAGGCATCAGCACGCATATACCAGGTCTGACCGCCACTTGTAAGAGCGATCGCCCAGTTATGCCAGTTTTCAACGGCCCGGGTATAGTTATCAAAGATATATTCAATCTCAAAATCACCGCTTATCTCCGTCCGGTGAAAATCACTATAGGCATCCCAGGCCAGACCGTAATCCGGGGTACCAATTACCAGACGCCCATTGTCATAATACGTCGTCCTTGCGATTGTCGTACCGGTATGCTTATATCCCCACAGAGTCCGTTCATTGGCCGGGTTCATACCCGTAAAAGCCAGTGTGTAACTGGACAAGCCATCCATTAGCTGCTCGCAAAGTACACTATAAAAAGTTCCTGCATTGGTGGCAAGCGTCAAAAACTGGCTGCCATCTGCATAATCGTACGACCACGTACCACTATATGCCCCGGATAAGGTGCCATCCGCATTGATATACAGCTCCTGCTCCCGATTGGTAGCCAGATTGGCGTAATCGACCGCGTTGTGTGTAATCACACTATACCTGCCGGCAATATCTTCAGCAGCATAAGCTTTTTTTCCCAGGCCGAATCCTGTTCTGTACTCAAACGGAGCAGCCAGCGGCCAGCCTCTTTCGTTAAAAAATAACTGATGAACTTCCACATTATGGTGCACCGTACCATTGTCATACTTGGTATGGTAAACCAGATAAGCGCTTCCATCCTCATCTCTCAGTACAGAGTTGTGGCCCTGTGCCACTTGCCCGATGTTCCACCAGTTATAGCGAAAGTTCTGCATTATGGGAAATCCATACTGCACATTATTGCCATAATTGAATATATAACGGTCAAAAACTGCATTGTCTCCGCTTACATCAGTATAAATTCCATCAATGGTTTTCGAACGAAATACCCGCATGGTATATCCTCCCTCCGGCGAATAAAATCCGTGGGTGACAAACAGGTAATAGTATCCTTCGCCGTTCGTATCAGTCAGATACTGAATATAAGGACCTTCTCCGGAAACATAATAGCCTCCGCTCAAATGCACACCCATATATGGATCGTATCGCAATCGAGAACCATTCCAGACTGTTCCATCCGCTGAAGCATTTGTAAATCCATAATTGTAGTGATAGTCACGAAGACCGGTATTTTCATCCAGCTTTAACAGGAATACTCCCCCGGACCAGGAGCCATACACCATCCACAGACGATTGTTTTCGTCGTACAGTACCGAGGGATCAATACAGCTGCTTCCGTAGTCTCCATGCCAGCCACCATTGCGCAGATAGCGTGCAGGAGTAGAGCTTAAACCTGTTACTCGCTGAAAATCGACATTACCCGCGCCATTAGACGCATTATCCATACCGGAATACACAACCGTGCCGGCATATTCATAGGGGCCTTCAATCCTGCTGGCGGTATGCATTACGACCGATGACAGCCAGTCATCACCATTAACGGAAAAATAAAGGCACCATTTGTTCATCCTTTTATTGTAAATAATATCCGGAGCCCACAGATTGCCCCGCAGATCATTACTACTGGTATGCCGGGACCAGTCAGCCGCTGCCTTAAAAGCCTGCAGGTAGTTGGTCGTGACCACACCGTTGACCGAAAAAGCCGGCGTAAAGGGCGTCCAGTTGATCATATCACGCGAATATGCCGCACCCAGCTGGGTTCCGAATATATAATAATATTTGGTACGGGTACCGGCAGCATCATTTTCCGGATACGAATTACCTCCTGCATCTTTATAGACAATGATAATCGAAGGATCATGAACAGCAACTGTTGAAGCATAACTGCTGAAATGTACACAACACAGATATATGATTGTGCAGAAAAAAACTTTAAAAATTTTATCCATCGTATTTTACCGGTATATTATACTATATAGTACTATACATGTGAAACTATCAAAAGGTAACATCAGGAATATTCTATTTTACCGGTAAACCGCTTTCCGACTCCCCGTTTAGGTCATACAACTTATGCCAAGGATCATCCATTCTTTCCGCTGCTTTTTTTATATTGCTGCTTTTATGTTTTAATCCGGTATATCCAATAATACATTATGGCAACACAACGACCATTCAGTTTCAAAAAATGGATTGATGAAAACAGACATCTGCTAAAGCCGCCTGTAGGAAACCAGCAGGTATACAAAGGCAATGACGATTTTATTGTGATGGTAGTAGGCGGTCCCAACAGTCGTAAGGATTTTCATTATAATGAAACAGAAGAATTCTTCTATCAGCTCGAAGGAGATATCACACTGCGAATCATAGAAGACGGAAAAATAGAAGATCTTCCCATCAAAGAAGGAGAAATCTTCCTGCTTCCCAGAAAAGTCCCTCACTGTCCGGTACGGCCGGCCAATACCATAGGCCTGGTCATGGAACGCTATCGGGACGATAACCAGAAAGACGGCTTTATGTGGTTCTGCGAAAACTGCGGTCATAAACTATACGAAGAGTTTATCGAAGTCAAAGACATTGTAAAGCAGCTTCCGGAGGTTATGAATAGATTTTACGCCAGTAATGAGCTCCGGACCTGCCAGCAGTGCGGAACAGTAATGGAAAAACCTCAGCCAGCCTGAATCAGTATGACTACTGACAGAGATTTTGCTTTAGCAGCAGACAGAGAAGATACACTCCGGACATTCCGGGACCGGTTTCATATTCCGGTTATCGGAGAGAAAGAATGCGTATACTTCTGCGGAAACTCGCTGGGGCTTCAGCCCAGAAGTACCGGAGAATATATCCGGCGGGAACTGGATGAATGGGGCCGCCTTGGTGTAGAAGGACACTTTGATTCCCGCAACCCCTGGCTGTACTATCACAAGTTTGTACAAAAGCAACTGGCCGAAGTGGTGGGTGCCCGGCCTGTTGAGGTTGTCGCAGCCAATTCCCTCACAGTCAATCTGCATCTGTTATTCAGAACTTTTTACCAGCCTGAAGGCAGAAAGACTAAGATTCTGGTAGAAGAAAATCCATTTTCATCAGACTGGTATGCCTTACAGTCTCAGGTTCAGCTACACGGGCTAGAGCCGGAACAATGTATCATTGAACTGCAAAGCGACGACAACAGTCAGTATCTTTCTACAGAGTCCATACTCCGGGCCATTGACCGGCACCATGAAGAGCTGGCCATGGTTTTTCTTGGCGGAGTAAACTATCTCAGCGGTCAGGCATTTGATATGGCAGCTATTATCCGGCATGCCCACCAGTATGACATTATTGTCGGACTGGATCTGGCGCACGCGGCAGGCAACCTGGATCTCAGGCTTCATGATTGGGAAGCCGATTTTGCTGTCTGGTGCAGCTACAAATATCTTAATTCCGGTCCAGGTGGTACTGGCGGATATTTTATCCATGAAAAACACGCTACCAACAAAAATCTGCCCCGGCTGGCCGGCTGGTGGGGTCACGAGGAAGAAACGCGCTTCCGGATGAGCAAAGAGTTTGTTCCGGCTGGCAGTGCCGATGGCTGGCAGTTAAGCAATGCACCTGTGCTTTCTCTGGCAGCACAATGGGCCTCTCTGGATATTTTTCAGGAAGCAGGAATGACAAGGCTGCGACAAAAAAGCATTCGTCTGACCAGCTATCTTGAATTTTTGCTGCAAGAACTGATTCTGAAAACCGAGAACCCATTCGGAATACGAATTATTACTCCGGCCAATCCTCAGGAACGGGGCTGTCAGCTTTCTCTGAAAATCGGAAGAAACGGCCGGGAGCTTTATCAGAAGCTGGGTAAAAACGGTTATATAGTTGATTTCAGAAATCCGGACATTATAAGAGTGAGTCCGACTCCGCTCTATAACCGTTTTTCTGAGGTTTATTCATTTGTACATTTTTTAAAGGAGTTAAGCTAAATCGCGATGAAAGACAACAGTCTGGCAAAGGATGTGATCATAATAGGCGCCGGTCCCGTGGGTTCACTTCTGGCCATTTTGCTGGCCAGACAAGGCTTTTCGGTTTCCGTATTCGAAAAAAGGGCGAACCCGTTGATCTGTAAGACAGAAGAAGGACGCTCTATCAACATGGCTCTGAGTCACCGGGGACTGAAAGCGCTCGGAATGGCTGGTATGGATGAAAAAGTGCTGCAGCACACCATCCCGATGGAAGGGCGCATGCTCCACGAACCCAACGGCCAGGTGGTGCTTCAGCCTTATGGCCTGGCAGGACAATATATCTATTCTATTTCCCGCAGCATGCTGAATACGCTGCTTGTCGAAGAGGCTGTCCGACGTTATGGTATCAATTTTTATTTCAATATGCAATGCCAATCAATCGATACGGATACAAATCAGATTGTATTTACCGAAACAACCAGTGGCAAAGAACTGGAGGAATCATTTGACCTGGTAATAGGAGCCGACGGAGCCGGATCAGTAGTCCGCAGCAAGATACAGGAACTGACCAATGGAGAGCTTGATATAAACATGTTAAGTCACAGCTACAAAGAGCTGCACATACCTGCAGGCTCCGAAAGCATCCATCAGATGTATAAAAATGCCCTCCATATCTGGCCCCGAAAGAAATTTATGCTGATTGCTCTTCCCAATCTGGACGGCAGTTTTACAGCAACGCTTTTTTTATCCGGATCAGAGTCTCCTTCTTATAAAGATCTTAGCAGTGAAGAAAAAGCAAGAGATTTCTTCAATGAATATTTTCCGGACGCCAGCCGGATGATGCCTGATCTGGGAGATCAGTTTTTCAACAATCCCACATCAGAGCTTGGTACTATACAATGTTTTCCATGGGTTTATAAAGACAAGCTGGCCCTCATCGGAGATGCAGCGCACCCGATTGTTCCTTTCTATGGACAGGGTATGAATGCCGGTTTTGAGGACTGCCGGATACTGGCTGAGCTGGTCATTGAGCACAGCAATGAAGACTGGGCAATGATTTTGAATCACTATCAGTCTGAGCGCAAAAAGAATACAGATGCTATTGCCCGGCTTGCTTTGCGTAATTTTAATGAAATGCAGGCAGATGTAGCCGATGAACGTTTTCTCCTTCGAAAAAAAATCGAAGCGACCCTTCATCAGCGATTGCCCTCCTACCTTCCGTTGTACAGCATGGTAACCTTCAGCGATCTGAGCTATAGCGAAGCCCTGGAACGAGGCCGCCAGCAGGAACTTTTTATGGACGAGGTCATGCAGCATAAAAATATAGGACTGATCTGGGACAAAGAAGAGTTTCTGTGTGAACTGGAATTGCGCCTGCAAGCTCAGGGACTGATCGGTTAATATAACAGCTATTCATAATCCCTAGCCAGTGAACCATCCACAGAAAAAACGTTGTTCATTCTATAAACAGATGGTTGTATGAAAACAGGAAAAGCATTGACCGGCGGACTGGCAGGAGCAGTACTAATGACACTGGTACATAATTACTTTAAAGAAAATATAAAGGATGCTCCCCGTATTGACGAGCTTGGTATGGAAGCCCTGAAAAAGATACTCGGCAAAGATACTTTCTCCGGCAAGGATGAACTGCATCAGCTATCCATTCTGTCTGATCTGCTTTCCAACGGGCTCGCCTACAGTCTGGCTGCCGCATCCAAAAAATATCCGGTATGGACAGGTGCCCTCATAGGTGGTCTGATCGGTCTGGCAACTACCAATATTCCCCAGCGGCTGGGATTGAAAAAAGACTTTGCGGCCAATACAATAAAAACGACACTGATGTCTATAGCTTACTATACGTTTGGCGGACTCGTCTCCGGAGCTATCATCAAAAATCAAAGAAACTAACGAATCCAGATCATACCTTTGTATGGACTCCATAAACAGAAAACCGGAATTTGTTCTAACCAAATGTACTTATTCCGGTTTTTTATGAAAAAATTTTGCATCTTACTTTTCGGAATCTTCTCACTATATCATGGAACCACAAGAGCTCGTTGATTATTTGTCTCAGATCGGAAAAGAAACCGGTCTCATAGAAAAAGCGAAGCAGTCTTGTATGGAAACAATCAGGACCTATTCAGAAGATCTGTCGGATACTCCGCACGGACACTATACCAATGATGAACTGATTCTTGAATTTGACTACCAGAGCCTTGTTTTCAATCATCATTTTGGTATTCACCCGTATATTAAAACCCGGATTGGAATTTTTGTTAATGATACCGATCAAAACTGGATTGATAACCTCAAACCAATTGGATTCTTTGAGTTTGAATCCGATTTTGAAGGGAAAGAGCTGGACAATTTTCTTGTTCTTGACAGAAGTAAATAGACTCGCCTTTCTCAGGTAATTAATCCGTTTCGCCATTCGTGCCCGAACAAGAATTATATATCAGAAACCTGTATCATCCTTCTCAACCTGCAGGAAAATCCCTGGCAAAAAACGTTTCTTATCAGGAATATAAGCCGGACCTGCGGCTCCGGCATCTGATTCATTGCTACTGGCATCTGAAATCTGATCAGGCACTGGGCAACCCGTTTTTATACCGCGTTGTGTCCGATGGCTGTACAGATATCTTCTTTAATCAGCATAACCCGGAGGAAAGCTTCTTTCAGGGATTTAACCCGACCTATTCACTCATTCCTCTCGGAGGAAGTTTTGCTTATTTCGGGATTCGTTTCTACCCTGCTTCTATCACCAGACTTTTCGGAATGGACGCCTCAGATCCGGGACATGATGAAATTGCTCTCTCATCCATTCTGCCGGATTTGGCACGACATATTGCTAAACTATCTGATAAAAGACCCTCAGCATCATCTGTTTCAGAATTTCTGAATCAATACTTTATAAGACTCTGCTATAAAAATATTTCCACTACCGACCCGCGATTTCTGACTGCCTTAGAGCTTATCCTTAACCAGGAAGGAGACGTGACACTGAAAGAAGATCTTGACACAGGATTGAGCCAGCGCCAGCTTCGGCGGCTCTTCTCTTATTACATCGGTGGCGGCCCCAAGCTTTTTAGCAGGATCATACGCTTTCAACATTTTATTTATAGAAATCTGATCCTCACCCCGGATAGGCTACCTGCGCATTGCAATCATTCCTACTATGATCAGGCACATCTTATAAAAGATTTCCGGAGTTTTTACGGCTCTACACCTTCAGAGGTAAAAAGTGACAATTTTGACCGTTTTTTACAATAACATTTCCTTCCGAACATCGATTTTTACCGTGAACTATTTCTGATAACCATTTTGCAGAATAAATGTCAAATCTGAAAATCACTGCCATAGTATGAAACTAAACGCCGGAATTATCACATCAAAACTAAAGGAATGTAAGAAGTTTTACACCGAGACACTTGGTTTTGGGGTAACTTTTGAAAATGATTTCTACCTTCTTCTCCATACACCGGATCGGCAAAATGAAATCAGCTTTCTGCTTCCGGATCACCCTGCTCAGGATAAGCTTTTCCATAAAGCCTATTCCGGCTCGGGTATCTATCTGACTATTGAAGTAGATAATGTAGATCACTGGTATGAAAAAATGAAGAAACTTTCTGCTGATATCAGGGTGGATCTGAAAAATGAACCATGGGGTGACAGACATTTTGCAATCACTGACCCCAATGGCATCGGGATTGACATTGTAACCCATATTCCACCGGAAGAATAAGAAGCATAAAGTCTGTACCGAAAGCCGTACAGACTTTACCATCTGTTCATCAATTATTTGTGAACATTCTGCTCTCCCCAAAACAATATCATCCTGTAAATCGTAACAAATCAAATGGTTTGCTAAATTTGGCATACTATTCGCGCGTTTTTACAGAACTATGAATTACGAAGGGGTATTACTATCTGAGCATATAGAAGGCGGGCGGAAAGCCGGCATCATTACTACCAACCCGTTTTCGCTGACTTTTAAGAAAGGCGATGATATAGAAATCAAATTCCCTCTGAAGGACCTTGATGTCAGCTACGGAGGCGCAGGAAAGCGTCTGGTGTATTTCAAGCACCCGCAGTATCCTGGCTACACTATCTTCACAGATCAGAGCCAGATACTGGAAGACACAGCCCTGTCACACCTGTTTAATGTACAGGACACGCGTCAGGCCGTCAGAAAGAGCCGTTTTACATTTCGGACGCTTCTCATATCGGCTGTTTTGCTGGTAAGCGCCGGAATTGCCGTTTTTTTTGCTTCACGGGACCGTATCATTCATAAAATAGCAATGCGGGTACCTATGGACTATCAGATCAGGATAGGAGAGCCAATATTTGAGAATACTCTGAAAAATAACAACGTACTTAAGAGTGACACCTTATCACAATATCTTGATGAGCTGACCAGTCCTCTTCTTTCCCAGCTTGGATCCGGTGAGTATCAGTTCCGTTTTGCTGTCATTGAAAATGACGCAATCAACGCTTTCGCTCTGCCAGGCGGCTTTATTGTCATTCATTCTGCGCTCCTGCAGGAAGCCGAAACACCCGATGAGGTCGCAGGAGTTCTGGCCCATGAGATCGCACATGTTACCTCACGGCATCATTTAAGAGGGCTTTTTAACCGGCTGGGTACCTTCTACCTCCTTAGCATGTTTTTTGGAGATATCTCTGTTTTAGGCTCGCTGATTGATATTGGTGCTTCACTCGAAAGCCTGAGCTTCAGCCGGGATTTTGAAACCGAGTCTGATCTGGAAGGCCTGAAGCTGGCATTAGCTTCCGGTTTTTCATCCGAAGGTATGGTCAGCTTCTTTAAAAAGCTTGGTGAAGCACATGAAGGAGAAGCACATGCGCTCATGGCTTACCTCAATACGCATCCCACTTCGGACACCCGGATAAAAACTATCGAAAGCACCGCTGTTTCTCTGACGCATCTCAGCGCAAAACGGCCTGAGTTTTTTACTGACTATACAACATTTAAGCAACATCTGAACACACTTTTGGAAAAGCAATAATTCATGAATGTAACTATTGAAGGCAAGCCGGTATTTTCGCATCTCAATGTGGTGCTTGAACCGGGAGAATCGATCATCGCCGAATCGGACGCGATGGCCAATATGTCTGCGGATCTGGACATGGAAGCAAAGTTTAACGGCAGTTTACCGACTGCCCTGGTCAAGAAATTTGTTGGCGGAGAAAGCCTTTTTGTCAATCATTTTAAAAACAACACCTCCGCGCCCCTCAAGCTGGCACTTACTCAGCCTATGCCCGGAGATGTTATGGAAATGGAACTAAAAGGAAATTCTTTTTATCTGCAACCCGGCGCTTTCGTGGCCTGTACTCCCGGCATTGATCTGTCGGTATCGTGGGCGGGATTTGCTTCTATGATCGCCCGTGAAGGTTTATTTCGCCTCAAAGTATCCGGCAACGGAAAAGTATGGTTCGGGGCTTTTGGCGGCCTGATCGAAAAACATGTAGAAGGAGAATATCTGGTTGACACCAGTCACCTGGTCGGCTATGAGCCGGGTTTCAAGCTCTCTATTCAGATGGCAGGCGGCATCTTCAGCAGCGTACTGGGCGGCGAAGGACTGGTCACCAGAATGAAAGGCACCGGAAAAATTATTATTCAGACCAGAAGCATCAACTCGCTGGCGACATGGGTCAATCGTTTTTTACCTTAATCTTTTCTGAAAACACATGAATATAGATATACAATACCGGCCTGGCAGCGCTGTAGCCAAGATACAGATTGCCGATTCCGAATCGGTTATGGCCGAAGGCGGAGCCATGATCGCTGTTTCACCCAATATTAATGTCGAGACCTCCATGTTTCGCAAAGAGCAGGGCGGGCTGATTTCCGCTGCCAAACGTCTGCTGACTGGTGAAAATATCTTCCTGAACAAATACACCTCATCAGGCGGAAACGGGGAAGTATGGCTGGCTCCCAATCTGCCGGGAGATCTCGAAACCCGTACGCTTGACAATGAAACCATCTATGTGCAGGGCGGATCATACCTCGCTTCTTCCGGTGATATTAAACTTGATCTGAGCTTTCAGGGCGCCAAATCGTTCTTTTCCGGCGAAAATCTTTTCTGGGTCAAACTGAGCGGAACAGGACAAGTTGTATTTAACTCCTACGGAATGATCTATCCGATTGAGGTTGATGGCTCGCATATTGTTGACACCGGGCATATTGTTGCTTTTACTGACGGACTCAATTTCCGTATTACCAAGGCCGGTAGCAGCTGGATGTCATCTTTCCTGGGAGGCGAAGGACTGGTTTGCAAATTTGAAGGAAAAGGAACCGTCTGGTTTCAGTCGCATAATCCTTCCAGCTTTGGCGGTATCATAGGCCCGATGTTAAGACCCAATAAATAATTACTCCACATGCAATCATTTGAACATACCATACATTGTAAACCGGATTTTGCCATGCTGACGGTAAAAATTCCCGGGGGAAAAACACTGAAAGTAGAAGCTTCGGCCATGGCTACCATGGATACGAACCTGATCATGAAAACGAAGTTCAAGGGTGGACTGGGACGGTTTCTTGGAGGCGAATCATTATTTATCAATGAGTTTACAGCCGAAAACGGTCCGGGAGAAATATCCATCTCGCCGACCGCTCCCGGAGATATTACTCACCGCTATCTAAACAATGAGACGATCTATCTCCAGAATTCCGCCTATGTGGCTTCTAATCCGGATATACTGGTCGAAAGCAAATGGCAGGGGCTGACCAGAGGATTCTTTTCCGGAGAAAGCCTGTTTCTGATCAAATGCAGCGGAACCGGAGACTTATGGTTTAACAGCTTTGGCGGGATCGTTGAACTTGACGTGACAGACGGCTACGTGATCGATACCGGACATATCGTTGCCTTTACCGAAGGGCTTACCTACAATATCGGACGGCTCGGGGGATACAAATCTCTATTTTTGAGCGGCGAGGGACTGGTATGCCGGTTTAGCGGAAGTGGAAAGATCTGGATACAAACCCGAAAAATCATGCCTTTTGCCTGGTATCTGAATCCATTCAGGCCATCAAAATAAGAATTAAAAAATGCAGTAAAATGAAAACAGCCCATTGAAATATGGGCTGTTTTCATTTTACAAATTATCAATGGTGTGATCTTCCACCTGTTTTACAAAATCCATCAGATCCATATTGCCATATGGGCCAAAGGCATCAATAATAGTTCCTTTTTCTCCGCTGGCAGTTACCAGCGTAAACAAAATAGCCATATCATCCGGATTGGAGATTCCTTCGTATCGGAAATGATCCATGATTTTTATCTCCGAGGGTTTAAATATCTGCCTCGTATGGATATTTTGCAGCCCTACCGGCGTGATCTGATATTCCTGATCATAACCCACATCTTTTAAAGCCTTCAGTTTCAAAATTAAAGGGGTTGTTATATGTGGCATTTCTATATCTTTTGACATGGTTTGTTCCTCCTTCCTCGTCCATTAATTCCCTGATTATTTATTATACAACAAAAAAAGAGGCTGAATAGTTGAGGTCACATGGCATAAAAGCCGGGTAGAGCGGGAATTTCAGAGAAGTCTGCATAAAAATCCATTCAAAAAAATCACAGAATTGTCCAAAAAAACAAGCGGTCAGATACTGGTGATTAAGGAATTGTAAAAGCAAAACCAGTCATATGAGCTCTTCCGAAGGGTCTTTTTTTTATTTCTGCGAATGTTGGGAAACACGTACCTTCTTCGGTCCCGGATATGGATATAGAGCATTCAAATTTTATTCTACATTATCCCTGCTAAAAGTAAAATAGGTTTCAGTTATTTTACTTTAGTAAGTAATACTCATGATACAAGCTGAAAAAATACAAAGCGGACGACCGGATAAAACATCCTGCGAATATAGTACTTTATGCCATCAGAGATTAACGGTAGCCGGCAGCAGGACTCCCAAAAAACATAACCCGGAGTATAAGCTCCGGGTTATGTTTGTCATTGCTGAGCGCAGAAATCCGGCAATTATTTCTTGACAACTCTGAATACCTGAGACTGATGTGTATCTGCCATTTTCAGCATATAAACTCCCTGCAGAAGCTGAAGTCCTGCTTTACAATTGTTCATACACCTGCCGGATTCGGCAAGGTTTCCATCCAGCCTTATTATTTCATATGTAAAATCCCCACTCATTTCAAGAGTTAGTTCCTCTGCAAAAGGATTGGGGAAGTACATTACACCAGCATGCATCGCATCTGCAACGGATGTCACTACACATAGCGGATTATCGGTATCGACTGTAACAGATACGGGAGTTCTTCCGCACTCACCGCCACCGGTAGCGACTTCTATAGCATAAAACAAACCATATCGGTTCTCCTGGACAACCCAGGGCTGCGTACCGGTAAAAGAAATCAGATCCTCAATTACATATGGAAAATCAGCTCCCCCGGCCTGGTATCGGAGTGTTCCGGTAGTACCATTGGCGTCCATCGTATACTCTCCGGGCTGAAGTTCAATATTCAATAAGATTCTTTGTTTTCCGGTTCCGACCGTCTGTCTGATTTCGTGCAAGACTTCCGTTCCCTCCAGAATCCGTATAGTCACTGCATTGTTTGCCAAAGCCGAATATACAGATACAGCTTCCAATGTCAACGCCTGCAATACTGTCATCCTGATATTCTTGTCATTGGCAGTGATATCCGCCGCATTCAGATTCCATATCTGGGCACTGCTATTCTGCTCACTCAAACCAAGAAATGCTGTAATACCCTGCCCGGCATCTTTTATATAATACGTGGTATTGCCGGTAATCTCTGCAGTATAATTTTCACCAACATACAACACTTCGCCTCCGATACGATCCGAATACCATTCATAAGGCCCCACACCGCCGGTAACCGACAAAATCACGTCGCCGGAGCGGCATACGATCATGTCCTCTGCCTCAAGCAGACCGGAATACAATTGCACCTGTCCCGAATAGGAAGCACATCCGGCAGTATTTACTGTAAGCTTATACAGTCCGGCCTGACCAGCCAATAAAACGGGTCCGGTTTCACCTTCCAGCTCTATCCCGTCTCTTTCCCAGACAAATGTTCTGCCATCCAGATCCTGAAGCCCGCTATTCAACCTGATCGGATTTCCAGGACAGATCACCTGGTCATCTCCAAGCTCAGGAGCCAGACATTTTTCTTTAACAACAATGGTAATAAATGCTGAGGAACCTTTGATTCCCTGATTATTTTCAGCCACTGCTTTTATACGATATGTTCCGGCAGGTATATTTTCCCAGGTATAGCTATACGGGGTATTCTGGTCCGAACCCAGCAGATTATCACCCTCATAAAACTCAACAGCAGTAATGGAACCATCCTGAGCAGAGGCCGTTGCCTGGATGATAACAGTGCTTCCTGAAACAAATTCGGTATTATGTGCCGGACTGGTAATAGCAACTATGGGGGCATTGCCTTGCGTTATAAAAACGGAAGCGGTGGCTCCTGTTTTTGTGCCATTAGCACCATTTATTACCCGATTACCCCAGGTACTGAGACTGGTACCACTCCAGTTATTGCTCAAATCCATGTATTCCAACCCATTGCCATTACCTTTCCATGACCAGGCCAGCCAGCCTATTCCATTTGACTCACAGGTAGACAAAATCGCGTCAACATTAATATCACAGTTGCCATCCGTAGCATGCTGAAATGCAAACTCTCCGACACTGATCGGTATGCCGGCATTTTTAATCTGAGGAAGCAGAACTGCCGGATTTGAACCACCGCCGGCGCTACCATTGCTCCATTCACAATACATGTGCACAGAAAACAGGACATTCTTTTCCGGATCACCGTTCAGAACATCCAGGCCATGATTCAGAATGGTAGATCCCCGGACATCCTGTCCGTAATTGGGAGCATCTATAATAAGAGTAGTTTTTATACCGGCATCTCTTATTGTCTTAACCGCATTGATATAGGTATCCCGCCACACTGTTTGTGCCGGTTGCTGATTGGGACTCGCCATCCACCAGTCTCCCCACTCATTGGCTATATTGATCAATATATAGGGCGCTATGTCTTCACGGGTCAAAAAAGAAGCTTTGGAAGCCCACCATTCAGCAACAGCGTATATATCCGCCGGCACATTACTACCCAGTACATTGTGAACCTCTATGACGGGTACAATCTCATTTTCGATACATCGCTCCACTGCCGTTTGCCAGACATTGTCGGGCGTATTCCAGTTTTGTCCGGTACCGCCCTGAGGAGTATACCCGTTTCCGACTACGATACGAAGGCTGTTTGCCCCTGTATTGGTCTTCATGCTGGCAATATTGTTGTTTACTTCACTCTGGAACCATGCAAGCGGCACATTGAATCCTTTCATAATAAACTCATTGTCATTATCATCCAGCAATCTGGTTCCTTCAATTTTAAAACCCTGAGCAAACATCAGCCCGGGCAAAAAAAGCAGCATAAATACATGGATAAAACTTTTACTCATCTCTATTTAATTTTAGTGGGGGAAATGCATATTTTTTTAATAATAGGAATATATAAAACTTATGGATCTGTAAAGTCCTAAACAAAATACAATATTTACTAAAAATCTCCCAATTTGCCAATACATATCTGAATCAGGACAATCCGGAAAAAGTAACCGATATATATCAGGTTATCAAATAAAAGCATCAAATGGAACAGTCCTTATTCCCTACGCGAATCATCTGTTTAATCCGACCGACAAGAAACCGGATCAATCGTCTGCGCTCCAAGAATCGTAATCTTCTGATAACTCTCTATCAGCGCTCATCACATTTTAACCTTTGTTAACCTCATAAAAACATTTTCATAATAATTTCGCCCCAATGCTGCTTATAGGCAACAAAATCAAAAAGGTAATGCATATACACAAAACAGCTCTTCCCTGCGAATCAGTATTAAACAAACCGGGAGACGCATATGACTATATCGATATATTTGAGAAAGACTTCAGTGATCCGGGGCAACCGATTGATGCCACAAAAGTTGCTTTATTATTTTTTACCAGCAGTCCCTCATGGGTGGAAAAGCTTTTCAGCCTGAGAAACAGGATCGTGAGCGTATTCGGTCTGAAAACATCCGGACAGATCAAAGACAGAGAGCGGGCATTGAAAAATTTCCGGTGTGAGCCCGGAGAAAAACTCGGACTTTTCAATGTATTTTATAAATCAGAAAACGAAGTAATACTGGGAGAAGATGACAAACATCTTGATTTCAGAATATCCCTGCTCATCAAACCATCAACCATAACTCCAGGAAAGCGACAGCTAACCATCACCACTGCTGTAACATTTCATAACTGGTTTGGGAAGATGTATTTTCTGCCTGTACGACCTTTTCACAAAGTTATTGTACCGGCTATGATGAAGGCCATTATAAAAAAACTGAGTGCTTCTGATATCAACTGAGAGTGAATGGAGATGACAACCGCTAGCTAAAAGCTCAAAATACGCAGAAAGGGTGATGCCTTATCCAATTCCGGGCTATATATTTATGATATGAGTGGCAGAGTTAATATCCGGCTGGCTATAGTAGAAGATAACAGAGAAATTGCTTGGGCATGGGAGCATCTGCTTGCAGATAATCCGGGAATAATTTGTGTGGGAAACTATGCAAACGCCGAAGAAGCACGTGGCCCGCTGCTGAGCCATCCGCCGGATGTTGTTCTGATGGATGTAGGCTTGCCGGGGATAGACGGGATACGGTTTACCGAAGAGCTGAAAGCGAAGATCCCGGATACAGAAATCCTCATATGTACTGTTCTTCATGACCAGGAATCAGTTTTTAATGCATTAAAAGCTGGTGCGGGAGGATATATTTTAAAAAGCGCCACTACGTCCGAAATGCTTCAGGCAATCGAAACAATCTTTGCCGGCGGCGCCCCCATCGACGTGCAGATCGCCCGTAAAGTCATTAATTTTTTTCGTCCGGATAAAGCCAGATTACAATCTCCGCTGACACAAAGGGAAGAAGATATACTAGGCTGGGTGGCCAAAGGGTATCGCAACCGGGAAATTGCCGTCCGGCTCCATATAAGCGAGGAAACAGTCCGGACCCATATCCGGAACATCTATCTGAAACTGGAAGCCGGTTCCCGGATAGAAGCTGTCCGCAAGTATTATGGCGGAAACCCGATATAAAGGGAAAAACTAAAATACGTATTTCGGGTGATATACAAGCCTGCACACCTTCCTATGTTTGTATGAAATCAAATCATAGAAACATGAAAAAGGTCATATTCGTCATTCTGACACTATATATCGGAGTTATTTTTACCCAATGCACTAAAGATTCCGAGCCCCCCGCTCCCAACACAAATCAGAACGGTAATAATAATGGCTCAAATAATCAAAACAACAATGGAAGTAATTCCGGCTCCTGTCCGGGGATTGAAGACAATCAGATCAAAATAGGCGATGAGGTATTTGTCAAAGACGAGGTTACTGTCAACCAGTACCTCCATATTTGTATGGAATATGATTTTGCACAGACAGGTACGCTTTTTCTGAAACATGAACGCAGCCTTTACTTCAAAGAAGGAGACTTTATCAACAGCCCGTCTGTAAACATTATACTTGGGCATGTACCCGAATCAGGTACCACTGTCAGGTACACACTGGATAACGGTACCTGGACACTATTGAACTCTACAGTTTCATCAACCGGAAAAGCAAGGATATCTATTGATGCATACAAGACAAAAAATAAAACCACCCAGTCTTGGTTCAGCAATGAAGACAGTGGCATCATTGAAGCCACCGCCGATGCCGACGGAAAAGTAACATTTAGCTTCAGCGATGTAAAGCTTGTCCGAAATGGTGGTCCGCTGGATGAAAAGCTGGTTATCTGCGGGAAAAACATTCTCTGCCAAAAATAAATCCCGACAGGGAAAAGCATTCTGAAAACTATTCATTTATTAACACTACAAACAATGAAGCAAATCAACAGCAAACTATTTCTTCTTTTTGTCTGCCTCGTCATGGCGTTCAGCTCCTGTAAAAAGGAAAAGCAACCAGAGCCAACACCCGACAATCCTTACACTTGTACCTCATGCGTGCATTCACCGGAAGCCAGGGCCGAATACGATCACAGCAGCCGCGGAGTATACAAAGGTATTCTTGTGGCATCCACAGGAACTGTCCGGTTTGACATCGGAAACAACGACAACACGATTTCCGCCGTCATGACAATCGACAACAACGCAGTAACGCTTTCTTCGGACATTGAATGGCGGGTAAATGAGCCATATATCGCCTCATTTACCGGCGTACTGGACGGACAGGCCATAAATATCACGTTTTCTGTACAGGCAGACGGCAGTGATGCCCGGATCACCGCGTCCTCTATACCCGGTCATGCCTATCCCAACTTTACAATTGTGAAAGAAACTTCCGACGCACTTATAGAAGCGTTTGAAGGCGAATACTCAGTAAGTAACGGCAAGAAAGGCACCTTCAATATCATTCAGTCACGTACTTTAAAAAAATGGGGCGGAATCGCCAGAGAGCAAGGCACTCATGACGACGATTACATCAGCGGGACACTTAACAGCAATACAATTCTTCAGGACGGAAAAGAAATAGGCATGCTAAAAGGCGATGAGCTAAGCGGCAGCTTCATCGACAAAAAAGGCAACACAGTTACCTTTTCCGGAAAACGTACACTTTAAAAGACTATATCTATGCGTCATAATTTCAAGTTTTTTTTCAGATCGTCACTTTTATTTCTGATGGTTGCCACGGCCGGATTATCATCCGGTCACACGCAACCTCTGGAAGGCTGGCTTGGAGTCACGCATAGCATGGGCATATACAAAGATTTCAGGGACAGCAGTATATACAACAGTGGATTTCCTAATCCTGAGACATATCGTTTTACCGGGCTTTACATTAATCCGTACGATGGTTCCTTACTGGGGGCAATGTTAAGCGACAAAAGGGTCATGATAGGAGATTACATGCGGATCGGCGTAGGGTTGGGGTATGTACATAGTAATGTTCATGACCTGATTGATGACAAAGGCCGGGTATATCTTGGCCGAGGCGGTGTATACGGTATGGAAGACCGGTTTAGCTATGGACCACTTGAAAAATCCAGATTTGGATTCATGCTGGATTTCAGCCTGGGATTGCAGGCTCAGGTGCGCATCTTCGACAATGTATTTGTCGGCGCGCGTTATTTCGCCCGCCTCCATATGACACCAGTGATCTACCTGGGAAACTGGATGAACGGATATTCATATAAACGCACCTAGGCTTTATTTGCCCGATACGAAAATTTTTCTGTCCTCATGGAATGGAGCCCTGCACCATCATACCAGACAGACATGAAAGGCTGGGCTCTGACAGGAAGATATCATCCCCGGGATGAATCTTCAAAGGAAGGGATGTTTTTGGGATTCCGAATGGAGCTGGCCAATGCGGTACGAGAGCATCTGAAAGAAAGCTTTTTTGGTTACTCTGTAGACAGGGTTTCTCCGATCAGATATTACTCATTCTCCCTGATCATCGGCCTTACACTCTCCATGAAAAAATAACGGTTATTTTATATCCCTTTTCAAATTTTTTAGCACATTTCCTTTCTCCTCAGCCAGTAACCGGATAATTCAAAAAGCCATTTGAACTCAAAACAGACAGGATAACAGTCACTGTTTGAAATCCCGAAAGGAAATTTTATCTTAGCGAAAAAGCCCCCTTCCGGTATGGAAACACATCATTTCATTGCTTGGATCTGCCTGATACATCTTTCCGTATTTTGTGTTTTATTGCTTCTGAAAAAAGACAACCGGTATGCCAACCGGATGCTTGCCATTTTCATGGCCGGACTGGCGTATGGCCATCTGAATCATATCCTCGTTTTTAATCAAATAGCCTGGCAGATATTTTATATCAACGAGCTGGTATTCGTTATTCCTTTTTTTATGGGCCCTGCTTTTCTGCAATACACAGCCTGTATGACCGGCGCGAAAATTCCATGGCGCAAACAGTTGGGGCTCCATTTAAGTCCCTTACTCATTATAGCGCCATACTATCTTAGTTTTTTTAGCGATTCTCCCGAATCTCTCCGAATCTATTATGAAAACTCCCTCACCACGCAGCCCCTCTCCAATAACCTGATGATAGGATTCATGACTGCCCAACTGACCATATATATGCTATGGAGTCTGCGCATACTTCCCAGAGCGGACAGAGAAGTCGCTGTCAATACCGATCTTGGCTGGCTACGCTGGTTTATCAAGGGCTGGCTTATAATATGCTTCGTGATTGTACCGCTATTAATCATTCTCACTTCTACTAACGCGGAAGCCTTGTTTGTCCTTACTTCCGGTATTTCTTCCGCTATGTATTTTTTCCTTTTTATCAAGGCAGTAAGTACAGGAGGCCGTACCTTTGAGACCAACCGGATCCGGATGCAGGAACGAGCCCGAGTCAGCCGACTGGTATATGAAGATCTGGGAACCGAAATCCGGCAGATTTCAGAATTGTCCGAATCGCTAAAAAAGCAACTCACTGCCGATAATGAACATACCCTCCGGAAAATAGCTGATCAAACCAGCTGGTTGAATGAAAAGCTGCGGCAATGGACAGGACAGCTCAATAAAAACCAGTCCCAAGAATCAGCCAATATGCCAAATTAGCTTTTGCAGAGATACACATGCTGAAATCCATACCTTATTTTCTTGCCTGGCTCTGCCTGATTCATCTGACACTCTTTGCCGTAGTATTGTTTCTCAAAAAAGACAACCGTGCTGCCAACAGAGTCCTGAGCTTATTTATGCTCATACTGGCCTATATACATTTTACGCATATCCTGCTGTTTGAAAACCTGGTTGTACAGCTGCACTGGCTCAATGAGCTTGGATTTCTGCTACTTTATCTGACGGGTCCCTTATTTCTCCTGTATACCTCCTATATGACCGGACAGCCTGTCGACTGGAAACGTCGCGCGTGGTTGCATGTGCTTCCTTTTATAGCCCCCGCTCTATATATCATCAGCTTCCTGTTCAGAGATACTGCGTCTATCGAACGCTATTACGCGGGAGTTATGGAAAAAGAGCCTGCCGACGCCACCGCTTTGCTCGCCCTGGTAACCGCGCAAATGACTGTATATATGGTCTGGAGCCTGCGCCTGCTTTACCAGTACAATAAGCGTCTGCGGAATAAAGCATACAACGCGATTATGAACCTCAAATGGCTATATATTCTAACCCTCATTCTTCTCTTCTTTTCTGTGGTAGGGGTGCCTCTCATGCTGCTGTTTATCCCTTCCGATATTTCCGTCCTGTTTGTTTATATGCCGGTCATAACACTGATCATCTATCTGACATTGTTTTATAAATCCATTAATTTTCCCGGTACGGCTTACGAAAAGAAACTAATCCGCACCGAGGAGCGTGAGAAAATCAGCCGCGACATGCACGATGAAATCGGATCTGGCATCACGCATATAGCTCTGTTGTCGGAAATAGCCCGGAAAAATCCGGACATGAATCCCCGACAACTGGATGAAATCTCCGGCAATGCCCGCAGGCTGGCGGAAAATCTGCGGGAAATCGTATGGGGACTTAATACCGGTAATGACACGTTTGACGCTATGCTGGCACACATGAGACGCTATATAACCGATTATCTTGAATCGGCCGGTATCGATTGCACAATAAAATTTCCGGAAGCAACGGGTGATACAGAGGTATCCTATGAGCTGCGCAGAAACCTGATGCTTGTGCTGAAAGAGGCTCTGCACAATATCGTTCGTCATTCACAGGCCGATAAGGCAGAAGTAAGTATAACACTGATCAATGGCTATTTTTCCCTTGTTGTTTCGGACAACGGACTATCCCCTGATTTGCCGGAAGTACAAAAAGGAAACGGACTCCTCAATATGAAAAAACGTACCGAGCTGCTTGGTGGCCGGTTTAGCATCCATATGAAACGGGACTGCGGAACCATATTACTTTTTGAGAATATACGCATATGAAATCGCAGGAATTCCTTTATTATCTCAGCGCAATCAGCCTGATACATCTCGTCTTGTTTGCCATACTGCTACTGGTTAAAAAAGGAGCTTCCGATACGGGTAAAATACTGACGTTGTTCATGCTGATCTTCTCCGGCGTCCATATTGACGATATGCTGATTCATAGCGGACTCGCATGGAAATATCATTATATCAACGAAGCGGCTCATTTTCTGTTTTTCTTTCTGGGCCCCTTGTATCTGCTCCACACTTCCCATATGACGGGAATTCCTGTAAAATGGGGCAAATACTGGTGGCTTCATGCGCTACCTTTCTCAGCAGCAATCGCCTATCTGATCATACCCTTCACCAAAACCCCTGAGGAAATCCGGCATTTTTACACGCATATGTGTGATCAGTTGCCCTTTGAACACTGGTTGATCAATATGATCAATTCCGTCCAGATGGGCATATACCTTATTCAAAGTCTGAAGCTGATCAGACGATATGACCGTAATGTCAAAAGCAAAGCCAATCCTTCCGGACTCAGCCTGCAATGGCTTTTCTGGCTTACCATATGGCTGATGCTGGTCTGTTTTGTCCTGGCGCCTTTACTGCTATTCCTGGCGGATAAGGATACTACAGCCCTCTATTACTTTCAGCCTGTCATGACAACGGTGATTTATCTTATCCTATGCATCAAATCGATTACATTTCCGGGACCTGATTATGAAAAGCAACTGATACGAACAGAATTGCGGCAAAAAATACAGACCGATATCACCAACATCAGCAAAGGTCTTGAGGATATCATCTACCTGTCGGAACGGGAAACGCCGGACCGGGCCCTGCACAGTATAAAAATGCAGGCCCAAAGACTATCTGCCCAATTAAGAATCTGGAACAAAGGAGAAAAGTAGCACCATTCCCCTCGTATTGATTCCATTCCTTCCGGAACCGGAACGTTGATAGAGAATATGTAAATAACCGGCAGGAAGGCTGGATTATCTATTGCCTGACGCCGTATGCAGTGTCACCTAACAGAGCACCTATCAGGCAATCAGAAGAGGAAATGCAGCAATACAACGAAACAAAGTTCACTAACACATTTCTTCATTCATTTTTCATAGGTATATCTCAGCGGATCAGGAAAAACATACCGATAGCCCAGACGACTGATCAGCTTGTCCGGGCTGATCAGCTTCCAGCCCGTTGTGTCACCGGATATAAATTCGGGCAGGGGAAGCTCAAAACGCCTGGCAAGTCCGGTATAAAAGTCCTTTTTGAGCGGATGTACGGGTGAGCAGCAATTGTATGTTTCATTCCAGACTTCAGGCCTATCTGTGCCGATCAGCGACGCGATGATAGCGACACAATCATCCCGGTGAATCAGGTTGACGGGATTTTCACCTCCCTTAAGTTTCTTTTTGCCTGCGAAAAAACGGACCAGATTGCGATCATAACCGGTGAGTCCGCCCATGCGGAGTATGCAATAATCTGTATCTAACGAGCGAACTACCTCTTCTGCTGCAAACAGTATACGATTGCCCACCTGCACAGGCTCATCCTCTCTGATTGCTTCGCCCTCTCTGTCGGCATATACCGAGGTAGAGCTGACATATACGATCCGGGATACCGGCCGCTGCCGAAGCTTCTGAGCCAGCAATTCCATTTGGCAAACATGCGCGTCGTTGTCCGGGTCTTTTTTGGTGCCAGGCGGGATATTGATCAGCAGCAGATCCGCATCCAGAAAATCTTCCAGTGTGGAAATATTCAGCATACCAAAATCCAGTTTCAGTAAAAACGGCTGTATTCCGTATCCGCTCAAGACCTCCAGTTTGTCCGGACTGGTGGTGGAAGCCTTCACATTATATCCGTCCTCTTGAAGACGAATCGCCAGAGGAAGTCCAAGCCATCCAGCTCCCATGATACTTACACGATACTGATTTTTCTTCATATTTTTCTGACTTCAGAAGCAAAATACCAAATCATGACTGAACATTTTATTTTTCAAACAAATTATCCTAAAAGGGCATCTTCATTCCGGCATCATGACACACGAAGCGTATAGCGATGGCAATAGTACTCAGAGGGTATTTTTCTATATCCCCGACATCAGCGGCTTTACCGCTTTTATCAAATGTCTGGATGATCCCAAAGAAGCTGCGCGGATTATCCATGACCTGCTCAACGCCATTGTCAACGCCAATATCTTCGGACTCCGTATCGCCGAGATACAGGGCGACGCCATTCTTTTTTACCGCTTTGGTCCTCCGCTCAACCTGATCGAACTGGAAAAACAGACGCTGAAAACCTTTATTGATTTTCACAACATCCTGAACAAAACCGGCTCCCGGCATCATATACCACGCGAGGTTCTTGACAAGATCACGATCAAGTTTGTCGTGCACTACGGAGTAGTAGGCACCACCATGGTCAACAACGAACTCAAGCTGGTCGGTATGGACATGATTATTGCCAACAAAATACTGAAAAACAATATTGAGGGCCGGGAATACCTGCTTATGACCGATGCCTATCTTTCGACTCAGAAACACGATATTTTCCTGTACCGGAAAAACTTCAACTGGTCCCGACTGCTATCCGGAAGCTGCCACTATGAGCATATAGGCGATATCCGCTTTAGCCATATTTCACTAAGTCCGCTGCGGGCCACCACTTTCGGGCAGAATACCATTTGGGAGTAGAGAGTATGAAATATAAGGCTTAAGGACGGCCAGATATTCCGCCGGCTGAGGTTCTCGAAGCCGAAGGAATATTCGTTGATGCCTTCGAGAGCCTCAGGTACCCACTTCCATCCTTAAGCTTTAAGCCTTCAACTTAACACTTATTACTTACTACATTACATAAGTCCCCACAACCACCACAGCCGACAGCACTGTAATAATCAGACCGATCATAAACACAAGATACGACATGCGCAGCAGGCGGTATTTTTTGCGAAGAACCTTTCCCAGATAGTACAGATCCTTGATCATATTGCCGTACAGCAGATCTTCTTCTTTCATGAGGGTGCGGACTTCCTCTTCAAAATCTCCGATGCTGACGCGGGTATAGTTACCAAAAAAGAGAATACTGGCATCATTGGCCTTAAATTCTTCAATGCTCGCGATCGCTTTGGTCACTTTGGGCTTAGCAGAAAGTATAGCGAAGATAATAGAACACAGACTGGTAAGCAGCAGACAGATCACCGGCAGGATGATGATCTGATTGTGTTGCAGCCCCGAACCGAAGATCGAAAATTTGGCGCTGACCAGTGTCAGCGTAATAGATATGATCAGCGAATGGATATTAATCATCATATTGGCCTTGCTGTCGGCTATGGCGCTGAAATTGATATGACTCTTGTACAGGCTCCGGAACATGGTTTCGATGCCCCTCTTGGGCTGGGCTTTGCTTTTACCAAGATCTTTCTTCTTCTGCTCCTGCTTTCGTTCGATCTTAAGCAGGCGCTGCCTTTGCTCCTGAATGTTCTTCTGCAACTGCTCACCGAAAAGTCGCTGCGCTTCCTGTGTGTGGAAATTCTCCGACAACAGAAAATCAAGCTGGGTACGGGCCCAGTCGAGAGCATTGCAATGACGGATATCGAAATTTTCCCATTCGGCCCTCAGCAGATCACTTTTGATAAAAAAAGAACGCTCCCCGATCTGCGAAATATCCGCGTCGCAGAGAATCTGACTGATCAGGCTGCGCGGCGGATCTTCTCTTTTGGTAGCCAGTATGCATCGGATCACCTCCGCAATATCTCCCTCCGGATAATCGCGCTCTTTCAGAAACTGCTCGGCCATAGCAGCGCTTCGCTCCTCATGGTTGTCGTAACCGCTGACATAACCCGCGTCGTGAAACCAGGCAGCCAGCACCAGATTGTCGAGTTCCTGTCTTTCCAGATGATAGGCTTTGGCAATCAGTCTGCAGGTTTCTACCGTTTCATAGGTATGCTGAAAATTGTGGTAAACATATTCGTGGGAAAGTTTTTCCTTAAAAAGAGAAAAGATGCGTTCACTTGCCTCCGCCAATATCGTCTTCTGAGCTGCCATGCAAAAAACATATAAACTTTGTCCGCATTAAAAAGTTATAACGAATAACCATTCCCCGCGGGGAATGTTCCGATCGCCCGAAAGCATTTTTTTCTGATATGAGATTTTCCATACTACTGATTATTCTGTTGCAGGCCTGCGCCCCCTCAGGCCCACCCTCATCCTCCTATCTGCCTTATACACTCAACCGACCCGATCTGCGATTCAGGCTACCGGACAGGCTCAGGGAAATTTCCGGGATCACCCTTACAGGTGATTCACTCCTGGCCTGTATTGAAGACAACCGAGGCACGATCTATCTGCTTAGCCCACGATCCGGCCAACTGCTCGACTCCATTGTATTTGCCGGTCAGGGCGACTTTGAAGACATTGTATACACCGATGAAGGGTTTTATGTGCTGCGCAGCGATGGCATACTCTTTCGTGTCAAAAACCGTCGTACGACTGAATTCGCCACCTTTCTCGGCAAAGACAATGATGCGGAAGGTATGTGCTATGATCCCGAAGGTCACCGGCTCCTGATCGCTCTCAAAGGTCAGCCTGTCAAAGGTCCCAAACACCATAAGCAGATTTATGCTTTTGATCTCGCCACCCACTGCCTGCTGCCTGATCCGGTTTTTACCCTGACGCCGGCAAGCTTTTCCGGTCTTTCCGACAAAGAAATCCGTTTCAAGCCATCGGGCATTGCCCTGCATCCTTTATCGGATGAACTGTACCTGATTTCATCAGCAGCCAATATGCTCATCCGTACCGATCGCAAGGGAAGTGTAAAAGCACTTTATTCACTGGACAAGCTGCGCTTCGAGCAACCCGAAGGCATTGCCTTTTCGCCACAAGGCACATTGTTTATCTCCAGCGAAGGCAAGAAAACCGCTCCTTCGCTGCAAATTTTCCCAATGCATGAATAGGATATTGCTATGGATCGTTTTGCTGCCGGCGGTCTGCTCCTGTATGACCAAACGCTACGTAGCCCGGGAATATAAATACTGGCAGGACGAGGTAGCTCCCCCTGAAAACACGATCGAACACAGCCTGTTCCTAATCGGTGATGTAGGCGATCCCTACAATATGGAGCCTAATCTGGAGCAGCTCACTGAAATGATCCGGGGAGACACAGCAAGCACCACCGTGTTTCTGGGTGACAATCTGTACCAGAAAGGCATGCCACCTGAAGATAATCCGGAACGACCGGAAGCCGAAAAACGCATGGATCGTATACTGGAAACGGTAAAAGACTATCCCGGCAATGTATTTTTTATACCCGGCAACCACGACTGGGCCTATATGGGCAGAGAGGGTTGGGAGCGGGTATTGATTCAGGAAGCCTACATAGAAGACCGACTCAACCGGGGCAATACATTCGTGCCGGACAACGCCTGCCCGGGACCATTCCGGGTAAGTGTAAGTGACCATACCGTACTTATCTTTCTGGATTCGCAATGGTGGCTGCACAAGCATGCCAAACCCTATGGTGATCCCAGCCTGTGCAATGCGATCAATTACGAAGATGTAGTGGTACAGCTGCGGGACATCGTCCAGCGCAACAAGGGACGGCATATCGTAGTCATGGCGCATCATCCGCTTTTTACCAACGGCAATCACGGGGGCTATTACAATGCCCTGGACCATATATTCCCTTTGCGTATTCTGCAAAACAGCTGGTTTATGTACGTACCGCTGCCGGTGATCGGTTCACTCTATCCGCTGTTCCGCAAGTTTGGCGGATCGGAGCAGGATCTGCCCAATTATACTTACCAGCAGATGAAAAACGCCTTTATGGAAATTTTTTCCGAACACAAGGACATTATCTACGTGGCAGGTCATGAGCACAGTCTCCAGTATTTCCGGATCGGAAATTTTCACACTATCGTCAGCGGATCGGGTTGTAAAGTAACCCCCGTGCGCAAGGGCGGACAAGCCGCCTATATTCAGAAAAGCTACGGCTTTGTACGACTCAATATCTACCAGAATCAGGAAGTATGGGCCGAATACTATACCATACAGCCGGGCAGCAGGCAGTCGCAACTTTCTTTCCGCACCCGCCTGTACAGCAAAGGCGAGGTGATGCCGGAAGCCTTTTGCTCTCTGTCCGAACAAAGCTATACCGACAGTACCGTTTCCGTGGCGGCTGCCCCGGAGCTGGGTGCAGGAAGCATGAAGCTCTGGCTGCTGGGCAGGCAATACCGCAGGAGCTGGCAGACACCGGTCAATGTACCGCTGATTGACCTGAGAACGGAAAGAGGCGGTATTATTCCCTACGCGATCGGTGGAGGCAGACAGACGCTCAGCCTCCGATTCAAGAATGTAGAGGAACAGGAATATGTAGCCCGCATGGTAGTCAAAAACAACCGCCCGGAAAAGCTGTCCTTGTTCAATCTCCGGCAGACCTTTGTCGATGATCTCCTACAGGACCAGACCTCGGCCCAGCATCCTTACGGAGCACTGACGATACCGCCTATGGCAGCCGCTATCGGACTGCTGCATACACGACCGAAACTCGGTTATATCCCGGCCGACTCCTGTCTGGGGCCCTACCTGAATCTGTTTGGCAATATGCTGGTGCTGTTTGAAGAGGATCCGGACGAATCGCACAGCAACGCGGCACATCTGGGCTACGCCTCCAATATAGTAGGTACGGACAAGTTGCTCCGTGAACTAAGACAAAGCAATAAACAGCAGGTAGATCAGAAGGCGCTGGTCAAAGCCCGCCTTTTTGACATGTGGACGGGCGACTGGGACCGGCATGAAAACCAGTTCCGCTGGGCCGAATTTCCGGACAGCGGTCATACTACACTTTATGCACCGATACCGGAAGACCGGGATCAGGTCTATTTCCGTTTCCGGGGTATGCTCCCCTATCTGGTGAGCCGCCCATGGGCTGCCCGTATGCTTCAGTCTTTTGAGTATGATTATGGCGATATTATCGGACTGAATACTACAGCCCGACGGCTGGACCGGCGACTGCTCAATGAGCTGAGCGCATCAGACTGGCAGCAAGCAGCTGAACAAATGCGCCAACAACTCAGTGATCCGGTCATTGAGGAAGGTATCAGACAACTGCCTCCGGAAGTTTTCCGGACCGACGGACCGGCGATCATCGGCAAGCTGCAATCCCGCAGAGACAAGCTGCCTTCGCTGGCCGGCACGTACTATAGCATCCTGTCGCGCTATGTGGATGTATACGGCAGCAATGAGGCTGAGCTTTTTCTACTCGAATACCTAGGCGACAACTCACTCCGTATCCGTATGTTCCGAAAGCCGGCAAACGGCCAGCCGGACACAACACTGCTGTATGAGCGAATTGTACATGCTACGGAGACAAAGGAAGTACGCCTTTACGGACTGGGCGGCAATGACTGGTATGAGCTCTCCGGTGAAAGTCGCACCAGTCCGCTGATCCGGATCATCTGCGGCAACGGGCTGGACTCACTCTCTGACAGGAGCAGGATCAAAAGCCCGGGTAAACACCTGCGGCTGTATGTGAATGCGGAAAATATCCACCTTGTGCAGACGGGTGGGCAACGTAAAGTAAGAGCTTTGCCCGATCCCGATGTCAACGATACGGGACAGGATCAGTTTTTTTACAACTATACGGGACCGGTAGCGGACTTTACCTACAACGAAGGTGACGGTTTTTTCCCGGAAATCGGAGTGATGCACAAGCGCTATAAATTCCGATCCAATCCCTATGGCTCCCGACACCGGCTTACAGCGGGTTATGCTTCAGCTACCAATTCGTTTAAGGTCAGCTACAGCGGAGATTTCAAAAACATACACCGGCAAAAGGATCTGCTGATTCTCTCGGACTTTTTCCTGCCGTATTTTGCCATGAACTATTTTGGCTATGGCAACAGCAGTCCGAAGCCGGAAGGCTCACCGGCACACTACAGGGTGCAGATGCGCTACGGCATGGTCTGCCCGGCTGTGGTACGACGTTTTACTTCTTTTTTCCAGACGGGCATCGGACCCAGGCTGAGCTTTTTTGACCTGAGCGATCGCTCCGGCACGTATATTTCGGAAGACTATCTGCCCACACGCTATTTTGACCCGCAGTGGTATGCGGGTATCAAGGGTTTTTTCCGCATCGGGGAGACAGACAGCAAGCAAAACCCTACCCGCGGGCTGGTCTTTCAGGGAACAGGCGAATACAATCAGGGACTGTACAACGCCCCCCGTCACTATACGCATTGGGAATCGGATTTTCGCTTTTACATCAGCCCCAACCTGCCCTTTCAGCTGACATTTGCCGGCCGCATCGGTGTAGCAATGAATACAGGGCATTTTGCTTTTTACCAGACTAACAGCCTGGGTGGTACAACCAATCTGCGGGGCTATCAGCAAACACGCTTTACGGGCGATCGCTCCTTTTACCAGAACGCGGAAGTACGAGTACAGGTGCTGACATTCAACGCATATATACTCTCGGGCAAGCTGGGTTTGTCAGGCTTTGCCGACAACGGCCGGGTCTGGCCAGGCACGGGAAGCTATCATCAGGGCTATGGCGGCGGTATCTGGCTGAGTATGCTCAACCAGTTGATAATCTCATCGTATTACGGCCTTTCTAAGGAAGGAAATGTATTGAATGTACGGGTGGGGTTCTTGTTTTAGGGGGGAGTTTGTTCAATGACTGGTCAAATAACCCTCTCCCCATAGATTCTCTTTCTTAGCTCAGTTATAATGTAAAGCAAACCAATACCAGAGAGAATAGGTAACAAGGTTAACGGAATTTTGAATCCTAAAAAGCCCAAAACAAATACGGCAAAGACAATTAGCCCAATTACTTTAAGACTCCGATAATCTTTTCTGAAAATGAGGATAATCAAAAAAGGAACATTAATTAATGCAAAAATAGTCATAGGAACCACCACTTTGAACCCCTCAAAATATCTATCCCTGAAAAAATAATCAATAGAATCTGAAATGAAGTAAATAAAGAAAACGATAAAAACTACACTTATCAGAATAAGATCGAATGTTTTGGATATTAGCTTCATATAGTATTACTCAATGATTAAGCATAACAGATCGATACCCTTTGCTTTAAACTTCATTCTCGTAATAAATCTTATAATACTTTCGCCCATTCTCGTCAATACCTTGTTCTATTAACTCCCTGTTTCCGTGTATGTAGATATGAAAGTTTTTGTCGAGTTTAAGTACACTCTTGAAAACTCTTGCTTGTTTCTTGACTGCTTGGGCTGATATTTCAAAGTTGTCAGATAGTTCTACTTCGTTTTCTTGTCTGTAAGCCTGATCGAATTTGCGGAATGACTCGATTACATTATTATCTCCAAAAACCTCTTCCTCAAACTCCTGCTTATCAAATATTTCATTCTTTTTAAAATAATCAACGGAGCGATTTAGAAAATCTATTTGATCAGCTTTGCTTATCTCAAAATCCTCAGGTATCTGATTCTTAATAAACTCCTTAGTTAAGGTTAAGAAGTTATGAGTTTTATTTAGATCATCATTCTTATACTTATGATTAATAAAGTCATTTTGCCAGTAATCTGTCTCATTTGAATTACTATCAATAATTAATAGAGTGTATGGTTCTTCAGTAAAAAGAACAAGGCAGGCCTTATCTGGTTTTTTATGACCAATTCCTTTGTGAAAACTTAAATTCATTTTTTTGTTGACAACTGATGTTTCAATAAAACTATCCTTATCCTCGAATTTATATACACCCACTCCTTCATAATACTTATTATTCAATCTTATGTCATCAAATTTTACTATAAACAAATCACCATCTTTAATATTTGAATGTCTAGATGAAGAAATAAGATGCTGAGTTATATTAATTGTCTGCTCAATAAAATCATCCCCCTCATAAATATTTCTCACTAAAGTAAACAAAACATTATAGCTCAAATTTACACTATGCTTAAACTCTAATGTTTGATTATTCGAAGTAAAAGGTCTTAAAAACATTCTTTTTAAAACTTCTTCTTCATCCTCATTTGAATAATCAAATAAATTATTGGAAATAACAGATTTACTTTCCTCTATTGATACTCTGTTAAGTATTATATTTCGAATAATTGCTTCTTCTATTTGTATCATTTCTTCCTGTCAATTTTTGTAGTCATATATTGCACCATGCTACTTACAATAAAAAGCGTATTATACATTACTTTCAATAGCCAATATAAAACGAGAAATCGCTGAGTTATTACAAATAGAGCTATTGCAAATATTTGTAATGAATTCGCATCTTTTGCTCTTAGGCACTCTAAACAGAAAGAGTATTCAAATATATTTAGCTTAGTTTCTGCCTGAAACAAAGTGCTTACTACTAAAAGGACAAGTGTAAAAATGCTTAGTACTATTGTATAACTTGTTATATATGCAAACTTTTTAGCATAATTATAAGCCTGAGTATCCCATAGTTTAATTCTTGAATCTGGATGTTCTTCATTGTTTGGTTCATAAAACTTATCAAAACTAAAAATAAGTGCTGTAATAAAGAGACCTACCAATATGGATAATACAGATGAAACATAAGAAACAAAACTATCACTAAATCCATCCTTTAACAACCAAATCAACACAACTGAAATGACAGAAAAAATAATTTTCACAAGATATTTAGCACTGAAGCTTTCATCAACTTTATTGTTGATATCTGTCCGTTCAAAACGACTTGCTTCTCTTCTAAGTATTTTAAGATATCTGCTAAGTTTTAGTGACATATAAGTCTGGTCTTATTTCCGGCAGAACTTCGTCATTAAAATAATTCAGACACAATTGACCAAGCTCTCCAAAATCTGGAGTTCCATCTGGATTCAGTTTCTGAATCCTTCCTTTCAGATAAATAACCGGCACAAATTCATTATCCTTATTGCTCCACTCAAATATTTTTTTTGAGTCCGTTACAGGGTTTTTTGTTGCAATTTTGGTTTGATCAAAATCGTATAATTTCTTGGGGTTGTCTTTGTTTCCAAACAATTTCTTAGAAAAGAAGTCTTTCACTTTTAGAACCTCTGATATTGAAAAAGTTTTATCCTTTGGAATTGCCTTTATAATAACATCATATTTTTGAAGCAATTGTGCGACACCGTCTTTGGTATGAATATTTTCAACAAACGACTCTTTAAATATCATACTTTCTAGAATTGCTCCTTTTTTAAACTCTTCTTGGAACGATTTAGGACAAAAGGACATACACTGAACATTGTTATATAAACGCCCCTTAAAAATTTTGCTGATAAATCCCCTGAAAATTCTTGTAATACTTTCATCAATCCCATTAGAATGAATTATAAAACACCCTTCATCATGATCCGTTGGCAAATAAAGAAGGAAATAAAAATAAAGTAAAACAGATTTATTTTGCCCTAAAATAGAGCTCTCATCTTGATTATCGATGTCCGACAATATTCTATCCCTACCATAAGGTCCTCCATTAATCACTCCGTAAATAATATTTCTCTCCGAACTGTAAGTAGGCCGTTTATCAAAATGTTTATTCACATTTTGCTTTTTGATTAGGACAATCTGTTTTTTCAACTTATTGTCTTTGGAACAAGGTCCATCCAGCGACTCAATAAAATGTTTAAAACATGTCTTAACAACTTTCTCATCATTAGGATTTTTACCGGCTTTTAATTCATCAATAGCAAAATCTCTGAATGTTTTAAAAACTTCCTTGTCTTTTGGATTCAACTTAAATCTATAAAACTCTAATTTGGGATTTATTGCCATATATAATATAATAACTTAATAAAAAAAGACTTAATACATAAATCAGAAATTTAAAGAACTCCTTATTGTAGAAATACTTCAACCTAATAGAACATCTTTCTCATATTTAACACCCCTAAACATATGAACATTAACACTTAAAACAAAACTATTCAGATATATTCATTGTAAACCTAATAATTTTTCTTCCTCTGTTTAACTAGCTCAACGTGATTGTGTCTCACCCCCCTAATTATTGGACGTTTCTTCCAAATCATTTTAGAAGATTTTGCTTATTATTTGCCTGCACAAAGGTAGCGAACACTTCCTT
>Ga0222429_100240_pt1 | contig 68272 bp, 45 predicted proteins | sample 1B50Ametagenome_FD_182475 | JGI IMG/M metagenome (GOLD analysis project Ga0222429, IMG submission 182475) | Enriched microbial communities from leaf-cutter ant dump, University of Wisconsin, Madison, United States - 1B50A (version 2) | ecosystem: Environmental > Terrestrial > Nest > Insects nest...
TCTATCGCCACCAAGACGATTCCCGCCGCGGTCAAGATGAACAAGTACGGTGAGTTTCTCGGTGTCGCCAAGCATAAAGGCAATTATCACATCTTCATCAAGAAAGCTTGAGAGGATTTATTCCCATGGCATTTACGATCGATGTTTTCATCATGGCCGCCATCTTCGGATTCTTGTACGGATTTCTGCTGCAGAAGGCTGACTTCTGCTTTGTCGCTTCCATCCGCGATTGGATCAGCGTAAGAGACACGCGCATCCTGAACGGCGTATTGGTGTTAATCGGAACCGCGGCGCTCGGATGGGGTATCGTGCTTGCCGCAGGCTTGAAGGACGTGTCCGAAGTGTGGACCGTACCGCTGGGCGGGGCGAATCTGATCGGCGGCATTCTGTTCGGGATCGGCATGACGATTGCGGGCGGGTGCGGCTCGGGGACGTTATATCGCTGCGGCATGGGGTATATCCAGTTCTGGATTGTGCTCGCGGCTGCTGTTGCCGGCAATTTGCTGTTCGCGTTTTTGTACGATCCGTGGGCCCGGGACGCGATCCAACCACTGACCATTGTGGACGAAGGGTATACCTTGTACAACTGGTCGCTTCCGTTTCTGGCGCTGCCGATTCTCCTTGTCGTGCTCATTGTTGGTATCTCCATCTATCGTTTCGGAGTCCGTCGCTTCTTTCTGGGTTTCAAGGAGGCGCTGACTGATTGGGAGAAAAATCCGTTCAAGCAATCGCATTGGGATATCCGGCTGGTTGCTTTCCTGATCGGCGCTACGGCCACCGTTCAATTCGCCCTGATGTCGAATGTCGGCATCACCGGGTCCGAGACCAGACTCGGCGGCGTTCTTCTCGCGCAATTGTTCGGGGACGATGCGGTATTCAACAATACGTACTTGAATGCGCTATTTGCCGAGTTTCCACGGATCGGAATCGGCCCTGAGGAGACGTTGATCATCTTCCTCGTGATCGGCTCCTTCGCCGCTGCCCTATTGAGTGGAAGCTTCAAGATTCGCGTTCCCCGTTCATCGCGCCTGCCCGCGGCGATCGGCGGAGGTCTCTTGATGGGCGTATCTTCGAGAATCGCTCCGGGCTGCAACATTGCCAACGTCATCGCCGGCATCGGCAGCTTATCGCTTAGCAGTGTCATTGTCATTATAGGTATGATGATCGGCATCTTTATCGTGGTTGCTTATATCTTCAAGATGCCATTGTTGTTGTTTCAGCGGGAATAGGAAATCGCGTTCGGATTCATAAAGATGACCTCCTTCGAGCTCGACGGCCGCAGGAGGTCATTTTCTTTTTCGTCGATGCGCAGTGACAATTTTCTACAGGATTCTGCCAATCTATGTCGAAATGATAGAGAACAGCATCGACATAGGGAGTTGGCGTGATCGTGATACGGAAGAGCATGGCAAGCGCGGTCGTCTGCGTTGCGCTCCTGCTGGGCAGCTTTCCTGCAGCCGGAGCCTCAAGCCAGACGGCGTCGATAGAATACGCGAGAAGCACGGTCGACGTGTTGAACGTCCGCGCAGAGCCGAGCTTGAAGGCGGAAATCTTGGGGAAAATCGGACAAACCGATAAATATGAAGTGTTGGACAAGCAGACCGAATGGGTGAAAATTCGATATGCGGACGATACAGTAGGCTGGGTGTATAGACAATACATCGAATACGAGAAGAGCCAGCCGGTTAAAGATGCGGAGAAGAAGGCTGTCGCAGTTGCGCAATTGAAGCAGGCGACCCAGGTCAAGATCGTCGACGTGACGAATTTGCGAAGCGGACCGGGAACCGATTATTCCATCGTCGGCAAGGCGAAGCCGGGCACTACCTACCCGATCGTCGACACGGAGGGCGAGTGGTATCAGGTCGCGCTTCCGAACAAGAGCAAGGCTTATATCGCCAGTTGGGTCGTAGCGACGGATTTCCTGAGCCGCAATGCCGCGCTGACGACTCCCGCGAGTTCTGCCGCCAAACCGGAATCGCCAGCCGTATTTATTTATCATTCGCACAATCGGGAATCGTGGAATCATGTCATGCTGGAGAAGAAAGCTTCGTCTCCTTCCGATGACGATGTGAATATTACGCTCGTCGGCGATCGATTCGCTCGACTATTGCAGGATCAAGGCATATCGGCATTGACCGGGGAAGAGGACATCTCGGAGACGCTGAAGCGGGAAAAACTGGACTACGGCCAGTCTTATTCAGTATCTCGAAGGGCCGTTGACAAGGCGCTGGAGGCCAATCCGTCCATCCGCTATTTCTTCGACATCCACCGGGATGCCAACATCGCGCGCGAGAAGGCGACCGTCACGATCGACGGAACGGCGTATGCGCGGATCATGTTCGTCATCGGCACCGCGCATGAACGGTACGAGGAGAATAAGGCGTTCGCCGAAGCGTTGAACAAGCTGCTGGTCGAACGTTATCCGGGACTGTCGCGCGGGATTCTGACCAAGAGCGCGCACCAGGGGAATGGGGAATACAACCAATCGGTCTCCCCGGGCAGCCTGCTCGTCGAGATCGGGAGCGAGATCAGCACGCTGCAAGAAAGCTTGCGCACGGCAGAAGCGCTTGCGGATGTTTTCGCGCGGTATTTGGAGGATCAATGACCTGGTGAAGCCGGTCGATCGAGACGGCGGTGGGCGCTAGCCCGGCGAAACCCGGTTGCGGAGCGTCGATCGGGAAGACGGCAGGCGCCAACCCGACGAAACCCGGCTGCGGAGCGTCGATCGAGAAGACGGCAGGCGCCAACCCGACGAAACCCGGTTGCGGAGCGTCGATAGAGAAGACGGCAGGCGCTAGCCCGGCGAAACCCGGTTACAGTCTCACTTTCATCACGCCTCCATAACCTGCAATTCCGCCGACAACAGAGGCAGCCCATGAAACTCTGCATATCGCTCGGCGGCGGCTTGCAGTTCCTCCGCGCGGTCATCTTGTTCCTCGAACAGATGCAGCACGATGTCCACACCTTTGGATTTGATCGTACGCTTCCAGATGCCGGCCACTTGACCGTCTATGACGATCGTCGGCATGAAGACACCGTTGTTGCCGGGGGTGACGAAGCGGGCATGCTCTTCCCGCAGCACGGCGGAGCGATCCTTGTATCCGAGAACATATTCGTCGAAGCCCGCCAACAAGCAGACGGACGGCTCGGTGAACTTGTCCCCCTCAGGGCCGATAGCCGAAGGCGCACGCCAGTACGTCTGATCGCCGATCACCGCCGATTCGAGCCGGCCGCGGGCGAACTCGACTGCGCGGCGGGCATCCGTGAGCGTCAAGCCTGCCCACCATGCGAAGTCCTGCACCGTCGCCGGTCCGTGCCCGGCATAATACCGCTCGGCGAGCATCGCAAGCGCTCCATCCCGCGTCATGTCCCGCGCAGGCGGCGTCCATTCGTTCAACAGGACGAACGTCTGCTGCTTGCCCTCCCGCGGCCCGAGGCAGATCAAGCCTTCCTGTGCGAACCGCCACAGCAGATGATAGCCCCGTTGACCGTCCGTGCGGATCCCCGCATCGTCCAGCAATTGCATGAGGTTCGGCCGTGTGACGAGCTTGCGTTCGCCAAGCGCGCGAAGGACGAGTTCCTTGCTCCGCGCCAGAATATCCGGCGTCAGCTCCAGTTGCTCCAGCCTTCGCTTGTCTCCCGCAAGCACGCGCGGCGCCAGCGCAGACAGCATCCACCGCGCGTTGTCCGGCGGCACCGCGTGAATCGTCCCTCGCATCGACCACGTCAGCACGATCTGACCGTCCGTGATGCTCCGTTCGATATCCGCGACAGTAGCTCCCCGCTCCATGCGTGAACCGATCGCCCACAGCGCTTGATGATAATCCTGCGCCTGCACGGCGCCAAGATGGCGTACGACATTTCCCGGCTTTGCGAACCGCCCGCCCGATACCAGCTGATTACGCAACCGCTGTATTCCGATTTCAGGGATCATATTTCAACTCCGCGCTTCATCTTTTTTCAAACATTGTAACACAGAAAATGAACTTCTTTCACGAAGATGCCCTGGAGTGTCTACTCTGCATGAGAAAGATAAATTGGGAGGATATTTGGTAATTCGTGGAGAATAACATAGGAAGGCGATTCCATCCCATTATTTGAAATGAGGTGCATGATGTACGTACACGCCAGTCAGGACGCGAACCGCAGCGTTCAGCTTAAACGCGATCTTGAGCTTGAACCGGGAAAGTCGAGGAAGAATGGCGCTTCTGCCGGTAACGGCTCCATCGCGCAATTGCAGCAAACGATGGGCAATCAAGGGGTCATGCAGCTTTTAAGCACGCATGCGGCTGTTCAGCGCAAACCCGGTTCGTCGGAAGCGCCCCATGCAGACCGGGAGAACCGCACAGGTATGCCCGACAATCTGAAATCGGGGCTGGAGCAGCTCTCGGGTATGGACTTGTCGGATGTAAACGTTCATTATAATTCGGACAAGCCCGCCCAATTGGATGCGCTCGCTTACGCGCAAGGCACGGACATCCATATCGGACCTGGCCAGGAGGAGCATCTGCCGCACGAGGGCTGGCATGTCGTGCAGCAGAAGCAGGGGCGCGTCCAACCGACGATCACCGAAGGCAACGTAGCGATTAACAATGATGCCGGTCTGGAGTCGGAAGCCGACAAGATGGGGGCGCAGGCGCTCCAGATGAAGACTGACGAGAATGGCGCGAAGACGCTTCAGATGAAAGCCGACGCGTCTGGGGCGCAAGCGCTCCAGAAGAAGGTCATCCAGCGTCAGCAGACGGAAATTTACGTCAAGAATGTTACGGGTTCGTATACGGATAACACAGGCACTCACGATATTGATTACCCCAGCGATACGTATATTACCAAGACAAATTCGCATCCCAAGGGCAAAGTCAGCTATGACGATCAAGTGAAGAAAATGTTGAAGAAGAATGGCGCCGTCCCCAAATCGGTACCCGATGACCAAATATCGATCACGTACGAACAGTACGGCAAGAAGCTGTAGGCTGGAAAGTGCCGCGACCCTGATCTTCCTAGCGCTAAATCAAGCTTAACAATAGGCCGGTCAACTCATACAAATGAGGGGACTGGCCTATTGATTATTCTCATCGGAGTATCTCTTGCTTGTTTATTTTCCGTTTATCCTGCCTTGTTACAATGCGAAGGATTACTATTTAAACCGGTGCATAGGTTGGAGGAGAAATCTGTGAAACTTTTTTATAAGAAAATAGGAAGTTTGCTGTTTGTTTTCTTTATGATTTTTCAATGTGTTCCAAGCGCATTTGCCGATTCTGCCAATGGACCATCATCAACTCCCTGGAGCGGCGCAGGAACCACGGATGATCCGTACGTGATTACAACAGCTGATCAGTTAAATCAAATGCGCGTTCTTCCGAATGCACACTATAAACTGGACGCCGATATTAACCTTGACGTGCCGCCGTACAACACAGGAAAAGGCTGGCAGCCGATTGGTACAATGGATGAACCATTTTATGGTACACTGGACGGCAATGGCTATAAAATTACGGGATTGTATATTAATCGTCCTGACGAAACGGAAGTAGCATTGTTTGGGTTCATTGTAAACGGGGCTGGTATTTCAAATGTCAAGCTGGAGGATGTTGATGTTACAGGTGATATTGCTGTCGGCGGTTTGGTAGGCTGGAATAACGGAGGGAGTATTAGCAGTTCGTCTGTGAGTGGCACGGTGAATGGATATTCGGCCGGTGGACTGATAGGCGATAACAGTGGAAGTATTAATGACTCCTACGCGAGCGGCAACGTAACTGGTGCTGAAAGTGTAGGTGGTTTGGTAGGCTATAATTTTGGCAATGGAACCATTAGCAATTCTCATGCAACCAGTAAAGTGACGGGTGGTGATGTGATCGGTGGTCTGGTCGGTTACAATTCAGGAGGTATTAGCGACTCATACGCGAGCGGAGAGGTAAACGGCGGCAGCCAAGTAGGCGGCTTGATAGGTTATAATATTCAAGTTGTAAGTAATACTTATGCGAGCGGAGAAGTGACAGGCAATAGTCAAACAGGCGGTTTGGTCGGTTCCAGCTCTGGCACGGTTACGAATTCCTATTGGGATACGCAAGCTTCTGGGCAAACAGAAAGCGCGGGCGGAGAAGGAAAGACGACAGATCAATTGAAGCAACCAGCTACTTTTGCTGATAATTGGGAGCAATTCGCTGAGATATGGGCGATGGATGCAGGCGGAAATTATCCCGTATTGAGATGGCAATTGAATATCGCAGCACCGCCTCCTTGGAGTGGCGAAGGCACGGGTACGGAGAACAAGCCATTCCTGATTACAACTGCCGAACAATTAAATGATGCGCGTTACTATCTGAACGCACATTTCGAGCTTGGCGGGGATATCGATCTTGGTCCGGACTATGGCGCAGGAGAAGGTTGGGAGCCGATCGGTGCAGCGTCTGATCCATTCCTCGGTATCCTGGACGGCAGGGGCTATAAAATTTCGGGGCTGTTTATTAACCGTTCCAGTGAAAATGAGGTCGGTCTGTTTAGCGTCACTGGTAATGGGGCTGAAATTTCGAATATAAGGTTGGAGAACATAGATGTCACAGGTAATTTCCATGTGGGCGGTTTGGTCGCTATAAATGGCGGGGATATAAGCAATGTCTATGTGAGCGGAGCGGTAACAGGCAGTAAATTTCTAGGCGGTTTAACCGGCGATAATTCAGGAAATATTACTCGATCCTATTCGAGAAGCAAAGTGGAAGGCGTTACTTTCGCAGGCGGCCTGGTTGGAACAAACGGCGGGAATATTGGCGATTCCTACGCGAATGGCGAAGTCATCGCTTCCAGTGCCTATGCGGGCGGCCTGGTTGGTTCTAATGAGGGGGGCACGATTCGCAACTCCTATGCGAGCGGCAAGGTGACAAGCGATAGTTTTGCCGGTGGATTGGTGAGTGAGGATAAGGATGGAACCGTCACCGCTTCTTACTGGGATAAAGAGGCGACAGGCCAGACAACCAGTGCCGGGAGCGGCGACGAATACGGCAGGTCCACCGTTGAAATGAAGCAGCAAGCGACGTTTGCCGACTGGGACTTCGATACGATCTGGGCGATCGAGGAGGGCGAAAGCTATCCCTATTTGCAATCGGATTACGAAGGAGCGGGATTGCCTTGGACAGGATCAGGTACCGGGGAAGATCCGTACGTCATTAAAACGGCTGCACATTTAAATCAAATGCGTGATCATCGCGACGCCCATTTCAAGCTTGGCGCCAATATTAACCTTGATGTGCTGCCGTATAATACGGGAGAAGGCTGGGAGCCGATTGATTGGTTTAACGGTAAATTCGACGGCAAAGGGTTTAAGATTACCGGTCTTTATATTGACCGTTCCCGCGAAGATGTTGTCGGTTTGTTTGGCCACGCGGACGATGCGAGTGAAATTTCCAACGTCACACTGGAGGATGTATCGGTAACTGTAGCTGTTTACGATCTTGTGGGCGGCTTGGTTGGCTACAACTACGGAAGTATAAGCTATTCATCCGTGAGCGGCAGGGTCAAGGCCCATAGCAATGCCGGTGTCCTGGTCGGTTATAACGCCGGAAATATAAGTTACTCCTCTGCAAGCGGAGAAATGACAGGCATAAGTTACACCCCTCCAGGCGGAGAGACGACAGGCAGTGATATTCTAGGCGGCTTGGCCGGTGTCAATGCAGGAAATATTAATCAGTCTTATGCGAGCAGTATCGTGAACGGCATTGCTGGTCTGGGCGGCTTGGTTGGCGTAAATGATGGAAATATTACCAACTCCTATGCAATTGGAGATGTCATCCCTTCTGAAAGTTATTCCGGCGGGTTGGTTGGTTATAATGATGGGTATATTACCGACTCCTATGCAAGCGGCAAGGTGATCGCCCACGATGGCTATTTCGGCGGTTTAGTTGGTTACAATAAGCGCGGCAAGGTCAATCATTCCTTCTGGGATAAAGAGACGACAGGGGTAGAAGATAGTGCGGGGAGCAGTGGCGAATACGGGAGATCTACATCTGAAATGAAGCAACAAGCGACGTTTGCCGGCTGGGACTTTGATAGCGTCTGGGAGATCGAAGAAGATGAACGGTATCCTTATTTGAAATGGGTGTCCAACGCTAATTTAAGCGACTTGACGCTGAGTGAAGGAATATTAAGACCGGTGTTCACAGCAGGTACGACAAGCTATAAGGCCACAGTTAAAAATTCAGTGAAAGATGTGGATATAACAGCAACGGCAGCAAGCGGAGGCGCAAGTCTGGAAGTGAATGGAACAAGCGCGGCCAGCGGTGCTGCGACGGCTGTTCCGCTGCGTGTGGGGCGAAATACGATCCATGTCGTCGTTACCGGCTATGATGGCATGAAGACGAATACGTACACGATAGAAATAACAAGAGAAAGTGACGATTCGGACGACACCCAAATAATCAATGTACCGGTAGAAGCCGGTAGTATAGGTTCAGCTACAACGGTCATGCAAACTACCATTGCGCGTAATACCGGACCAGGCGGCAAAGTAAGAGACGAAGTCATATTGACAGCTGATCGAGCCGGAGAAGCTGCGCGACGTATTGCGGAAGCGGGTCAAACGACGGCTCGCATCAAGATTCCGGATGAAGAGGATAAAGTTTCTCAAGTCGATGTCAACATCCGAAAAGCGGCAATAAAAGAATTGGTCAAGCACAATGTAAATCTTGAAATATTTACGGAAAATATAAGATTGCTGATCCCGCAGCAGTCCATGGATGATTTTGAAGATGATTTATACTTTCGTATCGTGCCGATGAAGGAACAATCGCAGCGAGATGAAGTGGAAAATCGCGCGAGATCGGAACAGGTGGTTATAGCAGCAGCCAAGGGCGATAAGGTGAATGTCGTATCAAGACCGATGACGATTGAAACCAATATGCCGAATCGACCGGTTACGCTTATATTGCCTTTGCGAGATGTCGAGCTTCCGTCCGATGCAGCGGAGCGTGAAAAGTTCCTGCAAGAGCTCATGGTCTTCATTGAGCACAGTGACGGTGAAAAACGTCTGGCAGAAGGGAAAATCGTAGAATACAAGGGCGGCCTGTTGGGCATCGAGTTTGAGGTGAACAAATTCAGTACGTTCACGATTCTTCATATGGAAGGTATTGCAGAAGGTTTTCATGAAGCGTACATTCGAGGGTATGAAGACGGAACGTTCAAGCCAAATCATACTGTGACACGAGCAGAAATCGCAGTGATGATTGCTGGCAATCTGGGGATTGACAATTCAGTTAAAGCAGCTTCAGCCCTGTTCTCCGATGTATCGGTCTCTCATTGGGCGGCAAGAGCGATTGAAGCTGTGCAGCAGCGAGGCTTAATGATAGGGGATGCTGCCGGGGCATTCAACCCGAATGCAGCGATCACGCGCGCGGAAATGGCCGCAATCGTAGCGCGATACAAACAATTAAGGTTAGGAACCGCGGAAGAAAGTATAACCGCATTCTCCGATATTACAGGCCATTGGGCAGCATTGGAGATTGCGGCGAACAAGCAAGCGGGAATTCTGAACGGCTACGAGAACGGAACGTTCCGCCCGAACGGGAATCTGACTCGTGCCGAAGCAGTCAGGGTGATCAACCGCATGTTTGACCGAGGTCCCTTATATGAAGTGAGCACGCCTGCTTTTGCAGATGTGAAAGAGACTCACTGGGCATTTCACGAAGTCGAAGAAGCAGCCCGGGATCATTTCTTTATACCCAGATTTGAAGGCGGAGAATATAAGGTGAAATAAGCAAGTATGGATGACAGGAGCATCAGGTTCCTGTCATCTTTTTCATTCGTTCATTTTCTTTGTTATAATTTTGGCATAGCAGAAACAAGAAAGGAGCTGTTTGGCATGACGGATTTGCATTATGAAGTGCAAGCGCGGTGGAGCGGGACGGGAAGGCAAGGCTCCGGCAGCATGATGATCGGCGAACAGACTTTCGAATATTCGGCTCCTGCCGATATGGGCGGCCAAGGTATCGGATACAGCCCGGAGGACCTGCTGATCGGCGCGGTGACTTCTTGTTACAGCGGTACCTTATACGGCGTTCTCGTCAGGCAGAAGCTGGCGGTCAAGCGGGTCGGCGTACGTGCGGAAGGGCACATCACCGGTTATCCGACCGAGACGAAGTTTGCCCGGCTGATCGTGCACCCTACGATTTATGGGGGAGACGAAGCCTTGACGGCGGCTTACGCCGACGCAGCGGCCGCAGCTAGGGATCGTTGTTTCATCGGGAAGACAATTGCGGGCAATGTGGCTTATGAAGTGGGCGAAGTGAAGGTTGTCCGATTATACATGGAACAAGAACAAGTGAACGAGCTGGTGGATCGATTCTACGACCGGCTGTCGAAGGAACCGTATTACGTCAAGCTGTTTGCTGAACGCGGCGTCGATCCGGAAGTGATGAAAGAACGTCAGCGCGCTTTCATCGCACGATTGGCCAACACGAGAATCTCCACCGCCGAGAGCGAATTGCACCAGGTCAGAAGCCGCCATTCATTCGCCATGACGCCGGAGGCGGCCGAGAAATGGCTCACGCATATGACGGCAACGATGGCGGAAATGGAACTGGAGACGCCTGTCAAGGAACTGCTTCTCGGGAAGATTCAGGCACTGGCTCGGGCTATGTCAGGGGGCTGATCTCGTGTACTTGCGCAGCCTTGAGATGATCAATCGGCCGGAGGCCGCCGAATATCCATTCCAAATCCCCGCCATTCGGCAACTGACCTCGCTGACGTTCGGGTCGAACATTACTTTCTTCGTCGGGGAGAACGGCTCGGGCAAATCGACCTTGCTGGAGGCAATCGCCTACCAGTGCGGATTCCATACGGCAGGGGGGAGCCGCAATAATCTGTACGAGGTCGATGCCTCCCATGCCGGCTTGGGCGATTACGTCCGGTTGTCCTGGCTGCCCAAGATCACGAACGGCTTCTTCCTGCGGGCGGAGACGTTCTACCACTTCGCTTCCCATCTGGATACGATGCCGGAGAGCTTGGCCTCATACGGCGGCAAGTCTCTGCACAAGCAATCTCATGGCGAAGCGTTCCTCTCGCTGTTCAAGCATCGATTCGGCCGCAAAGCGATCTATCTGCTGGACGAGCCCGAAGCGGCGCTGTCCCCGGCAAGACAACTCGCATTCCTTCGCATCATCAAGAACCTGGAGCACGAGGCACAGTTTATTATCGCGACACATTCCCCGATCCTGCTCGGCTATCCGGGCGCGCAAATCCTGAATTTCGACGAACCGCCGGTACGGGAAATCCGGTACGAGGATACGCTGCACTATATTATAACGAGGCGTTTCCTGGAGAACAGGGACAATGTGCTGGGGGAGGTGTTTCACGATTAGCGGCAGCTCTGTCGAACAGTAGCAGGCCGTGTTTGATATGTTCCTGACATATTTGGATGCTAGGCTTAGCCATACCAAATTTCGATCGTGTTCAACAATGGTCGAGATAAAACAAGGGCGAGCCGCATTCTGAAGGGAGGAACGACATGTTTCGCAAGATGTTGATCTGCGCAACATTGGCGCTGTTGGCTGTCCTTCCGCTAATGGGCGCCTTCGCAGAAGACGTATCGGCGGCGACATCCCGTGTTGCGATTATCAAGGAATTGAAAGGCTCGGTGACCGTCAAGAAGGCCGGCGGTTCCAAGGAATTCAAGGCATTCGCCAGAATGAGCCTGAACCAGGGGGATGTGCTGACGACAGGTTCGGACGGCTCGGCGGTGCTTCAATTTGCCAACGGCTCGTCGGAGGACGATCGAATGTCGGTGACGGCGGGTACGATGCTGACGTTCTCCAAGTTGAGCAATGCGAAGGGAACAAGCACGAAGGTCAGCATGTGGAGCGGGTCCGCCTGGGTCGATGTCAAGTCGATCGCAAATGAGAACGACGAATTTACGCTGGAGACGCCGACTGCCGCCATGGGCGTGCGGGGAACGCACCTGCTCGTCTCTGTGGACCCGCTGTCGGGCGCCACCAGCCTTACGGTCGCAGCCGGCGTTGTTGCGGCTTCTTCTCCCGGTCGGGAGAGCGGCGGCGAACCGAAACGCGTGTATCCAACCTGGAGCGCGCTCTTCGCCGACAGCGAGGCCGGCGATTCGGAGATTGCCATCGCTCCTGTCGACCTGGAGCTGTTGATGAGCCGCAGCGATGCCAATATCGTGCAAGCGATTCTGGCAAGCGCGGCTGAAATCGTGCTGGAGAATCGGCGATATGTCGAGCAATACGAGCAGGAAGGCATTCCGGCGGAATTGGGTGTGTCGGCAGAGGACCTGGCGCGATTCAAATCCAACACGGGCAATCTGCTCGGCGCCATCGCGAATCAGGCGGTGATGAGCGGCTTGCTGAACCGTGAGCGGCTGGATCGGATCATCGGCGAGGTGAAGAGTCAATCGGGCATCGTGATCGATCCTGCGATGAACAGCTTTGTCTTGTCCGACAAGGAGAAGCAGCAGCAAGATGAGCAGCGCAAGAAGAGAGAGGCCGCGCAAGAGCGGGCAGAGCAGCGCAGACAGCAAGCGGAGGCGGACCGGAAGGCAAGCGAGCTTCTGATGAGCAAGCTGGAGGAAGCGCGCAAAGCCAAGGAAGAAGCCAATCGGAAAGCGGCGGAAGAGAAGCGGCAGGACGCGCTGGAGGCGTACGCGTCGCAGCTGTCGGCAACCGAGAAGGAGCGGTTCGACGCGGACAAGAAGAAGCGCCAGGATGAAGCGGCAGCGACAAGTCCTTCTCCAACCCCCGGCAGTTCGACTCCGTCAAGCGGTTCACCTTCGCCAACGAATGAAGCGCTGTCGTCAAATGCGGAGCTGGACGGATTCTCCTTGATCTATTTCGGCAATCAGAATTCACAGGAGTTTGTGCAGCTTGATCCGGACTTCGCGCCGGAGACAACCGAATATGCGGCGAACGTGCCGAATGAAGTGTCGGAATTGGCCCTTTGGGCAGTGGCGGATGAAGACGGTATTGCCGAAGTCAAGGTGAATGGGACGCCATTGATCGACCATGAAGCGAGCATCCCGCTTGGGGAAGCAGGCAGTACGACAACAGTGAATATTGTCGTTACCGCCGAGGACGGCGTCACGACGCGCTTGTATCAGGTGGATGTGCACCGAAATGCTTATTGGCTGGGCGCGGGTGAGGTTGCGATCGGAGGAGCGGTGTTCGCAGCATTCGATCCGGCAATTGACACCTACGATCTGGGGGCTGTGCCGTATAGCCAAATGACGTTGCCGATGGCGTTCGGCAAAAGCGCCGACAATCTGGAGATCGACGTGCATGTCGCGCTTAAGTATGACGGCTACTGGGTGAAAGCTTCGGGAGCTACGGCGAATGTGGAGCTGGCCGCCGGCACGAATGTGATTACCGCGCAAGTCAGGTATAAGGATCCGGTGACGTGGCAAAAGGACCCGGATGTAGACTACTATACGTTCACGGTATTTCGCGAGTGGGGTTTAAGCGATCTGACGATGTCCTATGCGTATCAGCAGGGTCAATCCATGCCCGTAGTCCTCGATCAGGCGTTCAACCAGGGGATTACGGAGTACGCGGCCGAGGTGCCGCCCGATGTGTCCGAATTGAGCGTCCTGCCCAGTGTGAACGTCGAAGATGTGGTCAGCGTGGCGGTAAACGGGGGAGACGTAAGCAGCGGCGCAGCGACGAACATTCAGCTTGGAGCGGCGGGCACGACGACAACAGTTGAAATCACTTTGACCGCCAGGGACGGTTCCACGAAAGTGTATCGGGTGGAGGCAACGAGGCAATCGTATTCATCCGATGCGTCGATTACCGCTTTCGACGTCAATATCGGACAAGGCGCTACGGCGGCCGGCATTGTCTACGAGGACAGCAAGACGATTCTGCTGCCGGTGCCGTATGGCACGGACCTGACGGCACTGGTCCCGACAATCGGCTATACCGGGGTCAGCCTGTCTCCGGAGTCCGGGGTCGCACAGAACTTCGAGACGCCGGTGACTTACACGGTAATGGCTGAAAATGGCACGCCACAAGTGTACACGGTCGTTGCGGCGGTAACAGGGGACAATATTGCGCTGAATCTGTACGGCGGGCAGCAAGGACAGACCTACCCGCAAGCGTCAGCCTCGCACAGCGTAGATGCAAACAATTCTCCATGGAATGCTGTGAATGGCACATTCTTGTATGGAGATAGCGATCATGATCGCTGGGCCAATTGGGGCCAAGGCGACAACGACTGGCTCGAAGTAGAGTTCGCATCTGTCCGGGCATGGAACAGAATCGCTCTCTACCTGTACAATGACGGAGGAGGAACGCAGGCTCCGGCAAGCTATCGGGTCGAGTATTCGAATGACGGAGAACACTGGTCCGAGGTTTCGAATCCCGTCTACAGCCCCCAGACGCCGGCTGCCGCACGGAACACGGACGTCGCCGATGCCGGCCAACCCGATATCACAAAGCTTGACACGTTAAACACCGTCACCTTCGATACCGTCATGGCCAAGTTTGTACGGGTCATCTTCAAGAATGGTCCCGGAGCTTATGTCGGTGTCGTCGAGCTGGAAGTGTATTACGATTGAATCGATGAAAGATGACCTCCCCTTGACTTCGCGTCGACAGGGAGGTCATCTTTGTTTGTATTATTCCTTCGTTGCAATGGCAGCCCCGACCTTCTTCCCATCCGCCCTCACTATCCTCTCTTTATTGAGCCGCTTGACGGGACAGGTATACAGATTGCCGGCATAGACGTAATTCTGTCGATCTGTTCCATTTGGCCATTCCGGCCCGACGATCCACAAATATGAGACACATCCACAGTTCTGCTTCTTTACCCGCCGATTGCGGGCCCTATAATTTGAGCCATGAGCTGCGGCTTACATTTCACGGGGAGGGTGGATCTTCAAATTGAGACGGCTCACATTTATCGGGGATTTGAGGAGGTATTACCAACTTTATTTGCTGGCGCTTCCGATGATCCTGTTCTTCATCCTGTTCGTGTATACGCCCATGTACGGAATCACGATCGCGTTCCAGGACTACTCGTTCATCAAAGGCGTGTTCGGCAGCCCCTGGGTCGGGCTCGAAAACTTCCGCAACGTGTTCCGCAACATCTTCTTCGAACGGGCTTTCGAGAATACGTTGATCATCAGCGCGGGGAAGATCGTGTTCGGATTCCCGTTCCCGATTATTCTGGCTCTGCTCTTGAACGAGCTGAGGGTCAAATGGTTCAAAGGGCTGTTCCAGAACGTCATGTTCATCCCTTATTTCCTGTCATGGGTCGTCTTTGCCGGCATTATCGAGAGCTTGCTGAACGCTTCCGGCGTGGTAAACGGTCTGTTGGTCGCCGGCGGCAGGGAACCGATCGGATTTCTGGCGGACAGCCAGTGGTTCCTCGGAATCGTCTTCGCCACGGATATCATCAAGGGAGCCGGCTGGGAATGCGTGATCTACCTCGCCGCGCTGTCGTCCATCGACCCGCATCTCTATGAAGCCGCCCAAGTGGACGGCGCCGGCCGGTGGAAACAAGCGATGTACATTACGATTCCCGGCATCATGAATACGATCGTGGTGCTGCTTATTTTGCGGGTCGGATATTTGATGTTCGCGGGCTTCGAGCAAATCTTCGCCATGTATTCGCCGATCGTATACGATTCCGCCGACATTCTGGATACGTTCGTCTATCGGATGGGGATCGAGCAGGGCGACTTCAGCTTTGCCTCGGCCGCGGGACTGTTCCAGGGCGTCGTAGGGCTGATCCTGCTGTTCGCGGTGAACAAGATCGCCAAGAAGCTCGGCTCCGACGGCCTATATTGACAGGCAGGAGCCTGCGAAAGCCCGCTTAGGAGAGAATGACAATGAACAATCGAAGCTCATGGTATTCGCAAGCTGTCATCGTCGCCATTCTGACCGTGATCATCCTGCTGCTGCTGTTTCCGTTCTATTACGTGATGACGCTCTCGGTCATGCCTAACGAGAATTATGCGACAAAGGCTTATCACCTCATTCCCGACGGGTTCTCGCTCGAATACTACCGATTGATCTTCAGCGACGAACGGCTGCAGCGAGCGATCCGAATTTCCATCTTCGTGACGGCAATAGGCACCGTGCTGAACGTGCTCGTGTCCGCGGCAGGCGCATATGTCCTCATCAAAAAGGCGCTGCGCCTTCACAAGCTGTTGAACTGGATGATCATCATCCCGCTCATGTTCGGGGGCGGCATGATCCCGCTCTACCTGGTCATCAAGGGCGTGCATTTGACCGGCAGCATATGGGGACTGATCCTGCCTTTCTTGTGCAATTCCTTCTACATCATCCTGATGAAGAACTATTTTGCGGGCTTGCCGGTCGAGCTCGAAGAGGCGGCTTATATCGATGGAGCCAAGGAATTCACCGTCTTCGCCCGCATCACGCTTCCGTTGTCCAAGCCGATCCTTGCGGTCATGACGCTGTTCTACGGCGTGTTTCACTGGAATGAATTTTTCTGGTCCGGCATCCTCGTAGGTCCGGACAAGTATCCGATGATGGTCTTGCTGCGGCAATTGATTCGCCGGGCCGACACCCAGATGCAGGTGCAATTGCCCGGGCTCATTCCGATGTCGCTCACTTCCGCGATTATAGTCGTCATGGTCATCCCGATCGTCGTCGCTTCGCCGTTCATCCAGAAGTTCTTCGTCAAAGGCATGGTGCTCGGCGCGGTGAAGTCGTGATCGATCCGGCGTGAATCGGGCGGTTGTAATAATAAACCAAGGAGGATTCCTCATGCACAGCACAAGGTGGTCGATTCTCGTACTGGCGGTGGTCATGGCAATGCTGATCGCCGCATGCGCCAACACGAAACAAAATAACGAAGCCGGTTCGACCGGCACGGCCGCGGAACCGCCCGCCGCCGCTTCATCGTCCGCGCCGCCCCCGTCCAGCGAGGCGCCGAAGGAGCCCGTTCCGATCTCCATCTTCGCCTACGACAGAACGGACTACAAGGACGATCGGGTCATCCGGGAAATCGAGAAGCTGACGAACACGAAGCTGGACATCCAGCCGGCGATTCCGTGGGATCCCCAGCAGCTTGATATCATGTCCTCGTCGGGGAACTACAAAGACATCATTACCGGCATCGACAACGATTCGTTCAACCGAACCGGGCAATGGATCAAGCAAGGCGTCCTGGCGCCGCTGACGGACGAGATGCTGGACCAGCTTCCGAACTTGAAGGCATTGGTCACCCAGCCCGAGTTCGCCGATCTGAAGGTGGACGGGAAGTATTATCTGGTCCCGATGCGCGACGAGCCGCCCTTGGGCTCCGCGGGACAGTCCGTGTTTCAGATTCGCAAAGACTGGCTGGACAAGTTGAGCTTGCCGGTGCCCAAGACGACGGACGAGTTTTTCGATGCGCTGATGAAATTCAAGACCGAGGATCCGGACGGCAACTCCAAGGCGGATACGTACGGCCTGATCACGAACGGCCTGGATAAACTCGTCTCCTACAGCGTCGGCTTCTGGGGACTTCCCCACGACGAGAGGAGCACCGGGTTTCTGAAGGTCGGCGATCATTACGAGTATTGGGCCGTTCAGCCGCAGGTCAAGGAAGCGCTGAAATGGGTCAAGAAGCTGTATGACAACAAGCTGATCCATCCCGACACGCTGACGCAGACCAATATCGTGAAGACGCGCCCGGTGTTCGCGGAAGGGCGGATCGGCGTCACCGTCGAGAACATGAATTTCGATCAACTGGTGAACCGCAACAAGGATCTGAAGCGCAACGTCCCGGACGGCGAAGTGATCGAGATCGCGGCTCTCCAAGGCTACGACGGCCCGTACGGCTATACGCAAGGCAACGGCCACTGGGCGTATACCGGCATCTCGAGCAAGGCCAAAGATCCGATGGCGGCTGCGCGGCTGCTTGACTTCCTGATCTCCGAAGAAGGTACGAAGCTCAGTCTGGTCGGACTCGAGGGCGTCCACTACACGATGCAGGATGGCAAGCTCCAGTGGAATCTGGACGAGAAGAAGAAGGATCCGGGCTTCAACGAGAACACATCCGGCCAATTCCACGAGATGAACTGGGGCATCGTCCGCTGGTCCCCCATGGTCAGCGATTTCTACATCAAGGCTTCGGAGACGACGGTCCCCGAATATGGGGCCATCGTGCAGGAGAGCCTGGACCGCGTCAATCAATACTTGATCGAGCCGGCGTCGTTCAATGCGATGGATGAAGGCTGGTCCAAGTTCATGGGAACGGGCAAAACGCTGCAGAACGAGTTCTTCATCCAGGCGGTGCTCGGCAAGACGGATATCGACAAGGGCTTCGACGAGTTCGTGAAGCAATGGAAGGCGGCCGGCGGCGAGCAGGCAATGGAATCGATGAGCGACGCGATTGCGAAGAGCAAAGGCGAATAAAGGATTTTCATGATATAATTTCTACATCAGGCTAGGCGAGGGGGATGGCGGCCATGAAGGGAAGCAAGGCGGTAATCGCGGCGATCGCAGGCGTGCTGCTTCTGCTTCCCGGCTGCGCATTCCGGTCGTCCTCCCCGGAGCTGACGAAGCCTTCCGCCGAGCAGTCGAGGGCGATCAGTCTTTACAGCTTCGACAGGCAGGACTACGACAATCACACCGATCGCATCCTTGCACAGATTGAGCAGCGGACCGATACGGATCTCCGCATTCTGACCGGCACGTGGGACGACACCCAACTGGACGTCCTGGTGGCTTCGGGCGAATATCCGGACGTCATCACGATCGTGGACAGCGAGAAGACGGGGCGGTTCAACAAGTGGGTGAGGGAAGGTCATCTGGTTCCTTTTTCGGACGCGCTGCTGGAAGGGCTTCCAAATCTGCAAAAAGTGTTTGCGAATCCGAATTATGAGGACTTGAAGATTAACGGGCAATTTTACGGCCTGCCCTTGCAGGATGAATTTCCGCCGAACAGTCCCGGCCAATACGTCATCATTCTTCGCCAGGATTGGCTGGACCGGCTCGGGCTGCCGGTTCCGGAGACGCTCGAGCAATTCAAGAGGACGCTGATTGCCTTCAAGACGCAAGACCCCGATCGCAATGGAGCGGATGACACGTACGGGCTCATTTCCAACGGGTTGTTCTCGATCGTTCGCAACCTCGTCGGCGCCTGGGGCTTGCCGTCCGACGCCAGAAGCACGGGATTCCTGCAGGTGGGAGACCGTTACGAATATTGGGCGATTCAGCCGCAGGTCAAGGAAGCGCTGCTCTTCGTCAAGGACCTGTATCAGAACAAGCTCATTCAGCCCGATACGCTATCCGCATATACGAACGTGCAAGTCCGGCCGAAGTTCATCGAAGGCCGGGTCGGCGCGCTCTTCGACAATATGAATTTCGACGAGCTCATCAAGAAGCAGGAGCAGTTGAGACGATCGAATCCGGAAGCCGAGCTCGTGGAAATATCCGCATTGGCAGGGCCCGAAGGAAAAAGAGGGTACAGCGCAGGTTCGGGGTTCTGGGGGTACACGGTCATTACGGATAAAGCCGGGCATCCGAGAGCCGCGGCCGAGCTCTTCGATTTCTTGCTGTCGGAGGAAGGGCAGAAGCTGACCACGTACGGGATCGAAGGCATTCATTATACGAACGACAACGGAAGCGTACATTTGAATCTGGAGGAACGCCGCAAGGATATCGGCTTCGGGCAAAATCCGGGCGTGCAGCACGAATTGAATTGGGGCATCGCCAGTTGGACGCGCCTGACGGCCGAACCTTATTTGCAGCTCAGGGATTTGACGTATCCGGGCTTTTCGGCGATCGCACGCGATAACTTGCAGCGCGTCAACCGGTATTTGATTTACCCGGCCTCCTATAACATCGTTACGCCGAAATGGATATCCTTCAAATCCAATTCCGACGAGCTCAGCCAGGATTATTTCGACAAGATGATCATGGGGGAGCTGGATGTGGACAGCGGCTTTGACACGTTCGTTCGTAAATGGAAAGAATCCGGCGGCCTGGACGCGATGCGCGAAATGAGCGACGCCATCCGGGCATCCAAAGGAAAATCCGAATAACGGTGGTTGAGGTTATGCCCAATTGGTCGCGCAGCTTGCACAAGGTGATCCGAAGCCGATTGCCTCTCTATTTCGCCCTGCTCATCCTGATGGTGATCATCCTGCTCATCCTCCCGCTATATCTGGCTTTCGCGGAGAAGCTCAAGACGCAGATCACGGAGATGAACACTTCTTTGTTGTCCCAGGTGCAGACCAATCTGGACGGACTGCTGCAGGAAATCGACCGCTCCTCGATCAAGCTGTCCGAAGACGTCAGCTTGAAGCGATTCATCTTCCTGGAGAAGAACGGGCTGTTCGGCAGTGAAGAGGATTATCAACTGTTCCTGAAAAAAATATACGACGTCATCAGCAACGAAGAGAAAATATACGCCAATCTGACCGGCATCTATCTATACGTGCACCAGACGGACAAGATCGTGACGGACGACTCCGTGGAGAGCTTCGATCGATTTCCGGACCGGACGTTCATCGAATCGATCGTCCAGGATGCGGCCAGCGACCATTGGAGCGGGATCCGGCAAACAGAGTTTTTCCAGGTAAGCGGGTACCCCGTCGAGAAAGACGTGATCACCTTCTATCGTCATATTTCCAATGACGGCCTGGTCAATGACGCGACCTTGTTCTTCAACGTGCGGATCGAAATTTTACAGCAGATGTTCGAGCAATTCCACACCGACTATCCGATGACGATGATCATTACGGATCAGCACGGCAACGCGATCATGCATGTCAGCCAAGGCATGGATTCCCCGGGCGAGGACGCCGGGCGGGCCGCGCTTGGCCATGTCAAGGATTCGCGTTACGTCGTGTCCGAAATTTCCTCCAAATACAGCCAGTGGACGTATACCGTCATCATCCCGAAGGCGTGGCTGTTCGCGCCGATGAAATTCATCAGCAATATGACATTCCTCTTGACGACGGTCGTGCTCCTGTTCGGCTTGTTCGTGTCCGTCTATCTGTCCCGAAGATTTTACAAGCCGTTCGATGCCATCCTGTCCCCGTGGAGAAGGCTGCGTGCGGGCAAAGACCATCCGAATCCGGAGCTGTCCGGCGATACGCTGTACGATGCCGTCCAGCGGCTCGTGAACGATACCGAAGCCTATGGCAAAGTGCTCGACGAGAACCGCAACATGATCAAGAACAGGATGCTGCTGGATTTGCTCAAGCACAACCGCTGGCCGGACGAAGGGCTGTTTGCGCTGGGCATCAAGCCGGACCGGCGTCATTATCAAGTATGCACATGGCAATTGGACGACCCGAACGCGCTCGATGAGCGGGATGTCGGGTTGATCCTGTTTGCCGCTGTCAATATCGTGCAGGAAACGTTCCAGCATGGCGAATACGAATCGGAAGCCGCCTTGATCGACGATCATTCGTTCGCGGTCGTGCTGGCGGATGACCGCAGGGATGCGGAGATCGGGCTGCATCAGACGGTTGCGGACGCGCTGAGCAACTTGCAGCGCTATCTGAAATTCAGTTGGACCGTCGGGGTCGGCAACCGGTACGATTCGAACCGGAAAATCTCGCAATCGTACAAGGAGTCCGGCACGTCCGTCATCCATCGGATCTATCGGGGCAAAGGCAGCATCATCCTGTACCGCGAGCTGAACGTGATGGACCAGCCGCCGCTGCGAATGGACGAATGGGTCAAGTCCAAGGACGACATCGTAGGCGCGGTGAAATCCCGTGATGCGGAGCAGATGAGGCGGGCGGTCGACCGCCTGTGCGAATGGATGGGGCAACTGCGGCAGACGGATATGAATCGGCTTCATTTCATTTTCTACTCCATCTTGTTCGATCTCGAGCAGATCATGTACGACCTTAACATCGATCGCAAGATCGTGTTCTCGCAAGGCCAGTCCGTCATGTCCGTCATCGATTCGGGGCAGACGATCGTGGAGAGCAAGCAGCAGCTCATTCAGGTGTGCGAAAAGCTGATCGATCATCTGTATTCCAAAACGAACAGCGTCAAGTCGTCCTTCGTCACTTCCGTCGTCGAGTATATCCGGCTCTATTACGATCAAGAGCAACTGACGCTGGAGAACACCGCGGAGCGGTTCGGCATGAATCCGTCCTATCTGGGGCAGATGTTGAAGAAGCAGTTGAACAAGACGTTCCTGCAGTTGCTGAGCGAAGCCAGAATCGACAAGGCGAGAGAGCTTCTGGCCGATACCGGCATCAACGTGCAGGAGGTGGGCCAGAAGGTCGGCTACGCCAGCCGCTCGACGTTCATCCGCGTGTTCAAGAGCCATGTGGGCCTGGCGCCGAGCGATTACCGCAATCAGCTTATTTTGCAGCGAAAGCATGGTGGCGAGTAGGGGGGACGGGGCTATAGCTTGGCGATTACCGTGCGGAGATATTCGGATGGCGACATGTCCGTGCAAGCTTTGAAATGCCGGGAGAAGCTGTGCACGCTGTCGTAACGGAGCTTGTCGGCGATCTCGGTGAACGTGAGGCTTTGGGCGCGGATCAAGCTTTTGGCGTGTTCGATTTTCAAGCCCCGGTAATGCTTCATGATGCTTACGCCGCGATGGCGCTTGAACAAGGCGAGCGCATGGCTCTTGCTCAAGTTGAACGCGCGGTAGATGTCCTGCAGCCGCAGATCGGCGTATACGTGCTGCTCCATGTATTCGCACATGCGGAGGACGAGATCGTTCTCGCTTCTCCGCAGGGTGGCGTTGTTCAGCCGCTCCGCGAGCCGAGCCGATCGATCCCCCGCGTCCCGCAACCGGATCAGCAGCATTTCCAGATGGATCTTGATCAACTGCTCCGCGCCGGTCGGGGCGTTCGGATTTCTGCGCAGCGTATGGTCGTGCGGATCGTCGAACGGAGGGAGGAAGGCGGCGAAGCCGCTCTTCATGATGCCCGCGAGAATCTCTTTCTGTTCGGCGTCCAGCGTAAATATTTTATTGTTGAAATAGGCCATTTCCCGCGATGGGCATACGAATGAAAGAATGATCACGTTCGGCGCAACCTGACGATTCGCGCATACCCCGTGAAATTCGTTCGGTTTGTGAAAGATCATTTCCCCTTGCTTCAGCCGATAGCTTGCCGAATCCGCGAACGCCTCCATTTCCCCTTTATCCACGTAGACGAATTCCCAGAAATCATGCTTCTCGCCTTCGAACGAGAAGTTCTTGGAGAACTCGAAATAATGGAAAGAAATCAGCTGTTTGATCGCGAACGGCTCTGTCAGCTCGGTGGCGGGAAAGCGCGTATTCGGAATCGTCATCCTGTCAGCCTCCGGGTATCGCGTTACTACCGCCTATTATAGCATGACGAGCAGGAATTGAGCTTATTGCTGCGTCGCAGCATGAGAAGTGCGGGTTCGGACTTATTGCTACGTTTTGCGATCTTTTTGCTAAAGCGGTCTGCGGCGAAAATCGACTACACTTGGGGGGATATGCGGGTGGAATCGCATTAGCGAATCGAGGAGTGTGAGTGAAGCGATGAACGTACTGGCGGTAGGCTGCCATCCGGACGATCTGGAGATCGGCTGCGGCGGGACGCTGGCGAAGCTGGCGGCGCAGGGCCATCAAGTGACGATGATCCATGTGGCGAACGGAAATAAAGGCCACAAGGTGATTCCGCCGGACGAGTTGAAGGAGATTCGCAGGCAGGAAGCGGCAGCGGCCGGCGCGCTGATCGGCGCGGAGGTGATCAGCCTGGACGTGCCGGACCTCGCGGTGAAGTCGGACCAGGATGAGTTGGTCGGCGAGCTGGTCCGGGCAATTCGGCGGGCCAGGCCGGATTTCATCATTACGCATCCGCCGGAAGATTACATGAAGGACCACATGGAAGTGTCCAAGGCGGTATTCGACGCCAGCTTCGCGGCGACCGTGCCGCATTACGGGGCCGGAGAAGAGGAAGCCCATCACAAGGTGGCGCCGCTATTTTACATGGACACGCTGGCTGGAGTCGGCTTTCTCCCTACAGAGTACGTGGATATCAGCGATCATATCGAAACGAAGATAAGGATGAACGACTGCCATGCGAGTCAGATCAAATGGTTGTACGAGCATGACGGGATCGACTTCCTGGACTTCGTAAGAACCGTCTCCAAATTCCGCGGGCTGCAATGCGGCAAGCCGTATGCGGAAGGCTTCAGGCAATGCCAGGCGTGGCCGCGCTTGACGACGGAGAGGCTGCTGCCTTGACATCGACGGCCGAGGGGCAGCGGGCATTCGCATGCTGACCGACACCGATAGACGATAGGATGAGTATACGTACGCTGACCGACACCGATGACCGGTGGGCATTCGGCATTCGCATGCTGACAACCGAATTTGATCAAGCATCGCTCAGGAGGGTACCGAATATGAATTTCAATCAAACCGTTCAAGGATCCTTGCTGGAGGGCTTCTACCCGGCCGGCTGGGACATGGAGAAGATCGACCGCTGCTGCGCCCATGCGCCGGAGTCGATCGGCGAGCGTCAGCCATTCTGGCATGCGCAGTTCCAGCCGGTCGGCTGCGCAGAGGTTCAGGAGCTGGACGTGAAGATGGGGCATGAGATCGCTTCGGAAATCCGCCGCAGCAAGCTGGAGAACCGCAAGCTCGCGTTTATTTTGCCGGTTGGCCCTATGGGGATGTACAAGTGGGCGGTTTATTTTCTGAAGGAATGGAAGGTCGACTGTTCCCATGTGTACGGCTTCAATATGGACGAATGGAGCGACAAGGACGGGAACACGCTCCCGTCAAGCAACCCGGGGTCGTTCCAGCATGCGATGGAGCAGGCCTTCTACGGTCCGCTCGGCGAGCTCACGGTTCCGCAGAATCAGCGTCACTTCGCCACGAAGGACGCCCTGCCCGGCTATGCGGACAAGATTGCAGGGCTGAAGGCGGAAGGCGCGCGGCTGATCACCGTGTTCGGCATCGGGCGGATGATGCATATTGCGTTCTGGGAGCCGCACTTCGGCGGGGAATTCGACAGCGACGAGGAGTGGCGCCGCCAGACGCACCGGATCGGCGCGCAGCTGCACCCGCTGACGATCGAGCAGAACGCGATCACGAGCTTCAAGAGCCGCACGACGCTGGTGCCCTGCCGGGCGAATACGATCGGGCCGGGGCTGTTCCTGCAGTCCGACCGCATCATCGGCGGCTGCGACGGCGCACTGGGGCGGGGCATGCAGTGGCAAGGCTTGTCGCTGTGGACGACGCTGCGCCACGGGCCGGACAGGTGGCTGCCGTCCACCTATATGCCGACGCTGCCCGGCAAGCTCTTCTATTTGCAGGCCCTTGCGGGACCGCTTGAAGCGGACGTGAACTGACACGCCTAGCACAAAGGGAGATTCAGGCGGCTGCCAACCTCATGCTTGGCAGCCGCCCTTCTGCGCATGGCAGTCGGCAATCGATGCGTCCGCGTTCCCTCCCCCCCTCCCTTTCAAAACATTTAACCCCAATCCGCCTTGCACTTTACGTTTGTCTGACATTCGTCTCTTAGAATGAAAGCATGAGGCTCCATCCAATCAGGAGGGATAAGAGACGATGAAGAGATTGTTCAGACGCTTGATATCCGCGATGCTGGCGTTCGCGCTGGCAGGCGGCATGCTCCTCGCCGGAAGTGTCTCCGCGGCTGACAGACCGGCCCGTGCGGAAGGCGGAACCGAAGAGATCGACCTGCATTTGATCGCCAGATACACCAGCGGTTCCGAGTTCAATGACGGCGGAGCGGAGATCGTCGCTTATGATCCGGGCACGCAAAGGGCGTATTCCATCAACGGATCCAGGAGAGCGCTGGAAATTCTGGATTTGTCGGAGCTTCAAGGCGGGTCGGGCGATGTGCAAAATATCGCGTTGTGGAAGAGCATCTCCTTGACGGAATTGTCCACGAACCTGGAGGCGATCAGCGATATTACGAGTGTCGCGGTCAGCCCGACCGGCGAATACATCGCGGTGGCCGTGCCGGCGGACCCGAAGACGGATCCCGGCCATGTCGTGTTCATGGATATGGAAGGGACCTACCTGTCGGATGTGACGGTCGGCGCCCTCCCGGACATGCTCGGCTTTACACCTGACGGCAAGAAGCTGTTAAGCGCGAACGAAGGCGAACCCAATGATGCGTATACGGTTGATCCAGAAGGCACGGTGTCCATCATCGACGTCTCGTCCGGCGTATCCGGTCTGGGCCCGGATCAAGTTGTGACGGCGGCGTTCACGACCGACGTCGAGATCGACGGCAATGTTCGGATCGTCAAGCCGGGGGCGACCCCTGCCCAGGATTTCGAACCCGAGTATATCGCGTTCTCTCCGGACAGCCGCACGGCCTATGTCTCGCTGCAGGAGGCGAACGCTGTCGCGAAGCTGGATTTGACGACGGGCACATTCACCCGGGTATACGGCTTGGGCTACAAGGATGAGTCGCTGCCCGGACAGGCGATCGACGCTTCCGACAAGGACGATGCCGTGAATATCCGGCCGTGGCCGGTGCTCGGCATGTATATGCCGGACGGGATCGCATCCTACACGATTGGCGGCCGAACGTACCTTCTCACGCCGAACGAAGGAGACTCCAAGGACTGGGAAGGCTTCTCCGAAGAAGTTCGCGTGGAAGACCTGAAGGATCAATATGCATTGAATGCGGACTTGTTCGCCGGCTTGACGCAAGCGCAGATCGACGGGATGGCGGCGAACGGGCTGTTCGACAAAGATCAACTCGGAAGGCTGCATACGACCGTGTCCGCGCCGAAGAATGCGGACGGCAAGTACGAAGCTGTCTATGCGTTCGGCGGCCGCTCCTTCTCGATCTGGAGCGCGGACGATCTGTCATTGGTCTATGACAGCGGCAGCGATTTCGAGAAGATCGTCTCGCAGACGATGCCGGACTTCTTCAATACGGATAACGACGAGAACGGATTCGATGCCCGCAGCGACGACAAGGGACCGGAGCCGGAAGCCGTAGTGACAGGCGAAGTGAACGGCAGCCATTACGCGTTCGTCGGCTTGGAGCGGACGAGCGGCGTCATGGTGTACAACATCAATAATCCGGCAGCGCCGAATTTCGTGACGTATGCCAACAGCCGGGACTTCAGCACGGACATTCCGGGCGGGGATCTCGCGCCGGAGGGTTTGAAGTTCGTCCCGGCGGATGAGAGCCCGACGGGGACGCCGCTGCTGCTCGCCGCGCATGAAGTGAGCGGTACGGTCGCCGTCTTCGAGATTGTCGGCCAGGATGCGGCACAGGCGCAGGCCCCGAACGGGTCCAAGACGATAACAATTCTGCACACGAATGATTCGCACGGCCGCGTGGAGGAGGGAGAGCTCGACGGAATGGGCTTCGCCAAGCTCTCCGCGATCGTAAAGGAGAAGCGGGCGAGCAACCCGAACACGCTGCTTCTGGATGCCGGGGACACGTTCCATGGCACGAATTTCGCCACGCTGATCCAGGGAGAGAGCATTCCGAAAGTCATGAACGAAACCGGGTACGATGCGATGGCGGCGGGCAATCACGATTTCGACTATGGCTATGAACGGTTGCTCGAACTGAAGGACATCGCCGATTTCCCGATATTGAGCGCCAATGTGAAGCGTGCCGACGGGAGCTTGCTGCTGGAGCCTTACGCGATCAAGGAAGTCGATGGCGTGAGGCTGGGCCTCTTCGGACTGACGACGCCCGAGACGACCTACAAGACCCATCCGAACAACGTGGAAGGCCTCGTGTTCGAGGACCCGGCCGCAGTCGCGAAGGAGATGGTCGCCTATCTGAAGTCGCAGCAGGTGGATGCCATCATCGCCGTGACTCATCTGGGCATCGACAAATCCAGTACGGACACGAGCATCAAGGTAGCGAAGGAAGCGGCTGGCATCGATCTGATCGTGGACGGTCACAGCCATTCGACCTTGGTGGAAGGCCTTCAGGGCGATCATGATACGCTGATCGTGAGCGCCGGCGAATATACGAAGAATCTGGGCGAAGTCACGCTGACGTTCGACGCGTCGAACAAGCTGATCGGGAAGCAGGCGAAGCTGATCACGAAAGAGCAAGCCGCGAGCGTCACGCCCGACCCTGCGATTGCGCAAATCATAGAGGACGTGAAGCGGGGCCAGGATGTCGTGCTCGCGGAAGTGATCGGCCGGTCGGCCGTCGAGCTCGACGGGGAGCGGGAGCATGTCCGCGCTTCGGAGACGAATCTCGGCAATCTGTTGGCCGATGCCATGCTGGACTTAAGCAAGGCGGACGTCGCGATGACGAACGGCGGCGGCATTCGATCTTCCATCGGCAAGGGCGACATTACGAAGGGCGATGTCATTACCGTGCTGCCGTTCGGCAACCTGGTCGTGGCCAAGCGGGTGAAAGGTTCGGCGATCAAGGAGGCTCTGGAGAACGGAGTCGACGCCTATCCCGACCCGAAGGGCGCGTTCCCGCAAGTGGCGGGCATGACGTTCAAGATCGATCCGGGGCAGCCGGCAGGCAGCCGCGTGCACGGCATCATGATACAAGGGCAGCCTCTCGTTTCCGACAAGGAGTACGTGCTGGCCACGAACGACTTCATGGCTGCCGGCGGCGACGAATATACGATGCTGAAGGATGCGCCGGTCGTGAAGGAGCTCTCGGCGCTGGATGAAGCTCTGATCACGTACATTCAGAAGATGGGTGACACAAGCCCGAAGATCGAGGGAAGAATCGTCGTCGAGCCGGTCGCGGCATCCGGACAGCCCGAGGCCGCAAACAACATTTACGTGGTGAAGCCCGGCGACAACCTGTACCGCATCGGCATCATGCACGGCACAACATGGCGGAAGCTGGCCGAGATCAACCGCCTGAAGGATCCATCCTTGATTCATCCGAATCAGAAGCTGCTTCTGCCTTGCGGAGACGGCCAGCGCCTGCTCAACTGCCGTCCTCCTGCGAATGGCGGTAATCCATCGGCTTCGCGCCGATGTTTTTCTCGAATATTTTGCTGAAATACTTGGCGTCCTTGTAACCGACCTTGCTGCTGATCTCATATACCTTCAGGTCCGTGTTCCGCAGCAGTTCCACGGCTTTCCTGATCCGCACATCCGTCAAGTGCTGGAGGAAAGTCGTGTTTGTTTTTTTCATGAACAGCTGGCTGAGGTAGCTGGGGTTCAGATAGAAGGCTTCAGCCAAGGATACGAGCGTCAGATTGTCGGCGTAATGTTCGTCGATATAAGCTTGTATTTTCCGGATGATGCCGGTTTGATGATGCGCCTGAATGTCCGACGCGGCTGCCGGCGGCTGCGCGCCCGCGTGCTGTTCGCCGGTGCGCCGTTCCTGTTCGATGTCGCTTACGGCTTTGCGAATGCTGTTCTCGAGCTCGTGCTCGTCGACCGGCTTCAGCACGTAATTGTCGACGCCGAGCTGGATGCCGCGCTGCGCGTATTTGAAGTCCGAGTAGCCGCTTAAAATAATGTATTTCATCGCACGATGACGGGGCTTGAGCAAAGCGATCATTTCCAGACCGTCCATGTAGGGCATATGGATATCGGTAATCAGGATGTCCGGCTGCAATTCCTCCGCCAACTGCAAGCCGACTTCGCCGTTATAGGCGGTGCCGGCTACGACGCAATTCAATTTCTCCCAAGGGATAATTTGCCGCAAGCCGCGCGTGATTCTGTTCTCGTCGTCCACCAGCAGCACTTTATACATCCGGCAGCGCTCCTTTCTTACTCAAGTCGTACTGATCCCGATCCTCGACAGGGAAGGCGAAGGAGACGACCGTTCCTTCCCCCGGAGCGGAATCCATGCCGACCTGCAAGTCGTCTCCAAAATGCAGCTGCAATCGTTCCATGATATTCCGAAGTCCCAGAGATTCCGCTGCTTCCGCGTCGGCGCCTCGTTTGTATTCGCTATTCCGGATTTGCTCCAGCCGATCCTCTGCCATGCCTTCGCCATCATCCCGGATGGTTATCGTGCATCGATCCCCTTCCTCGCCGCGTTCGTAACGCCCCTCGATGACGATCCGGTAGTCGCGGTCATGCCTCAGAAAGCCGTGCACGATGCTGTTCTCGACGAGAGGCTGGAAGATCATCTTGGGAAAATGGACATCCGGCAGCGGCTCGTCAAGCTTGACCTGGAGATGGAATCGGTTGTCGAAGCGAATGTTTTGCAAATCGACGTACGTCTGGACGTACTCAATCTCGTCGCGGATCCGGTTCGTGCGATTCGACTTGTTCAGCGCCAGCCGGAACAGCCTGCCGAGCGATTGGATCATTCGGGCGACTTCCGGCGCCTGGCAGAGCTGCGCCTCCATCCGGATCGATTCCAGCGTATTGTTCAGCCAGTGCGGGTTAATCTGATTCTGCAAGGCGAGAAAGCGGGCTTCGTTGTGCTTGATCCGGGCGGTCAGCACGTCTTCGATCAGGTGCTTGATCTTCACGATCATCTGATTATAGTGCATCGTCAAGGTGCCCAGCTCGTCGGACCGGGAGGGCTCCACAATCGGGCGGTAATAGCCTTGCTCCACATGCTTCATGTTGAAGATCAACCGCTGGATCGGCTTCGTAATCTGATAGCTGATCCAGACGGACGCCGGGATGATGACGGCCAGCACCAGCAACGTAATCAAGATCGACAAGTTCCGGTAAACGTCCAGCTTCTTGTACAGATTCCGGGTCGGGACATGCACCGTAACGCTGATTCCGGTAGCCGGGGAGCGGTTGACAATGCTTAGGACGGAGCCGCCCGATGCGGAGGAAGGAGTGCCGGAACGGACACCTCCCGCGGGGGAGGAAGCGGGATATTCATATTCCGGATTCATCTCGAACAGCAGCTCTTCGGCTTTGTTGCGGACCAGGATCCGGGCATCGTACTGATCGCGAAGCGCGAACAGCCGGCTGTCCATCGTGATCAGGCTGGCGGACGAAAGCTCGAACAAAATGACGCCGGCCGCTTCTCCTTGCTGGTTCTTGATGAGCCGGCCCGCGGTAAACACGTCGAACTCTTTTTCCTTGATGGCGGTCTTGCCGTAGTAAGGCGTAATGACGAGCTGTCCGCCCGCTTGCAGAATATCCCGGAACCATCTCTGCTCCAGCAATTCTTTATAATCCGTACGTTCCGCAACGTTGCCGGTGGAATAAGATTTCCCTGCCTTGCTGATCATCTGCAAGCCTTCCACATATGGCAATTGATCGGCAAACCGGTTGAGCTGCCTGGAGACGAGCAGGTTATTCTCGATTCGCTCCCCGGTCGTATAAGCCGACTCGTCTTGCAGATAGGCGATCAATTCGTAGTCGCTGAAGATGCTTCGCGACGTGTAGTCGATCTGGAGCAGGTAGTTGTTGAGCGTCGTATTCAACTGGGAGACGTACAGCTCGATGAAATCCGTGGTAGCGGCCTGGATGGTCGTCCTTCCTTGCGAATACAGGAAATGGATCGTGAGCAACAAAGGCAGGATGCACAAAACCAGGAAGCACAGGAATAGCTTTCTGAAGAAACTGGCTGACTGGAAGCGCTCCCATAGCTTAAGCGGCATCGATTTTCTCTCCGTTCCTTGAAACGTAGCCCTAGTATAAGAGAGATGCCGGGGAATGACAAGGCGGCGAACGGCCGAAGCGGGCGACTGCTAATGGATGTCCTACCAAACGATAAAGATTGTCGTATTTCAATCGGGGCGCTCGGGGTCTAGACTTTTAGTCAGGCGGCTCGCGAATATGCCGTTGAACAATCAGGGTTGGAGGTGAAACAGCTTACATGCAAATGGCAAACAAGTCATCACGAATCGGCACAACGGTCGTATCCCCCCGGATCAAAAAAGAAGGCTGGATTCAAAATTTTCGCAAATATAAAGCGCTTTACTTGATGGCTTTACCCGGAATCATCTTTTTCATTATGTTTCGGTATGTTCCTTTGGGCGGTATTATTATAGCCTTTCAGGACTACATGATATTTAAAGGCATACGGGAGAGCCCGTTTGTAGGTTTCCAGCATTTCGAATCCTTGTTTGCTTATTCGCAATTTTGGCGCGTGTTGAAGAACACGGCGATTATCGGACTGTACAATATTGTTTTTGTCTTCCCCGTTCCGATCGTGCTCGCGCTGTTATTTAACGAGATCAAGCAGATGGCCTACAAGAGAACGGTGCAGACGATTTATTACATTCCCCATTTCTTCTCGTGGGTCATCATATCGGCCCTGGCTTTTGATTTTCTTTCGATCTCGGGTGTCGTAAATTCGTTTCGCGGATGGTTTGGCTATGAACCGCTATTGTATATGCAAAGCGAAGCTTATTTCCGCACGATTGTTGTGCTGACGAGCATTTGGAAGGAAGCGGGCTGGGGGACGATTGTATTGCTTGCGGCCATCAGCGGGATCAACCCGGAAATATATGAAGCTGCGGCAGCGGATGGAGCGAACCGTATGCGGCAGATGTTCAATATAACACTTCCCTTGCTCATGCCTACGATCATGATTTTGATGTTGATTAACATGGGCAATTTCCTGGATCTCAGCTTCGATCAAATCTATAATTTGTTGACGCCAATGACCTATTCTGTCGGCGATGTGATCGATACGTATGTGTACCGCGTCGGCATCGTTCAAGGACAATACAGTTCGACTACCGCGATCGGACTCTTTCAATCGGGCATCGGTTTTATCATTGTCCTGTTCTTCAATCATTTGGCCAGAAAGTATCAAGAGGACGGAGGGCTTTGGTAATGCTGCGTGTCCGTGATTCGCTTGGCGATGTCGCATTTCGTTATACGAACGCCATTGTGCTGGGGCTTGTCTCCATTCTGATGCTCATGCCCTTCGTGAAAGTATTGGCCACGAGTTTTAGCGGGCCTTCGCCGGTGGATGCGGGGATGGTTTACTTTTGGCCGGTGCAATTCAACTGGGATTCCTGGCACTACATTCTGAAGCAGGAAGCGCTGTGGAGATCGTTCTTCGTTACCGTGTTCGCCACCGTAATCGGCACCTGTTTCTGCTTGTTGATGACTGCGTTATTCGCCTATCCGTTATCGAAGGACGAATTCAAGCTGGGGAAAATATTGATGATCATGGTTGTCGTTACGATGATATTCCGTTATCCGATCATTCCCTACTTCCTGGCGCTTCGGACATATGGCTTGTACAACTCGGTATGGGTGCTCGTTGTTCCATTCGCCATTTCAGCCTTCAACTTGATTATTATGAGAACGTTCTTCAAAGGCTTGCCGAGAGCGTTGGAAGAAGCGGCGCAAATGGAAGGCTGCGGATATTTCCGGTTGCTGTTCAGCATCGTGCTGCCCAGCTCCAAAGCCGTGTTGGCAACGTTGGGGATTTTCTATGCGGTCGGCATTTGGAATCAGTTCATGACGCCTCTGATGTTCATCGAGGATCAATCCTTGTACCCGCTGCAATTGAAGCTGAGGGAATACATTGTCAACGTGGATATGGCTACCGATCGCTTAATCGAGGCGCTTCCTTACAACAATACCACACTGGAATCCGCCACCATTATTTTTGCCATCGTCCCTATTTTGATTGTCTATCCCTTTCTTCAGAAGCACTTTGTCAAAGGAGCCATGTTGGGTTCCGTCAAGTAAATCGCGAAGTATTCAGTTGGTTCCAACTGTTTACGATACAAATGATAAGAGAGGGGAAAGGAAAAATGAAAGTGCGTTTGAGAAATGCGTTGAATATGGTTGTGTTACTGTCTTTATCCGTTGTTCTGCTTTTGGCAGGGTGTTCGAACGGCAACAAGGAAAGCGCGTCGTCGTCAGATCATCCGGGGACGCAAGCCGCATCGCCGCAACCGGAGGAAACAAATGAAACGAAAGAAATTCCGTATGTCGAGATTTGGGGCAACAGCGGCAATTACAAAAAAGCGCTGACGAAAGACTCGCCCTATTCCCAATGGATGGTGGAAAATGTGGGGGTTGGCTACTACTCGCCATTAGTTCCCTGGGAAGGCGGCACCTCCTACCTGCAACGACTGAATACGAGAATCGCCAGCAACGATCTTCCGGATGCCTTCGTTCCCTGGCAAGGCATTGAAGGAACGCTGATCAAGCAAGGAGCGCTGGCGGACCTGACAGACTACCTGCCCAAATATGCGCCGCATATATGGGAGCGGATTCCCAAGGAAATATGGGATGTCGTACGGACGGCCGATCCTTCCGGCGAGGGGAGAATCTATTATCTTCCGAGGGTGGAGCTCTACCAGGGATACGGCTCATTTATTCGGAAGGATTGGCTGGATCGCGTGGGTATGGATGTTCCGACGACGAAAGAACAATTTGACAGCGTCTTGCAAGCGTTCCTGGATAAAGATGCGAACGGAAATGGAGATCCGAAGGACGAGATTCCGATCGCAGGAAGAGAATTCGGACGCTGGATGGATGTGCTGTTCGGCATGTATGGCGTTGCGATGTGGGAAGGATTCCCTATGTGGGACACTTACGAGGGTGAAATCACGTATTCGGGCGTGACTTCCAATATGAGAGCGGCCATTGCCAACTTGCGGGATATGTATAGCAAGAAGCTGCTCGATAATGAGACGTTCCTGAATAAAGCCGCCGATTGGACCGCGAAGATCAACTCTGACCGGGTAGGCGCGTGGTTCCACATCAATAAAAATACGACGGGGTCGATCGATCAGATCAGGAAGATCAACCCGGAGGTTCATTTGGTCGCCATGCCTGTCCCCAAGGTGGAAGGGTACGAGGGCTTTACAACGCATACACGCATTAACCGGCCTGAATTCGTGATCGCCAATAAAGACGAACAAACGATTATCAATGTTCTGAAAATACTGGACTGGATTCATGATCCGGCGAACAGTGAAGCGTTCATCTATGGTGTGGAAGGCGTGGACCACGAGGTGGTGGATGGCAAGAAGGTATTCCTGCCGCTGGATTACGACAATAACCCGGCCAAAATCGTGGGCAACTTCATCTTCGATCTGGATGGCTTGATGCTGCAGCTTCAGATGGAAAGCGTCGGTGTTGACGAAGCGACACAGAATATGCTCAATCAGCGGAATCAAATTCTGCTCGACAACCAGAACCTCTCGAAAACAATTGCCGGGGACGGTATGCCGGCGAATGTATACGACGGTTATGCCGACATTAAGAATCACACGCTGTTCCAGGAAGTAATGACGAAGATTGTGATCGGCGAGTATCCGATAGAAAAGTTCGACGATTTCGTCAAGGAATGGTATAAATCGGGCGGAGAAGAAGTGACGAAACGCGTGCGTGAATGGTATGCCAAGGTTCATCGGTAACCCAAAATCTTGAATGTGGAGGATGGGATATGTTGAAGACCAGCATATGGAAGGGCGCAGCACGAGCGGGAGCCCGATGGCTGACAGCGGCTTTCCTGATAGCGGCATTGTCTATCGGGTTAGGCAGCTCAGGCGCAAATGCGGCCGACATCGGTGACGATGTAATGCTTAACGGCGGTTTCGAGCAGACTTCGCAGTCGGTCCCGGACCACTGGAATTCGGTCGGCGGTTGGGGGAACCCGGAGGTTTCCCTGACGACTGAGGCCGCGCGTACGGGAACGTATGGCATGAAGGTCGAGACATCGCAAAGTACGAATCCCTGGATCTCGCAGATTGTGCCTTTTGAGGCAGGGACAACCTATGAAATTTCCGCATGGTTGAAAGCCGCAGGCGTGCAAGGCCAGGGAGCGGGCTTCAAGCTGGAATATTACAGGGGTCAGGAAGCCACTTCGGAAAATCATATCCTGGATTACGATCGAACGTTCATCCTGCCAAGCGCTTCTTTGACGGGAGAATGGCAGACGTTCGCGGTGGACAATACCGCTCCGCCGGAAGCAGGGCTGGTTAAGGTTTATGTGCGGCTGTACGGGACCGGAAAGGTATATTTTGACGATGTGAGCTTCGTTGTCAAGCAGCATAAGCCGATGATCGAGATGAAGACGGATCAAATATTTTATTACGCCGATCAGACACAGGGACAAGTTCACGCGGTATTCGACCCGTTGGACGGACAGTTGAACGATAAGCGGGCTTACGCCCGCATCGTTCAGGATGCAACGAACACGCTGCTGGCCGAATCCGCCATGGTGGACGCCGAAGATCCGTTCCTGTTCGCATTTGATCCTTCCGGGATGGCTTTGACAGAGCCTTATCGCGTAGAGGTACAATTGCTCGACTCGTCGAACGCGGTGATCGATACGGCCGAAGAAATGATTTACAGATACGATCGCCCGTCCAATCTTGCAGAAGACGGTACGCTCATGGTGGATGGAGAGCCGTTCTTCGCAGTGGGCGCTTATCATGCCGGGTTAGTCGATTATCCTTATCTGAGCGCGGCCGGCATTAACGTGGTCCAAGGCACCGGAACGAACAATGCCGACACGTTGCAGAACGAGCTTGATGCCGCGGCGCAGAATGGACTTCATGTCATGGTTCCGCTTTATGCTGGCATGAAGGTGCAAGAGAATGCGGCGATGACGGCGGAGTTTGTAGCGAGGTTCCATGACCACCCTGCCGTGTTGGCCTGGATGATCATGGATGAGCCGCTGCACAATGGCAAGACAAAGGAAGAATTGATCGATGCGTACAGATTGATCCGATCGCTGGATGCTGTACACCCGGTCTATATGGTGGAGGCTCCGCTGGAATGGGCTTATGATACCACTGCGAAATTGGCGGATATATTTGCAACGGACATGTATCCGCTTCCGGATAAGCCCATCTCGTTGATCGGCAAGCATACGACATTGGGCAAGCAGGCAGCAGGCGTTGGAAAGCCGGTATGGACCGTGCTGCAGGCGATGTACAATTCGAATCACCCTTACTTGCCGACCATCGGCGAGGTTCGAAACATGGCCTATCAATCCATTATCAACGGCGCGCAGGGGCTGGCCTATTATTCTCTGAATGAAACGGGAGGATTCCAGCTGCGCAGTTCTGCACTGTGGCCGGGGCTGGTCGGGATCAAGGACGAGCTTGCCGCGATCGGCCGCCTTGTGACGGAAGCGGAGCGTGCGGGCGACGGGGAAATCGGTACCGATGAAGGACAGTGGGCGCTTTGGAGCGATGAAGGCACCTTGTATGCAATGGCGGTCAACACGAGCGAAGAGACGAAGCAGGTGACGATACCGCTGGGCGCAACGGGCTATCATGCCGAGCTCTTGTATGGCGATTCTCTTCCTTCCAGCGATTCGCAATCGAATGTGCTGAACGTACAGTTGAGCCCGGAGCAAGCGCTGATGTATCAAATCGTACCTTTTCAATCATTGACCTCGCGGGCAATGGATGAGGCTGAAGCGGCGCGCTTGCTTTCCTCGCAGTCGCAATGGACTTCCAAGCTGCTGAAGCTGGAGGAAACGCTCGATTCCGTCCAGGACGAGCTGGAAGCGGCCGCACCCGATATGAGGGATGTCACGAGGGATACGCTGAAAGGGCTGCAAATCGTTCGGCTACTCGACCGATACGCCAATAGCGCGGCGAGTGGGGAAGTCAAAGCAAACATGCTTGACGCGCTTTCCCGGATCGAGCAAATTGTCGGCCCGATCATCGGTTCTCAATTGGGCGCCGGGTTTGCGCTTCCCGGCGGACAGATCGAAGGGCAGCAGCAATTCAACTCTTTATCGGTCGACATTCAGCACCTGGACCAGGGCCAAATTCGCGATATCCGCGTCGAATTGATCTTTCCCGATTCGTTCGCGCTTGCGCCGATGCTCCAGACCGTAACGAGATTGAAAACCGATGAGTCGGCAGAGCTGGCGTTCCCGTTCCAAGTCGCAGCCGCTGTCCCCGAAGGCCGCTATCGGCTTGTGGCAAAGATCGATTACGAGTACAGGGGAGTGCCGGTCTCCGTAGAAAAGTCAATCTACTACAAGTATACGGACTTGCTTCATGCGCAAGCGGAGCCTGCCGTCGTTAGAGCCAATAAATCCGGAAATTACCCGTTCGAGATCAAGCTGAACAACTATGCCGACCGCCCTTTGCAAATTACGTTGGAATCCGATCCGCTTGCGTCGGGAATTCTGCTCCAGCTGCCGGAATCGGTCGTATTGGCCGCGAATCAGCAATCGACCGTTACAGGTTCCGTCTATATCCCGCAGGGCGCGGCAGAGGGAGAGTATCAAGCAGATTTGCAAATCCGGCTGGATGGCAGCATGGTGCAATCGCTGACCGTTCCGGTTCAACTCAACTATAATTTGCTGCACAATCCCGGATTCGAGCTGCCTTCTCCGGATGGCTGGCTGATGCGTCAAGGGAGCTGGGGAACCGGCGAGGTTCATAACGGGCAATACGCGGTCTCTTTAATCCCTGACGGCGGGACGAATACGTATAACGTGATCAACTCGGCCGGGTTTATCCCCGTCGAGCCGGGGAAGCATTATGTGCTGCGAGGCTGGGTCAAGAATGATTCATCGGCCGGACTCGTGCAGATCGGATTGCGGGAAATCAGGGAAAACAAAGTGACCTCCGTGAAATATACGTGGGAGAACGTGACGCCGAGCTCGGGCTGGACCTATTATGAGCTGGAAGTGATGCCTGATCCGTTGACCAGGTACCTGCAAGTGTATTTGAGTTCCAATACGCACACGAATGGCGTTGCATGGTTCGATGATCTGTTCGTCGGGGAGCTGTCGAATCCGTAATGAACGTCGGGGATATTTTGGAGGATTCGCAATGAATGCAATCAGGTTTGCGGTAGTCGGTACGGGATGGGTCGCCGGAGAGTATATCAAGGCCATTAACGCGCTTCAGGATGCGGAACTGTATGCGATTGTCAGCGAGAATGCGGAGCGCGCCCAGCGAAAGCTGGCCGAGCTTCGCCTGAATGCGAAGGTGTTCACGGACTATCGCGCCGCAGTGGAAGATTCGAATGTCGATGCGGTCGTTCTGTGCTCTACGCCGAATGCGCGCTCCGGGCAGGTGGCGCTCGCTGCGCGCAACGGCAAGCATATGGTGATCGAAAAGCCGTTATGCATGAATCCTGAGGAATTGCGGACGATGCGTGAGGCAATTGACAAGTGGCCTGTGCATACGATTGCCAGCTTCGTGCTGCGATGGAACCCCTCTTTTCAAAATACGAGGGCGCTCATACAAGACGATGCGATCGGCCGGCCATTTCTTGTGAATGTAGATTATTGGCACCACGTGGGTCCGCAATACGGTCAGTACCGCTGGAGCAAGACGAGGCAAGGCGGAGGGAGCAGCATCCTCTCCGCCGGCTGCCACGCGGTTGATGCTATCCGTTACTTTGCAGGAGAACTGGAGGAAGTAACGGCATACGGCTGTCGTACGTGGGGAGATTCGGATTATGAATTCGACCCGAATGCGGTGGCCATCTTCAAGCTGAAGAACGGCGGAATCGGCAAATTATCGTCTTCGCTGGAGTGCAAGACGCCTTACAAATTCAATGTGCATATCCTTGGGGAGAAGGGTGCGATCATGAATAATCAACTGTTTACCCATAAGCTCCCCGGCCAGACGGATTATGCCGAAATTCCGACGATATCGCCCGACAGCGGAGACGTAAGCCACCACCCCTTCACACAGGAAATCGAAAATTTCGTTAACGCGATACGCCGCAACACGGGAACTTTGTGCGATATGAGGGATGCGCTCCGGACGATGGAAGCATGCTTTGCCATCGACGAATCCATTGCAAGCGGTAAACCGGTGAAATTGCCTCTGTAGGGAAACGGCTTTCGACAAGCCGGGAAAGAAGGACGGGAAAGTTGAGACCGATTAAAATTGGCATCATCGGCGCAGGCGGGATTGCCTCCCATCATGTGAAAGCCTTTGAGCACATGAGCCATGTACAGGTGGCAAGCGTATTCGACATCAGTACGGATCAGGCGGCGAAGATGGCGGAAAGAACAGGCGCTGCCATTGCCGCCAGCGCAGATGAACTGCTCGATCCTCGGAGCATCGACGCCGTTGTGATTTGTTCGCCGCAATTCGCAAGGGGGCAGTTGGAGGAATTGGCGGCAAGCCGTCGCATCCATATGCTGGTCGAGAAGCCGTTGGGGCTGCAGATGGAAGAAGTCATGCGCAAGGAGCAGGCGATTCGCGAGTCGGGCGTGATTCATTCGGCAGGTTATTGCTTGCGATATTTGGACACGGTGCAGATGGCCAGGCAATATTTGCAGGGCAAGCCGGTTCACCTTGTTCAAGTTCACCGGTACGGGACGGCGCATCCGGCCAAGTGGTGGAATCAACTGTCGATGTCGGGCGGATTTCTCGTGGATGCGGTGACGCATCAGGTCGATCTCGTTCGATATTTGATCGGCGAGTTTGCCCAGGTATACGCGAGCTTTGGCCGAAACTCGATTCGGGAGATCAACCCGGAGGCCACCATTTATGATAGCGGAGCCTTAACCTTCACGATGGCGAACGGGGCTGTCGGAACATTGACGGAGTCGTGTCTTTCGCCTCACCACAGCGGGTCGGAAATCAAAATATTCGGTCCTGACTATTACCTGGCTCTAAGCCGCAACGGGAGTCAAATTACGATTGTGGATGAAGTCCAGAATGTCACGAAGACGACGAAGATGGATGCGTACTTCGAGCAGGACAAGCAGTTTGCGCAGGCGGTCGCAGCAAATTGTTCGGAGTCTATTTTAAGCAGTTACGGAGATGCAGCCCGAACGTTGGCATTCACGCTTGCCGCGAACCGCTCGTTTATTGAACAACAAAGCGTGCGTCTTGACGAAGCGTGGTAGCGTGTTCGGATGGGAGAAGGCCTATGTTCGCGAGCAACGGTCCGTTGTCTTTCTGGTTTCTGAATCACGATCTGCAAGAGCATGAATTGAAATGGCAGTTGGATGAGCTGAAGCAGCAAGGCTTCCGGGGAGTGTTTATTCATCCCCGGGACGGCTTGCTGATTCCCTACATGTCAGAACGATGGTTTGAATATGTGCATGTCATTATGGAGCACTGTGAAAAAATCGGCTTGCAGGCATGGCTTTACGACGAAGATCCATACCCGAGTGGAACGGCCGGAGGGAAAGTATTATTCGACCACCCGGAATACGTATCTCGTTCGCTGATGATGCGTTCAGAGAAGGTGTCAGGCGGGAGAGTCCGGTTTAATTTTCCGGCCGGGCGCCTCATATGCGTAGAGGGTATTGAGATCAACACGGCGGACGGGGGCTTAACGCGGAACCGGATCGACTTGACCGGGCATGCAGGCTTGATTCGCGCGGACTGGAATCCCGCATACTTGCACCACAGCACGTATTATGCGCCTTACCATGACTTCGGCCAGGCCCATTGGCGCAGCTCGACATCCGGGCCGATCTTTCGGCTGGATTGCGACCTGCCTGAAGGGGAGTGGCTCGTATGCGCGTTCGTAGAGCAGCCGTACAAGGGCGGGCGATGGGGAAGCTACGCGGATTTGTTGAATCCGCAAGCGGTGCAATATTTTCTGAAGCTGACTCATGAGAAGTACGCGCAGCAAATTGGTCGCTATTTCGGCAAAGTGATCCCGGGCATGTTTACAGACGAACCCAAAGCCTACGGCGACGTTCCCTGGACGGCCGGATTTCCGGAATACTTTCATTCGCTGTTCGGTTACGACCTCGAGTCCCGTCTCGCCGACTTGTTCGTCACGATCGACAGCGAGACGGCGCAGGTCCGCCACGATTACCGATATGCGTTGGGCAAGCGGTTCAAGGAGTCGTATCTCGTGCCGATCCGAAGCTGGTGCGAGGAACAGGGCATTGCCAGCACCGGTCACATCAGTCCGGAGGAAGATCCTGTCCATCAGACGAAGGCGGTCCCTTATTTGTTGTCGATGCTGAAGGAATTTCATATTCCGGGGACGGATCTGATCGCAGATCGCACAGGAAGCGCCCAATTTCCGCTGCTTCATCTTGGACCGAAGCTGGCAAGCTCGGCAGCCCGCCACACCGGTCGCAAGGAAGTGCTTGCCGAGGCATTCGGCGCGAATTCCTGGGCGTACGGATTCAAGGAGATGCGTCGCGCCCTCGACTGGTTATTTGTTATGGGAGTTACCGAGATTGTAACCCACGGTCAATTTTATTCCATTGATGGCTCCAGGAAGAAAGAGGCGCCGCCTTCTTTGTTCTATCAATCGAGCCATTGGCCTTATTTTTCCGCGCTGTCCGAATATGCAGCCGACGTTTCCGGCAGGTTGAAGGAAGGCGTCCATCAGTGCAGTTTGCTATTGTATTATCCGCAAGCCAGCTTCAGTGCCTATTTTCCCGATCGGCAAGCCGATATCGATCATCTGAGACACCGTTTTGGTGAGCTTGTGCATCAGTTGCTGAGCTACCAATGGGATTTCGACATTGTCGACGAAGAGACGCTGCTGCAGATGAAGTGGAGCGACGGCCGTTTATGCGGCGAGACAGAGGGATATGAAATGTTGCTGCTGCCCTTCTGCTCCTATCTCGAGAGCCGTGTGGCTGACTGCTGCCTGGAACTCACCGCGGCAGGCTTTCCCGTATGGTTGGTTGGAGAAGAGGAGCCGACAATTGTGCGCTCGCAAGGGGATGCGGATGCAATCGCCGAAGCTGCCGAAACCGAAACCGCCGAAACGGCCGAAACCGCCGCCGGGTATGAGACGTTCTGGTCGAACAAAACAACGTCTGCATCGATTCTCGAACAGTTGGAGAACAAGCTGACCCGGGAGATCGAATTGCTGGGTATGGAAGCGGAAGGACCGTTGAGCGACGTCTATATTCATCAAAGAAAGCTGGATAACGGAAGCGTTCGGATATTTGCCGTCAATGCGCTGGACAAGTGGAAACAGGGGATTGTGAGGCAAGGTGCCGGCTCGGGACAATCGTACGCATTCGCCCTGCCTCCGCACGGCTCATTCATGGTCGATATTGATCAATGTGGAGAGTTTTTAGACCAAACGGGGACCGGGCGAATCGCGGATACTTCGTTCGGCAACCGGCACGAACAGTCATCCGGCTTCCTTCTGCTTGCGGACTTGTCGCACGAATGGACGGTCGCGCCGCAAGACGAGAACGTTCTGCTGCTGAACCATTGGCATCTCTGGGATCGCGATCCGCGCCTTGAACGTCTGCCGGTGACGAGCGCTCCCGCGATCGACTTGTGCGAACGGCACGGAACGGATGCTTCAACGCCCTTCTGGGGCTTTGCCCGATTCTATACGCGGGGCAAACCGCGCAAGACAACATTGGTCTATGAGCAGTCGGCGTGGGAAGGCCGCTGCACGATCCGTGTTAACGGAGTCGAGATGTCCGAAGCTGTCCCCGTTCGCCGCTTTGATGCCTGCAATTTTGAAATCGAAATTACACCCTATCTACAAGAAGATAGCCACGGATGCTTAAACTGGATTGAGGTGTATTTTCCTGATGGCGGGCAAATGAAAGAACCGTTCCGACTGTACGGCGATTTCCATGTCGGCTTGCCACATGCTGCAGGCTTCTCACCGGGTCAGCTTGACTACGGTGAAATGGAGCGTCATCTTCATACGCTTGATTCCTGGGATCAACTCGGCTTTCCTCATTATTCCGGCACGTTTACCTACGAGAAGCGGGTCGAAATACCAACAGAGTGGTTGAACGATGAATCGGCGGCCGGCATTTATCTTGTCCTTGACAGAGTGGACGATGTGGCGAGTTTGATCTGTAATGGCGTTCAGTTGGGCGTGCGGTTTGAAGAACCTTTTGTTTGGAATGTTGCCTCTGTGTTGCAAGCCGGAACAAACCTTCTGTCGTTTGACGTTGCGAATAGCCCTGTCAACCTGCTGGAAGGGGTTTGCAAGCGTTCCGGCATAACAGGACGGGTGCGAATGATCAAACCAGTTGCTGACTGATTGTTGGTTAAATGAGCGGGAGATGGATGGATAGTGAAAACTTATGTCATCGCGGGAGCCGGCAACCGTGCACTGAAGATGTTTGCCAAGCCGATGGTAACGGAATGGAAGGACAGCATCAAGGTTGCCGGTGTTTACGATATTAATTTGGCCCGGGCGAAGCTGCTTGGCAAGGAATGCGGCGGTATCCCCGTCTATCACGATTTTCAAACCATGCTGGCGCAAGCGAAGCCGGATGTCGTGCTGGTTGCGACTGCGGATTGCACGCACCATACTTATATTGTTCAGGCACTTCATGCGGGGTGCGACGTCATATCCGAAAAGCCGATGACGATCGACGAGGACAAGTGCCGCGAGATCTTGCAGGCCGAGAAGAAGAGCGGCAAGCGGGTTACCGTCACGTTCAACTTGCGTTTCGCGCCTTACTTTGAGCGAGTGAAGCAGTTGCTGCAGGACGGAGCGATCGGGGATATTTACCATATGCAATTGGAATGGTTTCTGGATCGCAGTCATGGCGCAGATTACTTCCGCAGGTGGCATTCCGAAATGAAGAACAGCGGCGGATTGCTCGTACACAAATCGACGCATCATTTCGATATTGCGAACTGGTGGATGAATAGCGCGCCAGAGGAGATTCATGCTTTCGGCACCCGCCGCATCTATGGCGATAATCGGACGCGCAAGGGCGAACGTTGTCTCACTTGCGAATACAAAGGCAACTGCGAGTTCTATATGGATATTACGAAGGACTCCTTCATGACGCAGTATTACTTGCAGGCGGAGCAAGAAGACGGTTATATTCGCGATCGCTGCGTGTTTGATGACCGGATCGATATCTATGACAATATGTCCGTTAACGTCAAATATAAGAGCGGCGCTCTGCTCACGTACTCGCTTGTAGCTTACAGCCCGTATGAGGGGTGGCGCGCCACAATTAACGGCAGCGGAGGACGAATGGAATTGTCGAATGTGTACAGCAATGCCGACATGTCGTCAGGAGAGAGCAACCGGATCAAGCTTATCAAGGCAGATGGTTCCGCTGAACACATTGAAGTGGCCGTTCCGATGAGAGGACACAGCGGCGGGGATGCCAAGATCCGCAGGGCATTGTTCGAGGGTGGCGTCGCCGACCCGCTCTGTCAGCAGGCCGGTAGTCTGGCCGGAGCCGAATCATTGCTGATCGGGGTAACGGCCAATCGCTCAATCGCGGAGGGCAAGGCGCTGCCGCTTCCAAAGCCACAAGCGTGGATGCACTAGAAGCGATCTCGCTTACTCGTAGAGTGCTGCTGAAGTAACGTTATCATTTACTCCCATCATGACAAAACCCGGCTACAGCGTCTCAGCCACTGCGCATGTTGGCCCTAACCGGGCAAAACCCGGCTACAGCATCTCAACGACTGCGCATGTTGGCCCTAACCGGACAAAACCCGGTTACAGCATCTCAGCCACTACGCATGTTGGCTCTAACCGGACAAAACCCGGCTACAGCATCTCAACGACTGCGCATGTTGGCCCTAACCGGACAAAACCCGGCTACAGCATCTCAGCCACTGCACATGTTGGCCCTAACCGGACAAAACCCGGCTACAGCATCTCAGCCACTACGCATGTTGGCCCTAACCGGACAAAACCCGGCTACAGCGTCTCAGCCACTGCGCATGTTGGCCCTAACCGGGCAAAACCCGGCTACAGCGTCTCAACGACTGCGCATGTTGGCCCTAACCGGACAAAACCCGGCTACAGCATCTCAGCGACTGCGCATGTTGGCCCTAACCGGACAAAACCCGGCTACAGCATCTCAGCCACTGCACATGTTGGCCCTAACCGGACAAAACCCGGCTACAGCGTCTCAGTTGAAACAAACTCCACAATGTACTTGTTCAAATGTAATTTGTACAGTTCTTTTGAAGAGAAAAGCAGGTTTTGTTGAAAGATAATGCAGAATGTACAGTTGATTTGCGGTCATTGGGGAAATAGCAGGGGGTGCGGACAAAAGAACTGTATGTTATGCAGTTGTTTACCTTCAGGCTTGTTTCGGCAATAAAAAGACTGTACATTGTGCAGTTGATTGTCAGTGATTCCCTGCGATTCCCAGAGACTCCCGCTAATCGAGCTATTCTGAAATAAGTTTATCATCGCCTTCCATCTTGGAGAAGCTCAGGTGCAAAGCATGGACCGAGTTGGCAGCAGGCCCGAACCTGACGGAACCCAATTGCGACGATTTAGTAACGTTACTTCAGGACCGATCCACTAGGTACAGAAGGTTTCGGAAAGTCTTTCAAGGGATTACGGCCAACCCTTGCAGATTTGCGAAGGAGGAATAAACAGGTGGAAATTGGAATCATAAACTATTTAACTAAAAGCGGGCCTTTATTCGAACCTGTTAAAAGTTTCGGTTTGAAGGTCTGCCAGCTGGCTAGCTGGGATGTTACGCTTGCAACGGAGGCAATGGCGAAACGAGTCGTTGGAGATTCGAATGAAGCAGGCGTGCGAGTATGTGCCGTGTGGGCGGGAGTCCCGGGGCCTAGAGTGTGGAATTTTATCGAAGGACCTGAAACGCTTGGTCTCGTACCCGCTCAGTATCGTACGGACCGGGTGCAGGCGTTGAAGCGATGGGCTGACTTCGCCTCCTGGATCGGGGCCCCTGCAATCATTACACACTGCGGGTTTATTCCGGAAAACATGACGGATGCCCAATACCAGCCAGTTGTGGATGCGATTAAAGAAGTTGCTCAGTATTGCGAGCAGAAAGGCGTTGAGTTCTGGTTCGAGACAGGCCAGGAAACGCCTATCGTGATGTTAAGAACCATTGAACGTGTAGGCACTTTAAATCTTGGCATCAATCTGGATCCAGCCAATCTCATTTTGTATGGGAAAGGGAATCCCGTAGATTCATTGGATGTATTCGGCCAATATATTCGGAATATTCATGTCAAGGATGGACTATATCCCACTAATGGAAATCAACTTGGGCTGGAGGTGCCCGCAGGAGAAGGTAAAGTGAATTTTCCTGAATTGCTCCGCAAACTGCAGGGATTGGGTTATACAGGCGAATTGATCATAGAACGCGAAATCAGCGGCGAACAACAATCTACGGATATTCGCAATACGATAAACAAATTGCATGCTTGGGTCCATCATTAGTGCGCCTAATGATATAATAGATTCGTGCAGCAGGATTCGGCGCTCAGGGGCAGGTCGGCTGATCCTCCGACAGGAGGTGATGCCATGACAGTATTCGAAGCGGTAAGTCTAATGATCGCTTTTGGATTGTTAGTTGTCGCGATACTGTCCTTCGATAAACGAAGATGACCTCCCCTGTGCTTGTGGAGAGCCGGGAGGTCATCTTCTCTGGAACAATCCATTGCCGACTGCCCTTGAGGGCAATCCTTGTTGCCGGGTATGACCGTCGATGTTAGCCGCATCGGCGGTCATTACTTACTTACTCCAAAACACGAGATCTTATTCATCTGCTATAATTTTATATTATCACAAAATGTAAATAAGGCAAGGCAAAGCGCTCGGCGGCTAAGGAAAATACGGTGAAGATCGTTGGACAGGAAGGGGTAAAAGGATTGAGAAGCGAACGGCAAATGATGGACCTGATCCTGGACGTTGCGGCTCGGGACGATCGGGTTCGGTTGGTCACGCTGGAGGGATCGCGCACGAACGTCAACATTCCGCGGGATCATTTTCAAGATTACGATATTTCCTGCTTTGTCACCGACATGGTGTCGTTCAAGGAGCACGATCGGTGGCTGGATGTGTTCGGCAAACGTCTTATTATGCAGAAGCCGGAGGATATGGAGCTGTTTCCGCCGGAGCTGGGCAACTGGTTCTCCTACCTGATGCTTTTCGAAGACGGGAACAGGATTGACCTGACATTGATTCCGTTGGAGGAGACGGAAGACTATTTCGCGAAGAGCGACGGTCTGGTACAGGTGCTGCTGGACAAGGATCGCCGCATCGGGCGGGAAGTGACGCCAAGCGACCGCCAATATTGGATCCGCAAGCCGACGGCCAGGGAGTTCGACGATTGCTGCAACGAGTTCTGGTGGGTATGTACCTATGTCGCGAAGGGGCTGGCCAGGCAGGAAATCCTGTACGCGAATGACCATCTGAACGGGATCGTACGGCCGAACCTGCTGCGGATGATGGCATGGCTTGTCGGTACGGAGCATGGATATACGTTCAGCGTCGGCAAGAACTACAAGTTCATCGACCGGTATCTTTCCGGGGAAGATTGGGAAGCGCTGCTGTCCACCTTCCGCTGTTCAAATGATCAGGAGACGTGGGAGTCGCTGTCCCGATGTCAGGCGTTATTCCGAAAATATTCGACAGCCGTCGCTGCCGCATCAGGCTATCCGTATCCGGATTACGATGACGCGATTACGGGATATATCGAGCGGGTGCGCAGTTCCCTCAGCTAGCGCCGGGCGAGGGCGCTAGACGTTGCGTGCGCGGCAAGATACGATGGGAATCGTTAGGGTCACACGTCGAATGATGCATAGAGCTGTCCGCCATGATCCTTGTCCGGTCAATCCTCTCTGCTTGCGGTCCCGGAGCTTGCCGCTTCCGCAGCGGCAAGCAGTTCACACTTCCGCTGTTCTCTTGCCTCCGTTGTCATGCGCGGACAAGTATAACACATTTTTCCGTTTACCCGACGGTCATATAAACAGCATGATGATTTAAGCATCCATTTCTCGTCCGTACGGAGCGGGTTTTCTACAAAACGAGGCTTGTGCAAATACGGATTGCGTTTGCTGTTGAACCATTCTGCAGGCAGCTCGCCAAGCCGCTCGCAATCGCGCAACAACTGGGCAACGACAGCTGCCCGCGGTTCGTGCGTCTGCACGAAATTTTTCAGGTATGAGGTTTGCCCGCCGAATTGCTGCCAGATCGCTTCGGCTTTCAAATCGGCCGCAGCGGCGATATTTTCCAGCGCAGGGGTGACGAACGCCGTGAAATATTGCTGCCAGTGCCGGGTCATGAAGGCGTCTCTGTTGTCGGGTGCGGAGGGAATGGCAGCAGACCGGACTTCCCGGATTCGATAACCCAGATGGGCATGCTCGCCGTGCCGTTCGACCTGGTAGACCAGATTTTCCGGCGACAAGTCGATCAAGCGGTCGTACGCTGCCGCGAACAGGAGCTGGATCAAGCTAAGCTGGCACAACGAGGCGCCCATGAAGGAAGCGGGCAGCGCCAGCGATGTCGCTTGCACGACTTGGCCGCTCTCGCTTAACGCTTCCCGCAGCAGGGCCGGCTGAAACAAATTTGCCGCCGCGGTTTGATACACGGGGCGCTCCGCCCCCTCCGGCGAAACGTGATAGTACATTTTGACCAACTTGAAATCGAATGAAGCTTCCATCGCTATTCCCTCCATGGCGTCGCGTTTCACTTATCTCCCGGCCTTCGCGGCACGAATCATTAAATACAGCAAATAGGGGGCGCCCAGCAAGGCGACAACGATGCCGGACGGCAGTTCCTTGGGTGCAATCAGGATTCGTCCGAGCAAGTCGGCGCCGACAAGCAGCGCTCCTCCGAATAGCATGCTGAGCGGCATCGCCCTCCTGTGGCTCGGGCCGGACAGCATGCGCGCAACGTGCGGAGCAAGCAATCCGATGAAGCCGATCGCCCCTACGATTGAGGCTGCAACCGATGCAAGCAGAACCGAGATGAGCCCGACTATCACCCGGGTGCTGCGGATTGAGAGCCCCAATCCTTGCGAGCTTTCGTCCCGAAATGCCAGTAAATCCACCCGTCTGCCCAGCCACCAGCCAATCGGCACCAGTACGAGCACCATTGGAAGCATACTGAAGAACTCCGGCCAGCCGCGAGCATAGGTGCTGCCCGCCATCCAGGCGAGGGCCGGCGCGAGCGTCAGCTTGGCATGAATAACGAGAATATTGATGATCGCCGCGCTCACCGCAGCGGTCGCAATCCCGATCAGGATGAGCACCGTCGGGTTCAGTCCGCGCCGCCATGCCAATCCGTAAACAAGGGCCGCCGCGGCTAATCCGCCCACAAAGGCACCGAGCGGAATCCAGGCCGCGGACAATTGCGTAAAGAGCAGCATGACGGTCAACGACCCTACGCCGGCTCCGCCGGTAACGCCGACAATGCCCGGGTCGGCAAGCGGGTTGCGCAAGGAGCTTTGCATGAGACTCCCGCTGGCAGCCAGCGCAATGCCGGCCAGCAGTGCCGTGAGCAAGCGCGGAAGCCGCAGGTTCACGATTACTTTCTCATTCACGGATGAGCCGTTTCCCGTTAATGCTGCCAGAACTTCCTTGACAGACATCGGATTGTTGCCGATCTTGAGGGCGATCAGGCAAGTTGCGACCAGCACGACCGCAAGCAGAAGTGCGAGTAACGGGTAAGAGATTTTGCGGCGCGGCACTCCGACGTTCATCGTGGAATCTCCGGAAGATCCCGTGCCGCCGAGATGCCGCGAAGTTCTCAGCGCCAGCCAAATAATCCACGGCGCGCCCAGCAGCGCGGTGATCGCTCCCGCCGGAAGATCGCCGATCGCGCTTCTCGCGAACGAGCGCGCGACCGTATCTGCGCCGACCAGAATCGCCGCTCCCCATAAAGCGCTTGTCGGGAGCAGCCAGACATGGCGTGTCATGCCGGACAGCTTAACGATGTGCGGCGCGACCAGGCCGATGAAGCCGATTGGTCCCACGATGCTGACACTGACGCAGGCGAGAATGATCGCAATGCCCATCGCGAACGCCCTGGTGCGGTTCACATGCTGACCGAGCGATTGCGCCGTCTCCTCGGAGAACGAGAGCAGGTCGAGCTGCCGCACCGCGAGCAAGACGATCGCAATGGCGCCGACTACCCAAGGCCAGGCAAACCGCACGCCGCTCCAATCGTTCTGTACAAGGGAGCCGGAGCCCCATATGAACAAACCTTGTGCATCTTCCTCGAACAACATCAGCAATCCACTCGTGATCGACGAGAGCACCATCGCGACGATCATACCCGACAGCGCAATGCGAACCGGCGTGCCTCTGCGCCCTCCGCCCATGCCGAACACCGCAAGCGCAGCCATGACGCCTCCCAGAACCGCGAGCGGGAATGAATATTGATGCAGCATGCCGGGGAAGAACAAGGTGCCGAGAACGACGACCAGGTACGCGCCCGCGTTAACGCCAAGCGTCGTTTCCGAGGCAAGCGGGTTGCGGGTTACGCTCTGCATGAGCGCCCCCGCTATCGCCAGAGAGGCGCCGGATATCAGGCCCATGATGGTGCGCGGGAACCGTACGCCGTGAATAATCTGATGCTCCACGATGTCTTTGGGAGACACGATCGCCTCGATCACGGTTGCCACGGATATGCGGGACAATCCTTGCGTCAAGCTGATGAATGTCAGCGCGGCCAATACCGCCAGGCCGCCCAGCAGCATGGCAAACGGCTTCCAGCTCGCAGCGCCTGACGCGTTGCGAGCTGGAAAGTTGCCATTGCCGGAAGCGTGTTCGCGCTTCTTCTTGTCGATCAAATTTGTCATTTGGCCAACAAAACACTTGCCACACGCTCTGCCAGCAATTTCGCTGAATGGGGACCGCCGTATGGCCAAGTGTCTCCTCCGAGCGCATAGGAACGATTTTCCTTCACGAAATTCAGCCCTGTCCATACCGCGTTTTTGGTCAACAAATCGTTCACAGCGGCTTCATCAGACGTGATGTGCAAATAATCCGCGTCCTGCAAGGGAGGGAATGCTTCCACATCCTTGGTGGAAAATCCATACCCTTCAAACTGTTCGGACTTGTAGGCATTTTTCAGACCGATCTGCTCCAACACTTTGACAGCCAGCGCATTGTCCGTCGAAATCCGGAACATCACCGCATTTTGATTGACCAACGGCATCGTCAGCAGAACCGACCGACCAGCCTTGCCTGCTTCTTCCAGCTTGCTCTTCGTGTCGTCATAAGTTTTCTGCAAATCGGCCAACACGGCTTCTGCTTCCGAGGTTTTGCCGACAACATCGGCGATTGTCTTGAACGTTTCGACCATCTCCTGGTACTGGTCGCCTTGCCCTTCCGCCGGATAGGGGTTGAACATGATCGTCGGCGCGATGTCGTTCAATTTCTCATTGATCGCCTCATGACGGAACTGCACGCCGATGATGAGGTCCGGCTCCAGCGCCGTAATCGCTTCGAGGTTCGGTTCCTGACGAGTTCCTACGTCGACCGTGTCCGCCGAGAGCTCGGCGGGCAGCTTCATCCATTTCTTCATGTTCTCAATATCGGCAACGCCGGCAGGCTGCACGCCGAGCGCGAGGAGGTCTTCGGCATATGTCCATTCAAGTACAACGATTTTGCCGGGCGTCCCCGTGATTGGCGTTTCGCCCAATGCGTGCTTGATCGTCCTCGTTTCATTCGGTTTCGCCGCATCGCTATTGTTGTTCCCGCCATTGCCGCAAGCGGTCAACGCGCCCAGAATCAAAGTCAACAGGATGAGTACTACGATCTTCTTGTTGTTCAGCATGCTGATTCCCCCATATAAGATGAAGATAAGTAATGTGTTATCGTTGCAATGATAATCATTATCAATTACAAAGTCAAGTGTCCGGGCGAGTGCGCTTGACGTTGCGTGAATGGCAGGATACGATGAGAGTCATAATGGTCGCGTCGAATGAGGCGTAGAACATGGTTGCGGGCTTATCATGTATGACGGGGAGCGAGGCGTGAAAATGACAGAACATTACGCGAAAAACGGTACATACGAAGGTGTGCCGGCGGTGTATTTGAAGCATGGCCGTTACTCCGCGATTTTGCTGCCGACGATCGGCGGCAATCTGATTTCGTTCCGGGACGATGAAGCGGGATACCGGTTCATTCGCGAGCCCGAGGGCGAAGAGTGGGCAGGGTTCGCCGAGCGGCCGATGGTGCACGGCATTCCGGTGCTGTTCCCTCCGAACCGATACGATGCCGGGGTGTTCGAATTCGCTGGCCGGACCTATCGGCTGCCGGTCAACGAAGAGCGGACGGGCAACCATCTGCACGGATTTCTGTATGCTTCCCCGTGGGAAGTTGCCGAGCTTGCGACGGGCGAGCAGGGCAGCCGCGTGACGGTGCGAATCGTGTTCGACGAGCAGCATCCGGACTTCAAATATTTTCCGCACAAGATGGAATTCCGCCACACGTATATGCTGTCGCAGAACGGCCTGGAGCAGCGGTTCGAAGCGCGCAATGACAGCGAGCAAGCCGTTCCGTTCATGCTGGGCTACCATACGACGGTCAATGCGCCATTCGCTGAAGGCAGCACGGTGGAGGATCTGGAAGTCGGCCTTGCGATCGGCGAGCGTTGGGAACTGGACGATCGCATGCTGCCGACCGGCCGCGCTCTGCCGTTGAACGAAGGCGAACAGCGATTGCGGGAAGGACGCGGCAATCCTTATTTCGAAGGGCTGGACAATCATTATTCGGCGTCGCCCGTAAATGGCAAGAACACGATGACGATCCGCGATCGGCGGGTGGGCGTCACCTTCGTCTACGATGCCGGGGACGTGTACAAGCATTGGATGGTCTATAACGCATCCGCCAACGGCAAGTTCTTCTGCCCGGAACCGCAGCTCGGCATGGTCAATGCGCCGAACGTGAAGCTGCCTGAGGAGACGACCGGTCTGCTGCGACTGGAACCGGGCGCAAGCTGGACGGGTGTCAGCCGGTTGTATGTGGAGTAGGGCAATGGATTGAAGCTGTGATGAACAAGAACCGCCATCCGGTCTCTGTGGAGACCGGATGGCGGTTCTTGCATTTGCGGTGCGAGCAGGATGGATAAAAAGGCTATTGACAACGCTCAAAACAGGAGGTTAGAATACAAATACAGGTTAATTGCTTTTCGAAAGAAACTAAGAGAAGCAATTTTGAAAGGGCAGCTTAGAAGGGAGAACCGTAAATGTCATATAACCAAAATATGGCTATTGGCGTCGATATAGGCGGTACAAATATAAAAATCGGATTAATAAGCGAACACGGTCATATTGCAGAGTTCCAGTCCGTCGGATTGCAGAAATCCAATGACAACCGTGCGGATATTTCGTTTATCAGCGAGGCGATTCAATCGTTTATCAACAAATACAAAGCTTCACATCAGCTTATGGGAATCGGTGTGGCAAGCCCGGGAATTCTGGATTCGAAGAGAGGGATCGTCAATTATGCGATGAATCTCGGATGGGAGAACCTTACGCTGGCTTCACGATTGGAAGACTCCTTGCAGCTCGAAGTTCATTTGGTAAGCGATTCCGTCGCAGGAGCAATTGGCGAGAGGTATTATGCGGCTGCCGGATTATCCGACTTTCTATATATCTGCATAGGAACAGGAGTTGGAGCCAGTCTTGTAACGAATCATGCATTCTTTCGCGGCACGAATGGAGAAGCGATGGACATCGGACATACAAGCATCATTCACGATGGACCTGCTTGCAAATGCGGCAACCGGGGTTGTCTTGAAAATTACATATCGGCAGCAGCGCTTACAGAGCGCATTCGGACCGAAATCGCCACCACCCGCTCCTTGCTTTCCTCCTATGCGTCCATCCACGAGATCGATACCATTGATCTTTATCATGCAGCTCAGAAGGGGGATGATTACGCGTTGAAATTGTTTCAAGACGCAGGGAGATTATTGGGGATCGCGATTGTGAATTGCGTTCAACTGTTCGGAGTGCCAAATATCATCGTAGGAGGGGGCGTGAGCCAGGCGGGAAATTACTTGCTGGACCCCGCGCGAAGCGAAGTGTCCATGAGATTGGGGCAGCGGGCAAAGGGGATTCAAGTGATTCAAGCGGGAATGCCGACCAAGTCGGGCGTAATAGGAGCAGCCTCATGCGTATATCATTCGATTCGCGTGAGCTCCTGAACCTCATTCAAATATAAGAAGGGAGGACGCAATTTCTCATGAAGACCTACACAGGGAACCCGTCCTTGATGCGTGATATGAACCGTGCCAATGTGCTGGACATTATCCGGTTGGTCGGACCGATCACCCAAACTCAAATTTCGAAAATATTGTCTTTGCAGCCGTCTACGATTTTGAGAATTGTGAATGATTTGGTCCATGAAGAATTGGTTGCAGAATCCGGCAAAGTAGAAGCCGGGGCGAAAGGAGGAAGAAGAGCTTCCTTACTGGAGCTGAATGCCAAAGGGGCATTTGCCATCGGTGTAGATTTGGGATCGGATGACATTATTGCCGTACTGATGGACTTGTCCGGGCAGATCGTAAGCGAAGCCAGCATGCCATTCCCCGAGAAGTCGGAGCCGGAGCCCATTCTGCAAACGGTTAAAGCGGCGATTCAAGGACTGCTTGATTCCGGGTTGGCGCCGATAGATCGGGTGATGGGAATCGGGGTATCGATACCGGGCAAGGTAGACAGCGTTGCCGGTGTATCCGTATACGCGATCCACTTCCAGGATTGGAGCAACGTTCCGGTCTCGCAAGTGCTGGAAGAAGCCTTCCAATTGCCGGTATATATTGAGCATGATATCAGGTCCATGGCCTTCGGCGAAATGTGGTTCGGCACGGAATGCCAGAATATGATTTGCCTGGGCTTCAGGCGGGGGATAGGTCTGGGGATCGTCATGAACGGCGAGCTGTACCAGGGAGCCAACCAGTTTGCCGGGGATGTCGGGCATGTCGTCGTCGATCCCGACGGACCGTTGTGCAGTTGCGGACGTCATGGTTGCCTGGAGGCGATGGCAAGCGAACGTGCCGTGATCGCCAAGTACAGGCAGAGACTTCAGCATGGGCAAGGTCCGGTCACCATCGCCCATTTATACGAAGAGGTGAAGCACGGAACGCCGGAGGTCATCGAGCTCGTTCAAGAAACAGCGAGCCATATGGGCAAAATACTTGCGGACCTGGTCCGAATATTCGATCCCGAGCGCATCATCATCGGCGGCAATTGCATGGCGACAAGCCCTGAATTTCTGGCATGGATTCGCTCCTCGTTCGAGAGTCATCAGCCGAACTATGCGGACCCCGAGACGACGGTTGAAACGACCATATTCGGCGAGAACAGCATGGCGATCGGAGCTGCCGCCATCATCTTGTCCAAGCTGTTCGAACCGTCCAGAACAGGAGGCAACTAACATGCTGTCCATCGATTATTTGGACCAAATCGAGAGCCTGGTGGCGCGAATCAGGGAAACCCAGACGGGTCCCGTTCAGCAAGCTGCCCAGGTGATTGCCGAATCCGTCGCGAACAACGGAATTCTGCATGTGTTCGGCAGCGGGCATTCGCACATGATGGCAGAGGATTTGTTCCATCGTGCGGGCGGATTGGCTTGCGTGAACGCCATGCTGGAGGAGTCCCTGATGGAATTGAACGTGGGCCGGACGACGCAATTGGAACGATTGAGCGGTTATGCCAAGGTGTTGCTGCGCGGGTACGATCTCCGGCCGGGTGAAGTGATTATCATCGTTTCCAACTCCGGCATGAACGCCGTACCGATCGAGATGGCGCTGGAGTGCAAGAAATTGGGACTCTATGTAATCGCTTTAACCTGCATGGATCATACGGTGAAAGTCTCGTCGCGTCATGACAGCGGGAAGAAATTATATGAGATTGCCGACCTGGTTCTGGACAATGGCGGGGTGTATGGCGATGCGATTCTTTCCTATAACCAATCGCAACAGAAGACCGGTGCGACGTCAACGATCGGCGGATTGATCGTACTGCAGACTTTGATGATGGCGATCGTGGAGGAATTGCAGGCCCGCCAGGTGAAGCCGCCCGTTCTGGTAAGCGCAAACACTGAAGGAGGTGATCGTCATAACCGGGAGCTGATCGCCCGTTATCATGCGCGAATCCGGTACTTGCCCAATCCAGCAAGCGATACATTCAGGAAGGAGGGCTCAGGAGATTGAAGGCAGAGATAGACACAAATGCAGTTCGGGGAATGCTGGTTCGGCTGGCTGGTACGGCAACTGCAGATCATTTCGTGCTCGAAGCGATACCCAAAGAGCAGGATAAGCATGTATTCGAGTTGGATCAGCAGGGCTCCCAAATTGTCGTCAGAGGGTCGTCGCCTGCAGCTATGGCGTTCGGGTTTCATTGGTATGTCAAGTATAGCTGCAAGTGCCACTTTTCTTGGCAATCCGGCCGGCTGAACCTGCCGGATCGCCTGCCGGCTGTAGAAGCACCGGTCCGAATGGTCAGGCCGTATACTTACTTTTATCATCTGAACTTTGTCACCTATTCCTACTCGATGGCATTCTGGGATTGGCCTCGTTGGGAGCGCGAGTTGGATTGGATGGCGTGCAATGGGATCGATTTGGTCCTGGACTTGACGGGGCATGAGGAAGTATGGCGAAGGACCTTGTTGCGCCTGGGCTACAGCAAGGAAGAAATTCAATCCTATATTTGCGGGCCTGCTTTTTTCCCTTTCCAGTGGCTCGGCGTCATGTACGGCTGGGGAGGTCCGCTTCCGGACACTTGGTATGACAGCCAAGTGGAATTGGCCGACAAGATACACAGCCGCATGCGTGAGTTGGGAATGACTCGCGTGCTTCAAGGCTACACCGGCAACGTTCCTCCGGGCTTCAAGGAGAAGTTTCCCGCGTCCGATCCGGTCACCCTGGAGAACTGGGTAGGAATGAAGCGGCCTTGCATGATTACTCCTGACGATCCGTTGTTCGGCAAGGTGGCTCGAACATTCTATGAGGAGCAGATCCGCCTGTTCGGCACGGATCACTATTATGCGGCGGACCCCTTCCATGAGGGCAGTATCCCGCCCGGATTGAATCTGGCTGACAGCGCAAGGCTGATCCAGCAAGAAATGCTGCAAGCCGATCCCGAGGCCGTATGGGTGCTGCAAGGATGGTGGGATAACCCGAAGCCTGAGATGATGAAGGCGTTGGACCGGGAGCGCACGGTCATCCTGGACCTCTGGGGCGAGAATTCGCCCAGATGGAAGAGGGAAGGGGAGGATGTCTTTTACGGCCTCCCCTGGATATGGACATTCCTGCACAATTTCGGCGGAAGATCCGGTCTGTATGGAGACATGCAGGGGGCAGCAACCCAGATGCTCGAGGCGTTGCATCATCCCGGGTCGAATAAGCTGCTTGGCGCGGGGCTGGCGCCTGAAGCGATCGAACAGAATCCGGTCATGTACGAACTCATGACGGAGATGGGCTGGCGCAAGGAAATCGACATCGGGGCATGGCTGTCCGCCTACATCGATCGGCGCTACGGCAAGCGAAACGAGAATGCGCAGAAGGCATGGGAGCTGCTGCGGCGAAGCGCTTACGGCTATTCCAGGCAGCCGGGGCCAACGCAGAGCATCATGAATCAGAGGCCGACGAATGAAGGGGAGGACAAGGTTTTCAAGTGGGATTCCTTGGCTCTGTACTATAACAAGGCCGATGTAGAGGAAGCTTGCAGAAAGCTGTATGCCGCATTCGATGAACTGAAGTTGTCGGACGGATATTTGTACGATCTGGTGGACGTGACCCGTCAAGCTCTTGCCAACAAGGCGATCGAATGGCATGCCGATTTCAAGGATGCGTACAAGCGGCGGGATCGGACCCGGTTCAACCAAGCCGGCGAGACCTTCCTTCAAATGATGGAATCGCAGGATCGACTGCTGAACACGAGGAGCGAATTCCAGCTTGGTCCGTGGCTGGAGCAGGCGAAGGCGAGAGGCCGCACGCCGGAAGAACGCCTGCTATACGAATTTAATGCAAGGGCGCTGCTTACGATCTGGTCGGACGAAGCCCAGGATATTTTGCACGATTACGCGAACAGGGAGTGGGCGGGGCTGACGGCAGACTTCTATATGCCCCGCTGGCGCAGATATATTGATTCGCTGCGCACAGCCCTGGAGACGGAACAACCGCCTGTCTCGATCCATTGGTTCGAGTGGGAGTCCGAGTGGACCAGGCGTACAGACCTGTTTGCAACCGAGCCTGAAGGGGATATTCGTACGATTGTGGGGAACATAATCGAATCCTATTTGTAAGGCAATCCAAAAATCATAAGATGAGGTGTGTTCAATGTTGAAAAAGGGATTTTTTATGATGACGGTTTTCCTGTTGGTCGTCGCAGTCGCCTTGTCCGCATGCGGCAGTAATAAAGACAATACGGCCAGTCAGTCCCCCAGCCCTTCTCCGAGCAACAGCAATGGCAGCAGCGACAGCAATAGCAGCAGCGGCGGCGATAAAGATACGAAAAAACCGGAAGAGAAAATTAAGCTTACCCTGTCGGACTGGTCCTCCGGCGAAGCCGAGAAGATCGTCAAAAATGCGATCAGCGAGTTTGAGAAGCTGCATCCCAATATTACAGTAGAGCGGATCCAAATTCCGTTTGCGAACTACCCGGACAAAATTCAGACCATGATGGCGGGCAAAACAACGCCGGACGTCATGTACATGAGCCAGCTTTGGTTCCCGACGTTCGCGGAGAAAGGCGCCTTCCTTGACTTGAAGCCGTACACGGACAAGGATACCGAGTTCAATTACGGGGATTTCTTGCCGATCATCCAGAAGACAGGCGAAGTGAATGGCGGCATCTATGAAATCTTCGATGCGCTGGATTATATTGTGCTCTTCTACAACAAGGATATGTTCACGGAAGCCGGCGTTGAATTTCCGAACGACAATTGGACATGGGACGACCTGGTGGCGGCCGGCAAGAAGCTGACCAAGGATACGAACAAGGACGGCACCATCGACCAATACGGATTCATTGCTCCCGACGGTTACGTAGCTTTCTCCTGGCTCTATCAGAACGGCGGCGCTGTGCTGAATGACAGCCTCGATCAATCCGTCATTCATGAGCCGGCTGCTGTTGAGGCACTCAAGTGGATCCAGGACCTGATGCTCGTCCACAAGATTTCGCCGGATCCGTCAGTCACGGCCCAGCAAGGAACTTCCGCGATGTTCAAGGCAGGCCAGGTGGGGATGGCAGCTTATGGGCACTGGCTGAATCCGGGCCTGGATGCCGACAACAAGTTTCAATACGGTGTAGCCATGCTGCCGAAGGGGAAAGTGAACCGGAATTCATTCGTCAGCGGCGCCGGATATGCGGTATCGAAGGACACCAAGCATCAGGATGCGGCATGGGAACTGTTGAAATGGATGGTCAGACCGGATATCATGATTGAATCCACCAAATTGAACGCTGCCGTGGCATCCCGCAAGTCCGTCTATGAGTCTGAGTTGTTCATGAGCAATCCCAATAATGCGGCCTTCATTGAACAGACGAAGTATATGCAGCCGCTTCCGGTAACAACGAAATGGAATGAAATGTTCGATGTGGTCAAATCCGAATTTCAACTGATTTGGACAGGCAAACAAACGGCCCAACAAGGCGCCGATGCGATCACTGCAAAAGTCAACAAGATCTTGAAATAACAACGACTGGAGGAGCCCGCCCATGATTCATTGGACAGAAAGACGGAAAGAGATCGGTACGGCGTGGTTGTTCTTGCTGCCGAGCCTGATTGGAATGGCGATCTTCATGATCATTCCGATCGTCAGCTCCATGGTACTGAGTTTTTACAAGTGGGACTTGATCTCTCCGATGGAGTTTCATGGGCTGGGCAACTACGGCAATATCGTGAAGGATGAAATGTTCCTGAAATCCTTGCTCAATACGCTGTATTATGCGGCAGGAACGATTCCGCTCAGTATGGTGTTGGCGCTTGTGGCCGCATTGCTGCTTAATCACAAGCTGAAGGGAATGTCATTCTTCCGAACGGTTTATTTCCTTCCCGTCATCTCATCGCATGTTGCGATCGCTTTGGTATGGCGCTGGATTTACAACAGGGACTACGGCATGATCAATGCGATATTGAAGTGGTTGCACATTCCCGGCCCGGATTGGTTGGGCGATCCCGCCTGGGCGATGCCGGCCGTGATTCTGATGAGCGTGTGGGCGATGATGGGTACGCAGATCGTATTGTTTCTGGCCGGATTGCAGGGGATTCCTGCGGATATGTATGAGTCGGCCGATCTGGATGGCGCGACGGGGTGGCAGAGATTCCGGTACATTACGTTCCCCTTCCTGTCGCCCACCACTTTCTTTATTTTGATCATCACATTGATCGGCGCCTTTCAGGTGTTCGACCAGGCTTTTATTATGACCGAAGGCGGGCCGGACAACGCGACGCTGACCGTGGTCTTCTATTTGTACAATCACGGTTTCAAGTACTTCGATATGGGATATGCTTCTTCTGTCGCATGGATCCTGTTTCTTCTCATCATGATCGTCACGCTGGTCCAGTGGTACGTGACGCAGCGCAAAGTGTTCTATAACTGACAGGGGGAGGGCTAGAGCCGATGAAATATAGAACAAGCTGGTATCCATTGAGCATCTACCTTCTCCTCTGCGCAGGCGCAGTGACGATGGTAATTCCGTTTCTCTGGATGGTGTCGACCTCGCTCAAGACCGACTCGAATGTATTCTCTACGACGATCGAATTGATTCCCGATCCGTTCGTATGGAAGAACTACGTGAGGATATGGGAGTATGCGCCGTTCGGCAAGTACTTCTTCAACACCTTGAAGGTGACATTGCTGGTTACAGCAGGCAAGCTGTTGATCAGCTCGACGGCTGCCTATTCCTTCTCCAGGCTTCGTTTTCCCGGAAGAGATCCATTATTCATGGTTTTCCTGGCGACGATGATGATTCCCTACCATGTGACGGTCATTCCGCTATTTGTGATTATGAGGGAATTCAACTGGATCAACACGCACTGGGCGATTATCGTACCGAACCTGTTCAGCGCCTTCGGCGTATTTCTGCTCAGACAATTCATGCTGGTCATTCCCCGGGAGATCGAGGAGGCCGCACGGATCGACGGCAGCGGCTATATTCGCACCTATTGGCGAATCGTTCTTCCGCTGACGGTTCCGGCGATGACGGCGCTGGGCATCTTCTCCTTCATGGGAACGTGGAACGACTTCTTCGGACCGCTGATCTTCCTGAACAGCCAGCACATGTATACGCTGCAGATCGGCTTGGCCAGCCTGGTCGGGATGTACCAGACAGATTGGACCCTGATGATGACCGGGGCGGTGCTGACACTGCTTCCGATCCTGATTATCTTCTTCCTGGCTCAGAAACAATTCATCGAAGGGATCACGCTGCAGGGAAGCTTGAAAGGATAGGTCAGGGAGCAGCGATAAATGGGAGGCAATGTCATGAAAGTGGCAATTATCGGCGGGGGCACGATGGGGACGGTCTACGGCCATAATATTGCGAAGATGGAAGGCGTCCGGGCAGCGGGCGTATGCGATGTCAACCGGGCTAAAGCGGAAAGGCTGGCACAGGTCTGTGCCACAAATGCTTATACAAGCATGGACCGGTTGTTGGCGCAGGAAGCTCCGGATGTCGTCTGTTTATGCATCCCGACATTCCTTCATCGCTCCTATTTCGAACAGCTCGCGGCGGCGGGAAAGCATGTGATATGCGAAAAACCGATTGCGCTGTCGCTTGAGGATGCTCGCTCCATGATCGAAAGCAGCCGCAAGCATCAAGTGCGCGGATTCATAGGACAAGTGCTGCGCTTCTTTCCCAATTACGCGGATGCGGCGGAGAAAGTGAGGGCCGGCAAGATCGGGAAGCCCGGAGTTGCCCATTTCAAGAGAATCAGCGCCTTCCCCGCGGGGGAAGGCAACTGGTTTCGCGATCGCGAGCAAAGCGGCGGAGTTATACTGGATTTAATGATTCATGATATCGACTATGCCCGTCTCCTATTCGGCGATGTCCGATCCGTCTATGCCAGGCTGCATCATTCCCGCAAGCCGGGCGCAGAGATGGAGTATGCGCAAGTTACCTTGAAGTTCAGGAACAACGCGATTGCGAGCCTGGAAGGATTCTGGGGATATCCGGGACCGTTTACAACCGCGTTCGAACTGGCCGGCGACAAGGGGATCATCCGCTTGGATAGCAGTCAGGCGCATTCGCTGGATATAAAGACAGGGCAATCGGGCTTGACATCTCAGGTTCAGGGACAGGTCCAGGTTCCGCAAAGTCCGATGAAGCACGATCCGTATTTCTATGAGATTTCCCATTTCCTCGATTGTATTCGCGAAGACAAAACACCGATCGTCACGATGGGTGACGCCCTTCATGCGCTATCGATTGCGTTGGCGGCGGAACATTCGGCGCGAACCGGCCTGCCGGTGGAGATGGAGGGGGAAATATGAACGAGATCAAGATCGGAATGATCAGCTTTGCGCATATGCATGCGGCGAGTTACTTGCGCGCCTTGGCCCGAAGGAACGATGTCAAGGTAGTGGGGATTGCGGATGCGGCACACGACAGGGTGAAGCCTTTCCTTGAACATTATGGGCTTGCCTACTATGCGGACTATCACGACCTGTTGAAGCAGGATGTGGATGCGGTTATCGTCTGTTCGGAAAATGTGCATCATGCGGAGATTACGATGGCGGCGGCACGGGCAAAAAAGCATGTGCTGTGTGAAAAACCGCTGGGCCTGTCCGATGATGAGATGCGTCAAATGATTCAAGCGTGCAAAGCGAACGGCGTGCAACTGATGACAGCATTTCCTTGCCGGTTCCTTACTTCTGTGATGGAAGCCAAGCAGGCGATCGATCGCGGGGACCTTGGGGAAATCGTTGCGATGAAAGGAACGAATCGCGGTATGATGCCGGGAGGATGGTTCATAGATAAGGCGCTGTCTGGCGGAGGGGCGGTTCTTGATCATACCGTTCACGTTACCGATTTGATGAATTGGTTTTCGGGTTCGAGTCCCGTGGAAGTTTTTGCACATGCAGAAACGCTGTTCCACGATGTCGATATCGATGATGCGGGAATGGTCCACATTCTGTATGAGAATGGGGTATTTGCCGTTCTCGATCCGAGTTGGTCCAGGAACTCCGCTTTCCCGACATGGGGAGATGTGACGCTGGAGGTTGTGGGCACGAAAGGTTGTCTGCAAATTGATGCTTTTGCGCAAAAGAATGAAATATTCAGCACGGATAGAGCCAAGGGTGAATGGAGTTACTGGGGCGACAATATGGACGATGGCTTGATCGACGGCTTTGTCGAAGCGCTCCGGGACGGAGGCGCAGTGCCGGTTACCGGCATGGATGGCTACCGTTCCGCCCGCGTGGCGCTGGCTGCCTATCGATCCGCGCAGTCCGGGCGCCCGGTCCAACTGACGGAAGGAAGATGACAACATGACCAGGAAGAAAAATATCGTGCTGATCTTGACGGATCAACTGCGCGCCGACATTCTAAGCTGCTATGGGGGCGCCATCTGTCAGACGCCTGCCCTTGACAAGCTGGCTTCGGAATCGGTTGTGTTTGACCGGGCGTATACGCCGCTGGCGGTCTGCTCTCCGGCCAGAGCTTCCTTGATGACCGGGCAATACCCGCATAATCATGGGGTCGCCAGCAATGGCGATGCCATGTTCCACGGAACCTTGCAGGATTCGCCCCGCCTTCTCTCAAGAAGATTGGAAGCAGTCGGCTATGACAGGTGGTATAACGGCAAATGGCATCTTGGCGGGAGGAACCCGGCTCACGTGCCCGAGACTTTGGGGTTCCCGGGCACGCAGTTGCCCGGTCATGGTGCGGGCGGTTATCGCTTCGCCGAATATAAGCAGTATTTAAAGGATCGCGGTCTGAAATTTGAATATGCCGACGGGCCGCACCGATTTGGCGGGCATGATTACGGAACGCTGCAAGGCCCCGAGGAAGTGGAGGTGTCTGCCTTCCTCGCCGATGACGCCATCTCCTTCCTGGATCGGCAGCAGCATAAGCCCCAAGACAGTCAGAGTCCGTTCTTCCTTTGGGTGAATATATGGGGACCGCATGCCCCTTACTTTGCCACACAAGAGTACCTGGATATTTATAAGGATGTGGAGATTCCGCCGTGGCCCAATTTTCACGATACGGGCGAGAACAAGCCGGTCGTCCATCAAACCAAGATTCCCCCGGAAGCCAGGGAGGCGGGTTGGGCGTTCTGGGAACCGGCCGTCAGGCATTACTTCGCCTTCATGACGATGATCGACCGCCAGATCGGACGCATCCTGGACAAGATTGACGATGCCGGGCTTCGAGAGGATACGATGGTCATCTTCGCCGCCGATCATGGAGAATCCATTGGAGCTCATGGATGCCAGGACAAGGGCCACTTCATGTACGAGGAGACGTACCGCGTGCCTCTTATGATCCGGGATTCGCAGATTTTGCCCAGAAGGGAGAACGCCCTGGTCTCGCTGGTCGATCTATGTCCGACGATGCTCGAAATTGCGGGGGATCCATCGCCTGAGGAAGAACGCGACGGGCGCTCCATGGTCAGCTTGCTCCGAGGCGATGAGCCTGAGTGGAGGAAGTCGCTGGCTGCCGAATTCCATGGCATCGTGACGCCGTTCACGCAGCGCATGATTGTGGACGATCGCTACAAATACGTATGGAACTTGGGCGATCTGGATGAGTGTTACGATCTGGAGGCGGACCCGCACGAGCTGTGCAATTTAATTTCGGATCCGCGATCCTCCAGTCTGCTGTATAGGCTGCAGTTGGAATTGCTGGAATGGATGAGGCAGACGAAGGATCCGGCACTGGATTACTATCTGCGTCATCTGGCCCATTCGAATCCGCAGTTTCCGATCGAGAAGTCGTTTCCGGCCATTTATTATTGAGGAATCCCCAAAGTGCTGAGGAGGATGTTGGAGATGGCGCACAATCAGAGTTGGAATGAGGAGTATGCACTGAGCGAGCGGCAGATCAGCGATTACCAGCGGAATGGGCACATCAAGCTTAGCGGCGTAGCTTCAGCCGAGGAGATCGCTCCATATCGACAAGAAATCCTGAAGGAAGTAGAATTGTATCGTAAAGATGTCAAGCCGCTTGAGGAACGCAATACCCGGGGCAAGGCATTCCTGCAAAAAACCGGCCTGTGGAAAAATAACGAGATCATCGCCGGATTCGTGAAGGCTCGTCGCTTCGCCAAGATCGCAGCGGAGTTAATGGGCGTCAGCGGAGTGCGGATTTATCATGATCAGGCGTTGTTTAAAGAGCCCGGGGGCGGCAGAACGCCGTGGCATCAGGATCAAATCTACTGGCCTCTTGATACCAGGCATACGATAACCATGTGGATGCCGCTCAAGGATACCCCGGTGGAGTCCGGCTCCATGTCATTCGCTTCAGGCTCTCAAGTATATGAGTATATTAACACTACGATGATCTCTGACGAATCCGATGCGTTCTTTAAACAGTATATTGAAGAGAAGAAGCTGCCGGTCGTCTCTTATGACGCCTTGAAGGCAGGAGACGCAACTTTCCATGCAGGGTGGACCTTGCATGCCGCGCCGGGCAATCCGTCCGATCAAATGAGAGAAATTATGACCGTCATCTACTACGCGGATCAAACCAGAGTGGCGGAGCCCGATACGAAAGCAAGAATGGAAGGGTTGAGGGTTTGTCTTCCCGGCCTGAGCCCGGGCGATCTTGCCGCGAGTCCCATGAATCCGCTCGTATACTCCAAACCTTGAGTAAACGAATGGGGTGCGGGAATATCCGGGAGATTGCCGGCCGCCGCCGGGATATCGAGCGACAGGAGGCGATGAGATGAAAGCCGAATTGTTATACGGCCGATCGGAGATTGCGATTGAAGTTCCGGATCATGCCGTGATTGTTGAACCTCTGCATGTCCCGGGACTTCCCGATGAAGAGCAGGCCGTACGGCAGGCGCTCCGTCACCCCATAGGCGCGGCTTCCTTGCGCGAATCCGTACGCAGCACGGACCGCGTCGCGATCGTCATCAGCGATATCACCAGACCAACCCCGAACCATAAGCTCGTCCCGTGGATTCTGGCCGAGTTGCCGCATGTACCGCCGGAGAACTTCACGATCATCAACGGCACCGGCACGCACAGGGATCAGACGCGCGAAGAGTTCGTCCAGATGCTTGGAGAGCGGGTCGTGGACCAAGTCCGGGTCATCAACCATCACTGCGACTCGGCTGCGGAGCTTGTTAAGGTGGGCAGCACCTCGTTCGGCTGCGATGCCTATTTGAACAAAGCTTACGTAGAGGCAGACTTCCGGATCGCCACCGGCTTCATCGAGCCTCATTTCTTTGCCGGATTCTCAGGCGGATGCAAAGGAATCATGCCCGGCATTGCCGGGCTCGAGACGATCATGACGTTTCACGACGCGAGGATGATCGGCCACCCCCTCGCCACATGGGGCGTCATGGAAGGAAACCCGCTGCAAGCGATGGCCCGCGAGGTCAGCCTGCTGTGCAAGCCGGAGTTTCTGCTCAACGTCACGCTGAACGGGGACAAAGCCATTACGAACGTGTTTGCCGGCGAGTTGTTCGAAGCGCACCGCTTAGGCTGTGAATACGTCAAGGGGCACGCCATGGCTCGCTGCGAGAAGCCGTTCGATGTTGTCATTACATCCAATTCGGGATACCCGCTTGACCAGAACTTGTATCAAGCCGTGAAGGGGATGAGCGCGGCACACAAGATTGTGAAGCCGGGCGGCTCCATCATCGTGACGGCCGAGTGTTCGGATGGAATTCCAAGCCACGGAAACTATGCAAAAATATTGAAAATGGCGGATACTCCCGAGGCGCTTCTTGCTTTGATCAAAGACCCCGCATTCCATATGCTCGATCAATGGCAAGTGCAGAAGCAAATGGTTATTCAGATGGATGCGGACGTATACGTCCATTCATCGTTGACCGAGGAACAAATCGTTCAAGCCATGCTTCTGCCGGCTCCTGACCTGGCGCTCACGCTCAAGCGATTGCGGCACAAATACGGGGAAGCGATGACCGTTGCAGTCCTTCCTCAGGGTCCTTTGACGATTCCTTATATAGATTAGTAGAACGATCCTAAAGTAACGTTACTAACAATGTCGCAATTGGGTTGCGCCAGAATAGTTCTAATCGTGTGGGAATCACAGGAATCCACCAAGAAAAACCGTCAGGGAAGATCGCCCTGACGGTCCTTTTTGACCCGCCGACCGCCGCATCCGCCAATTTGACGACGAGGAGATTGTCGATTAATTGTTAACAGCATGCATTGCGCACGAAGCATCGCTCTTTCGCATAGCAACCCGTCGTAACGGAACACAGCGCCCTTATCCGGTGAAGAGGGTTCCGCTCTGGAGTTTAACGGAACACAGCGCCGTTATTCCGTGATTTTCCAGTGATTTTTGCAGCGTTTGTCGCTAATAAAGTCTCTCCGTTCCGTTAGCTTTTCCAAAACCCCCTTTATTGCCGATTAAGGCTTCTGGGTTCCGTTACGCTGCCTGCACAGGTTGTTTTACCCGATCCACTGTCAATCGACTGTTTCCGAGATCGCCTATTTCCCCGGACCGGCCGCCGCTGCCCGCTAAGAAAGGGGGCTGCTCTGTCCCTCAATGTTATACTTTCTGATATTGCAAGAAAAAACGGCTTCGCCATCCTTCAGGACGGTGCTGTTTATTCGAACAAGCAACTGCACAACGTACCGTTCTTTAATCGTCGAAACTAGTGCTCCATCCGGCTAGTAATTAAAGAATAGTTGGATATAAGCGTTTCAATTTGATTCTCGCGTCTTGAGAGGTGAACTGCCAGTTTACTTTCGAGCCTGCTGCGTTGCGCTGCTGTGTCCA
>Ga0222429_100243_pt1 | contig 67841 bp, 104 predicted proteins | sample 1B50Ametagenome_FD_182475 | JGI IMG/M metagenome (GOLD analysis project Ga0222429, IMG submission 182475) | Enriched microbial communities from leaf-cutter ant dump, University of Wisconsin, Madison, United States - 1B50A (version 2) | ecosystem: Environmental > Terrestrial > Nest > Insects nest...
CATCAGCCTGGGAATCTCGGTGTAGCCGGCCGGGTCGCCCTGGCGCGCGTAGAGCTGCGGGGCAATGGCCAGGTAGCCGGCCTGGGCGAAGCGGCGGCAGACGTCGGCGATGTAGGCGTGCACGCCGAAGATCTCCTGCACCACCAGCACCACCGGCAGCCCCGTCTTGTGCGCGGGCGCGGCGCGGTAGGCGGGCACCTTGAAGCCATCGACGGTGAAGTCCACCATGCCGGCCGCCAGGCCGTCGGCGGACGTGGCGATGGCCGTCTGCGCCGCGGCGGGGCCGGCGGCCGCGGCGTAGCCCAGGCCCAGGGCGGCCGCCTGCAGGGCGGTGCGGCGGGTGGCGGCGTCCGCTGCGCCGGTGCGGCCCTGCAGCAGCGCCCGGGCGTCGGTGTGAAGGTCCTGGGTCAGCATCGCGTCTCTCCTTGGTCAGCGCCGGCGCAGCACGTGGTGGAACTCCTCGCCCACCGTCTGCTGCTCGACCAGCTCGTTGCCCGTCTGCTTGGCAAAGGCCTGAAAGTCGCGCAGCGAGCCGGTGTCGGTGGCCAGCACCTTGAGCAGCTGGCCGCTCACCATGTCGGCCAGGGCTTTCTTGGCCTTCAGGATGGGCAGCGGGCAGTTCAGGCCGCGCGCGTCTACTTCCTTGTGAATGTCCATGGTATGCAATCCTGCTAATCGAGTCCCCGGCGGCGCTCGGCGTTTTCCTCGGCGGTCAGGAACACCGGCTCGTGCCCGCGCGTGCGCAGCCAGTCGGCCAGCGCGTAGCCGGTGCCGGCGGGCCAGCACTTGAGCTGGCCGAGCTCGTAGAAGCGGTAGTCCACCAGCTCGGGCGACAGGCGCACCTCGCCGCGCGCCACCACATGGTAGGCGATGATGACCTGGTTCATGCGCAGGAACTCGTAGGCGCCGACGATCTGGCTGGAGACGACGTCCAGGTTGGTCTCTTCCTTGACCTCGCGCGCCACGCCCTCCGTGGGCGATTCGCCGGCCTCCATGAAGCCGGTGATCAGCGCGAACATCTTGGCCGGCCAGGCGGCGTTGCGCGCCAGCAGCACGCGGCCGTCCACCTCGACGATGGCGGCCAGCACCGGCGTGGGGTTGTTCCAGTGCGTGTAGCCGCAGGCCGGGCAGCGCAGGCGCTCCTTGGGGCCGCCGTCTTCCATCTGCACCGTGGGCGCGAGCTGCTCCGCGCAGTGCGGGCAATAGCGGTGTTCGTATTGCTGCATGCGCGTCAGGCCGGAAACACGCCGGTGGATAGATAACGGTCGCCCCGGTCGCAGACCACGAAGACGATGGTCGCGCCCTGCTCGCGCGCGGCGATCTGCTGCGCCACCCAGCAGGCGCCGGCGGCCGAGATGCCGCCGAAGATGCCTTCCTCGCGCGCCAGGCGCCGCGCCATGTCCTCGGCGTCGTCCTGGGTCACCGGCACCAGCTCGTCGACCATCTGGGGGTTGTAGATCTTGGGCTGGTATTCCTCGGGCCACTTGCGTATGCCCGGAATGCGCGAGCCCGGGCCGGGCTCGGCGCCGATGATGCACACGCCGGGGTTCTTCTCGCGCAGGTAGCGCGAGACGCCGGTGATCGTGCCGGTGGTGCCCATGGCGCTGACGAAGTGGGTGATGCGCCCGCCGGTCTGCTCCCAGATCTCGGGGCCGGTGGTCTCGTAGTGGATGCGCGGGTTGTCCTCGTTGGCGAACTGGTCGAGCACCCGGCCCTTGCCCTGCGCCACCATCTGGTCGGCCAGGTCGCGCGCGTACTCCATGCCGCCGCTCTTGGGCGTGAGGATCAGCTCGGCGCCGTAGGCCTTCATGGTCTGGGCGCGCTCGATGGACAGGTCCTCGGGCATGATCAGCACCATGCGGTAGCCCTTGACGGCCGCCACCATGGCCAGCGCAATGCCGGTATTGCCGCTGGTGGCCTCGATCAGCGTGTCGCCGGGCTTGATCTCGCCGCGCTCCTCGGCGCGGCGGATCATGGACAGCGCCGCCCTGTCCTTGACGGAGCCGGCGGGGTTGTTGCCTTCAAGCTTGCCCAGGACAACGTTGCCGCGTGCGGTGTTCTCCTGCGCCCCAATGCGCTGCAGCGCCACCAGCGGCGTGCGGCCGATGGCGTTTTCGATGGTCGGGTAGTTCATATACCTTACTGTGCCATAATTCGCGGCTCCACGAATTCCCCGCCGGAGTGGTGAAATTGGTAGACGCAGGGGACTCAAAATCCCCCGCCGCAAGGCGTGCCGGTTCGATTCCGGCCTCCGGCACCATAGCTTCCTTGCTATAAACATTGCGACATTTGGCGCATCATTGGCGCAACCGTTGGCGCAAAAGTTCAGATAAAAGGCTCTGCCGCATCACGCGGTTGGGCCTTTTTCTTTTCGCTTCGGCTGTGCAGGCGTTCAAGGCTACTCCGGGCAGACTAGACGCGCGACAATTGGTTCATGCCCAACACCCACGACCTGCCGCCCTATCGCCCCTCGATGGCTGTCATTTTCCGGTGCGTCAACAACGCCTACCGCGCCCACTGGAAAGCCCACGACAACAAGTACCCGCAGAAGTTGATACTGACGCCGGCCCAGGCGGATGATCTGTTGCTCTGCAGGCTATACGGCCAGCTTGCCTTCCCTGGAACCACGCCTCCACAGCGCGACCGCCACTATGAGCGCCCCATCGAAATCCGGGAAGACACGCTAGGTGAGTTCGTCGCGCACGACGGGATAGTGACGCTGCTATCGGGCTACGACGAGTTGAATCCAGGAGGCACGCCATGAGCTGGGACACCGCGCGATATGAGGCTCGTTGCAATGGGTGCGGCGCCGTTGGCGTATACATCCATCGCAGCGACGATTGGGGCCGCACCGAGGATCAGTGGGAAGGATTTACTGTAGAGCAGGCAGACGACTATGAGTCACAGCGAAAGCGCTCTGGCCCAACTAGGCCCGTCTGCCGCTGCGGAAGCAGAGACATTGAGCCCGGCGCTCTCATTCCGGGATAGAGGCCACCCCAAGATTCGAGCGGCGCGGGTCAGCCCATGACTCACGCATCAACGCCCGATCCGCATCAATCTGCCCGCGCAGCAGCACTACTTCGGCATCTCGCCGGACAAGATCGCCTCTGAGCGCTCCGACCACTGCAACCCCTTCGACAAGCTGGCGGTCGAAGGTTTCAAGTCGATCTGCAAGACCGCTGCAGGCAGCGGCGTTGGCTTGGGCTTGCGCACGGTAGGTGGCGGCTCTGCGCTCGGCGCCGACGCGCAGCCGGTCAGCGCGAGCAAGATCAGCGCGAGCAATGGCATCGCGCACGGGCTGCGAGGTCGTGAATTCATCGCTGTTCTCCTGGGTTGCCGCCGCGTGTGTGCGCTCGTCGGCGGATGTCTGCAGCTCGTACTTGAGCGCGGCGCCTGTGCGTGCTGCTTGCGCCTGCGCTACTTCGGCGTGTAGCGCGCTGATTTGCTGGCCCATGCGCCAGCCCTGCACTTGCCATGCTCCGGTGGCGGCAATGGCAGCGCCCAGCAGCGCTGCAGCGGCGTGGGTGTAGATGGCGGGGATCATGGGTTGCTTTCAGTGATGGGCCATGCGCCCCAGCCCCAAGCCTGCTTGTCCTCGGTGGGGTGCTTGTCTGTACGCGGACGGCCCGGGCAATCCCAGGATCGCCCCTTGCCCCGCCACAAAAGGCGCCAACCGGCAGCGCGCAGGGTGGCGCCTGATTCGCTGCCCAGGATGTAGGTCAGGCCGCGTCGGTAGCCCTTGGCCTCGGCAACGCGCCGCGAAGCCGCATAGAGCATGCTGCAGGCGTTGGGCATGCCATTCGTGCACAGCCGTGTTACCTCACACGTCAGTCCATCATCGAGCGCGCGGGCGACGGGCCGACCTGTGACGGCCACGCCCGATAAATCACCAGAATCGTCATGAGCCGCCTGCCACCAAAGGGCACCCACAGGTACGCCATGATGACGATGGTGGGCGCGGATGAACGCATCGGCTTCCGCTTTTGTAATTGGTCGTAGTTCGATCATGGGCAGCGCCCTCCCCATGCCGCCTGCAGCGCCGCGAAGCTGGGCGCGGCCGGCCGGCCAGCGGTGGGGTGCGGGTGGCGCAGCGCGTACAGGCGGGCGCTGCAGGCCCGAGGCGATCGGCCCAGGATGGCGCCGATGTCGCGGCGGGGGTGCTGGCCCTGCAGCTTGAGCAGGAGCGCGTCCTGCTCGGGTGTCCAGGCGAGGCCTTTCATGCGGCACCCTCCACCCGCTCTGCGCAGCGCGCCAGGGGCACATTGCCGATGCGGTGGTCGAGCCAGCCCACGATGAAGCTGGCGTTGGCGTGGCCCTTGGCCAGGATGGAGTAGTAGACGGCCTGCTGCCCATCCAGCAGCTTGAGGGTCAGCTCGCAGGCCTTGACGACACCACGGCGCTGCTGCAGCGCGGAGTAAGCCGCGAGCGTCCGCGTGCCGATCACTCCGTCGATTGCCGGGGGCGGATAGTCCCGGCCGCCACGGCTCAGGTCGGCCAGGGCGGATTGGAAGGCGCGCACAGCCCGGGCTGGGCCGGCGTTGACACCGTAGTCCACCAGCTTTGTGCCAACGGCGGGAGACAGGGCCAGCACGCGGTCAAAGCCGGGCGCCTCGATGTAGGTGGCCACGTAGATCTGCTGCGCCATGCCTTCAGGCAGGCTCTGCATGGGGCCGGTGTAGCCGTGCGCGCGGGCGGTCTGCTCGGTGATGCCGTGGTTGGTGGCGCCGCCGGCGTCGTTGGCGTCGTTGACGTAGCCGCCTTCCACGCCCAGCACGCCAGTGACGACGGCGACGACGAGCGCGCCCAGGCCGGCCCACACTTTGGGGTTTCTTGCCGTGGTCATTCGTCCGCTCCCAGGCTGCCCAGGTCAGTCTCGGCAGGCCGGCGGCGCCGCGCTGCGCGGTCTTCCGCGTGCTCTTGATCGCGTCGGGCGTCGCGGCGCCACTTCCAGACCAGGTACGCCGCCTGCAGCAGTACGAACATGATGGACGCGAGTACAAGCCAGTCGCTCAGCGGCAGGCCCATCATGCGGGCGCCGCCGGCAGCTGCAGCACCTGGGGTTGCGTGATACCCGGCATTCACCAGGTCGTGCTTCTGCTCTGCGGACAGATGTTGATTGATGCCAAGCAGCACCAGCAGGGATGCGAGTCGTTTGTTCATGGTGTCTGTTCAACCCCCGGGAATTGATCGCGACGCGCCCAGGCAGCCTCGCGGGTGATGCTGGTTGTCCAGCTGGCCGGCGCCTTGAGTACGGTTCCGGGTAAGGCGTACCAGGCCTGCGGCGCAAAGACGCCCGAGAACACGTTGCACACTTCGTAGCCATGACGCTGGCGCAGCTTCCAACCCAGCAGCAGCTCGGTGTCTGCGATGACTTGCCAGGCGCCGCCCGACTTGAACACCACGACGGACGTGCGCCCCGCTTTGCCGCGCCAAATCTTGTGGCCCTCGGTTTCGTCCACGGGGCAGCCCAAGCGGTAGGCCAAGCCGGCGCCGCCGTTGCGCCGGTACCAGGCCTTCACAGCCGTGCGGCTGCGCGGATGGTTGCCAGGCGCCCAATAGCACGCGGCCACGGCCTCTCGGTATTCGTCGGACTGCGGGTCGGGATTCAGCCAGCAGTGCGGCACCGGGCGGCCTGGATTGCCGGCCCAAGGCACGTTGTCGCCGTGCGCCGTCACGTTCGGAACGGGCTCGATGTCCCAGTCCGCGAGATCAGGGGCCACGTCGGTCAAGCGGTCGTTTTCCCAGGCCAGCAAATCGGCGATCTGCCCGGTCTTGAACAAACGCACCTTCCACTTGGCCCACGTCAGGCCATTGCACCGGGTCTTGCACTCGGCAAGGGATGCAGCTGCAGCCTCGCGCAGCTCTGCAGGCACGCCGGCGATTTCGAGCAAGTCGAGGGTCATGCGATGGTTCCGATCGTGTTGCCCCGGGTGCCGCCCACCCAGGTGATGAAGGAATCGCCCACGATGGCGCGGCCCGCTGATCGCCCCACAATGCCCGCATTGGCAACGCCAGTGGGATCGTTCGTGGTGCCACTGGCGCCCGTGGCGCCGTTCTCGCCCCAGGTGCCGCCGTAGCCGCCGGTGCCGCCCTTCGCGGTGTAGGGCGGGAAGCCGCCATCGGTTTGCGTTGTGCCCGCGCTGCCAGCGGCTCGGGTTTGCGACCCAGCGCTGTCAACACCGTTGCCCGTACCGCCCAAGCCCCCAGTAGCTGTTTTGAAACCGCCGCTGCCGTTGCGCACGGTGGCGCTGCCGCCGGTGCCTCCCTGCCCCCCTGGCGCATAGATGTAGCCGAGGTTTTCGACGGTGACCGGCTGCGCGGCGGTCAACGCATCGCCGGAGGTGCTGCCGGATGCCGCAACGGCACTGACCATGGTGCTGGCGCCGATACGGATTTTCAGGCCGCCGGGAAACGATGCGGCGCCCGCAGTGGGGACGGACAGCGCGCCGATGGTGGGTGCGGTGATGTTGACGAGCAGCGCACTGATGCCGTTCCAGCCCGCAGCAATCGCCAATGAGCGCAAATTGGGGGCGTAGGCGTGGCTGGAGAGGGTGAGCACGAATTCCGGCTTTTTAGCCAGCAGGAACAGGACTGCGGGATGCATCAGGACACCCCTCCACCGATCACGCAGTCGCTGGCCGAGGTGTAGAGCACGACGGCAGTACCGTAGGCCGCGAGCGAGGCGCTGGCCTTGGACGAACCATCGACCAGGCGCATGGTCATGCCCGAGCCAGACGTGAGGGTGATGGCACTGGCGCTGGTGTTGGTGATGGCGTAGCTCCCGCCCGCCGGGAACACGGATGCGGCGGGCATGGTGAATGCCGCGCTGCGCACGAGGTGCATGCCGTTGTCCGCTATGGTGGGCGTGCCGCTGGTGGAGCCTGCGGCCAGCGTGATGGGTTGCCTTTCGTCAAGCGCGGCCTGCTGGGCGGCGGATACCGGCTTGTCAGCGTCGCTGGTGTTGTCCACGTTACCCAGGCCCACCAGGGCGGGCGATGGCGCGCCGCCGTCTTTGATGACGCCGCCGGTGATGCCGTCGAACAGGGCGATATGCCCATCCTGCGCCGAGGGTGGGCCGCTGACGTAAGCGCTGGCGGGCAGGTAAGCGGCCTCCCACGCAGCGCCGCTGTACACGCGCATTTGATCGGACACGGTGTTGTAGTACAGGGCGCCTGTTTGCAGCGCCCCGCCCTGGTTGTCAGTGGCCGGGTCGCTGGATTTGTCACCGAGGTAGCGCTTGTCAAAATTCTGGTAGCTGTTGCCGGCGCTGGTGGCGCTGGCATTGGCCTCTGTGGCCTTGCTCGTAGCGATCCCGGCCTGCGTGACGGCCGTATCCTTGGCTGCCACGGCCACGTCCGCCGCATCGCCGGCCGTTCCAGCGCTTTCGTGGGCAGAGACGGCGTTCGTGTAGGTGGCCGCGATGGCGGCGTTGACCTGCGTGACCAACGTGTCCTCGGACTGAAGGCGCGCAAACGCCTTGCTGTCGAATTCCGCCGGAGTGTCGGTCGGTAGCGGCGCGGGCGCCATGGGGTCGATGGTCGGCGGTGCAATGGGATTGGTCATGTCAGGCCCTCCAGTTCAAGGTCGCAGTCGGAATAGTCAAAGTAGGAAATCACGATGTCGAAGCTTTTGTAGAAGCCATACACCGTGGTCGATTCGTAGCGGGTGGAGCCCATCCACAGGCATGCCCTGGCGCGTACGCTGGAGAGGAAGCGGTGCAGGGAGTCCACCTCGTCAGCGCCGAGCTGCAGCGTGAAGCTGGCGCGCTTGGCGAAATTGCGCTCGACGACCATCACGTCGCCGAAGTCGTTGCGCTCCTTGCGCGAGTAGTCCTGGATGCCCAGGCGCGCGCCGTACTTCACGCCCATGGAGAAGCGCCGCGCCTGGCCGAACAGGATCACGCCCACGCCGAGGTCTGCGGTGCCGGTGAAGTCGATGTACAGATCCGCCGTGGGGTAGCTGGGCAGGTCGGTCAGGATGGCCTGTGTCGGCGAGCGGCGCTCCCCGAAGTACCAGGCCCACCAGCCCGACTCCAGCGGATGGGCGCTCAGGTCGATGGTGCGGTCGTACACGTCCCCGGTGACCGGCGCGACAACCCGCGCACGCATGGCCGTGGCGCCGGAGAGATTGAGCGCGGCCAGCGCCGTGGCAGCACGGCCCGGGCGCAACTGGTAGCTGATCGCATCCGCCTGCTTGACTTGAGAGCTGACGGACTGGTCGAACGGCTTCCAGCGATTCGTGGCGCCGACTTCCTGCCAGTTGAGCACGTCCGCGCCGGGCGTGTTGCCGGTGTTGCCGTCCACCAGGCTTTCGTAGACCTTGTGCGCGGACACGACGATGACGCGGTCGCCCTGGTCGTACGTGGTGTCGGCATCCCAGGCGTCGTAGTCCGTCTCGGGCACGTTGCAGTCGATCAGCATGGCGTCGGTGAGTGCGACGGGATCGACAACGGTGATGGCGTAGGGGCCGGCTGTCATGGCAATGTCTCCTCGCGCGTGGGTGGCAGTCCGTCGCCCTCCCAGCGTTCCAGCAGCTTGGCCACGCGCAGGTTCAGTCGCGCGATCTCGCCGGCCTGGGCTTTGTTGTCGTCGCGCAGGGCGCGCAGCTCGGCCACCACGCTGGGGTCGCTGCTGACGACGATGGGCGTGGCCCCAATGGCCTGCACCGCAGGCAGCGCGACGGAGATGGAGGACGGTGCGGCGCGTGGCACCGACTTGCCATTGGCGTAGGCGTTGGCGTAGGCCGCGGTGTCCTGCAGGCTCTGCGCCACGCTGGCGCGCAGGGATTGCAGTTCGTACAGGCTGGCGGCGTTGTTCGCGGCCACGGCCAGCAGCGAATCGCTGACGCTGGCCAGGCGGCCGGCGGCGTCCTGGTCGCCGGCCCGCGCCATGGCGGTGTCGATCGTGAATTGCGCCTGCCACCAGTCCATACCATGGCCGGCATCTTGTGCAATCTCGCCCCGGATCAGCTTGACCTGGTCGAGCAGGCTGGTCGTGATGTCGGCCCAGGCTTCCTTGATGCGCTCGGCGGCTTCGGCCGCTTCGCGGGCGCTGTTGCTGACGGCGCTGTTGTAGTTGCCGATCGATGTGGCGGCGCGCATCGTCGGGATCTGGATCGATCCGATGGCGTTGCTGATCTCGCTCAGCAGCCCGGAGCTTTGCAGTTCTTGCATGACCTGCGCGGCCACGCTGACCATTTGCTTGGCTTGCTCCACCACAAGGCCGATGGATGCGGCGCTGACGGCTGCGGTCGCGTTGGCGCCGGTCATGGCGGCGGTCACGACAGGGGTGACGATGCCTTGCACCAGGATGTTGCTGATCTGCTGTGCGAATCCGCCGGCGATGGCGTTGTAGATGCCATCCTGCACGCTTGCAGCCATGGCGGCGCCGACACTGCCGCCGCTGAAAGTGCCCAGCATGGCGCTGGAGATGGTGCTGGCCAGGCCGCTGGCGGTTTGCCCCAGGGCCGGCAGAGCGGCCACGGTGGCGTCCACGCTGGTGGTCACGGCGGCAAATGCGGAGTTCAGCTCCAGCAGCGCGGCGGCGGTTTCTTCGGCCGTCTTGCCGGTGTCCTTGAGGACGATGCTGGTAGTGCCTTCGTCCTGCGCGCTGGCGGCCGCAGCCATGGCCGCCTCGACGGCAGAGCGGTACTGCGTGCGCGCGCCCATGGAGTCCAGGTCGATATTGACGCCCAGGTCGGAGAGCTGCTTATTGACAGCAGCGCGCGCTGTGGTCAGGCGTTCGCTCTCGGAATAGAAGTTCTGGTAGTACGAGGACGTGACGGCGTTGAAGTTGTCCAGCCCACCGAGCAGATCGGCAAACCGGTTGGCCGCGTCCGCCCCAGCCAGGGAGGCGTCGTACAGCGTGAAGCCCAGTGTCTCGAATACGCTGTTGACGTTGGTGATATGGGTCGCCAGCCGGGTCAGCGTGTCGATCGCTTGCTCGCCGTCGCGCGCGAATTCACTTGCAACGTAATGCGTGCCGGTAATGACTTCTTCGTATTCGCTGTAGATGCCGGGGATGTCGAGGTCGCCGTCGATCGGGCCGCGATCTTGCCGGGTGCGGCGCACGGTCTCGGTCGTGGTTTCCCAGCGGCCTATGACTTGTTCCGCCAAGGTGTTGTTGGCCGTGGCCAGGGCTTCGGCGATCTTGGCGGCGGCTTCTTCGGCGGTCAGGCCTTGGGTGTCCACCCCAACCCCGGCGTTCAGGTCGGGGTGTACTTCATCGGTGCCGAACGCCATCGTGAAGTCGCGCACCTTGTCGCTGCCCAGGCCCAGCGCATCGGCCATGTTGCCCACGTTGTCGCGCAGCTTGTCGTAGGCGGCCTGGATGTCGTCGCTTTGCTTCTTGGCTGCTGCGAGCATCGGGTCGTAGAGTGCGCGGCGAGCGTTCAGCGTCTCCTGAGTCTCGTAGGCCTCGCGCGATGCGCCTTGGCCCGAGGCGCGCAGGTCTTCAAGGCGCCGCTCCAGGTCGGCGATGCGCTTGCCTTCGTCTTCGATGCGGAAGTCAGGGCCGGAAAACAGCGTGCCGCCGTCGCGGACGACGGTGTACGGTGTCAGGTCGCCATCGCCAAGGGTGCCGCGCAGGCCGCCGCCTACGGTGCGTTTGCTCCTGAATGCACCCAGGGCATTGAGCACCACGGCAGCGATGGCGGCGTAGGCGCCTGCGGCGTAGCTTGCACCTGCGCCCGCCCCACCCGCGCCGGCGCTGCCAGCCCCCGCTGCCGTGCCGTACGCCCCGTTGGTCGCCAGCAGGCCATCAATGCCGGTCGCAGTGGTGTTGGCGTACAGCGAACCCGCCATGTTCGCCGTGCTCATCGAGCCGCCCATCCACCCGCCAATTGCGCCCAGATTCCCGCCGGTAGCCGTGAGCGCGTTGTATGCGCTGTAAGCATTGCTGGCCATACCCAGCGTGCCCATTACTCCATTGCCACCGCCCTGCGCATTCCCACCAATAAACCCCTGCACCACGCCATTGACAACACCAGACACCGGCGCCATCACAGCGCTGATGATGGGCCGCAGCACCATCGTCTTGAACATGTTCTGCACGGCGTCGCGCAGGTTCTCGGCAAAGCCCTTGCCGTCTTCGAAGCCACGCATCAGGGCGTCGGTCAGGCTCTGATTGATCTGGTCGGCGGTCTTTTGCCATTCGGTCAGCGTCTCGCGTGCAATGGCCGTTTCGGTCTTGACGCGAGCCTTTTGGCGGGCCTTGGCGCGCAGTTCTTCCCTTTTGCGCTCGTTTTCTTCTGCTGTGCCGTCGAACGTCTGCTTGTCGATCTCGCGCAGCTCCTTCGCCAGCTCCAGTTCGATCTCACGGGCAGCGATGATCTTGCGGCGCTCCAACTCGGTTTGTCCGATCAGGGACAGTTCTTCCAGCGTGACAACCTGCTGCTCACTCGCCACGGCCAGCGCCTCGTCCATCGAGCGGGCTACCTTGGTGTAGTCGGCCTTGTACAAGGCGTCCACGTAGCGCTGCTGTTGGCGCACGGCTTCTTCCATTTTCGCCAGCGCCTCGGGTGACCACGGGCCTGCGTCCTTTTCGTTCTCCAGGGCCAACTTCATTTGCGCAAGGGTCAGCTCCTCAATGGCTGTCTTGCTCTTGCCGTAGGTGGCGTTGGCGGCCTCCTGCTGGTCGGCGTTGTTGCCGATGGTGTCGGCGGACTTTTGCAGGGTGTCGAGGTACTTGCGGTATGCCTTTTCGCTGTCCTCTATGGCTTTGGCTTGGCGTTCTTCTTCCGTGCGGGTGCGCTGTGCCGCTCCCAGCATTTGGGCGACCACCAGCAACGCCTCTTTCTCTTTGCGGGTCTTGGCGTCCAGCTTGCCTGCGAGTTCTTCTTGCAGCTTCGCGGCAAGGCGCTCGCCTTCCGTGGCCTTCTCTGCCGCTGTGCCGCGCTCGCGCAGGCGGGCGGTGTACTCTTCTTCCAGCTTGATCTTGGCCTGGATCGCGGCGATTTCGCGCTGTGCAGAAGATTCGGATTGGGCGGTTTGTTTTAGAGCCTTACCAGCAGCGCTTGCATCAAACGTCCTTTTGGCAAGCGCTGAAACCTCCTCAATGTACTTTTCCTGACTTATAACTCCATTCTTCAGGGCTTCCTCATAAACCTTCAGATCGGCGAAATACTGTTTATTCACCCCGGATGCGCGCATGCGAACATCCATCAGGGCCTTCTCAGATTCGGCCTGCTGGCGTGCATAGTCCTGATAGGATGCACCACGCGACTTATATCCCGATTGATCGCGGGGATCACTCCCGGCAGAAACACCTAACAAGGCGTCTTGTGCCGTCTTTGCCTCACGATATTTATCAACCAGCCGCTGTGCATGTGCAAATGCCTCGCGCAGCATCAGATTGCTACTTTTTTCCGCGCCGGATCGCTTTAACCTATCAAGCTCAGACTCGGCGTCTTTCAGCCTAGTCCCAACGTCCTGGGCTGTATAAGAAAAGGCGTTTAGTGGATTTACGAAGGCCAGCACGGAACCAGCCCCGGCAATCATTTGCCTAGTAAACCCCTTGCCACTAGCGCGGGCCGCATCCATTGAATTAGATACGTCATTCATTGCGTCCGTCAGAATGTTGACCTGACCCGCCCAGAACTGACTTATCCCGGTATCCCCCGCACTTTGCTTTATGCGATCAAATGCGTCGTTGAATCTATTTGTTGCCGCATCGAGTCTATTCGCGGCTTTCTCAGCAGAATCTCCGATATTTTCATTGAGTGCTTTTGCAAATTTCGGCAAAAAGTCATCGGCAATGACTTGGCCTTGCTCCAGCATCTTCCCGAGTTCAGCGGTGGTGACGCCCATTGCGCGCGCCGCGATCTGGAACGCTCCAGGCAAGCGCTCGCCAAGCTGCCCACGGAGTTCCTCGGCCTGCACCGTTCCCTTGGAGATCATCTGCTGCAAGGCGAGAAGAACCCCGCTGCTCTGCGAAGCAGAAAGCCCCATCACTGCCGACGCCTTGGCGACGGACTCAAACACATCTCGCGCTTTCCCGCCCTCCAGCGCAGTCCCACGCGCCGCCGCCTGGAATTGCATGTACGCCTGGGCTGTGCTCTTGAATTCCAGACCAAGTGCGTAGGTGGTATTGCGTAGATAGGCGATTTCCGCCGCGCTCCCACGAGTAGATGCAAAATCCAAACCGATGCGCAGGCGCTCAACGGCGGCACTAGCTTCATAAAGTGCTGCTATCGCATCTTTTGCGCCCCGAACAATATGGTTTGCGGCGAACAAAGAAGCCCCTGCTTTCGCAAGGTCAAGAATGGACAGCGAGGAAGCACTTGCAGCATTTCCAACGCCCTTTGTCGCTTCCTCCATCTTGCGCAAATCAGCCAGGGCGGACTGAAATTTCGAGCGATCCAGCCCCCTGAAATCAAGCTGCAACTCAAATTTCTGGCTTGCGGTTTTGCCAAGCATTTCAAGTTCGCGTGTGGCCTTCTTAATTGAGGACAGCATGCGACCCTCTGCGCGTGTCAATTTGTCCGCACCCTTCTCCATGCTTGAACCCATGCCATCAATGGCTAGGCCAGCCTTGCTTGCAGAATTGGCAACTACAGACGCCATCCCGGAAGCCTTGCTTCCAAGGCGACTAAATGCCGCTTCTGCCTTTTCGGATGAAACAGTAACTTCGCCTTGTATTGTCAGATCGGATGCCATTTCGATTTCCCAAAAGAAAAGCCCACGGGTATTAGCCGTGGGCTGAAAAAACAAAACCCGCCGAAGCGGGTTTGAAAACGATAAGCTAAGTTACTGCGGTATCAGTGCAGTTCCACAGTGCTTGCATTTGCGCGCATCCTTGCGAACGAGCTCCCGGCAGTCCGGGCAGTGGACATGTGTCTCTGGGGTGATGGGATTCCCAAGCTCATCGCGTGGCATCGCAGCCGCACCATGCTTGGGCAACAGAGCAAGGAAGATGCCGCCCAGTAGCGGAGAGATCAAGCAGGCCAAGATGAACCATCCGAAGCCGGATCGCCCCCTCTTGACGGCAGCAAAACCAACAGCGACAGCCAAACCAACCCAGATCAAGAAATATTCCATGCCTACTCCATCAACGAGGAAACATGGTACTAGATGGTGCAACCCTCATGAAGTCGGCGCTTGGCCGCCAAGTACGCTTCATGTGCTTCATGGGGCGTTTTAAAGTTGCCGATCTGACGCCACTTGCCAGCGACGTTGATGCAGGCACGCCAGGGCTTGTTCTTCTTGTCATTGCGGTACACGCCAAGCAATCCGCTATCTGTGTTGCCCCTGGCAGAGCGCAAATTCTGCTGGTTCAGACTAGCATTGGCTTCTCGCAAATTGCTCATACGGTTGTCCGCCCTGTTGCCGTTGATGTGGTCGATCCATTCGGCGGGCCAATGTCCGGTCACATGGAGCCACGCAAGCCTGTGCGCCTTGTAAGTTCGCCGATCAATGGAAATGAAGGTGTACCCAGTCGGCTCATGAAGGCTGCCAGCAACCTTTCCGACCTTCGTTCTATTTGAAGTCCGAACTTTCCACACAAACAGCCCCGTCTCAGGGTCGTAGTGAAGCAGTTCCCTCAGTCTCTCGGCTGTCAGGTCATTCTTTGGTTTTGTCATCGACTTTCCCCCAGGAAAGCTGCGCCCTGCCGGAGTTCCAGCATGGAAGCAGAATGTGAGTGGAATCAGCTACCAGCGCTTATCTAGCAAGCGCTGGCAGCTATTGAAGTAGTAGCGTCAGGCGGGCAATGCCTTGGTGCGCCCGCGCTTCAGATAGTCGTCCAGCGCGCCCAGGTGGGATGCCACGCGCTTGTTCAGCGCATCCAGCATCTCCGGGATGCGCGCCATCGGGATGTGCTGCACCAAGCTGAAATAGTCGTCCTTGCTGAAACTGACCACAGCCGCATCGCCGGGGATGAGGCGGCTGTGCATGCACCCGCTGTCGGGGCTGAAGCTGACAAGCATGCGTTGCCGCATGACGGCATCGGCGATCAAGCCTTGAAGGGCTTCGACTGGTATCGCATCCATGCTCGGGCCGGGCTTGCCTTCCTTCACGGATGTGCGGTAGGCGCTGAAGTAGTCCAGCGCCACCCGGCGGGCTGCGGCCATCGCCGGGGCGTCGGTCACGTCGATGGCCGGGTTTGCCGGGCGCGTCGTGCGGGCCAGCAGCTCGGCTTCCATCTTGTTGAAGGCAGCCAAGTAGGCCACTTTCCATTGCATCGCCTCCTTGCCGGTGAATCCCATCGCCAGCAGCGTGAAGCCATCGCGGGTGATGCGGTAGGCGGTGGCTTGTTGCACGCCGCCCTTGCCGTTGGTGAACTCGGTTTTTACCTCCGCAAAATTGCGGCGGTAATCCTCGGGCAGCTCGGCCAGCAGGTTGCGAATGGCGCGCAGCACGGTGTCGTGACGCTTGCCGAAGTGCGCGGCGATCTGGTTGCTGGTAGTGGTGACGTGGCCCTCGATGACTTCGAGGTCAGGGGTTGCGACGGCAACGGCGGTAGCGGTGTCAGCCATGATGGACTCCTTGACGACTGGCTTGATACCTGCCACCCACTCGACCAAGAGAAGGTGGCAGACCGTGCAGGTTGGTCGACCGGGTCAAGGAACCGGCACCCCCTTTCGGGAGTCCCGCACGGCCCGCCAAAACTTGGAGCCGCGCCCGCGCAGCGCGGGAGAAAAAGAAAAAGCCGCTGACACCAAGAGGCGCGCGGCTTGCTGCGCCTTGACTACCGGGCGACCAAGCCCGCATCCCCGGAGGGATGGCGCAAGTATAGCTCAATAGAAAGACCATATGTCAAACCTTTGAATCGCGCCATGCAGCCCCGTGTCATGCTCGTATATCGAAACCGGCTCGCCAGCAGGCCGCGCAGTGAACTCGCTGCTACCACGCATAGCCCCTTCAACCGACCGGATCAGCGTCACAACTTCCATCCGCGTCTGCGCCCACGCAGAAATCTGCATCAACGTCCGCCGAGTCCCTGGAGCGCTGTTGTCCATTGGATTAATAGACTCACCCCCAATGCTCTGCCAAACCAAATAGGGTGTTCCAATCCCGTATTCCGCAACATCTGGGCGAACATTCGAGCATATTCCTTTAAGGAGATTAATTAATGCGGACTCCATGCTCATCTTTCCACCTCTTTCACAAACCTGCGCTTGATCGCTTCGCGCACTTGCGCCCGTGTTTCTGCCACCGCGCTCCCAATGAAAGACCGGGCGGGCGCACGGCTATTGCCCATTTCAACCATGAACCCGTAGGGCGCATCTTCTTTGTTGAAACTTATGTGATATGTGCTCACATCTTTGTAGCTCCTAGTCTTGCTGAACACTTGATATATGCTGTCTCGAAGGTTGCCTGGGGCATATGGCCCATACTTTCTTCCATCAATATAGAAGTAGTGCTCCTTTTCAGAAATGGGAGCATTTATTTTTGCGCGGTCGTAGATTATTTGCGCCCCAGCTTGCGCAGCGGGCCGCGTGGCCGCATGCAACTTGTCAGCCTCAGCCCTTAACTGCGCCTGGAAGCGTGCCACGTTCATCCGAACATTCATCCCCATAGCACCACCCCGCCCGCCTTGTCTGCGCCCGCTGCAACCTTGTCGCCCATAGCCTGGGCATCGGCGGCTACCTGCTTGAAGACAGGCGAAGCATCGTTCTGCGCACCGACGACAATTTCGGCGTGCGGATTGGTTCTTTCTGCCATGTGGTTTGCCCAATAAAAAAGCCCCGCGACGTTGGCCGCGAGGCTTGGGGGAATGAAAAAACCGCCCGGAGGCGGTTTGCAGTTAAATCAGGCTGCAGCGCTTATCTGGAAAGCGCATGCAGCTATCAGGTAAGTAGCATCAAACTGGCATCAGCACTCCGGGAGCGGTCTGCCTAGCGATTATTGCGTTGGCCTGACTGGCGCTCCGGCGAGCATGCTTGGCGAACTTCCCAAATGCAGTCTCTGCCATACGGATCAACTGCTCATCGCTCAGTTGGTGCCCGTCGCCGCGCTCCAGGTTGGCGAAATATTCATCCGGGGTAAGGCAGATTGCATCCATCGCCAGCGGTTTGCAGTAGGCGTCTACCGCTTTGTCCCCCCAGCTTTTCTTGTGGAAGTACAGCATCCACTGGTCGGTCAGTGCGTCAGGCTTCTTGCCTTCCATCACACACTTGAATACTGCGCGTTGCACCTGGGCCGCGGCCTGTGAGGCTATGTGGAATGCATGGTCGAGGCGTGCCACGTCGTCAAGGCTCGGTTTCGGCGCTTCGTCCACCAGTTCCCAATCGACCGTGTGCCGGTTGACGATGGAAATGGCCTCGGTTAGTTCGTGACGCGGAATCTCGCGGTAGCTCACATGGAAGTGGGTCTTGAGCTTCGACCATGCTTGCATGATGAACTTGCCTTGCACCTTGGTGTCGCTGGTCAGCTTCTTTGCCATGCCCTCCACCATCTGGCGCAGGGTGTCCGCCTCCTCCTTGGTCAGCACGTCGCCGGGGTTCACCGAGTAGGCGGCACGCGGGTTGATGGCGATGCCGTCGTTCCAGTATTGCCAGAGCACGTCGTCGCACTCATTCTGGTACTCGACCACCTTGGCCCGCGCTTCCGCGTTCTTGACCTTGCCAGCCTCGATGCCGGAAAGCCAGCCCGGCAACTTCCGCAGCGGCATGCAAAGCATGTCTTGCAGACCGCCAGACGAAGGTATTCTCAACTCAAGAACACCCCAGCGACGGGCATTGGTCTTGATCTTGGCGTGCTGCCCGTGCCACGTCAGCCCCATGCCGGTGATGATTGGCTTCATTGGGGTGTACGGCTGGCTCTCATGCTCAACCACATAGAGGTCAGCGCCGTGGAACGGGACGGTGATTGCGCGGGTAGGTGCTACTTGGGTAGAATTGCTCACGTTGAATCCTTGATTGCGTTCTTGGGTTTTCACACTCGACGCCCCGGTTGCTGCAACTTCCGGGGCGTTTCCTTTTTCAGGCTGCGCGGACATTCTTCTGGCCCTCCTCATTTCTGGTCATTTCGAGCCTCATCACGATCTCCTTGGAGAGCGACCGGAAGCCCGTCTTGGCTTTCTCTCGTAGGTAGCTTTCCAACTCGTCCGACAGCTTCACACTCACGGGGGAGCGCCGCTTCGGCTGGCCTTCTTCAGGGGCGGGCATAGAATTCCTTTCGTTCAAACCGTACCAAGTCGGTACGCGAACTATTTTAGTACCCTTTGTACTGATTTCAAGTACCTTATTTGTACTTATGGATTTTTCTTCAATGACTGTCGGGCAGCGCATCGCCTACGCTCGTCAAGCGCGAGGGTGGTCACAGACAGAATTGGGGCGCGCGTGCGAGATGGCCCCCACTCAGGTCAGCCGATATGAAGCTGATCGGGCGGTGCCGCGCCGGGTCACAACAGCTCGGATCGCTGACGTTCTCGCGGTGCGGTTCCAATGGCTTGTGGCCGGAACAGGAGACATGGAGGAATACGCCACGTCCAAACCGGAGCAATGGATGACCTTCTCTATCTCTGGCGAACTGGCAGACCGATTGAAGAACTACGCTATGAAGTCCGGCCTATCGCTGGAAGATGCGCTAGCGGACATCTTGGACTCTCCCCTGTCGGTGTATGGGCCAGATGATGAAAACCATGGCACCGACCCAGCCCTGTTGAAGGCAACGCCGAGAACACAAATGCGAGTGACCGCGTTACGTGGCAAGGTGCGGCTGCATCGCCAAGAGCCATGACGGCCTAGCCATTCCGTTCCAGCAAAGAACGGGCCTTGCGCGGTCAGCGTGTCGCCGTCGCTGATGCTGACGATGAGTAGGGCAGCGCGTCGGCGATCAAAGATTGTCCGACGAAGCGGCAATCCGCTGATTATAAAAAATAGAAAGTGAGCAACTATTGATGGATGGTAAATTCATTCCGAATAATGAAATTGTCGTCTTACCAATAGACCAAGAATAGTCTGTGGACGTGGTGGAACCATCACGCTTCACTGGGGTGCCGTATTTTGCTATGAGGGCCTCAATGACGGCTTCAGTTGTATGCTGGCATTCGTAACTGTTTTTTGTGGCTTCTAGAGCCAGAGTTACCTGCTCAAGCTTTCCGCCAAGTAAGTAAAACTCCGCCCTGAATGACTCTCCCACGATTGGGACGCTGGAAATACGATACCGCATCATTGCGCCACTCTTGATCTTCTGGCCTTCAGTCGGCTCAACTACCCGACCATCAGGATATGAGTTCTTTATGTCGGTCAATGATGCTCCAGCCTCCACATTCCCCCAAAGGGGTTCCGCCATGCTCAATGTCGGCACAGCTACAGCCAGAACTGCAAGTAGAACTGATTTCACTCTTCTCTCCTAAATTCAGTAACGCGTGCCGAATTTCTCATCCAGAGCTTTAATAAAGTCACGCGGCTCATCCATTTCGAAGATCCGGCACAGCGGTTGTTGATCAGGATATGTCCCCCCGCACACCGATTCCCATTTAGCAACGAGTTTGCATTTTGCAGATGTCGTTTTGTAGTCTTCATTAAAGAATGATCTACCCAACGACAGCCATAAACGATGGAAGTCCTTATCTGACACTGGAGATGCAATTCCAGCAACATAGCCGTCATAAAAGAAGCGTTCTTTCCCTACATATGCTCCAAGCCGATTCTTCGCATTGACAAGGCCGCAAACGCTTCCCGGCGCAGCTCCCTGGTGCATATCAGAAAATTTCGCACCATCCGGGTTATATAGAATTTCCTTGACAGCTTTCTGTGCCTCCCAGTTTCCTTGACAACCGCACAGCACTAGCAACACAGCCAACCCGGCAGCAATCTTCTTCATGCGTTCTCCTATTCAAGAGGAACAGGATAGCCGATTGCGTTTTACTTCCCGCCCATCGCATGCAGAGCATGGACGTGCAGCTGGAGGCGCTGGCTATGTCTTGTCCGCCTGCTTTCGCTGACCGATCCCGCGTATCGCCTGGATCATCCCAACCACTGGTAGGCCAAGGAACAGAGCCGCCACAGCCAAATTCCCTTTCCATATTCCGGCGTAGGCAGCAAGGCCCAACGATGCCGCCGCGATCAAAAAGCCCAGCAGTTGCCCGAGGTAGTCGCTGGCGAACGAGCCTTGATGGAGCTTGCGCTGAATCTCGGTCATTTCGTCGCGGTGCTTCGCATCGGACTCAAACTGTCGCCTTTCCAGCGCCAGACGGCTTTCTTGCTGTACCTCGGCCATCCGCAAAATGCGCTCTGCCGCACCAGGTAGAACGGCGTCATACCCGCCCAGCACTTCCGGCGAAGGAATAGGCCCCGAATGAGCCTTGACCTGCGTATGCGTGTGCGTGACGCTGGAAGTTGCCCCGCCCACCACAGGGGCCGCCGCTCGCACCGTTGGCTTGAGCTTCGCTGCTTTAGCCAACCCTGGCCGCCTCGGCTATTCCTCGACCAACAGCCTTCCAGTCGTCGGCAACGCTGCCCCGTTTACGCTGCGGAAGGGGCTTGAATGCAAGGTCGGCGGGCTTGCCGCACTCGATTTCGAACGTGCCAAAGAGCATCACTGGCGCTCCTAGGCCCTTCAACAACCCGCGCTTGAATGCTTGTGCGCGGGTACTGTTTGCCTTGACAACTACAGACATACGCACTCCTATTGATCCTGGCGATATTAGCAGAACACCATAAAGGCGGTCGCCACCTTGCAATAGGATGGAAGGCTAGGAGAAGGAGACGCCATGGCTACAGACCCCACCCGTAGCCAGACCCAGAACGCGCCGCCCTACTTCGCCTTCTCGCCCATGGCCTCCAACGCTCCACGCTCCAAGGTGCGAACGTCGGCAAAGAGTTCGTCACGCTTGTCTCGCGCCAGCCCCAAGGTGCGGATGCAGGCCAGCACGGCGGTGTAGTCCAGGCCCGTTGCCCCGGCCATACCCGTGCGCCATTGGGTTGCGCAGTATTCCAAGAAGAAATTAATAGCGGGCCAGTTCTCGGGCCAGACTTCGATTTCTTCTGTATAGGCGGGCATTTGGGCAAGTTTCGCCAGCTTGCCCGCCATCTTCACGTTGCCAAATCCCCCATGATCGCCATTGGGGGTTTTCTTGTACAGGGCTTTGGCAACGTCCGTTAGTTTTTTGCGCGGTTGCCCGAAATAGCGTCGTGGTACTTCTGGTGCGCCACTTGCTGGATGCCGGGGTATTTCGAGATCAGGTCTTTGATGGCGTCGTCGGTAAATTCATCGTCCAATTCCCACCCGCAGGCAACCTCGCGCACCAGGCCAACTGCCGTTTGCAGCGCCTTTTCCATGTTGTTCTGCACTTCGGCTTCGTTAAACGCGACGGGCTTGGCCTTGCGTTTGGCCTTGCCTGCTGCAGCTTCGGCATCGGCCTGGGCCTTCTCAGCGTTCTCGATGCTGGCGTTGGCTTCGTCCGTCACCCGCTTGATGTAGATGGGGTGCCAGTCGCGCAGTGTGCGGCCGATGGCGGTGAAGGTGATTTCCACGTCGTTGCCAGCGAGGTCTTGGGTTTCGATGGTCAGAGGAAAGTTGGCGGGTGCGCCAGCCAGGGTCTTGAGCTTTGCCATAGTGGTCTTTCGCGGGAGAGAGGAAACGCCCGTGCCCGACCCCGCCGCTTCCCGCGAAAGAAGCGAACGGGGCCGGATCGGTGCTGGGGCGCCCGGCGAGCGGGCAAGAAAACCCGCCGCGCGGGATGCGGGGCGGGCTGTAGTGGCGTGGGCGCTTAGGCGTCCACGTAGGTGCTGACCATGCCCAGGAACGAGCAGGACACATTCACCTTCATCACGTCCTGGCTGGCCATCTGCGGCACGCCGGACTTCTGCAGGAAGCCATACGCGTACAGCTTCGCGCCGCCGGGAATCAGGAACTTGAACGCGACGCGCTGCGACAGGCGGCGGCTGATCTTGTCCATGGCCTTCTGGTCAACGCGCGACGGGTCGAAGCCCAGCGTGAAGTCGATACCCGAGGCCTCGAAGCCGGCAGGCAGGACGATGGAGTTGCGACGGGCCAACGGGCTGACGGTGATGTCGCGACGGCCGCCGCCGGTGTTGTTGACTTCCAGCACCTGGCCGATCTCCTGCCAATCGGTGACGAGTTGCAGGGAACCCGCCGAAGCGGAGCCGCTGGGGAACCACTCGGTGTCCGAGGTATCCAGGTCTTCCAGCTCAACGGTGTCGGTGTCAACGTTGGCCGCGCGCCAGATGGATTCACTGGCGTCTTCCCAGCCGTTGATCAGCAGCAACTCGCCGCCGTTGCTGAAACCGTGCGCCGTGGAACTGGCGACGGCCGGATCGGCATTGGAGACAGACGTGACGGTCTTTTTGGTGCCGAAAGTGGTGGAGTAGAAGAACTTGCTTCCAACTGCGGTCAAGTACATGGCATGGGCCTTTCGAGAAAGCCCGCGTGGCGGGCGTTGAGATGACGCCCGGAACGGGCACGAAAAAAGCCGCTCGGATCGCTCCGAAGCGGCTTGCTGGGTTGGCCTTTACGGCCAGAAATGAAAAAGCCCGCTCAGTGGCGGGCTGTGGTTGTCAGTAGCGGGCTACCTCGCGCCCCACACGGTGAATGTCTGTAGCGCCCCTTGCAGTACGCCGGGCTCTTGGCCTTCGTCGCCCTCGATGTAGGCATCAGAGGGTTCTTCCATGGGCCTGGCCGTGAAATGGACGCCCGGGTCGATCTTGCAAAGTTCTTCCTCGATGTCTCGCAGAAGGTCAAACGCTGCCTTCTTGGTGTCGGCCCAGGTGTTCACCTGGATCTGCGCGTTGCGAAAACCTGGGGCCGTGTTGTCGTACCAGCGCACCGCCTGGCCGCCAACGTGCTGCCAGGTCACATAGGGCCGCGCCGTGCCGAACGGTGCCGTGGGCGTTGATACCCGCGTGCAGTGCTTGCGGATGCGGGTCAACAGTTCGTCTTCAAGTGCCATGTTCAGGCCCCGTAGTAGCTGATGCGCTGGATTTGGGCTTTCAGCTCTTTTTCCATGGCCGCCTGGGCTTCAGGCAGTGCCGCATAGGCGCGGCGGATGAAGGCATAGCCGGGGCGCTGGATCGGATTCGCCAGCGGGCGCTTTTTGTCCGTCTTCCACTCGCCCTTGTTGTTGATGTAGGCCGCATAACGCTGCACCCAGCCGTGTTCCAGCAGTCGGCCATGTGGGGCCTTGGTGACGTTCCACGAAATACGGTACATGGCGCGCTTGCCTTCTTTGGATTCCTTGTCCATGTAGGCGTGGTAGATCGAATCGCGCAGGTTGCCGGTTTTGATGCCCATGCCTGCGACGTTCAGCTTCACACGCTCATAGATCACACGCGCCCCTGCATATGCCACAGGCCGGATGGCTTCCTTCACTGATTCATCGAGCTTTTCAAGGTAGTCGGCTATCCCGTCGATGCCGCTGGTGTCCACGTAGAAGCTCTGCGTCTTGGCGCCAGACAGCGGCTGGCGCTTGCTGCGGGAGATCAGATTGCGTCCGTTCGCCATTACGTCACCTGCACACACACCAAATCGGTGTATTCGCGTTGCTGAAAATCTGGCAGCACCGCCTTGATTTCGTAGGTCGCACCGCCGGCCAGAACGCGCATACCGGCATCAATGCCTGCGCGGAACCGGATGCGGATCGAAGCGCGTACTTCACTCGTAGGCCTGTCGGACTTGATCGACTCAGAGCCGGAGAGGTGGCGCACATTGGCCCATACCTTGGCGACTTCTTCCCATCCCTCGGGCAGCGGTTCGCCCCAATCGTTGGTGCCGCCCGTGCGCTTCTGGATGGTGATGCGGGTATTTAGGGTGCCGGCGTTCAGGCTCATAGCTCGTCCTCCAGCACCCCGATACGGATGCACTCCAGCGCGGTTGCGCGGGAGCAGTTCACGACCTCGGCCCCGGCATGCTTTGCGAACTGCACGGCCTTGGCGTACTGCGCGGGCCACTTGTCCACGCTCTGCGCATTCTTCAGCGGCGCCGGGTGATCCTCGTGCCAATGCTTTTTCTCGCCTGCCTTGCAGTCGGCACCAAGCAGGATGATCTTTGCCACCCCGAACCTCGCCGCCAACGCCAACGCACATGCGCCTGAATTGCCCGCCAGTGGTATCCAGCCCATGCCATGGATTGGCTCTGCGCCGAATGCGTTGGTCTTGGGCTGCATGCTGTAGCACAGGCCTTTGAACCCGGTGGCTTCGATTTCCTCGCTGTGTAGTCGCCACCATTCACGGTCGTGACCGAATAGCACGTCGGCCCATGGGGCGAGCCTGAACGTGGTGTTCGTGACGATGGTCTTGTGGCCGCTGGCCCGCACTTTCTCGCAGTCGTCAGCGGTCAGGCTCGGGCCGGAGCAGATGACGACTGCCGTTTGCCCTGTCCAATCGGGTTTCACGCTACCGTTGAGCGCCGAAGCGCATTCAGCAGAGCCGTGGCACCCATGCCAAGCGTGTACCCATTGCCTACTACCACCCCGGCGTCCTTGCCGTCGCGGTAGCGGTACTGCTGTGCAAGTTCGATCAGCGTTGCCGCCTTCACCACAGGCTTGACCACTGGGCCGTCCGAGTCGATTTCCACTTCTGGCACGCCATCGCTGTCCGTCACCACGTCACCGTTGGAGTCGGTCAGCAGCACGCAGGCCCGCCATTCGTCCTTGAGCCACAGCAGCACCGCCTGGCTGACGGCAGGGATCATGACGTTTAGCCATGCATCGTCGTCGTCGCCGTCGATGCGGATATGGTGCTTGGCTTCTTCCGGGGTGCAGAGGTTCACTTGTCGCCCTCCGGGTCGCCCAGCTTGATCGGCGGCTCTGGGCCGTCCTTCACGCGCTTGATCGTGGATTCACCGTCCCGGCCCTTGCGCACGAACAGCGTCCAGTCGTCGCGGTTTTCGTAGCCGGGCCGGCTGGAAGTGTCACGCTTGGCAACGTACATCTGCCCGTCCAGCGTCCATGCCTCGCAAGCCTTGGCCTTCGTGCCGTCGCGCCAGTAGCCGCCAGGCTGGATGCCGCCTGCGGGATAACACAGTTCCTTGGTCTTGCCCGCGCACGATGCCTTGATGCTGATCTCGTGCGTGTCTGGCAGGTACTCCACGTCCAGCGCATCGAGGCTCAGGCCGTCCTCGCCATCCTTCCCGACGACACGGCCCAGGTTCTTCACCTCGCCATTGGTCAACGTGACCAGCAGGCAGTCGTCGCGGTCGATCATCGCTCCGGCCAGTCCGACGCCATCGGCGGGCTTGGTGATGGTGGAAACCGCCTTCTCGATCTCGGCGCGGATCATCGGGGCAACATCGTCCACGGTGACACTCTTGCCATCCTGGGGCAGTTCGATGGCTTCAACGGCCTTCTTGGCCGCATCACGCAACTCGTCAGTGTCGGCATGCACCTTTTCGACGGCGGCGTTCACCTGAACCTGCATGCCCTTGATGGCCTCATCGATCACGGGTCGCACGTCGTCCAGAGTCACGGACTTCCCATCTTCGGGCTGCTTGATGGACGCCGCCATCGCTTCGACGCGCTTGATCGCCTCGCCGACCTGCTCGATAGCTGCCTTGGCGTCAAGTTCAATGCGAACCACCGACTCCTTGATGACAGGCTGCACGTCGTCCAGGGTGATGGACTTGCCATCCTCCGGCTGCCGAAGCTCGCCCACGGCCTTGAACAGAGCGTCGCGGGCGGCTTCTGCCTGCTGCAATGGTTCAGCAATGGCCTGATCTGCATCGGCGCGCAATTGCTTGATCGCCTCGTCCAGCAGTGGGCGCACGTCCTCAACCGTGACGCTCTTGCCATCCTGTGGCTTGGGCAATACAGCAACAGCTTCGGCAACCATCGACTTGATGACGGCAGGATCGGCGTCCTTTCCATCCCTTGCGGGCGGGATGGCCTTCACGGCTTCATCGACCAGGGCGCGCACGGCCGCCATGTCGGCGTCCTTGCCGTCTTTGGGCGTAGGGATCGAGGAAACGGCCTTGCTCACTTCATCGGCCACCAGGGCGGCCACGTCTGGGCGATCGGCAAGCTGCTTTTCCAACTCGGCGATCTTGGCGTATAGCGGGGCAACCGCTTTCTTGATGGCCTCGCCCATGGCCTGGCCGAACAATTCGGGGTCAAACATGGGCAAACTCCATGGTCTTGTTCAAGGCCGCGATGGCCTTTTGCGTAGCGATGAACTTCTTGGCCTCATCAATCGCGGCCTTGTCCTCATCGCTGATGGCCGGGGCAGGATCGACCGTTGGGCGGGCAACCACGTTCAGCCGAGCCTGCTCCAGCGGGATGTCCTGCTGCTGCATGTACACCGTGTCTCCACCTTCCAGCGCGGGGCGATTGAAGCGCGCCCGCCCCTCGTTTGGCGTCTCAACGCCACCGCCAACCAGCTTTGTCGCTACTTCGGCGCGCTTTCCTTCATCCATACGCAGCAGCGGCTCCAGATCAAGCTCAACGCCCATCGGGCGGGTAATCCGAAGGCCGTCATCCAGCAACAGTTCCATGTGCTCGATGTGCGTTTGCAAGGCGTCGGCGTAGTAGAGATGATTCAGGCCATCGACACCCAGGCCGGAAGGGATGGTGCCAATGCCAACCTTGAACGGGGGGATGCCGAATGGCTGGCAAATCTGCTGATCCGAGTAGCCCATCTGTTCAACCATCTGGGAGTCGATGGACTTCATGGCGAACGGCGTGAACTTCATGTCCGCACCGATGACCGCGATTTTCCCGGAGTTGTTGCCGGCGAAGTTCTCGCTCCAATACTTCTGCACTTCCTTCGCGTCGTCGTCGCTCATGCCCGCCGGGGCGGTCAAGATACCGCCCGGCTGTGCGTTGTTCGCAAAGAACTCCGTGGCCGATCGCATGATCTTCATGTTCTTCATCGCAGGCCAGTGTGCGGCGGCCAACGGCGGAACCCCGATCAGCGGATGGTGAATCGTCATGCAGCGGTCGTGGATGATCTCGCTGGCAGGGACGATCAGTTGCTCTGCCGGATAGCCGTCAGGCAGGGTGTTCAGGTTGTCCGTCTGGAGCTGGTAGAACACCGCGCCAGAATCAGAAACCATAGGCAAGACCTTCTCTGGGTCAAGCACATACAGCGCGTTGACCACGCCACGATCATCGCGGCGTTTGAGGATGTAGGCATTACCGTTCACCAGCTTCGTCAGCATCCAGTATTCGCGGAACTGCGCTGCTGTCTGGAAGCTGTTGGGCTTGCGCAGCACAGGGGAGTAAGCCGGGTTCTCGACTTCGATCCACACGCCTGAGCGGTCGCGTTGCCGAAGCGAAAACGGCAGCTTGCCAATGTCCGATGCAATGCGCGAGATGCAGGCGTACAGAGTCGGATACGTGACCAGATCGCCCTGCTTTTCCTCGGCGTTCTTCTGCCAGGCGCCCGCGAATGGTTCGCTGATGATCCGCCACGCATTACGCCACGTACCACCAACGGCATTCAGCGCCTTCTGAGCGCCGTTGCGGGAAATCTCCAACCCGACAGAGACTTTCACGCCGCGCTCCGCAGGGCCTCGCGCAGCTTCTCGGCGCCAGCGCGGGCATGCACCTTTACGCCTCGCTCTTTCGCCAGTTCGCGCAGCGCGTCAGCGTCCAGTTCCTCCAGCCCGTCACCTTTGTCTTGCTGGATCTTGGCGTTCTCGGCCTTGATGTACGCATCGACTTCCTCGACGGTGCGCGGGTCATCGGTGCCGGGAAATGCTGGCTGCACATCGGCCTTCACGACCTTCGGCGTATCGGCCATGTCGCGGGTGATGTAGCTGCCCTTGCCCAGGCGTTGCAGCAGTTCGGCATGACGATGGTTCAACAGTTGCTTGCGGCCACTGTTGAATGTGAAGATGGCGTTTGGCATGTAGCTTTCTCCGTTGGAGTCGTCTTGCAAAAAGGGCCGCCCGAAGGCAGCCCCTTGAACCTGACGGCTGATTAGCTGCTGGCGGGCACCATGCCAGCGCAGGCATCCCAGTTGACGGTGGCCCACACCACGGCAGCGGCGCGACGCTTTTGCCAGTTGATGAAGCGCTCCACCAGGAATGCCACGCTGTTCGTCTGGAACATGCTCACGACCTGAGCAGCAGTCGGCGTGGTGCTGTTGGAGCTGGGGGCGTCGTCCATCACCAGCGATGCCTGATCGGACATGGCAACTTGCACACCGCCTTCATCACCCAGGAAGATTTCATCGCCCTTGATGAGCATCACCACGTTGGATGCCACGTATTGCGACGTGAACACCGGCAGGCCCGCGAAGGTGCCGCCCGTGGGCGTGACGCCGGGGAATGCCGGGCCGCCAGCGAGGTTGGTTGCCATCGACAGATCGACAGCCACAGCCTCGGGCATCACCCAGAACGCGCCGGACACGGTGAGGTTGTTGCCCACCAGCGCCTTGAGCATGGTTGCCACGTCGCAGCGGATGCCTTCGACGGTGCCATCACCAGTCAGCACGGTGGCAGACACGCCGTTGCGAATGCCTGCGGGGGTAGAGCCGGAGACGGCGGCAGAGTCGCTCACGAATGTACCGTCGATGGCCGCACCGACTGCGCGGGACAGTTCGTCACGGATGAGGGCGTCGGCTGCCACGGAAGCGCGGCCCAGCATTTCCTTGGTGGCTGCGGCGATGGCCGCGACCTTCAGAGGTTCCAGCTTGGCCTTCGTGTACGTCCATTGGGTCAGGGGCTTGGCAGAACCTTCCGCCGTCCACTTGGCTGCACCGGCAGAGCCTTGGATCAGCACCGGAGTGTCGAACGGCAGGCTGCGCAGCTTGCCGCTGATCTGGCCCAGCACGGAACGGGCGCGCAGGTATTCCACGAAGTCGGCGAAGTACGCGCCGCCATCGAGGATCAGGTTCCCGGCCCAGGTGGAGCTACCAGTATTGGCGGCGGGTACGGCGGCCTTGGTCAGCGTTGCAACCAGCTTTTCGTCGTCCGGGTACACGGACTTGGCGATTTGCACCGGATCCATGTGTTCGACGTGGGCGATGGCCTTGACACGGGCCACACGGGCGAAGCCCATGCCTGCGTCCAGCTTCTGGGTGTTCTTCACCGTCACCGGCACGCGATCGGAGCCGCCGGCGGCCGGACGGTCGGTCTTGTCCTTGGTGTCCACGGCTTTGGCCGATGCTTTGTCGATGTCGGCCAGCTTCGACAGACGTGCGATGTCCGCATCCAGGCGCTTGATCTCGCCGTCCAGGGTGTCGAATTGCTCGGCTTCGGCGTTGTCCATCGAACGGCCTTCGTCGATGGATTTCTGCGCCACGGCCTTCAGTTCTTCGGCCTTGGCTTCACGGGTAGCCTTCAGCGCGGCCACTTGCTCGGCAAACGTCTTCATGACGTGTCCTTTCAGAAACGAAAAAACCGCCACGAGGGCGGTTCAGATATAAAAAAACCGCCCGGAGGCGGTTGCGGCTTTGGCGACTCAGCGGCCTTTCAGCGGCGAATCGAAGGCAGCGCGGTTCACTTCAAGCGAACGGCGCCGTTGAGGGTTTTCGTTTGGGGGTTGATGAGTTGCACCGGGCCGGATCGCCGGGCGCCGTAATCCAGTGACTTGATTTGCTGGATAACATCACGCGGCAGCGCGCCGCAGGACATCGATTTCACCTGCGTGATAACAGCCTCGGACAGCGCGGGAACGGAAACGCTGCTCAGCTCGTAGATTTCGATCTCTTGGAAGTCGATCCCGCCGTCTTCCTTGAATGCGTACTTGATCGGCCGGAAGCCGATGGACACTCCACGTACCAATCCGTGCTTGATCTCGCCCCACGCGGTATCCACGCGATCTTTCAACGGGCCAGGGTCTGCGATCACAGGAATCTCGGCTTCAAACTCGATTCCCTTTGCTGTCGGATTGCTGAATTTGGCAAGGCCAATCGGCTCGCCATGACGGTGCTGATGCAAAAGCGGGAGCGGGTTCTTGAACTGGGCGCCAAGCGGGTTGATGTTGTCACCGTCGCGGTCGGTGGCGGGCGTGGTCGCCCAACCGGAAAATACGCGGCGGCCATCATCGAGCGCTTTGACGACAAATGCGGCGTATGCGCGTTGGTTGTTCATAGTCTTCCTTCCATCTGCGCGAGCCTGGCCTTCGCCTTCTCACACAGCTTCGTCAGCCCCTTGGCACACAGCCACGCCACCAGCTTCCGTTGTCGGTTGATGCAGCCTGGGCACATGGTTATCTCCCCGCTACTGCGAGAACGAGTTTCTTCCGGCATGGAGCCGGGTTCAACGCCATGAGGGACACGGCATTGAAGGTGGACATGAGCGGGTCAATCTTGGCTTTGCCCGCCATCTGCTTGGTGATCGACACCGCGTTTCCGTGGTCTTCCACCTTTGCATTGCCGGCGCACCATGCCATCAATGGTTGTCCACAATGCACCATGCCCCCACCAGCCAGCTTTCGCTCGCAGGTTTTGATGGCCCCATTCAGTCTCCAACCTTGACTGACGCCGATGATGTGCTCCATCGTGATCTTGCGCTCCGGCGAAACCAGCGCATCAACAATGTCCCCAATCCCCGCAGCATCAACGCCGATGGCCTGCTTCTCGGGAAGCAGCTTTGCGTCCCTGACCTTGCAAACCAGGTCAGCAACCTGTGTCACGTCGTCACCTGGGCGGCTGACGATGGTGATATCGCCGTCCCGCTCGAAGTCACGCAACCTCGGAGCGATGTCCTTTCTGCGCTTCAGGACGATCTCATGCGCCCAAGCGTGCGCCCAATGCAACCATCGGCCCGTTCCTGCCTCTCGGCCCAATACAGTCAGCCCGAGCAAGTCATCCAGGCCGCCGCCGTCAATCCCCACTACTGCAACTTCACACCTGGCAAGAAGTCCATCCAGCGTTAGGCAGCGCTCTGCTGCGTCAGACCAGAAATCGGCACCCGCCCACCGATCGGATCGAAGATTCAGGCCAATCTCAACGTTCAGGTGCTTGGCCATGAACTGTTGAAACGCCCCGTCCGTTTTGTGCTGTACCTTCTTCAGTTGGTCTTCCAGCCACTCTGCAGACACCGAGCGCCCGATGTTCGGATTGGTGATATAGAAGTTCTCCGGCAGCAAATAGCCTTTCGACTTCAACATCGCATCCGGGAATTCGTACAGCACGCCCAGAGTCTTGCGATCTTCGGTTTTGCCGTCGCGCACATTGCGCCAGTAGTTCAGCTTTTCTTTGAATACGCCTGCGGGCGGTTCGTCGCTCTGCGTTGTGAGGTAAATCACCCACCCTTCGTCGCGTGATACCTGTCCGCCAAGAGCTTCCATGAACATGGCTTCAGCATTCGACTTCTTGCCGAACAACCAGAGTTCGTCCACCAATACCCTGCCAGATTTTTTCCCGGAGACTGTCTCAGTATCTGCCGCCACCACCTTCAAGCTATTGCGCGTCACCCGATGGGTGATGGTGCGAATGTGATCCTGAACGTGGAAAATGGCAGATAGTTCATCATCAGCCCGCACCATGGCGGCAGCTGGCTTGAAACTGTTATCGGCCACTTCTTTTGTTGGGGCCAGGATCAGGTGCTCTTCTTCCTCGCGCCAGCATAGGACTGTTGCCGTCAACATGATCCCGGCTGCAATGGTGGATTTCGTATTTTTCTTCGAGATCAGCAACCCATATTCACGGATTAATTGCTTGCCGGTTTCCGATTCATAGGCGCCAAAGATTGCCCCCACAAAATCGAATACCCATTGCTCGGAGCATTCGCCGAATGTCGGCCGCCCAGGAAGATCAACAACCCGCAGTTCCTTGAAGATCGCCAGCGCCTGCTGCGCTTGATCAGCAAAGATTGGGGGCGGGATGATGGAGCGGCGTTCGACCAACCTGCTTTCCCAGTCCTTGCAGGCCGTCGTCCATTGCATCATCAACCCTTAAATCTTCTTCCCACCAGCAGCAACCAATTTCGGCGGCGCGGCGGTCGCAAACCGTCCGGCAACGCGCTTCGCAGCTTCGTTGCTCTGCTCTTTCTTGCCTACCTCGCCCTTCTTGGCATGGATGTAGGGCATTAACGCCTTGGCAGCATCAACCCTCAGCTTCGCGTCCGTTCCGCTGTCGTTCATCACCGCCCGAAGAAACTTCTCCGGGTCGTCATATATCGCCGACAACTGCAGAATCGTCGGCTCTTTCGGCTTGCGGCCAGCCCCGGGACGGGCTCCACCGCTCTGCCCTTTTACTCCGGCCATTGCAGCTCCATTTGAATCAGCTTGATTGAGGGATTTTTTCTGCGCGTGAGGGACAACGGGGTTTCCCCACCGAAGCCATCCGGCCTTTTGACCATCCCCCCCTTACCAGATCACGCCACAGCAGCCTATCTGCCAGCGTCCAAGGGGTTATGGTGGGTTTGAGCTGTCGTAGCGCTACGGGGCGTTATTGGCCTCGGCGCTTGTTTGCACAGGGGTGCCGTGATCGCCATCGCCTCCTCGATGGCCTTGCGCATATCGCGCCGGTCAGTCCAGGCGATCAGCCAGCCCATGGCGGCGAAGCATGCCACGCACCCCAGCACGATCCATAGTGCGTCCATCGTCAGGCCATGCCTATGCGGGCGCGCTCTCCAGCCTCACGGGCCGTCTTCTCTGCATGGCAAGCGATGCAGCGGCATCGACGGTTTGAATCGTCGTCCAGCCCACCAGCCCACAGCGGCACCTCATGATCCAGCTCGAAAGCCTGCTCCGTGCCTGGCGTGATGTCCACCAGCGCGCCGCAGTCAACGCAGTGGGCGCCGTCGCGGAGCCACACGCGGCGGCGTGTCTCCATTAGTGCGCGGCCTCTCTCGCGTGTTGTTGATCCATCGCGGGGGATGGGTTGTGCTGGCTGGATGCGGGCGGCGGGCAGCGACTGGATGCGGGGCTTGAGGGTTTGCAGGCGGGGCATCAGTTCGCCCGCCCGTAGCAATGGAAAAGGCATGGCCTGGGTTCGGCGCCCTGAATTGCATAGATCGACCTGAACCGAATGCGCTCACCTGCAATGCGCCCTTGTGCATCGAGCTTGGGCGGGTTGTCGCACACCTTAATCCAGCCGGCGCGCGTGTTGATCTCTAGCACCCAGTCAATGCGCTGGCGTGAGTCAACGTCATAGACCAGCGCACCCAAGGCGTTTGCATGGTTGTAAAGCATTGGCTATCCAATCAGCACCCCTTCGGGCTCCCACGCGGGAGGGGTGGGCCGTTGTCTGTGCGCCAGTCTTGACCGCGACAGCTCGCGGCGGAGATTCCGCGCCCGTCAAACCACTCGGGGCGAGGCCAGTGCTGGCTACTGGGAAGGCTGGTCGCCCTTCTGGCTATACGATGGAGTTCTCACACAACCATCGCCAGGAGGGCGCAATGAAAATCGAAGTCAAGGATGGGAAAGTCGCGCTGCAAATCAACGGCGAGTTCAACTCAGAGGAACTCCGTCAGCTTCTTCATCAAATTGGCGATGCCCGATCCACGATTGCTGATGACCCGCAAACTCTTGCTGCTGGCAACGTTGAGGTGAAGGCCGTGGCGTTTCCACCCTATTGGACGGAGCACAGCGAGAACACCAAGAACCAAACGCTGTTTGCGTTCAGGCACCCTGCCTTTGGTTGGCTCGGCTTTCTCTTGTCTCCCGTAGAGGTTGCTCGATTGATCGGCTACTTCGGCAACCAGTTGGTGCGCGGGGCCACCATTGCAGAGGCTGGGGCAGCCACCGATGTGCAGCCGGATCAGATCAGAGGCGGCGGCTTGCTGCACTGAATGCATCGCAGTCTCCAATAGGTTGCCACCACCGAGGGCATGGCGTCCCTGGCGGTTTGAGGCGTGGTGGATGCGCCCTGGTGGTGGCGGAAACGAAAAAGCCCCGGCGCATCACTGCATCGGGGCTTCAAAAATTTTGGGCGAGTTCTGCCGTCGCTAATCTACCCCATGACTGTTAAACCGGCCTGGTGACCAGCGCTGGGGGCGTTCGGCAGAGATTCGCGGGCGACAGCCTTAGCAGGCTGTGCATTCGACGAGTGCAATTGTATCTCGACCGCCACAAAACGCAATAATAGGTGTTTCTACCTATGAAAAGAACTTGCCGAGGAGTCACATGATGCAAGTTTCTGAATTCGCCCTCTCAACCCCTGAGCACGGAGTGCTGAGCCGTGAGTCGTCCCGCGCAGCCGCCGAAACAGCGGCTGCGCGGTACACACCGCCGCTGCAGGGCTACACCATCACCGAGGAGCTGCGCCCCGCCGCTGCGCGCGGCTTGTGCGTGGCCGTCGGCGGCCTGCACCGCACTTGGGAGCTCGTAGCTTGCGACGCAGACCCTGCATGCGGCCTCTACCCCGTCACCGAGCGCGCAGCTTTAGCCTTGGGCATCGGTGGGCATGTCGGTATCTTGCGCGCCCCCGGAATCGTGACGCTCAAAAGCGAGCTGCAGGATCAGCCCGAGATCGAGGAGCAGGCCACAATCAACACAACGCACAACCAGCCATGGAGCGCTGGCCGGCTTGCCGCCCGCGCTGTCGCGGCTGCAGCCCTAGGGGTGAGCGAAGCCCCGGCATGGGAGTCGCAAGAGTACGGCCCCGCCCTGCGGCGACTGCTATACGAGCGCTATGAGCGCCGCGCATACACAGCATATTGAGCGATTCACGGACTGGATGGAGGCGCAACAAATGCAGCAGATCGCCCACATCACTATCCCGGACGGATTGACCTTTGCCGACCTACGCCTGGCCCGCGATCCCGCGACCGGCGATGTGTCATTTGACACGACTATCGTTGAGCGCATTGAGCAAGCAAGCGGCCTGCCCAAGGGCTTTTTCATGAGCCAGCCCGAGGATGCGCTGGCCGCCGTCGTCACCGAGTGGTACGTGCACCACCTGGCTGCGGGCGGCGAGCGCGATCCCGTCGCCGATGACCTGATCGCCGAGGTGCGCGCTGAGGACGCGGCAGGCCAGCACCATAGCCACAAGCCGGGGCGAGCATGACCCCCGCCGAACTCAAAACCATCCGGGAGGCTGTCGGCCTTTCGGTGCCTGACCTCGCCGCGCTGGCTGGCGTCCAAGAGCGCACCGTGCGATATTGGGAGAGCGGGCGCACCGCCGTGCCCGACGATGTGCAGGCGCTGGTGCTGCGCCTTGACGATCTGCTGGCGCAGCAGGCACAGCACGCCGTGGCCGTGGTGCGCGAGCAGGCCCAGGCCATGGGCAGCATGCCCGAGTCCATCACGCTTCTTCGCTACCGGGAGACAGATGATCTATGGCACTACCGTCCAGACTTCCGCCCGCTTCCCGTCACAACACACGCAGCCCTGCTGGCTCGATGCCGCGCAGCGCTGGCTGATCTGCATGTGCAGACCCGCATCGTGTACATGGAGCCGCAGCAGTATCAGCAGTGGCTAGCAGGGCGGGCCGACAGCGAGGCCATGCGCGCTGCGTGGGCGGCAGAGCAGTAGCCAGGCGTACAGCCACAAGCCGGGCCGCGCATGACGCCTACATCCACGGCCCACGGCGACAACGTGCCTTGGGCCGGCAATCCAGGCCGCCCGGTGCCGCACTGCTGGCTGAATCCCGACCCGCAGTCCGACGAATACCGCGATGCCGTGGCCGCGTGCTACTGGGCGCCCGGCAACCATCCGCGCAGCAAGACCGCCGTAAAGGCCTGGTACCGGCGCAACGGCGGCGCCGGCCTGGCCCTGGGCGCCGCAGTGGCCGGCGCTGGCGCCTGGTGGGTACAAGGCCAGCGCTACGGGCTGCAGGTCGAGCAGCTCAAGCACCAGCACACCAGCGCCGAGCTGGCCGGCGCGCGCAAGGCCGCGCGCGACATGGCGCAATTCCAGAAAGGACTGACCGATGCATTCCACAACTTCCAGGCCACCAGCCAGCGAAACGCCGCTGCGCAGCAAAACCTTGACCGCAGCCTGCGCGACCTGCGCGGCACTACTGCAAGCCTGCGCGGCGACTTCGCAGCCCTGCCCGAGCGCATCGCCGGCGCTGCCCAGCCCGCCCTCGCTCAGTACGCCAGCACCTGCACAGCCGTACTCGCAGAGCTGGCGGATCGAGGTACAAGACTGGCAGAACGCGGTGCAGCAATCGCGCACGCGGCTGATGGCCACGCCGCTGACGCCGCGCTGATGCGCGACGCCTGGCCGCGCGCGGCGGCTACGCCCGAGGATGGGGCGCTGTCGCGCATTGATTAGGGTTTGTCCTGATAAATTACTTGCCAAAATACACGCAATGCGTATATAATCAATGCCATGGTGATCGAGATTGATCGCCACCGGCGCCTCCCGGAATGAGGGGTAGGAGAGAAAAATGTACGCAGTCACCAACGCATTCGAAATCCGCGAATCCCTCAAGGCCATGGGCGCCAAGTGGGACGGCCAGCGCAAGGCCTGGATCATCACCCAAGCCATGCTCGACAAGTGCATGGCTCGCACTCAAGCCTATGGGATGGCATGGTGCAAGGGCTGCTGGGCCAAGGCTCAAGTGGAGGCGATCTGATGACCATCGCCCAAATCCGCGCCGCCTTGATCGTCAAATTCGGCGCCCGCATGTACCGCATCACGCGCGACGGGGAAATCCACGTCCATGGCGTGATGCCAAACACCCAAATAGTCGGCTGGTATCTGTATGGGTACGTTGGCGACGCAGAAACAGAGGCTCGCCTGCAATGACCAACCGCGCCCGACTCACGGTCACGCTCGGCGGACCCTGGCGCCTCTACCAGCACCAGCCGCCACCCGGATGGCAGATGCTGGGCACCGTGCAGCTCGGCATGGAGATAGGCGCGCTGGGCCGCTCGCCTGTTGGCGTGCTTGCAATGCTCAACGCGGGCGCGGTGCGCTCGCTCGATCAGCGCAAGGCACGCGCGGCGCTGGAGGCTGCGGCGTCATGACAAGCCCCACCCCCGATGCTATCCGCGCCGCCCGCGCCGCTACCGGCCTGACGCAAACCCAGGCGGCCGCGCTGATCTACTGCACCCTGCGCGGCTGGCAGGACTGGGAAGCTGGCAAGCGGGCCATGCACCCGGCTTTTTTTGAGCTTTTTTTGCTCAAGACGCAAAAAAGTGCTTGACGAATGCACGCGATGCGTGCATAATACAGTCATGGGTTCAGGAAAGAACCCACCGCCCCGGCGGCTTCCGGGTCTCAAGCCGGAGAACATCATGTCCACCACCTACCGCGCCGCATACTGGGTCGCTGCTGATTGCTCGGGCGACGTGCGCCTGACCACCGAAGACCAAGCCCATCTGTCTGACGCTGAGCTGATGGCTGCCGCCTTGGCGGAAGCCAAAGCCAACGGCCTGGAAATCGGCGACGGCGAAGTGCTCATCGGCGACTACACAGAATGACCTTTCGCGTCTACCTGCGCTCACCCGATCAGCGGGTGAGTGACAAAACCACCACGGGCAGCCCCGATGCCGCCCGCGCGGCCTTTGCCGACCTGGTGGCCCGCGTTGACCTGGACGGGCAGCGCCTGCTGGCCGTGCTCAACGCCGATGGCCGGCCCATCGCGCACCACGATTTCAGCAAGCCGGCGCCGCCCGCGCCTGGCAGCGACCCCGCACACTGGTGGCGTGGCCGTATCCAGGCCATAGACCTGGACCGCGCCGGCTGACATGGCCCGCCCATCGCGCTTTGACCCAGCGCACGATCAACTGATCGGTACCGACAGCGACCAGGCCATTGCCGACCGCCTGGGCGTCACGCGCAGCACTGTCGCCGCGCGCCGGGTGCAGCTCGGCGTTGCCGCTGCGCGCGCACGCCGAATCTGGACGTCACAAGAGGACGCGCTGCTCGGGCGCGACACCGATGCCAGCATCGCGCACAAATTGGGCCGATCCCACGCATCCGTCACACAGCGGCGCATCGCGCTGGGCGTGCCGCCAGTCTCTCTTGAGCAGCGTCGTGCATTGCGCATGCGCACACGCGCCGACGTGCTGGCCTACCTTGCCGGCGACATCATCACCTGCCTGATCTGTGGCAGGCCGTGCAAATCCGTGGGGCACCACGTGCGCCAGGCCCACGGCATCAGTGCACGTGAATACAAGCAGCAATTCGGCCTGCCGCTGTCGCGCGGCATCGAGGCCGAGTCAGTGCGCCAGGCGCGCTCTGATGCCATGCGCGCCACCCGTGCCGCCGGCCGAATGCCGCAGACACCGCCGCCAGTGGACGCGCAGCGCCGCGGAAAATCACCGTACAAAATGGCGCGCGTCACCGCTGCAGATGTGGGCCGGGTCATGCATCGTCTGCAGGCCGGCGAAACGCTGACCGAAGCGTGCGCTTATCCAGGCATGCCTAGCTGGTCTGCCGTGCACAGCGCCTTGCATGCCGACGAGGGTCTACAAGCGAGATTTGATGCGCTCGTAGAGAGCCTGCCATTTGCGCAGCAGGCCCGCATGAAGAAGCTTGGCGCACGCTTTGCTGCTGCCTGCGATGCTCTCTCCGATCTGACGTGCAAGGCAGCAGCGCAGCAGCTCGGTGTGAGCGATGATGTCGTCAGGCGGCACAGGGTGCGGGAAAAGAGCCTGGATGGCGCATAACTGCTGATTGGCCACAAACCACCCCTGTAGTGGGAACACCCAGGCGCTAAACAGGGGGTGTAGCGGCATCGCGCCAGAACTGCAAACATAGGGAGTCGTGGGATTTTTTGGGAAACCAAATACCCCCTGTGGCGGCATCGCACCGGATCTCCAAGCCACCCCTGTGAGGGAATCTAGCGCGATGTTTCAGCGCCCAGAAATATCCCGCAAACTGCGATGCATCTGGCCTCGCGCGCGCTGCAGGCAATCATCGAGGTAGTTCGCCGCCCGCTTCCCGATTTCTCTCTGCGGCACTCGTGCCTCGCCCGATCCGCCGCACCGGCTGCATTGCTTGGCCGACAGCCGCGCAGTTCCTGGAACCACGTCAAATTTTCGGCCTTCGCATTTTGCGCAAACGCGATGCAGCCACCATGCGATGATGGTCAGCGCTGCTTCCGTCGGGTGTTCGTGCCCCCACTCGTGCAGCTTGATCGCGAGCTGCGCCTTGACGCTGGGAAGTGTCTTGAGTTGACCCATGAGCAGGATGGCATCGGTGGCAGACATCCCCTGTATCCGCATGGGCCTGCCGTATTCGCTGGCGAGGCGAAGCAGAGCACTACCCAAGCGCGCGGGCGACCATGCAGCGGCGGTGCACACGTCCACGTCGGACACTGGCGCATGGTCGCGTGTATCCATGCGCAGATTGTCGGACAAGATTGCAGTCGTATAGCGTTCGTCGGTGCGGATGGGGTTGTCTTGGATCATGCCAGTCCTTTCAGGAACTCGCGGAACTGTCGCGCCGTGTTGACTGTCTCGGCATCCTTGGCCCGTTCTTCCTCGATGGTCAGGGCGGCGTTTTCGATCTCATCGGCCATGGCGCGCATCTTCTTGGCGATGCCGGACAACAGGTCGATGGCGGATGCTGGCTTGTCGTTCTTCACGATGGTGGTTTTGGGTTCAACGGACACAGAGGACTCCTTCGGCTTGGCGGATTCGGTGGCGCCGGCAGCGGGCTGGGCGGATACGGTGACGCGGCGGTAGGTGCCGCTGTTGTTGGTCTTAACGATCCCAGCATCAACCAGGCAATTCAGACAGCCACGCAAGACATGCATGTCCACGTTGCTGCGCGTGTCGCGGTGCAGAGCTTGAGCAATTTGCAAGGGCGTCCAAAGCTCGTTAATGGGTACAAACTGGAATACCTTCTGCGCGATGCTGCTCTGGCCTGCCAGCTTCTGTTTCTGCTTTTCGGGGGTCACGTAGCGCTCCTTTTCATTTCCTTGAGCTTGGCCTTGTAGGTATCGCGGATCGATCGGAGTTCGTCGGCTGTCCACTTGTGCGGTCGGTTATCAGCCTCCAGGGCCTCCACCCTGGCCAGGCCGATACGCTCGATAAGCCTTGCCCGATACTCCAACGCATTGCCCGCAAGGTAGCGGTTGTCCTGTTTCGATTGGGCATGGCAGTTGTCCTCGTGATAGCGAAGATGCGATGCAGCCCCACGGCTGCGATAGTGGCCTGCATCTACCTGGTTGCCAGACCAATCCAGCGGGCGACCAGAGCTGATGCATGGATACCCGGCCTGACGGTCGCGTTCTCGGATGTAGGCCATGAAAGCCTTGTCTGCCTCCGCTATCAAAACGGGGATGGTCTTGATGGCTTCCTTGCGCGTCTTGACCTTGGCGCGCTCCTCCACCTTCGCTTGCTTGACCTTGCGGACAGCGCAGCGTGGAGAGCAAACCGATTGCATAGGCTTCGTGGGCATGTATGTCTTGGCGCACACCGGGCACGGGCGGGGCTTGGGAGTGAAGGGCTTCACTGAAAACACTCCCGTATCTCTTGAGTCACGGATCTGATGATTGGCCGCAGGACGATTTCTGCAAGGCTCTTGCGGAACGCATTTCGCATGGCAACCGCCATGGTCTTGTGGCCAGCGAACACCGCCTCCATGGATTCAGCAATGGCCAGACTGATGCCGTTTTGCATTGCCCTAAGCCGGATATAGGCCAGCGGGTTGCCCTTGGAAGATGCGCGCATGAGGCGAAGTTTCTGGCGCTTGGTCACTGTTCGCCCTCCCATGCCTTGAACTGCATGCTGTGCTCCGCGCCGAAGGCATACAGCCATTCGATGAAGGCCCGCGCCAGTTTGATCGTGAAATCGCGGGACTGGATGCCCATCAGCACCACCTCGCCGCGCAGCCCCCGGCCCATGCGCATATCGCCGAACTTGGCCCACTCGCCAGCCAGGTCAGGATCGTCCCGTGTGTCAATGCGGAACGCTGAAATCAGGATGCGCTTGGCGTCTTCCTTGTCCGCCAAGTCCCCGCCGATTTGCTCGCTGATCTGCGCGATGAGACTGTGGAAGTGCCGGTTATGGTTGTCACGTCGGGTTTCCGGCTTGATTTCCAGCACCAGCCGATGCCCCGTCATCAGCCAGGCCTTAGCCATAGTCCATGCGTGCATCAGCGCTTTGTGCGCTTGCACCGGTTCGATCAGCGAGAGTGTGATCCGCTCGCTCATGATGCGGCGTCCATCGCAAAAAGATCGCCAGTCTGCGTATCGCGCTTGACCGGCAGCCGGCCAAACAGCGACGGCTTGCGCGGCTTGCACTCGATCAGCCCCATGGCTTTTGCGCACTTCGGCCCGAGCACACGCCCGCCGATGGTGGCCGCAGGATCGCGCAGGATCAGCCTGCCGCATCTTGCGCATCTCATTCGACCTTTCCTTTCGCGTCGATTCCCTCGATGGCCCGGGCAAGGTACACGGCCTTGTCCAACGTCTCTTCCAACGCGTGCTGTAGCCACTGGCGCAGGGACAGTGGGTTGTCTGCCACCGTGGTGCCGTACTTGGCAATACCGAGCTGCTGGCGCTTGGCGATCAACTCACACACGCGGCGCTCTGTGCCGGTCACAGCGATTCCCGCCTCGTATCCGGCCTGTACCCGCTGGCCTTGATTCGCCTCTGCACTTCGGTCAGCAGTCCCTCGAATGCCGGCTCCTTGTCCAGCTCCCGCGCTCGATTGCGGCTGTACTCCCACCAGCCTGGCGTCAGGGCGAGTCGCGTCAGGTGCTCCACCTGTTTGTCGAACTCGGTCATGCATCAAAAATCCTCCGCATACGTGTTCACAGCCGCCTTCTTGCCCGGCGCTGTAAGCGGCTGCGTCGATTCCGTCCAGCGCTGGTACTGGCCCTCGAAATGCAGCGCAACCTCCCCAGTCCGGCCGCCACGGGCCTTCGCAACATCCAGGCCGTTGAGCGTGTAGGCATCGTGCTTCTGGTGGCGCCACATCAGCATCACCACGTCGGCGTCCTCCTCGATGGCGCCAGACTCTTTCAGGTCGGCCAGCACCGGGCGGCCAGACATGCGCTTTTCCACCTCGCGGTTGAGCTGCGAAAGCGTCAGGATCGTGATGCCCAGTTGCTTGGCCAGCGACTTCAAGCCGCGCGAGATTTCTTCGAGCTGGTGATGGCGCGACAGCTTCGGGTTGGCAGAGCTGCATAGCTGGATGTAGTCGAGCACCAGCAGCTTGATGTCGTGCTTGCGCTTGAGCATTCGCGCCTTCGCAGCGATCTCCGGCAGCGTCATGGCCGCCTGCTGGTCGAAATACAGCGGCAGGCCGCGCATCCGTTCCACGGCTTCTGACAGGCGCGTCCACTCGTCATCGACCAACTTGCCCGTCTGGTAACGCTCGTAGTCGATCCGGCCAACGTTGCAGAGCGCGCGGTCGGTCATTTCCTCGTTCTCCATCTCCATCGAGAACATGGCCGCAGCGTGGCCGTCCATCGCCAAGTTGACCGCGATCTGCTCTGCAAGCGACGACTTGCCCACGCTCGGGCGCGCGGCCAGGATCATCTGCTTGCCGGGCTTGAGCCCACCCCCAAGCCTGCGGTCGAGCCCCGGGATGCGCGTCGGGATACCCGGTTGAGTAACCCCATCGGCCAGCGCCTGGATACGGTCAATCGCACCCGCGACGTAGGCCTCGATGGATTGCGGCTGCGTGCGCGCGGCAGGCTGCGCAACACGCTCCAGGGTGGACTGTGCCTGTGCAATCCGGTCAACCACCGGCAGGGATTCGTCCGCCGCGATCCCGCGCACCTCGGCGGCGGCGCGCTGCAACTGACGGGCCAGCGCATGGTCGGCAACGATGGCCGCGTGCTGGCGCAGCACACGCAGGCCGACAAACGCCTGCGTGCACAGGTGCAATGCCGCCATGGCGTCGTCCGCATCGGCGGCGCGCAGCACCTCGTACACCGCAACCAGGTCAACGGGTTTGCCGGCCAGCACCAGCGTTTCGATCGCGCTCCACGCCGATGCGTACAGGCCCACCGCGAAGGACTCCGCGTGCAGCGTTTCTGCCACCGCGTCGTACGCCTCGACCCCGGCGACCAGCAGCGCGCCAATCACGCCGGCCTCGGCTTCTGGCGAGCAGTGCAGCAGCTCTGTCGGCAGGTCAAGCGGGTTCATGGGCTTCCTCCTCGTGGCGTGCCGCGATGCGGGCGTCCAGCGCCTGCTTGCGCAGCAGCCCCTTCGATGTCCACTGCACCCCGCCGCCATCCTCGGCAAAGAACCACAGCCCGAACCAGCTGTCCTTCACGCAGTTGGCGAAGTGGGCGGGCCAGTCGCGGTAGCGCTTGGCGCGGTACTGCGCGTCGTCGGTGTAGCGCTCCCGGAACGCGATCCATGCGATCTGCAGCATCTCGTCGGTGATGCCGGCATCTGCCGCCCAGTTGCGGATCGCATGGCCATCCGGGACAGGCTTTGCGCCGACGGCTTTGCACTCGGCCAGGTAGGCCGACAGCGTGGTGTCCGGGCGTTTTGCCTTCGGCGGCTTGACGGCGGGAGGGGGCGGCGCGTTAGCGCTCTCCCCTTCTGAACGTAGTGAAGAAGGGGTATTACTCTTATCTGTATCTTTATCTAGCGTGACATTGCGTGACATTGCGTGACATGCATTTGTCCCGTTGCCGTCCTCATTTGTCACGGCGCCATCGGTAGCCTCATTTTTAGTAGCATTCTTCTCGCGCTGGCGTTGGTCTCTCTTGCGTTCAGTAGCCGACCTCACGCCGCGCTCTACATCTCCAGCATCTTCCCTTTTGGGCTGCCGGGTATCCCAAGATCGCAGCCTCATGCCATCCAGAACACGCCCCTGCATTGCCTCAAGAATTGCCGCAATCTGCTGTTCGTCACAGTCCAGCGCGCTCGCCAAATCTTCATGCGTGACAGTCGCGTGACCTCGCGTGACATTGCGTGACGCATCAACCATCAGGTGCAGGAAAACAGACAACACCAGAGAAATGGGTTGCTTTGAAACGCGCGCGACCGTCCGCCATTTCGGGTCATTGGGCATCTCATGCCACAGGCGCAGCCACTCGTTTGCCATCAGCGCCTCGCTTTCCGTGCGGCAAATCGCGTCGCCCTGCGCGCCTCGACCTGGGCATACATTTCACGCTGCGCCCGACGCATTCCGTCACGATCACCCACGACATGGGCGATCTGCATATCCAGGTCAGCGACGATGGCAGATGCCTTGCGGCGCTCGTCAATCAAGCGCACAAGGGTTGCGTCTTGCGCTGTGGGGCGGGGGATGGCCTGCATCAGGCGACCTCCAACTCCAGCACATCGAACAGCGATGGCATCGTGGCCTCGCGCTCTGCCGCCCGCAGGTAATGCACTTGATCCATAAAGTACCCCGCATTCAGCTCAGAACCGCCGCCGCGACGGCCTTTGAGGATGGCTCGGTAGGGCACGGTGCCCAGGCCGCAGAATGGGTCATAGACCAGCTCGCCGGGATTGCTGTAGCGCTCGATCAGCCGATCCACGATGCCAAACTGAAGAGGGCAGATGTGTTTCTCCACAGCGCGTTTCGATTGGTCACTGTTCAACGTCAACATACGCGGCACGTCGTGCCACACGTCAGGATGGTGACTACCAGGTGCCAAGCTCATGAAGGTGGACGGCAGTGCGCCACGGGCTTCCAGTTCCTCGCCAATGCGAACATGAAAGTCGTAGTCATAAATCTGCTGCAAGCTGTACTTGGTGAACAGGCTGGCCAGCTTGTCGGGGCCAAGTCCTGCCAGTTCATCCGCCGTGATCTGGCGGTTGCCGCCATCGCGCCAGAAAGCGTGGGCGTCAATCTGCCAATGTGCTCGGGTGTATTCGTCCTTGGACTTCTTCACAGGCACGTCGGCATAGCCCTTTGTGCGGTCGGTCTGCGGCTTACGGAACAGCACGATGTATTCGGGCGAGCCAACGCCCATCTTGGTGCCGTCCTTGCACTGCTCGCTCCACCCCAAGCGGTAGGTCTGGTTGTTCTCGCGCACAACGTCAGTCACGACCGTGATAAGGCCCATGTAGTCGAAACCATGCTTGCACCCGTGCATGATGGCTTCGCAGTGAAACGGGCTGACCGTGGGCGCACCAGCGCCGGTCACGTTGCCAAACAAGATGCGATCCTTGACGTGGCAGGCGTAGATGCGGCCTGGCTTCAAGATGCGCAGCAACTCGGGCGTGAGGTGATCCATTTGCGCCCAGAAGTGGTCATTGCTTTCGGTATGGCCGAAGTCGTTGTAGCTGGGGCTGTATTCGTAGTGGTTGGCAAACGGGATGGACGTGACGATCAGGTCAACGTGGTTCTCCGGCTGGAGCTTTGCTTCTTCAACGCAGTCGTTGTTCGCCACGGTGAACAGGTCGCTCTTGACCTCGATGCGCTGGATTCCGATGGAGCGCGCCAAGGTTTCTTGCATGGCGAGATGGTTCAATCCGTATTGCTTGATGATGCCGGTCATGTTTTTCACCATTTCGTCGTGTTGTGCCCACTTCGTTTGCAGGGTGCGCAAGACCTCGCGCTCGGCCTCGCTGTAGACGATGTGAATGTCACAGGCTCGCTCTTGGCCGTAACGCTGGATGCGATGGACGGCCTGAATCAGGTCATTGAACTTGTAGGTCACGCCGACAAAGACAGCCTTGTTGCATTGCTGTAGATTCAAGCCTTGGCCCAGCATCACCGGCTTGCCGATCAGCGCGTATGTCTTGCGGTCACGCCACTCTTGAATGCGGCGTTCAGCCTCTTCTGTGGTCAGAGATCCGTGCACCGAAGAGAACGACAGTCCACGAGCGGTCAGGGTTTGCTCGATGGCGTCCTGTTCGGCGTTGAGGTCGCACCAGATGACGATCTGGTCAGATACTCGATTGCCCTCTTCAGTAGATCTGGGTTGTCCAGAAAATGGCCCAGGCCGAAGTTGCACCGATGGCATAGCAGCCCCCTGACCTTCCCTGTCGAATGGCAGTGATCCACCGACAAAGACCTCTCCGCCTTGCCTTGCTGGCGAACTCCCGTTCGACTCACGCCACATATCGCGCATCCGCCGTTCTGCGCACTCAGCATCTCCGCATACTGCTTCGAGGTGATCCCGAACTCGGCTTTCAGCCTGCCCGACCTTTTCACATGAGGGTTCTTGGCATTGAACTCCCTTGCTTGCGCTTTCGTTTTCTCCCGATGCTCCGCATCGAGTGCATACCGCTCTCGGCGTTTTCTGGATCGCTCTGCCTTCTCCGCTTCTGTCAATACCTTCCGCTGGTACGTCTTTAGGTACTCGGCCATGTACGCCTTTCTCCGCGCCTGCTTCTCGCCCGAAGCCAGATGCTTCGTCGCGTGGTAGTGCGCCAACTTGCGCGCACGCTCCCGCTCCTTGTTCTGGTCGTGATAAGCCCTGTTGTATGCAGACTTGGCTTCCTTTGAGATACCCATCGATAACACTCCCCATGGCGGCAATTCGGGCAGGCAGGCTGTCGCGCTTCTCTGCGGCTGCGGCACTCAAACTCAGCGCAGGGTCTTGGAACATCAGCGCCTGGCCGTCGCGGTCGGCACCAGCCAGCGTGTAGTCCGTGGGCACCTCGTGATAGACCACTTCGATAGGCGGCAGGTCATAGCCTTCATCGCTGTAGCCCAGGTCGCTGGGGTATTGAATGAACACCGCCCAACTCGATACCCACAACCAGAATTCTTCGGTCTTGTGTGGGTACAAGGTCAAGTTTCCTGCTTTCTCGCTGTCGCGCTGGAAGAAGCGCGTCAGGGCTTGGCCCGTATCCATCACGCCAAGGAACCCGGCATAGTGGATCAGCTCCTTGAAGCGGTTGGGGCTTGGCGTTGCCGTGTTGACCAGCTTGAATTCCACTGACTCGAACAGAGGCAAGAACTCTTGATAGGTCTTGCTGCCGAAGCTGCGCAGCACGCTAGCTTCATCCAAGCTCACAGCCTTGAACAAGGCAGGATCGAGCTTGCCGTCGCGGACGGTTTCGTAGTTGGTGATGTAGAGGGACTGGCCCGGAACAATCTCGGCGGCAGCGCGGATGAAGCTCAGGTTGATGCCCAACATTGCCGCATCGCGGATCAGCTCTTGCCGCACCCCCAGCGGGCACACGATCAAGCCTAGGCCACCCTCAGCGCCAATGATCTGCCGCAGCCACTCGCACTGCATGACGGACTTGCCCAAGCCGAACTTTGCGAAGATGGCGCGATTGCCGCCATGTACCGCCCAGCGCACGATGTCGCGCTGGAACGAGAACAGCTTGGGGTGGATCGCCGCAGGCTCCAAGCTCACGCCTTTGAAGCTTGCCATCTTGATCTTGGCCCGCAGGAAATCTTCATATGTACCCATATCACCCCCTCGGCGGCGTAGCCAGCCACGGCCATGCGTAGCCCTTCGGGGCGTTAGGCATGGATGCGTTGGTGATAGGGCCATCCACGGGCGCCGTGAGTTTTACGCGGGTGATGGATGGGATGCCTTGGGGTGCAAGAGTTGCAGCCTTGCGTCCGTTGGAGTTGAGAACTTTTTGGGTCATTGCACGACCCCATCCAGTTGCTGCAACATAGCCTGCAGTTGGGCCTTCATGGCCTCTACCTGCTTGATGCCCTTGTTCTGCAGCTCAGGCGCCAGGAAGCGTTCAACGAGGTACAGCACAGGGGTTTTGTCCCCGGTCTTCTCGATGTAGCGTTCCAGGCTGTCCACACTGAAATGACGCGACGCGTCTTCGGATATCTGCACAGACAAGTTGCTAGGCGCTTGGTCGAGGTCGATGGCAACGCGCTTAAGCCCGCGCTGGTAGACGCCACTGGCGACGCATTCGCGCAAAGAGCCGTACCGGTCAATCAGGCCGGGCTCGAAGTTGAGGGTCAATTGGGCAGGCTGGATAACTGCTGATGGCATTTCGTATCTCCCGATATCACCGGTTATCAGTGGTGGGCCAAACAATGGAGGCCATGAACACGAACAGAAAAGTGCCCAACACCGAAGCGCCGGGCAAAGGCCGCCAGACGGCGGCACTGGAGGGATGGGGTGCTCGCCCGCCCTTGGCCTACGATGCAAGCTCTCACACCAGCATCGCCAAGGAGGACGGACATGAACGAAATCGAGCAGCTGCGCGAAGAACTGAACACACTCACAGCTCGCTCCTGGGCGCAGGAAGCGCTGTTGTTGCATCTCGCACAACGCGCAGGGGTTGTCGGTCTTTGGGAGACGGATGGGCTGGAGACGGTAGCGTCAGAACTTCGCGACCGTCTGCGTTATTCGTCGCTGACGGATCTACAGATCGAGCTCTTTGGGCAAGAAATGCAACGCCTGCTGAAACAGCTTCACGACGCTGGCGATCCCTGATGTGTTCATGCATCGGTGCCCTCCCCTGCCCTTGCGGGTTCGCTGCGGGATGGTGCAGTAGCTGCATCAGCATCAGCGCCTTCCAGCGCATCAGGGCGCACCGCCCTCAAATACATCATTCGCGCCTTGGGAATGCCGCTTTTCTTCCAGTCGCTGACCGACGGCATACGCACCCCGAACATGCGGGCCACCTCGGCGGTGTCACCCAGCGCCTCAATGACCTTGATTGCGTGTGGATTCATGCCCCGCATTGTCAGGCATAACTAACCATCAAGTCAACCATAACTTACATCACTATTGTTAGGATTGCCTTATGTCGCTATCCGACCGGCTGCACCTTGTTTTTGAAAAAAACCCCAAGCTCACCCAGGCAGGGCTGGCGCGTGCGTGCGACATATCCCGTGCGTCCGTGAACGCTTGGGTCAGAGGCCCCACGGAAAGCATCGACGGCAAGTACCTCACTACTGCGGCCGCATACCTCGGAGTGACACCGCACTGGCTTTCTACTGGGCGCGGCGACATGGTTGCTGCTTCCACCACCTCCAACGTCATCGCCCTGCACCCAGACGACAACTTGCCGGATAACATGGTGCAGATTCCCGAGTACCGCGTGAAATTCAGCGGCGGCAATGGCACCGTGGCCATGACCTACGAGTTGGCCGAAGAAGTAGAGCCAGCCACCTACCGCCTATCGTGGATGCAGCGCATGCGCCTGAACCCGGAGAAACTCAAGCGCTTCAAGGTCAAGGGCGACAGCATGGAGCCCCTGCTGTACAGCGGCGACTCCGTGCTGGTGAACCTAGCAGAAAACGACATCAAAGAAATATTGGACGGCAAGGTGTACGCCATCCGCTACGGCAACGAGCTACGGGTCAAACGCCTGTACCGACGCCTCGATGGCGGCCTGACCCTGCGCAGCTACAACCCCGAGCACAAAGACGAAGACCTGACACCCGATCTGGTGGCCCAGCACATCACCGTGATTGGCCGTGTCAGGGACAAAAGCGGTGCGGGCGGGCTGTAGGAGAGAGACTTGATCGCCGCCCTGCTCTGCCTGGTTGTCGGCATATCGGACGGCGACACCCTCACCGCACGCTGCGGCGAGCCTGGCGCCTATGAGCAGATCAAGGTGCGCCTGGCAGCTATCGATGCACCGGAATCACGCCAGCCCTTCGGTCAGAAATCGCGCCAGCACCTGGCGCAATTGTGCTTCCAGCAGCAGGCCACTATTACCCCGAAATCACGAGACAGGTACGGGCGCACCGTGGCAGACGTGGAATGCCGGGGTCAGGATGCTGGAACGGAACAAGTTAAGGCGGGAATGGCCTGGTACTACGTCAAATACGGCAGGGGATACGAGCACCTGCAAACGGTCGAGCGCGATGCGCGGACAGCGCGGCGCGGGCTGTGGGCCGACGAGGAACCCGTGCCGCCATGGGATTGGCGAAAATCGAAGAAGGAACGGAAACCATGAAACCAGCGCCTCTACTCCAATACACCACCGTCCGCGCCCGCATCGCAGACGGCAAGCCCCTCATTGGCATCAAGCACACAGCCAAGGGCGCGGATGGTGCAGAGGTCAAGCACGACTGGATCGAGATGTCACCAGACACAGCGCGGGGGCTCATCAAGACGCTGCAGGAGTCGCTGGCAGAACTGGACAATGGCACTCAGCCAGCAAGGGCATGAGGTGGGGAACGGTTGATCTTGCGCCGGGCGCGCCGAGGCATCTTGCCATGCCACAACCAAAACAACCTATGGAGTGGGCAGTATGCGGCGCGACTTAGACCTTGTTCGAGAAATCCTGCTCTGGATGGAAAGCCTAGAGGAAGGTAGCGCAGCGAACCAAGAACCAGAAATTCCAGAGCGAACCGCCGAGGAGATTGGATTTCACGCACACCTGATGGCTCAGGCTGGGCTGATCACTGCAGCCGACATCGGGGGCTCGTTCGCATTGACGCCACAGGCCATGCCCATGAGCATCACATGGCAGGGCTACGAATTCCTGGATGCCTCGCGCGATGACACCATCTGGCAGAAGGCCAAACGAACCGTTCTTGCCTCCGGTGCAAGCATCGCATTCAATCTACTGCTGGAGTATCTGAAGGAGGAGGGAAAGAAGCGTCTAGGATTTTCCGGAGCGCCGCCCAGCAATTGAAGTAGCACGTCGCACCGTGCTCAATGAAGCGCCTGCCGAACGCATCATCTGGCGGTTGCATCGCGGCGACTTGAAAGGCCAGCCGCGCCCTCCGCGCCATCTCGTCGGCTGCAGCTTCAAGCGCCGCTAGAGCCGCACCGTTCATTTCCATCATGGGAGCTGACGTTCTCGCCGACTCCCGCCCATCAACAAGCACCAACTCTTCACCAACTTTCAGCTCACCCGTCTCGGTGGGCTTTTTTTCGTCTTCATGTTGGGCGGGCATGGGGAGAGTGTAGCGGAGTTGTCAGTTTTAGCTGTCGAATTCACTTGACACGATTGTTAGTTATGCCTGACAATACACCCATCGCACCACACAAGCAAAACACCCCCGGCAAGCGATCCGAAGCCGGTAAGCCCTACAGGAAGCAGCGGGCGGGGTTAGGCCAGAAGGCCGCAGCGAAGTGATGCGATTGGGGTCAATCCATCGAGAGCAGCCCGACAGCGCCCATTAACACAGCCATGGATACAGCCGCACCACGGAAGCGGCCCGCCCCAGCAGTCACGCGGCGGAAGCAAAGCGGCTCACGGCCCGTCTGCAAAAAACGGGGCACGAAGCAAGACACCACGGCGGCGAATAGTGATTCGCCACAAAGGCGCCAGGCCGAAGCGGGAGCCCGACTACTCGGGGTGATGTCCGCCAGCCCCTCTCACGAGGGGCCGAACCACAGCCTTGCGCGCAGGGCTGTGGTTTGAACAAGGAGAGCAGCATGGAAGCAAAGCACACTCCGGGGCCGTGGTACGTGGTTCCGTACAACAACGGATACGAAGACCGCGAGACGCTGCAGCATCGTGACAGCCCGATCCAGCGGCCGTCTTTCTGTTTCAACACAGAGGTTGGCTACGGCCAAGCGGAGGCAGATCGGCGCAATGCCGCTGCCGTCAAGTCCACCCAGTAACCCCACTCCCCGGCAGTGCCGGCCAAGGGAAGCGCAATGCCCTACTACCAAGTGACCGTGACCGCGAGCGTTCTGATGCTTGTTCGAGCCGATGATGAAGACGATGCAGCTCAAGTCGCATATGAGGAAGTGAATTTCTATTCGGCGGGCGTCAAGGATATATCGGAGCCGAAGCTGCTGAGCGCGGACGACTTTGATCGCATGCGCCGTCACGCTGACCAGATTCTCAATTGATCCCCCGTCCGCCCTGGCGACGTAAAAGGCCAGGGCCATCAATAGCGCGCATTGTGGTTGACGACCGAACGCTCCAGCCTAGTCAACGGGAGTGGCAGTGCGGGCTATTGATGGTGGATGCGAAGCCCTCCGTTACGCCGAAAGCGTGCGTAGCTCGGTGGAGCATGTGTGGCGCCTGGCGGCCCGCTTGCATCGAACTGCATGACCACCCCGGGAAAGCAGCGGGGACTATCAACCAACCTCACTCACTGAAAGCTCGCTACCGCAGTCCCGCGAGCTATGCGCCGCCTTTGCGCAAAGCGGATGAAATTGGGATCGAGTGGGGTTGGTTGATGGTGAAGCCGATACAGCACATCGAAGGCACGCTCTGGCGCTCGGCCGCTCCACCGTCACGGTGGCGTCCAGCATCCCTTAACAACGGGTGTAGCCAAAACGTTGAGCCGGTAGGCGTGCTCCCTGTCGATAGCCATCACGCGAAATAACTGTGAAAGCAGGAGAACGGACGGGGCGAAACGCCGTCGCTGGATTCGTAACCAGCACCATCATTGAAGCGGCGGCGTGAGGTAGCAGTCACGTCCATGCACTGATCCTGCGGACTGGGCAGATAGAGAACCCAGCACCTAGCCGGTAAAGCCCGGCCCGCTTCAATGATGGTGAATGGCAGCGCTAGGGATTCCTGCTTGCAGGCCGAAACGCGAGGCGGTTCAAGTCCGCCCACCATCAACCCGCGCAGTGTGATTCAAGGCGTTGCCCAAAAGCTGCGTCTCGGGGTGCCAAGCCTTGAATTACCCAATCGTCCGGGCCGCGCGCCGGAGCTGGAACCGTAACCAGCACTATCAAGAGCGGGTCGGGGGTTCCTGGCCGTGTGCGCAGCGAGTGGAAGCCTCGCACCAATCCTCCCCTGAGCGGACGCCACGCCGCTCCTTGCCCCGATGTCGGGGCTTTTTTATTCCACCGCCAGCCGCCCACCGAGGCGGTTTTCTTTCCCTCAACCGGAGCACGTTGTGCACATCACCATCAACCACCCAACCTTCAATTTCGGCCTCGCGCCCAGCGCCATGGATCGCGCGTTCTTCGCTGCGCTAATGCCCACTACTGACAACGATCCCGACACCCCTGCCCCTGCGCCCGCCCAGGCCATTGCAGGCCGCCCGCAGATCGGCGAATACTGGCCCGGCCAGGGCGGCATCTACGCAGGCGATTTTCGCGCTGGCGATGGTTCTATCTACGGTCTGATCGTCGCCCAGGATCAGGACATTGGCACAGCCGCCTGGGGGTCGAACGGCGAGCTCGACCTGAGCAACTGGGATGGCCTGACTAACACCAAGGCACTGCTAGACAACTGCCCCGCCGCCAAGCTGGCCTCCGGCTACACCCGCGACGATCACAGCGACTTCTACCTGCCCGCGCGCCGCGAGCTGCTGCTAGGCGCGGCCAATCTGCACGACACCTTCGGCACCGAGAGCTGGTACTGGACCAGCACGCCCCGTGCCGAGCACTACGCCTGGGCGGTCGATTTCGAGACCGGGAACACGCCCAGCTTCACCCGGTACAACGAGTTCCGGGTCCGCCCCTTCCGCAGATTCATCTATTAAGCCCTTCGCCCCTTTCTTCCCCCCACAGCAGGAACATCTATGACCACCGAAACCCAAGCGACCATCCCCGCTATCAACCAGCCGTGGCCCGAGCAGGGCGGCATCTACATCGGCTCGCGCCTCATCAACGGCGTCGTGCATCACGTCGTCATCGCTGACGGCGGCACAGCGCACGACCTTGAAGACCAGGCGGCCAAGGACGCCCAGGGCGTGCAGTTCGGAGAAATCAACGGGCATAGCGACTGGCATGCCGGCGACCAGGAAGACGTGATGCTGGCCTACATCAACGCCCGGGAGCACTTCGAGCCCACCTACTACTGGAGCCGCAGCGAGCACCACGGCTGGCCCTGGGCGGTCGATTTCGAGTACGGAGACACGACCACCTTCTACCGGCACGACGAGTTCCGGGTCCGCCCCTTCCGCAGTTTTCCCGATTCATCCATTCAGTAATTCGCGGGCGTAGCCCGCCACGGCATGGCACTCCACACTGATACCGAGATCTACCGGGCCACCTACGACTTGACCAAGATGGTCACAGCCTACGTGGCCAACATGGAGAGGAACTACAGGGCGGACTTCGGCGCCGAGTTGCGCAGGCGGTGCATGACGCTGGTCATGCGCACCTACGAAGCCAACACCTCCGACGACAAGCCGCCCATCCTGCGGCGGATGCGCCAGGAGGTGGAGGCGGTCAACCTGTCGCTGCGCCTTGCCAAAGACCTCAAGCAGATCTCGCCCAAGCAGTACGGCAACGCCATCGCCCTCACCGCGAGCATAGCCAAACAGGCCACAGGGTGGCAGAGGCATTCGGAGAGTGCGCTTGTCGCCGAGTCGTCACGGCGGCCCGGCCAATGCGCCATGGAATCTGGTCGAGCCGCTGGAGCACAACCCCACCGACAGGCGCAGCAGGGATATCAGCGGCAGCAGCCGGAGTGATCCCGCGCAGTCCGCCCGCTGAGCCATTCGGCGGGCCGACGTGATGAGTTCGACAGACCTGGGCGGTCGATTTCGAGAACGGAAACACGAACAACAACAACCGGAACAACGAGTTCCGGGTCCGCCCCTTCCGCATATTCCACCGAGAGCTTCTATGGATTCTGGCTACTCAATCGGGAAGCTGGTACAGGCCTACGAGGACTGCAAACGGCACAAGCGGACCACCGCGAGCGCCCTGCACTTCGAGCAGCGCCTGGAGCACAACCTGATGGAGCTGCACGAGCGCCTGCTGGACGGCAGCTACCGCCCTGGGCGCTCCATCTGCTTCGCGATCAGCCGCCCACGGCCGCGCGAAGTGTGGGCCGCGAGCTTCCCAGACCGGATCGTGCATCACCTAGTCTACAACCAGATCGCCGACCGATTCCAGCGGCGGTTCATCGCGGACTCGTGCGCCTGCATCCCCGGACGCGGCACGCTGTACGCTGTAAAGCGTCTCGAAAGCAAAGTGCGCAGTCAGACGCAGAACTGGAGCCGCCAAGGCTTCTACCTGAAATGCGATTTGGCCAATTTTTTCGTCAGCATCGACAAGCGCAAGCTGTGGCCGCTGCTGGTCGATCAGATCCATGAGCGCTGGTGGCGCGGCCTCACCAAGACCGTGCTGTTCCACGATCCGCGCGAGGACTTCGAGTTGCGCGGCAGTCCGGAGACGCTGGCCGCCGTGCCCGCACACAAGCGCCTGATGAATGCCGACCGCTACCACGGGCTGGCAATCGGCAACCTGCCGTCGCAGTTCTGTGCCAACGTGCTCTTGAACGAGCTGGATCAGCACGTCAAGCACCGCATCCGCGCCCGGCACTACACGCGCTACGTAGACGACATGGTGCTGCTGCACGAATCGCCCGACTGGCTCAACGCCGCGCTGGCCGACATCAACGCCTTCTTGCCAGGGTTGGGCCTCGCGCTCAACCCTCGCAAGACCGTGCTGCAGCCCATCGACAGGGGCATCGACTACGTGGGCCAGGTCATCCTGCCCTGGCGGCGCGCCACCCGCCGCCGCACGCTGCGCCAGGCCTTGGAGCGGCTGGGAGACATGCCCGACGAGGACGTGTACGCCAGCGGCAATAGCTACCTTGGCCTTGTACGCCAGGCCAGCCACAGCCACCACGAGCAATCCCTGATCTGCCGCGCCCTGCTCAAACGCGGGCACGCAGTCGATGGGCTGCACTTCAACAAAGCATTCCGCCGACGATCCGTAGGCAGTGATGCAGCAACGACAAGCCCGCCCCCAGCGGGCTTTTTTACGCCCAGGAGCCAACGATGCACACAGACCTCGTAGACATTGACCTGGCCCGCCACCTGCGCCAAGTGGACAAGCAAGATGCATTCGACGCATGGATGCAGCAGCAAGCAGCGGACGAATGCCAGCGCGCAAAGAAAGTGCTGGCCGACCCGCAAGTATGGGATTGGCACGGCCCGGCGCACGTCCTGCAAACCACAGAGCAAACCCCCTACAGCGCCGACGAAGCACTGCTGGAGGCACGCGAATACAGCGCCGAGGTCAACCGGCTCTATGCAGAGCTGCTGGCCAGCGACGCGGCCAAGGAACTGCGCGCTGCAGTCGCCGCAGACTGGGCGGATCGGATGTGGGAAACGAGAACTCAGTGGGAAATAGAGGCTGCTGCGCTACAGCATCCATCAGCGAACTCTTGAGAAGGTGCTTTCACGTAAATCCCCCAAGTCATTTGGTGCGGATTTTTCATAGAGCGCACATAAACCAAACAGGCCACATGAACACGAAGCACGTTATTTCCGTCTCAGGCGGCAAGGACAGTACGGCGACCCTGCTGCTAGCGCTGGAGCGTTGCCCCGCCGGCTCCGTGGTGCCCATCTTCTGCGACACGGGCAACGAACACGCACAGACCTACGCTTATCTCGATTACCTCGAAGGCGCGCTGGGCGTGAAGGTTCACCGGCTGCGCGCGGACTTCACCAAGGAACTGGCGGCGAAGCGCCGATTCATCGCCCGCGACGTGCGCCACGCGCGCGAATACCGCAAGGTGCCAAAGACCGACCGCGCCGGGAATCCGGTGTGGCTGCGCGACAAGGCCGGGGCGGTGCGCCTGTTCCCGGTTCTGGATGACGATGGCCAGCCCACGGGCGAGCTGGCGCCGCGCCAGGCGTGGGGGTGGGATGGTGGCCGCAGGGTGCGCTGGTCGAACAAGGCCAAGCGGCGCGCGCTGTCGGTGATGTACCCGAGCGGCAATCCGTTCCTCGATCTGTGCATGTGGAAGGGGCGCTTTCCCTCGCGCAAGGCGCAGTTCTGCACCGAGGAACTGAAGCGCAACATGGCCGTGGGCTTTCAACTCGATTTGATGGAAGCCGGGCACCGCGTGGTCAGTTGGCAGGGGGTGCGCCGCGACGAATCGGAGAACCGCCGCCACGCCAAAAAGGTGGAGCGCGTGGGGCGCGGGCTGTGGATCATGCGGCCCATCGTGGCATGGACGGCAAAGCAGGTTTTCGACTTCGCAGCCGCCCGCCACATCCACCCCAACCCGCTCTATCTGCAAGGCATGAGCCGGGTGGGCTGTATGCCTTGCATCAATTGCAAAAAGGCCGAGCTGCGCCAGATCGCCGCGCGCTGGCCGGAGCATCCAGAGCGCATTGCCGACTGGGAGCGGATAGTCGGGATGTGCAGCAAGCGCGGCTTCTCCACCTTTATGACTGCTGGCAACATTCCCGAAAAGGATAGACGTCTAATATTCGCCGACCTGAATATCTGGGCGCGCATTTTGTGGAGCAAGACCAGCCGGGGCGGAAAGCAGTTCAACCTGCTGGACGAGGTGGAATACGACGGCGCTGGCGGTTGTAGTAGCTCCTACGGCCTCTGCGAGCAATAGCGATCGCTGCCCCAGCCGACATAGTCAGCGCCTGCATGCGCCGCCTGCAGCAGCGCGTCCCGCGTTTAGCCGCCTGACGCTACTTACCTGATAGCTGCAAGCGCTTACCTGATAAGCGCTACAGGCCAATTTCATTCAAAACCGTCCACGGCTGCCAGCGCGCAGCCTGGGCGAAGCCTTGCCGAAAGGAGCCCCTGCATGATCCGCATCCCCCTACCCGAAGGGCACAACGACACCACCGAGGTATTCAGGCGCCAAAGCCATGCACTGTGCAACGCCCAAGAGGCACAGGCACTCCACCCCTGGCACGCGCCGCTGGCACTGCGCTTGTTCTACGTGCTCCTGCAATGGGGCTGGCTGGCCGTCCCCATCACCCTGGCCGTGCTGGTGCTGACCGGCTGCCAGCTCAACGACGACGCGATTTCAAGGGCAGTCTTTGCCGACGCCCAGGCCGCGCCGGGGGAAGTCGCCCAGGCCCAGAGGATCGAGCGCATCACCGCCATGGTGGAGGCCAGCCAATGACCGCAGCGCGACTCAAGGACGCCTGGCAGCTCTACCTGATCTACCGGCAGTGCCACAGCCCGCTCAAGGCCGCGCGCTACGCCTGGATCGTCTCCGGTGGGTAAGCCATGGCCTGCCCCACTGGAAAGGTGCAGCACACCTATGCCAGCGCTGTGAGAGCAGCGCAGCGCGCCAGGCGCAACCGCGACCAGACATTGACCGAATACCGCTGCGCCCTATGCGGCGCGTGGCACGTCGGCACACCCAACGGGCTGAAAAAACCCGTCAAGACCATCAACCCGAATCACCAAATGGGAGATTTCACATGAGTGTCTACAAAGCCATCAACGCCGTGCAGGCCGACCTCGCAAAAGTCGGCATCGCCAAGGATCGCCGGGCGCCGCAATTCGTATTCCGTGGCATTGACGACGTGTTCAACGTCCTGTCCCCCCTGCTCGCAAAGCATGGCCTGTGCATCCTGCCGCGCGTCATCGAGCACCAGCAGACCGAGCGTCAAACCGCCAAAGGCACGGTGCTGTTCTACACCGTCATCAAGGTGGAGTTCGATTTCGTCGCTGCAGAGGACGGGTCGAAGCACACCATCACCACCGTGGGCGAGGCCATGGATTCCGGCGACAAGAGCAGCAACAAGGCCATGTCCGCCGCCTACAAATACGCCGCGCTGCAAGCCTTCGCCATTCCGACCGAGGCTGACAACGACCCGGACGCGTACACACACGAAGTCGCTGCAGCCCTGCCCGCCATCGTCATCGACGGAATGCGCGGCGCCGCCATGCAAGGCACAGCAGCACTGCAAAAAGCCTTCAAGAACAACAGCAAAACGCCAGGGTTCGCCGAATGGTGGGGCATCCACAGCGCCGACCTGAAAGCCGCAGCCGCCCAAGCCGACCAGCCGGAGGCACAACATGCAGCAGCGTGAAGAAGCGTGGTACCGGGCCAGACTTGGACGCCTCACAGCCTCGCGCATGGCCGACGTGCTGGCCAAAACCAAAACTGGCTACAGCACCAGCCGCGAGAACTACGCCATGGAACTAGCCTTGGAGCGCATCACCGGCCAGCGACAAGAAGGCTTCACGTCCGCCGCGATGCAGTGGGGCACCGACACCGAACCGGCGGCGCGCTCTGCATACGAAATGCACGCCGGCGTGCTGGTGCAAGAAGTGGGCTTTGTCCCGCACCCCGATATCGCCATGAGCGGCGCATCGCCCGATGGGATGATCGCATCGGACGGCCTGCTGGAGATCAAGTGCCCCGACAGCAAGCAGCACTTGAGCTACCTGCGCGGCAAGACCCCGCCCAAGAAATACCAGCCGCAAATGCTCTGGCAACTGGCCTGCACCCGCAGGCAGTGGTGCGACTTCGCCAGCTACGACCCCAGGATGCCCGAAGGCCTGCAGCTCTTTGTCGTGCGGTTCACCCCGTCTGTAGACGAACTGGCGACGGTTGAAGCCGAGGCACGCGCGTTCCTAGAGGAAGTCGCGGCCATCGTGCAGGAAATCGAGACACTGAAGAAAGCCGCCTGATGCCCGTCCCGCCCACCACCCGCGACGCCATCATCCAGGCACTGCGCGACTGCGGACCCATGACCGCTGTAGAGATCGCGCAGCACCTGGGGGTACCCCGCCACCGCGTCGAATCGGCCATCGTCACTGCAAGGAAGAACTGGCCGGGCCGGTATCTGCGTGTCATCCGCTACCGGCAACAAACTGGGGTCAGCGGGCGCGAGGCAGCCGTCTACAGCGCAAGCCGTGGCCCTGATGCCCCGCGACCGAGCTTCGACCGTGCGGCATCCCGCCACGCCTACTACCTGCGCAACCGCGCAATCCTGGCCGTAGAGCGCCAGCGCCGCAAAGGGGTGCAGGCCACGTGGCTGACCGGCCTGATGGCGCTAGAGCAGCGCAATCACTCAACCCAACAGGCCGCGTAGAGCGGCTTTTTCATGGGACAAACTATGTTCAAGAATCTGATCTTCTACCGTATCGCACCTCAATGGCAGGCGGACATCAGCGCCGCCACCGAGGGCCTGGAGAAGACTCCCTTCACGGAATGCAGCGCCACGCAGGAGAAATCTGCGGGCTGGGTTCCGCCGCGCGGCGAAGAGCACGGCGCCCTTGTGGAATCGGTGGGCGGCCAGTGGATGCTGCGCTTCAAGATCGAGTCCAAGACCATCCCCAGTGAAGTGCTGGCGCGCAAGGTCAAGGAAAAGGCCGAAGCCATCGAGCGGGATACGGGCCGCAAGCCGGGCAAGAAGGAAACCCGCGACCTGAAGGACGAAGCCAAGCTGGATCTGCTGCCGATGGCGTTCACCAAGCAAAACGCCACGTGGGTATGGATCGACCCACGCGCAAACCTGCTGGCCATCGACGCCACCGCCCAAGGCCGGGCCGACGAGATCACCGCCGCGCTGGTCGAAGCGTTGCCCGGCCTGTCGCTGGCACTGCTGGACACGCAGACCAGCCCGCAGGCGGCCATGGCCCACTGGCTGGTGACGCAGGAACCACCGGCGGGCTTCTCCATCGACCGCGAGTGCGAGCTGAAAAGCACCGGCGAGGACAAAGCCGTGGTGCGCTATGGCCGTCACCCGCTGGACATTGAGGAAGTGCAAGCCCACATCCAGGCCGGCAAGCTGCCCACCAAGCTGGCCATGAGCTGGGAAGACCGCGTGTCGTTCCTGCTGACCGAAGGCCTGCAGGTGAAGAAGCTCGCATTCCTGGACACGGTGTTCGAAGGCCGGGCGCAGGACGACAGCGGTTTCGACGCCGACGTGGCCATCGCCACAGGCGAGCTGGTGCGCATGATTCCGGCCCTTATCGAGGCACTGGGCGGCGAAGGTCGTCAAGGCATGGGAGAAGGCACATGACTACCTCCCCTGCAAGCATCGCCGCAGCTCTGCACGGCCTGGAGTACCCGCTGAGCATCCCCAAGGAACTCGCCGCCGAAGCGAAGGCTGCAGGCATCGTCATCGTGTACGGCGCCAGCGATGACCTGATGGAGTTCGATGGCGCATTCCGCGACGAGATTGGCGCCTACGACGGCACCGAGGCACTGATTGATGCCAATGGCGTACTTCCATCCTGGGAGAGCGCTAGCGAGGACGAAGAAGCGGCACGCGACTATTTCGAGCGCAAGCCCAAGGTTCGCACCATCGAAGCGGTATGGAGTCCCGATGAACCCGATGGCGCAAGCTGGGCCTACAAGACCGACATTCCCCACGTCACGTTCGACGTGATGGAGGACGGCGAAATCTACTGCCGCGGCATTGTGTTCGCGCTGACCGACATCGACGCCCATGCCGTCACCTGAACCAAAGCCCCCACGGGCCTTTCTTTTGCCCCACAGGACACCCCATGCACCTCGAAATCTGCAAGCTGCACCCCAATGCAGCCACCCCCACCTACGGCACAGCCGGCGCAGCGTGCTTTGACCTCTACGCCGCAGAAACCACCACCATCCCACCGCGCGGCAGAGCAGCCGTCACCACTGGTTTGGCTGTAGCCCTGGAACCCGGATACGGCATCGAAATCCACGGGCGCAGCGGCCTGGCATTCCGCCACGGAATCATCGCGTTTGGCGGCCAGGTGGACAGCGACTTTCGCGGCCCCGTTCAAGTGCTGCTGATCAACACCAGCGATCAGGAATACACCATCGAGCAGGGCGACCGCGTGGCACAGGGCCGGGTCGTCTACTCGCCCAGGGTGACCTTCATCGAGTGCGAGCAACTGACCCTGACCGAGCGCGGCCAGGCCGGATACGGGAGCACAGGCCATTGACAGCCACACGCAAACAGCGCCGCTGGAGCCGCGATCCGACTGCCGCCTTGAGATTGCTGCACGGCGCGCGGACATTCGACCCGGCAAGCAACACCGACGCGCACCTGCGCACCCGCGCCAGCCTGGAGCGGCTACTGGACGGCACGGGCGACACGGACGATTTCAACCGCGTCGCCATCGCGCTCAATCTCGCGAAAGTGCGCGCGCTCGAAATCGACCCCACCCTGGCCGATGCGATCGAGGCATCGCAAGACGCCATGACCGCGCTGCGCAGGCGGTTTGAGCGCTGGGGCAAGTGGGATGCAACACCAGCAGAGCGCGAGTGCATCACGTATGCCATCGACGCCAACGAAGTGATTGTGGACGCCAGCACGCCCTTGCAGATGGAGCGCGCCGCGCGCGTGGTGCTGGACGTGCACGCCAAACAACGGGAGAAATCATGACGGAACCGAAGGAACCCACGGCCAAGCAATGGAAGCGCCGCGCGCTGCAGGAGGCGCGGGAAGCCATTGTGTGGGCGTTGGAGCAGCAGGGGTGATCGTCCATCCTCATGCTTGGGGCGATGGTAGCCCCCATCTCGGTACATCCCACGGAAACTGCCCAACGTACCGAAACCCCTAGCCCCACGCGCACTTACCAACCGAGCCCCGCCATTGAGTGGGGCTTTTCTTTGGGACGGAAATGCTCACACCCCAATTCATTTTGGCGTTGTCCGCCAAGCTGGTCATCGACCTGTTCGCCGGCGGCGGCGGCGCATCCACCGGCATTGAGCAGGCCATCGGCCGCCATGTGGACGTGGCGATCAACCATGACGCCGACGCCATCGGCATGCACAAGGTCAACCATCCGCAGACCCGGCACTACCGGGCGGACGTTTGGGAAGTTGACCCGCTGGTCGTCACGCACGGCACCCCCGTGGGCCTGCTGCACGCCTCGCCTGACTGCACCCACCACAGCCAGGCCTTGGGCGGCCAGCCGCGCAGCCAGGAAATCCGATCCCTCGCCTGGGTAGTGCACCGCTGGGCCGGCAAAGCCCGGCCGGATGTCATCACCCTGGAGAACGTCGAGCAAATGCTGCTGTGGGCTCCGCTGGTCGCCAAGCGCGATCCAGCCACCGGCCGCGTCATCACGCTGGACAAGGTGACCGACCCGGCCACGGGCAAGACTGCATACCGCGTGGCCGATCCCGGCGAAGTCGTTCCCAGGCACAACCAATTTCTAGTGCCCTGCAAGAAGCGCGTGGGCCACAACTGGCGCAGGTTCGTGGAAGGGCTGCGCGCCATGGGCTACAAGGTCGAATGGCGCGTCATCTGCAATGCCACGCTGGGCGCGCACAGCACACGCACGCGCCTGTACATGGTGGCGCGCTGCGATGGCCTGCCCATCGTATGGCCAGAGCAGACGCACGCCCGCAAACCCACCAGCAAGCTCAAGGCCTTCCGGCCGGCGGCCGAATGCATTGACTGGAGCATCAAGGGCACCAGCATCTTCAACCGCAAGAAGCCGCTGGCCGAGGCCACGATGCACCGCATCGCCTACGGAATGCGCAAGTTCGTGCTGGAGAGCGATGACCCGTACATCGTAGAGAACGTGGCGCACGCTTTCACGCCTGTGACGCACACCCGGGACATCGCCTACGACGTGGCCGACTCGATGCGCACCATCACCACTGCCAAGGGCGGGGAAACGGCACTCATGTCCGCCTATCTGGTGCAGATGGGGTATGGGGAGCGAGACGGCCAAGCGCCGCGTGTCCTTGATCCTGGCCTGCCGCTAGGCACGGTCACGGCGGGTGGCAACAAGTTCGGCATCGGCACCGCGTTCATGGTGCAGGCCAACGGCGGCTTCAACACAACGCCCGCCCGCGATCTGCGCGATGGCATGTCCACCGTGACCACCAGCGGCAGCCAGCAGCAGCTTGTGACAGCGCATCTGACGACGCTGCGCCACCACAGCACGGGCCGCGATCTGCGCGAACCCATTGCGACCGTGGCAGCCGGCGGCGAGCACCACGCCCTGGTGCAGTACGAACTCAGCCAGGACGACGAAGCAGGCGCGCTGCGCTGCGCTGCGTTCTTGATGCGCTATCACGCCAACGGCGGCCAGTGGGCCGACCTGCGCGACCCGATGACCACCGTCACCACGCACGACCGCCTGGCGCTGGTGACGGTGTGGCTCAAGGGCGAACCGTGGGTGATCGTGGACATCACGCTGCGCATGTTGGTGCCGCGCGAACTCTACAACGCCCAGGACTTCCCGCCCGGCTACGTGATCGACCGCACCGCCAGCGGGAAGCCGCTGACGAAGACCGCCCAGGTGCGCATGGCGGGCAACAGCGTTAGCCCGTTGCCCATGCGGCTGATCGTAGCTGCGAACTACTCCGAGGCTGCCAACGGCAAAGCCCGCAAGGTGGCATAGCGCCACGCCCACCCCGACCGACTGGCACGCCGACAGGAAAAAACATGACTGAACAACCCCAGCCCCCCACCCAACCACCCATCAAGCGCTGCGGCAGCTGCGGCGCTCCTGTCCACAAAGAGCCGGCGCCGGGTGAAGGCCTGCCGTGCGGCCACTAAGGAACACCATGACCGCAATCCACGACGCGATCCGCCTACTGAAAGACGCAGCGCAAGAGCTGATCGAGGGCATCAGCATCAAAGGCGTGCCCGACTTCGCTGGAGAACCCGACACGGCCAAGGCCTACGACGAAACCATGGACGTAGTGCGCAGGCTGGAACATATCGCCGCGTGCGCCCCCAACGGCATCGGGCGCGACGATACCGTGCACGGGGTGACCTACTACACGGCGGCGCAGATCGAGCAGGCCGCAGCGAAGCAGGCAGAAGCGATAGCTGTTCTGATCGCCCACGCAGAAGGCCGAATTGCCCACAACTACAACGACGACCACTGCCCTGGTGGCCTCAGCAGCGCTGATTCGCGCGCTCCAGACTGCCCTGTGTGCAAAGCGCTGATGGCGTGCACCGCCCTCGCCTCCCCTGGAGCGGTAGCGGCAGAGCCGACAGGATGGCAGCCGATAGAGACGGCGCCGAAAGACGGAGAAATCATCCTATTGGCGTCCATCACAGATGCCTATGTGATGGTGCGCGAAGGGCGCTGGGACGCGAAGACGGGCAGATGGTCATGGCCGTGGATCAGCGACATCTCGCCCACGCTTTGGATGCCCATTCCCCTAGTACCCAAGGAGTGAACCATGACCGATGACCAACTGGACGAGATAGCTCGCGCGGCTTTTGAACGCCACAACGGCCGACCGCATCCATGGGAAGGTGCGCTTCCATGGGTTATCTCCGCAATGCGCGATGCGGCAACACCTGCGCGACTTGCATCCGACTATCGGAGCATGAAGGTCGATTCCTCCGGGCTGTTTCTCCAAGCATGCAATGCCTTGAAACACGGTGGTAGGGAGCCTGGCCTTGCAGAGCTGCTGCGCCAACTGCAAGAACACCTTACCGAGCTTGGGCGGCGCTGGTATGCCGGAGATGCAACTGTGGTCGATGAATTTCTCCAGCTTTACTGCATTGACTCCCCAGGCCGGGAAGCTCTCAAGCTGAAGGAGTCTGCCAATGCCTCATGACGCCGTAGAGCTACTGCGCGCACTGGTTGATGCCCTGGACAACGCATTCATCAGTTCCTGGCAATCCACTGCCGCTTGGCAAGCACAGCTTGATGCTGCGCGGGCCTGGCTGAACGACAAGGAGCCCTCCAATGATCAATGAACCCAAGACCATCGCAGGCCCCACTGGAATCTGGGCCTGCAAGATCGGCGAAACCAAAGCCGCTTTGCCCGCCGGAGCTGACGCGCCGATGCGTGCCGCAGTGGAACACGCCTACCGCGAGCTGACCGGCGAAGAAGCCGCGTTCACTTTCAGCGGTTGGAGTGCTGAGTTGACCGAGGGCGAGCGTGCTGTGGTGGAGAACCGGCTGCCACAAAGCCCGAACACCACCCCGGCAGAGCGGGACTATCCGCCGCTGCCAGGAAAAGAAATCCCGTCCTATAGCCAGGATGCACTCATGATGGTGCGAGCTTCTGAACTGCGCGCCTACTACGACCTGGGCCGCGAGGCTTGGGCGCGGGACTATGAGGCCGGCTACTCGTCCAAGCAACTGGCTGTGATGGTGCTTTCCGACTGCGGCCACAGCAGCGACTACACACCTTTGCTCAACAGGGTGGCGGGCCGGATTGACCGACATGTCGAGTGGCTGCTGACAGCAGCACCCCAGCCACCAGTGCAAGCGCAGGAGCCCCTGAACCTCAAATGCAAGTCCACGCAAAAGCGACTTGCAACGCTGTGGGGCTTTGTCCCTGCGCAAGCGCAGGAGCAGGAGCCATTTGGCTACTTCCGCGCCGGGCCGGACGGCTGGACGGATTGCGCAGAAACCGACGAGGGTGCCATCGCACTGTACGAGCTTCCGCAAGCAGCACGCGACGTGCTGGCCGAGCGTCAGCGCCAGATCAGCGCCGAGGGCTGGACGCCGGAGCACGACGACGCACACAACGACGGAAGCCTTGCACGGGCCGCCGCCGCATACGCTGCGCAGTCTCTCGCGGCCGAAGACGCAGAATTGGAGTGCGGCCCGACTCCGTGGTGGCCGTGGGGGCGGAGTTGGTGGAAGCCCGCTTCGCGCCGCCGCATGTTGGAAAAGGCCGGCGCTCTGGTTCTGGCCGAAATCGAGCGTCTGGATCGAGCCGCCGCCCGCGCCCAGGCCAAGGAAGGAGGCGAGTGATGCCCATCAGGCCAGAGAACAAGGCGCGCTACCCGAGCAACTGGAAGCAGATCAGGGCGCGCATCCTGGCGCGCGCTGGCAACTGCTGCGAGTGGTGCCACGTCCCGAACAAGGCCCGCATCACACGTGGCACCGGCAGCGATGGGGAAACCTACATGGACGCTGGCGCGAACGTGTGGTGCGCCAACACAGGCGAGCACCTCGGCCAGACGCACATGTCGAACTACGAATGCAACGGCAAGTGGATCAACGTGGTGCTGACCATTGCCCACCTTGACCACCAGCCGGAGAACTGCTCCGACGCCAACCTGCGCGCGCTGTGCCAGCGCTGCCACCTGAAGCATGACCGCGAGCACCACGCCGCCACGGCCAGAGCGACGCGACATGCACGCAAGGCCGTGGGCGATCTATTCACGGAAGGAGCCCCAAAGTGACTGACACCACAAGCGCAGCGCCGAGCGAGCGCGAGCAGTTTGAAGCGCACATGCGATCACTGAACCCTTGCGTGAGGTTAGCCCGCCAGCGTGAAGTCCTGGGAGGGTACTACCGCACGACGACCGTGCAGCGGGCGTGGGAACTGTGGCAAGCCGCCCGCCGCGCCCAGCCCACGCCACCGGCTGTAGTCAATGTTGCATGGAAGCTGGGCGATGCGCTGCAAGACGAACAGAAGAAAACCGCCAAGCTGCAAGCCGAGATCATCAGACTGCGCGGCCTGCTGCGAGATTACCTGAGGGCGACAACAGCGCACCACCAGAGCCCGAACGACATTCCCATCCAAGCACGGTACGTGCGGGCTCGGGATGCGGCGCTTGAAGCCCTGGGGGATGCACCATGACCCAAGATGAAATCCTCACCATGGCGCTGGAAGTATCCGGTGCAGAAATCAATGGCTATCGATACGGGCCGAATGGCCGCGAACCGCTGTACGGCGTGCCTATCGAGACAGAAGACGGTTTCGAGTACGAGCCGTTCAAACCACCATCATGGCTTTCGGCGTTCGCTGCCCTGGTAGCAGAACGCGAGCGCGAGGCTTGCACGAAGGTGTGCGAAGACATCGAGGACGAGTACCAGCGCACCGAGGGCATGAGGTGCCCCGAACTGAAGTCTGATGCACAGACGGGTGCTTCTGACTGTGCTGCCGCCATCCGAGCAAGGAGCAGCCATGGCTGAAGAATCAAACATCCGCCAGTTCCCAGGCGCGGAGGTTCCCGAGCAAACGCTGTCCGTTACACGCAGGCCCTTCGGGTTCTGCGCTCACGAGAAGATCACTCTCGATGAGCACAGCCGCACCGTACGCTGTGCGGCCTGCGAGAAGGTGTTTGATCCGTTCAACTTCCTGCAGAACGAGGTGCACCGGCTGCAGGAAGCTTGGGAGCAGCACCGGCAGGTGAGAGCCAACCTGGGCGATCTCATTGACCGAGTAGAAGCCTTGAAGAAGGAAGAAGCACGTTTGAAGGGGCGGATCAAAACAGCGAAGGCCAAGGTAGAGCCGGCCATCAACGTGCGGAACCGCGAACTATGAGCACAGCATCCCGACGTAGCCGCACCCGTAGAGACCGGTGCGAACCCTACCCAGAGCCCTCAGACGAGGGCTTTTTCACGTCTACCCTGCCCTGCCACCGCGCAGGGCTGCTTACTTCTGGAGCCCCAACATGAGCAAACCCCTCGCCGTCATCGGCAAGATCATCGAAACCGCGCCCATCGAGGGCGCAGACCGCATCCAGCAGGCCATCGTTGTGTGCGGCGCATCCGGCAAGTGGACGGGTGTTGTCGGCAAGGATATTGCTGTGGGCGACACAGTGACCGCGTTCCTGCAGGATGCCATCCTGCCGCCCGATCCGAGCTGGGCCTTCATGGAAAAGCACCATTGGCGCGTGCGCATGGCCCGCTTCAAGGGCGTACCAAGCGAATGCGTCATCATTCCTGGCGCGCCCGACATGCCGCCCGGCACCGACCTGACCGAAGTCCTGGGCGTCACCAAGTACGAAAAACCCATCCCCTCCAGCATGAGCGGCGATGCCGTGGGCGCATTCCCTAGCTTCATCCCCAAGACCGACGAGCCGAACT
>Ga0222429_100246_pt1 | contig 67462 bp, 51 predicted proteins | sample 1B50Ametagenome_FD_182475 | JGI IMG/M metagenome (GOLD analysis project Ga0222429, IMG submission 182475) | Enriched microbial communities from leaf-cutter ant dump, University of Wisconsin, Madison, United States - 1B50A (version 2) | ecosystem: Environmental > Terrestrial > Nest > Insects nest...
ATTTCTCCACTCTAACAAATTTTCTGAAATAGGGCAGCCCTTACCCTGCAGATTTTATACTTTCTGATACTCTGAAATAGGGCAGCCCTTACCCTGCAGATTTTATACTTTCTGATACTCTAAGAAAGACCGTCAGGGTAGATCGCCCTGACGGTCCTTTTTGACCCGCCGACTGCCGCACCCGCACATTTGGCGACCACATCGCCTATTTCTCCCGACCGACCGCCGCATCCGCCAATTTGGCGATCACAGCGACTATTCCTCTCGACTGACCGCCGCATCCTCCAATTTGGCGATCACAGCGACTATTCCTCTCGACCGACCGCCGCATCCGCCAATTTGGCGACGATATCGCCTATTTCCCTCGACCGACCGCCGCATCTGCCAATTTGGCGATCACGTCGCCTATTTTCCTCGACCAACCGCCACATCCACCCATTTGGCGACCACGTCGCCTATTTCCCTCGACCGACCGCCGCACCCGCCATTTTGGCGACCACAGCGACTATTTCACTCGACCGACCGCCGCACCCACTCATTTTGGCGACCACAGCGACTATTTCAGCGGATCGGTGGGGCCCAGGTGGAATTAGTGGCTCTACGACACAATTTCAGCGGATCGGTGGGGCCCAGGTGGAATTAGTGGCTCTACGACACTATTTCGGCGGATCGGTGGGGCCGAGGCGGCATTAGTGGCTCTGTGACACTATTTTGGCGGATTGGCGGGGCCGAGGCGGAATTAGTGGCTCTACGACACAATTTCAGCGGATCGGTGGGGCCAAGGTGGAATTAGTGGCTCTACGACACAATTTCAGCGAATCGATGGGGCCCAGGTGGAATTAGTGGCTCTACGACACAATTTCAGCGAATCGATGGGGCCCAGGTGGAATTAGTGGCTCTGCGACACTATTTGGGCGGATTGGCGCGGCCGGGGCGGGATAAACTTATACTTTCTGATCAGTAGAAAAAGGCGCTCCCGCGATCGGTGCGGGAACGCCTTTCATTCATCTCCCTTACGCCTGGCTTGCCTTGATCGCTTGCTCCAGATCGTACAGGATATCTTCGATCGCTTCGATGCCGATGGACAACCGGATCAAGCCTGGCGTTACACCGGCGGACAACTGCCCTTCTTCGGATAGTTGCTGATGCGTCGTGCTGGCCGGGTGGATGATGAGCGATTTGCAATCGCCGACATTGGCCAGGTGGGAAAACAGCTTCACCGAATCGATCAGCTTGCGGCCGGCGTCCACGCCGCCCTTGATGCCGAACGTCATGATGGCGCCTTGGCCCTTCGGCAAATACTTCTGCGCAAGCTTGTACGACGAATGGCTCTCAAGACCGGCATAGTTCACCCATTCGACAGCTTCGTTCGCTTCCAGGAAGCGTGCGACGGCAAGCGCATTCTGGCTGTGGCGTTCCATCCGTAGCGGCAGCGTCTCCAGCCCTTGCAGGAACAGGAAGGAGTTGAACGGCGATACGGCGGCGCCCAAATCGCGCAGCAATTGTACGCGCATCTTGATGATATAGGCGAGCGGTCCTACTGCTTCGGTATATACGACGCCATGATAGCTCGGGTCCGGCTCGGTCAAGCCGGGGAATTTGCCGCTGGCCGCCCAATCGAACTTGCCGCCGTCAATGACTACCCCGCCGATGGAAGTACCGTGCCCGCCGATGAATTTCGTTGCGGCATGGACGACGATGTCGGCGCCATGCTCAATCGGCCGCAGCAAATAGGGGCTTGGGAACGTGTTGTCTATAATGAGCGGGATGCCGTTGTCATGCGCGACTGCGGCAACGGCTGCGATATCGAGCACATCGCCTTGAGGATTGCCGATCGCTTCGGCGAAGATCGCCTTCGTCTTGTCGTTGATCGCTTTGCGGAAGTTCTCGGGATCGCCCGGGTCAACGAAATGAACTTTGATGCCGATCTTTGCCAGCGTCACTGCGAACAGATTGTATGTACCGCCGTACAAAGTGCTGGCCGCAACAATCTCATCGCCCGCGCCTGCGATATTCAGAATGGAAAATGTAGTGGCCGACTGCCCGGACGACAAAGCCAGCGCGCCAACGCCGCCCTCCAGCGCTGCCACGCGCTGTTCGAAGACGTCAGAAGTCGGATTCATGATCCGCGTGTAGATGTTGCCGAATTCCTTCAAAGCGAACAAGTTGGCTGCGTGCTCGGTATCGCGGAATCCAAAGGAAGTCGTCTGGTAAATCGGTACCGCACGGGACAGGGTCGTCGGATCGAGTTCTTGACCGGCGTGAACGGCTAACGTTTCTAGCTGCAGCTTTCTTTCTTCTGACACGGGATCATCCTCCATATGGCTTTCATTTTTTATTTCCCACCTGATAAGTCGGGTTTAACTCCGATTCTATCGCCCGATGGACAAGAAGTCAATAAAACTTTTCGTCCGCCAGCCGTTCGCTCGCGTATCGCTACCCGAGCAGGGGCCCCATTCGCTTGGCCGCTTCCATGATCGCAGGCGCATGCAGATGCATCGCTTCCGGCGTCAGCCGGTTGGACGGCCCGGATACGGCAAGCGCAGCGATCGGTTGGCCTGAGCGATTGAATATGGGAGCAGCTACGGCCGCCGCCCCGGGCTCCCTTTCTTCGAAGCTGGTCGCATAGCCGCGGGCGCGAATCTCTTCCAATTGGTCGGCGTATTTGGCCTTGTCGATCGTATGCGGCCAAGCCGGGTCGGCCATGACGGCTTGTCTGACGGACGGGTCCGCGAACGCCATCAATACTTTGCTGGAAGCCCCGACAGACAGCGGCAATCGGGCGCCGACGACGGCCACCCGACGAATCGCCTGCTCGCTTTGCACGGCTTGAATACGCACCCGCTCCCCACGGTCCCGCACGTACAGACTGACGGTCTCGCCCAACTGATCCCTGAGATTCACCATATAGGGAAGCAGAACCACGGAGAGATCTCCGTCATGGGACAGGTTCGAGGATAATTCCAGAATGCGCAGCCCCAGCCGATACTTCTCAGTCGCATCGTCTCTGACGATGAATCCGCGTCCCTCGAGCGTTGCCAGAAGCCGGTGTACCGTGCTTTTGTGCAAACCGATCTGCGCGGCAATTTCCGTCAAGCCCCACTCCGATTTGCCCGTGAAGCACAGCAAGACATCCAGCGCCCTCTCAACGGCGCGGACGGTTCGTTTCTCTTCTTCCATGCGACCCTCCACCGTTTCATTCCGTGAAACTGTATTGTGTACAGTATATCGCAATGCGAGATTGGAGTAAATGTTTACCTGCTTACGTTACAGTTTGGTTACATCGACCTTACAAATCACCTGGGTCCATTGACGCATATAAACCTAAATAATACGATGATTATAGCCAATAATAAAACGCTTTCATTAAAGAGGCGATCACCCATGACGACACTTCCCGCTTCACTCGCCTTGCCCGGGGGCGCCCCGACGCAGTCTCATTCGGAAGCAGCAGACAAGTCTGCTCTTTATCGCATTGGACGCATTCTCAAATACACTTTGCTTGCATTGCTCGTCACCCTCATGACGATATACACAGGCTTGCATGCCTATGTTGCCTGGATGCTCGCACATCCCGTTGTCGCTCCTCTGTCCTCCAATCCCATGTTGGCCAAAAATCTTCCCTATGCCGATGTCACGTTCCCGAGCTCCGACGGCGCAACGATGGTCGACGGCTGGTGGATTCCGGCAATCGGGGGAAGCAGTCAAAGCGTCGTGCTCAGCCACGGTTACGGCGCGAACCGGGAAGAAAAATGGGTGCCGATGTACGATCTGGCCGATCTGCTGCACGGAATGGGCTACAATGTGCTGATGTTCGATTACGGCTTTGCCAGCGGCAAGTACCCTCTGCCTGCAACAGGCGGCGTCCTGGAAGCCAGACAATTGCTCGGCGCCATCGATTTCGCGCGCTCGCAAGGCACAGGCGAGCTTATCGTATGGGGGTTCTCGATGGGGGCCGGCACCGCGCTGCAAGCCGCGCTTCAGCATGCGCCGATCGACGCCATGATCCTGGACAGCACGTTTATCCCCACCGACGAGACGCTGGCCTATAATCTCGCGCAAAGTCCGATTCGCTTGACCGACTATCCGACCATCCCGCTCGTCAAATGGTTCCTGCCCCTCATGAGCGGCGGGTTCCGGCTCGACCAGGTGCCGGCAGCAGCCGCCCAGGCGACGCCGTTCGATTTCCCGGTGTATTTGGTTCACGGAACGAACGACCGCAAAGCCCCCGTCTACCTGGCCGAGAACGTCGCCAAAGTGCAGACGAATCCCTATACGCAGCTATGGGTCGTGCAAGGCGCCATTCACGAAATGATCTATCGCACGCACACCCAGGAATACATCGACAGAATCACGGCATTCCTCGGCCAGGTGCATATTCTGAACATCGCCAAATCGCTGGAACCGGGCGCGATGGAAGTTTAACAACTGAAATATTCGTCTTGGAACTGTGCATTCGCAGCCCCTTCCTCTCATACATTGGGTAAGTAGAGTGCCCATTCGGATGAGCGGAAAGGGGTTGTTCACTTGTTATCGGTGTATGAGACAATTGCCCTGGGAAAACATAGGGAACTGGCACACGCGAACGTTCTTCGGCAGATCGTTCCAGGCTTGGAGAAGCCTTATGAGGGGCTATTGATGGAGTGGGAGCGGCTGTTTGCCAAAACACGGGAACGGGCGCTGGCTGCGGCAGCTTCCGGGCAGCCGGACGCCGATGCCGGGCTGCTGAACGATGCGAATGCGCAATCGCGCGAATTCGGGCGGCAGCTCGGGCTGCTTCAGGAACATAGCGCTGCCGTACGGCGCATGACCGGGTCTGCCCCTTTGCTGAACATGATGCGCAGCACCTGGTCTAACCCGATGGGCGAATCCGGCGGCATGCCTGTCCACCAAGCGCCTGGCCACGAACCGGCGGTTGTCGCCGGCTCTTCCTGGAGCGCAGGCCAATCCGTACCGATCGGCGGCCATACGCTGCCGCCGCTGCCATATGCCTACAACGCCCTGGAGCCATGGATCGACGAGAAGACGATGCGCATTCATCATGACAAACACCATCAATCTTACGTGGACGGGTTGAACAAAGCGGAGAAGAAGCTGGCGGAAGCGCGCAAAAGCGGCGATTTCGACCTGGTCAAGCATTGGGAGCGCGAGCTGGCCTTCAATGGAGCGGGGCACTACTTGCATACGATCTTCTGGGACGCCATGGCGCCCAAAGGAGGCGGTCAGCCGACCGGTCCGCTTGCGGATGAATTGAACAGAAGCTTCGGGAGCTATGACGCTTTCCGCAAGCAGTTCACCGAAGCGGCGAACAAAGTGGAAGGCGGCGGCTGGGCGATTCTTGTCTGGAGCCCGCGCAGTCGAAGGCTGGAAATTCTCACGGCCGAGAAGCACCAGAACTTGTCCCAGTGGGATGTCATTCCGCTGCTGCCGCTGGACGTCTGGGAGCATGCCTATTATCTGAAGCACCAGAATGATCGCGCCGCCTACGTGAAGGACTGGTGGAACGTCGTCAACTGGCCTTACGTCGCCGACAGATTCGCCAAAGCCCGCACGCTGCAGTGGACGCCTTTCTGAAGCCCGGCTCCGGAACCTCGGATGGCGCTGCGCTGACCGAGTTATGGCGATTATCGACTCATCTCCGCCCAACCGCCGCTTTCCGGACCGAGTTACGGCGATTTTCGACTCAACGGCAAGGAGCCTGACACATCTCATCCGAGATTGCCAGGCTTCTTGCCGCGCTTTCAAACTATAATCATCATATCTTGATCAGTTCCAGAAACTCCGAGCGCAGCGCCGCATTACGACGGAACTGGCCGCGCACCGCCGAGGTGACCGTCTTGCTGCCCGGCTTCTTCACGCCGCGCGCGCACATGCACAGGTGCTCGCCTTCGACAACGACCATGACGCCGTGCGGCTGCAGCACTTCTTCCAGCGTGTCGGCGATTTGCGAGGTCACCCGTTCCTGCACCTGCAGCCTTCGCGTCACGACGTCGACAAGCCGGGCCAGCTTGCTGAGACCCGCGATTTTGCCGCTCGGAATGTACCCGATGTGCGCCTTGCCGAAGAACGGAGCCATATGATGCTCGCACTGGCTGTAGTACACAATATCCTTCACGATAACGAGCTCTTCATGCTGTTCGTCGAACGTAACGCCGAGCACGTCGCGCGGATCGACGGAATAGCCGGCGAAGATCTCCTCGTACATGCGGGTCACCCTGGCCGGCGTTTCCAGCAGTCCCTCACGATCGACGTCTTCTCCGATCAATCGCAAAATTTCCCGAATATGGGATTCGATCTGTTCCCGATTCGCATTGACGTGCTGGTTGACATAATCTTTGACACCCGACAAGACAACCCCTCCAATCTTTCTCCATGCGGCGGCTGATGCGGTCGGCGAGCGGGATTAACGCCGCTTCGACGGCTTCTGGTTCGTCCCTTGGCCCTTCATCATCTGCTGTGCCTTCTGCAGCTGCTGCTTGTTCATATTGTAGCCCATCTGCTTCGCCATCTTGGCCAGCATCTCGGGATTGTTCTGCATCTTGGTCATCTGGCTCCGCAAATAAAATACTCCAACGATAAATCCGATGACCGCGCCGACGATCAGCGTCACGATCGGAATCACGATATCCCATGTCGACATACCTGCTTGTTCCCCCTGCATGCTCAAAGTAAAACCCTGCCGTCTCAGGCGCGAGAGCGCAGGGTGTCGTAAATTCAATGATAGCATGGCCGAATGCTTCTCGCAAACCCAGAAAAAACGACTTGGTCATCGCTTGGCGGGCCGCTCCGCTGCCATCGGCACCCCCGCAATCGCGATTAACTCAGCACAGCCTCGATGAAAACCGTCGTATGCTTGGCCAGGTCGAATTCCGTTGCCTCGACCGAATCTTCGCTTTCCTTGTTCAGCAGCCTCACGATCGGACGGCCCGGCAGCCCGCGATGTTGGCCGACCACGACACCGATCTTGCGATTGGACAAGCGAACGGAAATCCCGTTCGGATACGTCGAGACAACCTTCATGAATTGCACGAGCACATCGTGGTCGAGCTGCATGCCGGACATGGCGTTCAGCCGCTCGCAAGCTTCATGCGGCATAAGCGGCGGATCGGTATCGAGCGGGCTGAGCATGTTGTCATATACGTTCGCGATCGCGACGATCTTGGCATACATGTGGATTCCCTCGCCGGAAATTCCCCGCGGCACGCCCGAGCCATCGACGGCTTCATGGTGTTGAAACGCCACGTGCGCGCTCAGCAGCGAATATTCCCGCTTCATCTTCATAATCTCGAACCCGCGCCAGGCATGGTGCATCCGGCCTTCCTGCAGCGCCGGCGCGTTGATCTTGCCGATATCATGAAGCAGCGCGCCGATGCACAGCTCCTTCATCTGGACCATATTAAGACCCATCTCGAGTCCGACGACCGCCGAAATCATGCACACGTTCATCGCATGCACGTAAGCCGCGTTGTCCGCCGTCCGGATCTCGGAGAGCTGCACCATAACGCCCGAATTCAGCATCACATCGTCCAGCAGTTGATCGACCGTCTGGCTGATCGCCTTGGAGCTGAATTCCTTGCCGGAGCGAATCGCTTCGAACGCTTCCGACATCTGGTGAATAACCGCCCGCTTCGTCTCGTCCGAGAGCATATCCTCCGGTTCGACATCCAGAAAATTCGGGTCATTGATGTAGATCGTCGTCACGCCGAGCCGCTTCAAGGTGCTGATCATGTATACCGTCAGCTGCACTCCCGAGGCCAGCAGCACGGTGCCGTTCGCGGAAAATATCGTCCTGCCCAGGTACTGCCCCGGCTCCACCGATTCGATATCGATCAGTCTCATGTCGCGCTCTCTCCCGAATCTGAATGTAAGTCTGGATAGCATTATCTATTGTACCGCACAGAGGCGAATTTCGACAGATATTTATTGAACTATTGCACACGATGAACCTGAACGAAACGATCGACCGTATCCGTCAACTGCACCGTCACCTGTGAAGTCTTCTCGACTCCATTGCTGAAATGAACGGTAAAGGTGAACGTCAACGGACCCTGCGGCAGTTCATAAAGCGGGAATCCAACATCCGCAGAACGAAGCAAGCCTTGCCAATAAATCCCGTCCGTATTTGCAGCATCCAGCTTCTTGTACAATTTATGCGGAGCCCTTGCTTCTACATAAACAGGCTTTGTAGACGACATGCCGGTGTCCGTCACATCAGCAACCAGCACGAAAGCTTCCCCTGCCCAGAACCAGTCGGAAGGCCGCGAATCGTCCGGATACCTGTCGTTGTAACGAAGCCGATTGGCTTCCCAATCATCCGTATGTCTTACTTCTCCCCGGATGGCGAGTTCATGCACGATGACGTCGCGGCTGACGGTGCTCACCGCTCCTGAAGCATCCGTTACCGTAAGCTTTACGCGATACGTTCCCGGCCGACCGATCGTGATGCCGCCATCCAATAAATAATCTGTTGCGCTGCCGGCGAAAGCCGCACCGTCCGGGCCGACAACCGTCCATGCGGAAATCAGGTCATCGCCGTCGGGATCGAAAGATTGATTCGTCAAATGGATGGCATCGCCTTCAAAAGCCGGCTTGGGCGCCCAGTCGAATTGGGCCAGCGGAGCCCGATTGATCACTGTCGCCGATTTCACCGTTTGCGCGCATTGGCTCCTCGAATCGCATACGACCTGCCGGATTTCCATTACGCCCAATGAGCTGAAGCTTGTTGTCCACACACCGCGATTTGTGCCCAATAACGATTCGGCCCCGCCTTCCGACTTGTTCCGAACATAATATTCATGCATAAGATTAACCGCCGCGCCATCTTCCTTATCCTTGGCCGTAGACGTAATCGATAACGTCTCTCCCCGGTAAAGCGTCGTTTTGTCAAGCGTAAACCCGGGCGTTGGCGGCTCATCCGGCAACACGGCTGTAGCGATCGCGATCGTCCGGATCGCCCACTGACTCCAAGCGCCAAACTCGTCTTTCACCTGCAGGCCAACGGTATAAGTACCTGTCTCTTGCGGCGTCACCAGCTTGCCGTCCTTCTTCGTACCGCCTGGCGTCACGTAGTAATACTTGCGTTCCAGGATCCCGCGCGTTGTCTTGTAATTAATCCCTGTCGCTTCCGTATCGTAAACGGTCGAACTTTGCCACCTGTCTGGATCATAGCTCGTATCGTTCCAAACAACCGTCTTATCGCTTGGACTGATCGACAATGTAAACTGCGCGATCGGCCGGCGATGCGCCGTGATGATTTGCCAAAATTCGTTGGACCATTTGCGATACCCGGCAAAAACGCTGCTTGGGAATAAATAACTCGCATTCGGATCGTCCTGGGCTTTCAGCGTCACCCTGTAATTGCCGACTTTATCGAACTGCAGCGCCGGACTGGTCAGCGTCTTGCCGTTCAGCGTCGAAACACCCTGGTTGTTCAAGAACTTCGGCGTATGCTGAATCGTCCATTGGTAGTTGCTGGCCATCGGATCGTTCTCCGGATCGTCGAAGACGATGTTGCTGTAACGGACATTCGCCGTCGCCGAACCGCCATCCCATATGGCAAAATTCGTCAGCCATTCAACAGAAGGCTCGGAAAGCTGCACACGCGAGATATTCGAAAAGTCGACATTGGACTTGTCCGTGAACGGACCGAATTTGCCGGATGCAAATTTCGTGTCGGTCTTATCGAAGTAAGGCACGCCATTCACGAACACCTGGAGTCGGCTGCCCTGCATGCCCACTTTGAAATTGTATGCCGTATTCGCCAGAAATGAAAAAGCAATCTGCTGAAGCACTGTTCGGCTGCCGTTCACGTATTTGGACAAGTAAAGCTGCGATCCGTCGATCTCCACCGTGTATCGGTTGCGGGCGTCCGTCATCCGAAAGGACATGCCGGCCAAATTTGTATTGGCCTTCGGCTGAGCCATCTTCATCGTCCAGCTTAGCTCCGAATTGTCGATAATATCCGTCGAAATGAACTGTCCGAGCTTGAACCCTTGGTAAGGCTGTACGTTCGTCGTCGGTGTGCCAACCATGAGCCATGGTACCAAGTTCCCGGCGTCTTCGTAACCAGACGAGATCTTCGTGTAGAAGCCGATATACATGCCGTCCCCTACGTAATAGCCGCCTTTTGGCGTATTCGTAGTCGTCGCGTAAGGTCCGGATAGCTCCAATAGTCCGCCGCCGCTAAAGCTTGTAACCGTCTGACCGCCGGCGTTGTATACTTTGATATTATTCGTAGTCAGCACCGTCTTGTACCCATCCGGCGTGTAAGTGGTCCAACCCGCCGAATCCTCCGTATACACGCCCGTCCAGGGGACGCTCACCTTCGGACTGATCGATGTAAATTGCGGACCTGTGTACGTTGTGGCGACACCGCTATCCATGTTGATCGCCTGATAATACACATTCGTATTGTAACCGCTGTTCGTGTAGCTGCGCACCACCACTTCCCGGCGAATCGGATTGATCAGCATAATATATCGCGAGTCTTGCGGACTGCCCAGCGCCACGGCATAGGAACCCGCATCTGTCGCCTCATGTCCGGTCAGCTTCGTTCGCCAGGCGATCTGATAGTCCGGCGTCAGCTTGTAAATAAAAATATAATTTTCGTTCGCATTATCGCCGCATCTGGCATTCTCCCAACCGTACCATTCTCCGCCTGCTCCACGATAAAGGTTGCTTGGGTTGGTGATGACGGTGCATGTTTTATTCACCCCGTCAATGGTTTCGGTCGTCGGCGGACTGTTCGTCGGTTTGCCGTAGGTGACTTGCTTGACCAAATCGCCATCGCGGTTGAATTCAAACACCCTTGCAGCGTTATCAAAGATAACCAGGTTGTCGCCCTTAGTGAACAATTTGTCGACCCTGATCCCGTACAAATTGCCAAGCGACGTCACATAGTCTTTTCCGCTGAGCGCAGTGCTCTGAATGAACTCGCCGGTCTGCGCGTCATACGTTCGGATATCCACCAAATTGAAATCGTAGTAGTAATCCTCATCCCCCCAATACGTCACACTTTCAGGAGCTGTCCATTGAATAATCTGATAGACCGTCTGGTCTGACACTTCATACCCAAGTACTCTTGCATCGTACATGTAATACTCGTAAACACTCGACGCACCTGTGTAATCGTGTTGGGCCAACGCAGTGTAGTTCTTGAATATCGCTTTTTTGTACTTTGGCCTCGTCAACTGAGAGGGGTGCAGCACAAAATCGAAAGGGCTCCCGTCCAAATAATGGTGTTCCAACGTCGGGAAAACACAGCCATTGCACACCGTTTGCGCTTGATAACGACCAATCTCGGCTTTATTCATCGCCGCAAATGACGGGCCGTATACGCTGTAGGAGCCTTTGGTCTGCACCGTGTAGGAATAATAAATATGGCTTGGGGACGACCGCAACAGGAAGTATTCGCTTTGTGAAATATTGAAAATTACAGGGCGTAATGTTTCCGGATTGCTCCCTGTGGGCATTAACAAAGGCTGATTTTTGGCGTTATCGATTGCCGTGGCCGCGCGAAACGCATTCAGCGTATTCGCCCCGAGACCGCCGTTCTGATGCGGATCGGCCCACAGCATCGAATAATCAGTGTTGTACCTGGTGTATGACACGTATTGCCCCTTAAAGCTGTCGCCAAGCCGGCCAATGCCCGCGGCCAATGCGCCATTGTTGACCGACCAAGCCATCGTCTTGTCTGCGATGGCTGTCGTCGTATTCGTTTGATACAACGGCCAGCCCGCGAGAATATCCTGTGACGAATATATTTTCTTGTTGTCCGGCTGCGGCGTTTCATTCTCTCCCTCGATCAGAAACGAGACGGAAGGCGCTTGGTTCACAGTATCCAGGATCACGATTGTAGTAGCTGATTTGCCGTAATCCTCCGTCACCGTCAATTCAATCTCGTACTTGCCGACTCGCATCGGGGCCAGCGTTGTCTTGGTCAAGATGCCGATCATGTTGACCCATGCATCATCGTCGAAACCGTTGTTATCCTTGTCGTAACGATAGCGGTAAACCGCAGATACGAGCTTGTCATTGTCGGGCGAGTAGGAGCTGTTGAAAGCATCATACGCCTCCCCGCGTATGCCGAGCGGCTGCACGTCCAGAATGGCGACCGGCGGCTCGTCTGGCAGCACGTCGATCGTCTTGACGGCAGGTGCGAGCGACTTGAGTCCGGCGCTGTCGAAAACGTCAAGCGTGATCATCTGCGGACCGGGCGTTGTATAAATCGACTTGCGGTTCGTCCAGACGTCCTTGCTGTGATCGATCGTGCGGCCAACAGGGCTGTAGCTGAGATTGCCGTGAATGGCGGGAGTCACGGGATGATTCTCCCTTATGACATCCGGCGCGGTAATGACCGGCACCGGATTGGGCTCTGTCACTTGAACGCATGCTTGTTTCGCAGCCGAAGCCCCGAAGCTGTCGCGCATCGTGCCGGTCGCGCAATAATAGCCTGGCGTGTCCATCAGGATCCGTTGATAACCATTGTCGTAACTGGCGTACTTGCCTGGGATCGCTTGCGCCCAAGCGGCCTGATTGGTGAAATCGAACCCCAGGAAGCTGAACGCATCCCCGTCCGGATCATAGGCAGCCGGCGTACTGAGATTGACCAGATCCAACTGCGTCCCCACCACAACCGATGTCTGCACACCCGCTTGCGACCATATGCCCGGCGTCGTCCATCCGACCGAGAAGATCGGCGGGTTGTTACTCGCAGGACCATTCACCGTCAGCGTCTTGTCCTTGATCCAGCCGGTATCCCCGCAAGTTGTCGTGATCCTGATCGATATGTCATGGCTTCCTACGCCGATCACGAACGGATAGCTGGAATAGGAAAAGGACTTGCTTGTCGTCTGCCCGTAGAGCTTCTCGCTTCCCCATGACGAACCGTTACGTGCAATCCTGAACTCATGATACTGGTACGTGCAGCTTGCGGAAATATTGAAGTCTTTCGGCTTTAAGGTGAAGACATCACGCCAATTGATGGTGCTGGATGGCGTGATGTCAAAATCGCCATCGATGGTAATGGTTGACGGCACGTCTCCGACAAACGTCACGATGAGCTTCGCGTCCGCATCGTATTCGTAGGTTTTGGAGATTACGTCAACCTTCCATGCGGAGAAGTAGACGTTAAGCCGTGCTCCGTAGGCGGCTAGATTTTTTACTTCGCCCAAAGATGAAAAATCCTGCTTAAAGCTCACCGTAAAATTGGTGAGACTGTTCATGGTTACGCCGGTGAGCGTGGTTTTGTCATAGGGCTGGGCACTCAAACCTTCAGGTCCAGTAACCGTTACATCATTCTTTACTGCCACTGCACCCAAGGCTCCTACGGCATCCACAATGGCGCTATTAGGGATGGTAACACCCGGGCTGTCGCTCAAAAGATAAGGCAGGACGGTGCCATCCAGCGTCAGCCCGGCTTCGGTGCATCCCGGCGTGGCGGGCATCCCGAAGGCATCCAGGCCGGATGAACCGCTCGGACTTGGGCATTGTCCAGCGTAGCCACCGTAATACCATTTGTCCCCCGGCTTACTTCCCTTGGCATAGCGATACCAGGCGAAATAACCCTTGGCTGATTCATTGTCTGTGGAAGTCACGGTTTTTTCCTGTCCAAAGAGTGTGGCGCTCCCCGACCAGGAAGACAAAGCTGCACCGCCTACGAGCGCCTGCTTCACACTGCCCCCGTAATAAAGCTCAATCTTCTGAATCTTGGAGCCGGAAGGCGCCGTAACCGATGCCGTGTTGCTGGTTAGACTCGCTTGCTTGCTATATAGCTTGCTGCCAACCTTTACGCTGCTTGGGAAGGCCAAGGCTACGTCTTGCGTAGCCTGGCCGCTTGCCGCTGCTGCAGGCATACCCCCAAGTCCTGTGAAAATATTCAGAAAGAGACTCGCCGCCAGAAGGATAGAAAATCTCCGCATGCTCCCGCCCCCTTCTTACGGCTGGATTGTCGGGTATCCTGGCCCGGCCGCGCTTATGACGATGTTATAAGCCATTTCCTGGCCCATATATTCTGGTGTAGAAATAGAAATTGATATATTTTTATACTTCACATGCTGCTTTGGAACAATAATCGCATGAATGTCGTTAAAATATTTCTTATATATTGCTGCCGGTTTATTTAACTTCCCATTACGGAATGCTTCTCTTTCTTCATCTGTCGGCGTATAACCGGAAAGAGAGTAAGTCGGCGCCCATTGCGCATATTTCGTTTCATCCTTGTTGTAGTCGATGTGCCCGTCGAAATAAAGGACATAACTGTTCATTTCATCTTTCACATAGAACTTGTCATCTCGTGGAATTCCATCTGTCGTGCCCGTTCCGTTATACCACTTCAACTCACTCACATCGCCAAGCAGCGCAAGATTCGGGTCTTTCGGATCGGCCAGATCAATAGCAATGATCCGGTCCATCGTGCCTTTGTAGATGCCGTTCTTCGTCGCAACCGTCATGGCGTCCACATTCCAAAGATAGATCGGATCGATATTTTGCTCTACCTGATACGGAACTTGCGTGCGGAAGAACTCCGGCATCACCGTGAACACGTTCGTCCGATGCCAGGCCAGCTCCGCGCTGGACATGGCATACTTGTCCACCGACAGCTTCTTGCCGGCATTCACGGCCAGAATGCGCTCGATAATCGCCACCGCCTGCGCACGTGTGGACGTTCCTTGCAAATCCAGCTTACCCGCGCCGACACCGGCGAGAATGCCAAGCTCCGTTCCGCGAAACACGATCCAGTTATCATCTGCCGCATGCTCGTTCTCGTCTATGCCCGGCGTCACCGCCCGAACGGCCAGCTTCACCATCTCCAATCGGGACAGATCATCATCGTACTTATCCTTAAAATCCTTCTCCTTATGAATCCCCGTCTCGATCAGCGCAGCCACATAAGGCTGATACCAGGGATCGCCCTTCTCCACATGCGGAAGCCGGAGCGCATCGGCCAGCATCCGGAAGAACTGCGCCCGAGTGACTTTCAAGTCCGGGCCAAACGTACCGTCCGGAAACCCGCTCACATAACCTCGCTCAACCGCCAGCATAATTTGATCCTTCGCCCAGTGCGACGCCTTTACATCTACAAAGCCTGCTGCCTGCGTATTCACATCCTGATCGTTCGACTCTGCGGCAAACACGTTCGCGGACACCGACATTACGATCGTTGCAACCAACAGCAATATGAATAATCTTCTCATCATCAACTCTCCCATTCTCAAATCGAATATGATAAATCTCCGAATCTCCTACATCCCCCAGGGCAATCGCTTACGGATTTTAGCGGTAGCTGAACAACCTTCAGGGATCTGGCGCACAGATTTTGAAATACAGTCGGTGGCAGCAGCCGTGCAAATGGCTCGAGCAGCATCGTATCAATGATGTTGACGAAGCCCGCTAGCCCTGCGGCAGTGCTGCTCATTCGGTCACTTACGGATTAGAAATTATTGCGTTTAAGCAACAATTCTCCTCCTCAGCTACAAAGGACCGCCGAATTATTGCATTCGAGCAACAATTCAGCCGATTTTCTGCCGCACCCTCACCATTCGCTTGATTTATTGCTCGAACGCAATAAAAATAGTCATCCCGCTTGTGAAGCGAGACTTTTATTGCTCCAAAGCAACAACTATAGATCGCGCATCATTTAGGCAGTGGCGGCAGATGGCGAAAGCATTTATTTCGTAAGCGATTGCCCTCCTACATCCCTTCAATTGGATTGACAAGCTCCCATGCAGGCGGCGGAGCAATCTTGTCCACTTGCTCAACCGATTGGCCGACATATCCTGCAGCCGTAGTCGCCAACAGCGCCAACACGATCAATATCAATCCCTGCCACTTTCTCATCATCATCCCCCCCAACTCGTTAAAATTCGCAACCCCAAAAAAACAAAAAGAAAGCACAGCCGTCGTCGATTATCGTTCGCGGGTGCTTCCTCGCCTTAATATTATTCGATTAGACTCATTATAAGAAATTAATCCATTTTTCGTCAACCATTTTTGTAAAATTTGAGGTTATACGTATGAGCCGGACAGCGTGGTGACGCAACACAAAATAGTGAGCTCGCAGAGCAAGCTCACTGTCACTGGCCACCAGCCGCCGCGAGCGCAGCGGCTGCGCGATCCAGCGCTTCGCGCACGACGGCGTCTTCCTCCGCCGCCAGCGCATCGGCGAGCGCAGTCGCCGCCTCTTCCGTGCCGATGCGGCCGAGCGCCCAGGCCGCCGTAGCGCGCAGCTCCGGGCGCGGGTCCTCCCGGAGCACCGCCGCGACGTCCGGCACCGACTCGGCGTCGCGAAAATTGCCGATGCCGATCAGCGCGTTGCGCTGGATCGGCTTGCGGCCCCGCCAGGCGCCCGCGCTCGCGCCGAACGTCTCTTTGAACGCCCGATTGCCCATCGTCAGCAGCGGGCGCAGCAGCGGCTTGGCGATCTCGGGATCGGGCAACAGCTCTTCATGATGGCGGAAATCGACGCCTTTATTGTACGGGCAGACAACCTGGCAGGTGTCGCAGCCGTACAGCCGGTTGCCGATCTTGCGCATCATGTCGTCCTCGACCGTCCCCTTCGTCTGGGTGACGTAGGAGATGCAGCGCTGGGCATCGAGCTGCCCCGGGCCGACGAGCGCGCCCGGCGGGCAGGCGTCAAGGCAGCGCGTGCAATCGCCGCAGGCGTCCTCGATCGGCTGATCGGGCGGCAAAGGCAAGTCCGTGATCATCTCGCCAAGGTACACCCAGGAGCCGAACTCCGGCGTGATGATCGAGCAGTTCTTGCCGCTCCAGCCGATGCCCGCCCGCTCCGCCACCGCCCGGTCCGACAGGGCGCCGGTGTCGACCATCGACAGCAGGCGCGCCTCCGGCACCCGCTCCTTGAGCCACGCCGCCAGCTTCTCCAGCCGGCTGCGCAGCGCGAGGTGATAGTCCTCGCCCCAGGAAGCGCGCGCGAAGATGCCGCGCCGCTCTCCCGGCTCCGACACGGGCGCATCCTGCATCTTCGACGGATAGGCGACCGCGATCGAGATCAGTGTGCGCGGCTGCGGCAGCGACAGAGAAGGGTCCGTCCGCTTGTCCAAGTCCGGCTCCTCGAATCCCGACTCATAGCCGAGCTCGCGGTGTTTCAGCAATTTGGTTTTCAATTCGGTGAACGGATCGGCCGACGCCACACCGACTTTATCGATGCCAAGCCCGGGCGCCGCGGCAACCATCTCGTCCTTCAACTGCCGCCAATAAGCGGAGTCCCGCAGCGGCGATAGCATGATCACGCCTCCTCACAGCCGCGCCCAACGCACGATCGGCCAAATAATCAAATCCGCTCTTCCCTTAATGATTTCCTCCGGAATTTCCTTGAATGCACGGCTGTCCACGCTGCCGCCCCGGTGGCGGTTGTCGCCCATGACGAAGTAATGCCCTTCGCTCACCTGCACCGGACCGAAATTTCCGTCTTCGATCGCCGCATCCGTGTACGGCTCAACCGTCAGTTCGCCGTTCACGTACAGTTGTCCGCCGCGTGCCTCGATCCGATCCCCGGGGACGCCGATTATGCGCTTCACCAGCAAGTCCTTGTTGGCCTCGCCCTCGCGCGGGTCCTTGAAGATGACGACATCGCCGCGCTGCGGATCCCCGAATTCGTAGGACAGCTTGTTCACAAACAGCCATTCGCTCTCGTACAAGGTCGGTTCCATCGAATGCATCTTGACGGTCGACAACTGGAATACGAACGTGCGCAGCAGAAACACGATAAGGAAGGCGATAATAAGCGCTTTGGCCCAGTCCCACAGCTCTCTGCGCCATCTCGGCGAGCGACGGGATCTTCGGTTGCGCGGCGATGCCGGGGCCGATTGAAGCAGGGACGTTTCCGCGTTCGGGGGCGTTTCGGTCGATGTCGTCATGGCCGTTCAGCGCTCCTTCGAAAGATGGGATTGTTGTTTCCACTTCGTATAGTAATCGCGGACGATCTCGTCCTGGAACGGATTGTGCCGCGCGTCAAGCCGCTCCCTCAATCTGGCGAACCCTTGCCGGGTGCGGGACAGCACCTCGGCGTCATAACGGTAATCCGCCTTGTGGCGGTTGAACTCGTCCCAATCCAGCTCATGAACGGCGCCATCCGGCATAAGCATGACGTCCAGGTCGTAATCGATGTAGGTCCAGGTGCTGCCGTACCGATAAAACGGAGAAGCGATATTGCAATAATACCGGATGCCCGGCTCTTCCAGCAGGGCGACCACGTTGAACCATTCGCCCGGCAGAAAGAACGCAATGGCAGGAACTCGGCTGACCCATTCCCTCCCGTCCGCTTCGCGGACCCGCGTATGCTCGTTAAGCAGCACATCGATCGATTCGGCCCGGTGTTGCGGGTCCAGGTGCTCCTGCGGCACCAGCCAGTTCTCCAGCCACATGCGATGCAGGGAGCCGTCGTGCTTGAAGCTTTTGATGATGCCTGAGCGGTAGGCCGCTTCGGCCTGTCTGTTCTCTTCCATGCATGTCCTCCGGAGCAGCGTATAAGACAAGAATAACCGGATTTGCCGTCTTTGTAAAAGACGGTCCCGATTATTTCGGAAAAAAAAGCATATCCAAACGCCAATTGCAACGGCGTGTCGGATATGCTCCCTTCAAAGCTATGATGTCCCAACCCGATCGCGGGGGCTGAATGCCGCGTTCTTATCCCGCGACGATCGCGAGCGGCTGTGCCGGAACGGCAAAATGGGCGGGGCTTACGCCGAGCGCTTCGTAGAACGGGCGCAGCAGCTTGTTGTGCTTGTCCTCCGCGATAAGCATCTTCATGACTTTGCGTTGGCGGAACCGCGTATGCATGCCTTTGACCAGCGCTTTGCCGACGCCTTGGCGCTGATGCTGTTTGCCTACGGCGATGCGATAGACGTAGCCTTTGGCTTGGTCGATCGTTCCGATCAGAACGCCGGCGACTTCGCCCTCGATCGACGCCACCAGGATAAGGTCGCTGTCCCATGACAGTTGACGCGCGAATGCGTCCATCGTCTCTTCACAGCATTCTTCGGATAATACGTCTTGCAGAAGCTCAGCAACTGGGCGGTAGTCCGATAGTTGGAAAGAACGAATCTGCATGCTGCACAATCTCCCCGGGCCGTAATTTTAATATTCTTTTAATGTATGTATTATATTACGACAATAATATGAACTTTTCCTAGTCTTTTAGCGAAAATATTTTAAATTTTTTTTAGATTCATTGAGAAATCGACGTGAAAACGCTTTATTATAATCGTAAACCGATTGTTTCGTTGAGAAAATGGTACGATTCGGCGATATTCGTCACTTTTTGATGAATTATGACTTTTTGGGCCTGATTGCACCATCTATCGCAAATTTCGACTTTCCAAACATCCATGTTGATTTAATCCCGCAAATTTAGGATAATAATAATTGAGAGTTACATATGTCATACCAATCACAGGAGGGAAACACAAATGGCACATGAATTGCCCGCATTGCCTTACGCGAAGGACGCACTGGAGCCGCACATCGATGCACTGACCATGGAGATCCACCACGACCGTCACCACAACGCTTACGTGACGAACCTGAACAAGGCGCTTGAATCCGCACCGGAGGTCGCAAGCAAGTCGGTCGAAGACTTGATCGCCGACCTGAACGCCGTACCGGAGAGCGTACGCACGGCTGTCCGCAACAACGGCGGCGGCCATGCCAACCACTCGCTGTTCTGGACGACGATCGGCCCGAACGCCGGCGGAGCGCCGACAGGCGCGCTGGCGCAAGCGATCGACGGCGAGCTCGGCGGCTTCGAGAAGTTCAAGGAATCTTTTGCAGCCGCAGCCGCTACCCGCTTCGGCTCCGGCTGGGCTTGGCTGGCAGTCGGCAAGGACGGCAAGCTTAAAGTGTACAGCCTGCCGAACCAGGACAGCCCGATCATGGAAGGCGACAAGCCGCTCCTGGGCCTCGACGTATGGGAGCACGCTTACTACCTGAAGTACCAGAACAAGCGTCCGGACTACATCGCCGCGTTCTGGAACGTCGTCGACTGGAACAAGGTCGGCCAACTGTACGACGCTGCGAAGTAATCGGATTTGTTAGCGGCGATACCTGTTGCAAAAAAGCCTGCGCGTTCTCATACGCCGCAGGCTTTTTTGCCTGAGGACCGGCTTTTCAATCTTCGGCCTCCGCCTTCCGCGACTCGGGGTCCAGCAGTTCCCAATGCGCAGGGGGCCGGCCAAAATCCGGCACCTCCAACCACTCGCCGCCGCGCATTGCCGATTCGTGCGACACCAGCCCCGGCAGCAAGTAGCCCGCCGCTTGCCACACATGGTTAGGCGGCAGCATTCCCGTCTTTACGGCTTTCATGAAATCGTCGGCCAGAAACTGATGCGAGCCGAAATGACCGTTGGGCATGCCGTTGTACGAATCCGGCAGCCGCTCTCTGTGATGGACCTTGGCGTAACGCTTCGAGTAGAAATCCTGTTGCAGGGCCGCATGCATGCCTTCCCCCAGCGCCTCCTCCAATTTATACACATCTTCACAGTTCAACAGATCGCCCAAATCCTCCACTTTACCCCAGTCGAGCGAAGACCAAGCCGAGCCTCCTGCATGTTCCTCGTAGCTGCCAAGCGTACCGAACATGCTCATGTAGACGCTGTTCTTGCCGCCCCAGCCGACCCGGCGGAATTCGTTCAACCGCGCCATGCCTCCGTCCGATGTACGCGCAATCGCCGTCTCATTGCTGAACGGATTGTCCCACTGATTGGCTCCCGCTCGGAAAATACCGTCCGGATGCCGATCTTCGTAGCCCAGGCAAGCAACCTTGGTTACGCGGGCGCCCGTCACCGACGTGATCATGCTGACGGAATGGGTAGGGTACAGCATCGGGGGAATGCCGGCCACCCGCTTCCAGTCCTTTCCGCCCGAGTACTTGAAGGCGTCATAGAAGCCATGCTCCATGTCGTGCAAATACTGGGCTTCGCCGTATACAAAGTCGCCGAATGCGCCGGCCTTGAATTGTTCCCGGCAATAAACCGCAGATGGATAATAGTAGCTCGTTTCGCCCGACATATAGATCAACCCGGAACGGATGACTTCCTCCATGATCGCATGCACTTCTTCCAGGCTCTGGGCCAACGGCACAGCCGAATAGACGTGCTTGCCCGCCTTTAACGCATCGACTGCCTGCGCTCCGTGCAGATGCCTCTGGGTAAACAAAGCCACCGCGTCCACGTCGCTGCGCAGCAGCTCATCAAGGTCCGCGAAGGTCCGTTTGATCCCGAATCTGCGAGCCGCTTCCGCTCTGCGCTCCGGAATCCATTCGGCAACGACCACTTCTTCTACATACGGATGAGCCTGAAACAGAGGAATGAAGCACCCCGCAAATTGCCCCGCGCCCAACACACCGATTTTCAATCCCATCTTGCTCCGCCTCCCGTTTACGCCGTTCTCCATTTGGATAATCATGACCTTGGCGCAAGGTCTTCACTGCCATGCTATCACGTCCAAATTCGGTTGTATTTGAACAATGCTGTTATTCGCTTGGACTTATATGCAATCTTTGTTATGATGGCGGCAACGGGGTTAAGGAGAGAAATGCGAAGATGGAATATCCGTGCTTCCGATTGTGCCAGTACGACGAGATCAAGCCCCAGATCCACTGGGCAATGCGGCATAAACCTCAATATCTCCACACCTTCGATCGCAGGCTGATCGACTTTCAACTGCTGTACGTCGTTACGGGCTCGTTCCTGATCTCTTATCAGGATAGCGGCTCCAGTTGCACCGTCACTCCAGGAAAGCTGCTCGTGATCCGGCCCGGGCCGCGGTTTGCGATGACCATCACCGACCCGGATACGGTCCTGCTGGGCGCGCATTTTGACTTCTTCCACGAGCTGACCGTTCAAAAAGAAAGCGATATGGTCTTGAATACGGACGAAAAGCTGGCAGAGACGGTGTTTTGTTGCGAGCCTGTGCTGCCGGACGGTTACCCGCTGCTGCCGAACCGCTCGCTTCTTACCCCTTCGCAAGAAGTAATCGCTTGTTTAAATGCCGCCATACAGGAATTCAATCAGGATCACCCGTGCCGTCCGCTTGCCTGCCAGAGTATCATGCTTTACCTGCTCACCGTGCTTGCCCGGGATTCCGAACTCTCGCGCCGGCACGATACTCGCTATGGGGAGCACATCAAGGATTTGATGCGGCAAATCCGGGACAACTGCGCGGCAGACTGGTCAAACGACAATCTGGCTGCAAAACTGAACATTTCCAAAGAATATCTGAACAAGCTCTTCGGTGAAATTGCCGGTAGTTCCCCTCACCGATTCGTCCGGCAGACCCGGCACGCTCAAGCCAAACACCTGATCCGGGAAACGGACTGGAAGCTGGAAACCGTCGCTCGCGCCGTCGGCTATGAGGACCTGCACTACTTCAGCCGTCAATTCAAGCGGCTCGAAGGGATAGCGCCAAGCGAATATCGCAAGCTGGCCAAGCTGATTTAGCGGCAAGGCTCGCGGTATTCATTGCGGCGACACGATCCGACGATCGACGGAAAGTTCCTTTTGGCGGCGGCTTTCCTTTAAGAGTTGAAATGGTTACAATAGTAGCATCGGGGACAGTCTGTCCACTGCGATTCCCTTTCTTCCACTTTACTACAAAGGAAACGTGAACCTATGATCATTCAACCCAAAACACGCGGCTTCATTTGCACGACCGCGCATCCGGATGGCTGCGCCGCCCAGGTACAGCGTCAAGTGGATTACGTCAAGAGCAAGCCGGCCGTCAAGGGACCGCGCAATGCGCTCGTCATCGGCGCGTCGACGGGCTACGGGCTCGCCTCGCGCATCGTCGCCGCCTTCGGCGCCGGAGCCGACACGATCGGCGTTTACTTCGACAGAGCCGCAGAAGGCGCCCGCACCGCTACGGCAGGCTGGTACAACTCGGCCGCCTTCGAGCAGGCTGCCGCGGAGGCGGGACGCAAGTCGTTCAGCATCGTCGGCGATGCTTTCTCGCAGGAGATCAAGGACAAGACGATCGCTACGATCCGTGAGGAGCTCGGCCAGGTCGACCTCGTCGTCTACAGCGTCGCTTCGCCGCGCCGGACGCATCCGGTAACGGGGGAGACGTTCTCCTCCGTCATCAAGCCGCTGGGCGGCACCTACACGAACAAGACGGTGAATTTCCATTCCGGCGAAGTGTCGATCGCCTCGATCGAGCCCGCGACGGAGGACGAAGTGCGCCAGACGGTCGCGGTCATGGGCGGGGAAGATTGGCAGATGTGGATCGACGCCCTGCAAGAGGCCGGCGTGCTGGCTGAAGACGCGACGACAGTCGCCTACACGTACATCGGGCCGGAGATTACGCACGCCGTCTACCGGGAAGGCACGATCGGGCGCGCCAAGGAAGATCTGGAAGCGACGGGGCTTCGCCTGAACGACAAGCTGTCGGCAGCGGGCGGACGAGCATTCGTCTCGGTCAACAAAGCGCTCGTCACCCAGTCCAGCTCGGCGATTCCGGTCGTTCCGCTGTATATTTCCGTTCTGTATAAGGTGATGAAGGAGAAAGGGCTGCACGAAGGCTGCATCGAGCAGATGTACCGCCTGTTCTCCGAGCGCCTTTATGGCGGCGGCGAGACAGTCGTGGACGAGAAAGGCCGCATCCGCATCGACGATTGGGAAATGCGCCAGGACGTGCAGGCCGAGGTGGAGCAGCTGTGGGCGCAACTGGAGACGGGCAACGTCTATGATCTGTCCGACCTCAAGGGGTACAACAAGGAGTTCTTCCAGTTGTTCGGCTTCGAGACGAACGGCATCGATTACGATGCGGAAGCCGAGCCGGAAGTCGCGATTCCGAATTTGATCTGAATATCCCTGTTTCTATTCATTTTCATCCTGCATGACCCTCGTGAATTCCGAGGGACTCACCTTCACGATCGACTTGAATACTTTACCGAAGTAGCTTGGGCTATTGTATCCGACCCGCTGCCCGACTTCGAAGACGTTCGCTTCGGGCTCCATGAGCAGCTCCTTTGCTTTAAGAATACGGAGATTCGCGATATGACTTTGAAGCGTTCTGCCCGTATGGCGCTTAAACAACTGGCTCAAGTAGCTTTTGTTCAAGTAAAACTGATTCGCCACCGTTTCCAAAGAAATGTCGTTCTGATAGTTCGCGTCAATATAGCTCATAATCTTCTGCAAGGTAGCACTGTACTTTCTGGAAGGCGTCCCGCGATCCTCAACTTGCGGACAGGCGCCTTCCTTCGTCTGTTTGCGGCAGGTCAGTCCCGCCACGCACTTTTCCCTCGCTTTTTTCAATGAGGCTAACAATTCCGGAAATTGCATCTGAGGCTTCAGCACATAATCGACGGCTCCCAATTTCAGCATTTCCTTCACGTATTCGAAATCGTTGAAGCTGCTTAGAACGACGACTTGAATTTGCTCTGCATATCGCTCTTTAATTTTACGTGTTAATTCAATTCCATTCATATGGGGCATTTTGATGTCGGTCACGACGATCTGGGGCTCGCAGGCTTCGATCAATCGCAGCGCTTCCAGTCCGTTGGCCGCTTCGCCTGCAATTTCGAATCCCTCATCGATCCAGTTCGTCATATGAATGAATCCCCGCCTCAACAGCCTTTCATCGTCCACAATAATGACTTTTGCGATCACAGATGTTCTCACCCCTCAGTTTTTCTTTTCTGCGGCAGCATCATCGTGACACGGGTGCCCTTTCCCAGCTCGCTTTGTATATTAATCCCATACTGTGCCCCGAAATTCATTCTCAATCGCTCATCCACATTGTGAACGCCAATTCCGTTGAAGTGATCCTTTGTCTTTGTCTCCAGGCCCAGAATTACCTGCTTTAATATTTGCGGTTCCATGCCCGTCCCATTATCTATAATTTCGATCATAATGCGATCCCCGACGGATTTGCAATACACCGATATCACGAATTCATCATCGATCGCATGGAATCCATGGAAAATCGCATTCTCTACGATGGGCTGCAGCAACAGCTTGGGGACTTTATACGACCTGATGGCGGGATCTATCTCCACGCTTAACTCGATCGTCGTATCCAGCCTGATTTGTTGGATAAACACATAATAGCGTATACATTCGATTTCTTCCTCCAAGGTGATCCATTCATCGCTGCGGTGAATGGTCTTCTCAAGTAAATGCACCAGCGCGTTAACGGTCGGCTCAATGCGATCATACTTCTTCGTCCATACTAAACACTTTACGGAATTTAACGTGTTGTACAGAAAGTGAGGATTAATTTGCGTTTGCAATGCGATGAGTTCCGCTTCCCTCTTGCTTTCTTGATTCGTAATTAGGTCAATAATCGTGCGATCCAATTTGTCAATCATTCTCTCATATCCGGTACTCAGCATATTAACCTCATTAATCGATTCCACATTGTAATCGGGAAATCGATTCTGCATGGAATAGGAACGAACCTTGCGGCTTAATTTCACAATCGGCAGCGAGATAAATCTCGATAGCAGCACAGCGACGACCAACGCGACAAGCAGGCTGATCACAGACAATAACACCATATAAGTTTGCAGATTTGTAATGTCCCGAAATATGCTCAGCTTCGGGACATACTCGACGATAAACCAATCCGTCTTGGGAATCTTCTTCGAAATCATTAGTTGATGCTTGCTCCACTTCTGTATGCTGTCCGCGTCTTTGCTCACCATTTCCGCCAGCAGCCCCTCCTCTTGAAACCGCGTCCCGACAAGCGCCCGATCGCTATGGGAGATTATCATGCCCATGGAATCCATCAGAAATATGGCATTATCCTCAGATAACACTTCTTTATAGATATCGTACAGAACATCTTCATGGATACTAAGCAGAAGAATACCATAATTCTTGGTTGAATACTGGCTTTGCAGCATTTTGGCGGCGATGACTACATGCGTGTCCTCTTCGTTATCCAACAAGCTTTGCTGATCGGTTATCCAGTGGAATCTTTGCGGTTCATTCAGGACGATGTTATACCACTTGAGTGACTTAAGGTCGTCTATACCTTGCAGCCATGTAGGCTTCTGAGAATAGATCGTATCATTGAGTCCGATCAGAATGATGTCCATTTTAAAATTCGTAAACGCATAAGAATTCGCCAGCATTCTTCGTTCGACTTGTTCTCGCGTTTTGATTTGCTGCGTCCGGTCGGTTTCTTTCAATTTCAGCATGGGCTCCAGGTCGCTGCTCAGATTAAAGATATTGATGCTCGATATGATCTGATCAACAAGAAATCCGATATTCTTGCTCGTTTGCTCCAGAGTATTCCGGTGGGATTGCAAAATTTGCACTTCCATTGCCTTCTCGGAGGCTTGAAAGGAAAAAATTCCAATCAAGGTGATTGGAATCAGAACAAGGATGCAGAAGGACAAGATCAGCTTACCGAATAAGGTGTGATAGAAATTCAGCCACTTCATTGTGCCTCATCCTCCCGATGGCAGGCCCAGTCGCGTATATTGTTCATTCGGAGCATCATGTTCCCGCAGCAGCTTGCCAAGCAGTTCGATATAGTGTTGCTCCTCGGAGGCGTTCAACAGCGGGGTTGATTGTTTGTAATCCTCATGAATATCGTATAGAGCATGATGGCGAATATAGGAGCCATTCACGTTGAACGATTGGGTTCGATCCGCCAATTGCACATTATCCCCCGGAATTTTCCATACGGGAAACTTCGTCCACTTCAAGAAAGCGCCTGCTTCCATGCGAGCATAATCCAAGACATGATTGATCCCGTAATAGTGATAGAGTGTCGTCAGCATTGCTGTATACAGATAGAGCGGACTGTTGCCTTCTTCGACGGCCGCCCTGAAATACGTGTATCTGCCGTCCGTGACATTGACGTTTTTGCCGAAATAACCATAAATCAAGGCTTCCCGAACCTTCACGGCTTCCTCCCTGATTAAGGGCAATAGAGATTTGCCATGAATCGGATTCATGGAAGGCTCTGTTTGAAAATACTGAACGAGCGTTGGGAAAATATCGGTCGTTTGAGTGAGCGCCGAAACTCGTTTGCCGGCATGTTCATCGGCAGGCATATGAACCATCAAGGGAATATGGGCAATTTCATTATATACCGGCATGTAGTTTTTGCCCATGAGCTCATGCTCGCCCAATAAATAACCGTGATCGGTCGTGAAGATGACCAGGGTGTCGTCCCACATATGATGCCGGTCCAGCACATCCAGCAATTTTCCCAACCATCTGTCCGTCATTGTCAATAATCCCGCATACCGGTTGCGAATGTGGCGCTGGGCATCTTCAGGCACATCTGCCGGCTTGTAATCCGGCCAATCGTACAACGGCCCTTGATAGTCGTCCTGGTACATATCCAGGTATTCCTGAGGAAGATCGAACGGTTCATGCGGATCAAAGCACTCTACCCATAGCAGGAAATCATCCGCAGCTTTATTGATGTCCAACCAATCCGCCGCCGCTTGGAAAGTCTTGGGCGTCGTATAATGGGCTTCCGAAGTGAACAGGGTTCGGTTCAATGCATATTGGCTGCTATATTTCCCGTAATGGCTCGGAATTTCCGGCTTCGCAATCTTCGATACGAGCGGATCGAGTTCCTGGCCGCGAAAGCATTCCCACGTATCGAATTGCTGGCAATAATTCTCGCCGCCGGTTTCCAGGTAATGATAATGATCCGTGACCATATGGGAAACGACGCCCGATCTTCTTAATACTTGCGGCAATGTATCGTCGAACGGTTCAATCGGTCCCCAATTCCGTTCCAGGAAGTGAAGCCGTCCGGTCAGCAAATCGCGTCTTGCCGGCATACAGGGTAGTGAACCGGACCAATGGGAATCGAATACGACGCTTCGCTTGGCCAATCGATCGATGTTGGGGGTCTTAACCGCAGATTCTCCATAAGCGTTAAGGCAATGTCTGTTGATAGTATCTGCCAGAATGACAATCGCTTTCATGCGAACGGCCCCTTTCTTAACCTTTGATCCCTGTAGTGACTACGCCCTCTACGAAATAGCGCTGGGTAAACAAGAACAAGATCATGAGCGGGATCGAAATGATCGTCGTCGCCGCCATCAGCAAATTCCATTGCACTTGCGTCTCATCGCGGAATAGCGTAAGCGCTAGCTGCACGGTTCTCATTTGATCAGAGTTCGTGATAATTAACGGCCACGTGTATTCATTCCATGTTTGCGTTGCTTTCAGTACCATCAAAGTCGCGAAGATCGGCTTGCTGAGAGGTATATACACGGCAACGAACGCACGGATGCGTCCCATTCCATCCAATTTGGCAGCCTCGTCCAGCTCCCTGGGGAAATTCAAATAGTACTGACGGAACAAGAAAACACCGAAGGAGCCTGCAACATAAGGGGCGATGAGTCCCATGTAAGAATCAATCCAGCCTAACCCCCCCATACCCCAAATATTATTGCCGCCTGCTAACGGAATATGTTTTAGCGTAAGGAAGACAGGGACCATGGTAGCCTGCGGCGGGATCATCATACCGACAAGAGAAATAATAAATAGGATGTCTCTTCCTTTAAATTGCAAACGCGCGAATGCATAACCCGCAATCGAATTCAAGATCAAACTCGCCATTACCGTGACCACGGTCACGAAGATCGTGTTGGTGAAGTAGATCGTCCAATTCCCGCGTGTCATCGCATCGGAGAAATTACTGAACATCCATTGATTCGGCAGAAATCGAACTTGAGGAGACAGTATCTCTCCCATCGATTTAAAAGAAGTCATGACCATGATCAAGAACGGGGTCAGCATCATGGCGGAAAGAACCGTCATGGCGGCCGTTAGAATGATTTCCCCGGATCGATGCATCGCTCTCATGCCAACCCCCCCTAACTTGCGTCGTAAGATTGATTGCCGTATCTGAAATTAATCAACGTGATGAAGGCGATAATCACGAGCAATACGATAGCCATGGACGCAGCATAACCCAATTGAAATTCATTGAATGCCCGATTATAAATCTGATGAACGATCGTTGTGGTCGAATTCATCGGCCCGCCATTGGTTAGAATCTGGATTTGCTCGAAAGCATTAAAGTTGTTGATCAATCCCGTAATCACGAGGAAGAAGGTAACGGGCTTAAGCATCGGAATCGTAATACTCCTGAACTGTCGCAGCGCACCGGCTCCATCCACGGATGCCGCTTCATAGAGATCGCGTGGAATGCCCTGCAATCCGGCTAGAAAAATAACCATGTTATAGCCCAGATACTTCCATACACTCATCGCAATGACGGACATTAGCGCATATTTGACATCGAAAAGCCAATCGATTTTAGCCAAGCCTAAATCGTCCAACAATTGGTTCAACGTGCCATGGGAGGGTTCATACATCCACAGCCACACCATCGAGACCGCGACCATTGAAGTGACATGGGGCATGAATAGGCTCGTTCGAAAACCGTTCAAACCGCGTAGTTTACGATTCAGCAATTGCGCGAAGATTAAACCCAGCGCTAATGTAAAGATCAAAGTGAAGAAAGCATATACGAATGTGTTCCGGATGGAGATCAGGAAGAACGAATCGTGAAATAGACGGTTATAGTTGCTAAATCCGATAAAAGACATGGATTTGAAATTATAATCTGTGAAGCTTAAATAGCCGTTTACCAGAATGGGAAATAGCACAAACACCGCAAGGAACAGATAGAACGGCGTGATCAGGGCATAGCCGATCGGGTCGTCGCCAAAGGTGCTTCTCCTCTTCGAAACGGGCTGTCGGGATGGCAATGACTCCGTTGTCAACATATTATCCTTCCCTTCGTTGCATTTTAAGGACGGCAAAGCCGTTATTCTCATGAAAGCAGGGCCCGCCGGGGTGCCGACTGAGCCCTGCTGTTGCCTGGCAAGCTTATTTGATATTCTCAAGCTCTTTATTCAGATTCGCGGTCGCGTCATCCAGCGCTTGCTGCACCGTCTTCTTCTTGCTCATGGCTTCCTCATAAGCCAGGCTCAAATATTTGTTCGCCAGAGAGGTCCACGGCACAACTGCTTTGCCCTTGCCCAGTTTCACGTAATCCAACAAAATCTTGTTCATTGCGGGATCCGATGAGATGTATTGCTGCTCCAGCGATATGCGCACAACCGGGATCTTCAGCTCTTCGTACCGTTTTCACATCTGTTCTTTCGACATCATGAACTCGATGAACTTCCACGCGGCATCCTTATGCTTGCTTTCGCTGCCAATCGTAAACAGCCTTTGCCCATTGAAGGAAATCTGCTCCTTGTTCTGCAAGACCGGCGCATAGCCGAGTTGGTCCTTAAGCGCTGGATTATTGTTGATCATGTTGCTGATGCCCGAAGTCTGCACGATGGACATCGCTGCGTTGCCCTTATAGAAAGGCAACTCGTCTTTCTTCTGATAGTTGTAAGGGATGCTCACATTCTTATCGTGCAGATCCACGAGATATTGCAAAGCTTCAACGGAAGCCGCATCGTTGAACGCAGGAACGCCTTTGACTTCATCGATGACCTGCGAACCGTTCTGTCTCATGAAAATTTCCAGAAACACCGTTGCAGGAACGATAGCGGGAATGTCGAATCCTGCACGGGTAACATTGCCTTTATCGTCTCTTACCGTGAGCTTCTGCGCGTAGTCTGCCAGCTCCTGCCAATTGGTTGGCGGCTTCTCCGGATCCAAATTAGCCTCTTTAAAGAAATCTTTTCGATACGTGAGGATTTCCGGCGCAGGGAAGAATCCGATGCCATAGGTCTTTCCTTTGTACTGACCCGCTTGGATCGCACTTTCGTAAATATCGTCCTTTTCCTTCCATTGGGAAATGTAGGAATCCAGTTCAGCAAATTCACCTCGTGAACCTCGCGTTCCCATGTAGACCAAGTAAGCGGAAAATACGTCAGGGAATGTACCGCTCATATTGGCGGCATTGAGCTTCGTTTCAATATCCTGGGCATTCGCCGGCAATACGGTTGTCTCTACTTTGATATTGGGATTCAGCTTTTCGAATTCCTTGGCGGCATTCATGAAGTGTTCGTCATTCGCCTTATCCGCGCCCGGGAACCAGAAAGTGATCGTTTCCTGCCCGGCCGCCTGCTTGTTGCCGGAATCGGCAGAGGTCTTATTCGAAGCTTGGTTTGCAGCCGTATCGTTTTGTTTAGAAGTACATCCTGTCGCTGCCGCCCCGATCATTGTGAGCAGCAGAACCACCGTCATAAGCCTTTTCATTGCTCGACCCCCATTGAATGAATTCGACACGAAGCGCAATCTCGTTGTCCCGTTTCGAAACGAGCGCCGCTGCAGCAACGTTCTACGTCTGCGAGATACCCTAATTATAAGCCCTCGCATTCGAGGAACATAGCCAGCCGATTTAGTTTCACGCTTACGATATTTGGTTCTTCTCGTTCGAATTTAGGGGGAGTATAACGATATTTAGCTATTGTCCGATCATCAATCCATTCGAAGGCAAAAGCCCCGCCTCCCGCATTTCAAAATACTCGGGAATCGGGGCTTTCTATATAATGAACCGTAATTAAAATTAACTCTGCGAAGCAACCTCGTTCGCGTTGCGCACGACGAGCCCTTCCTCGCCTTCGTCGATGATCAGCGTGTCGCCCTTGTGGATCTTGCCGAGCAGCAAGTCCTCGGACAGCCGGTCCTCGATATGCTTCTGGATCGCGCGGCGCAGCGGACGCGCGCCGTACGTCGGGTCGAAGCCTTCCTTGGCCAGGAACTTCATCGCGGCTTCCGTCAAGTCGAATTGCACGTCCTGCTCCTTCAGCCGCTTGCGCAGGTCGGCCGCCATCAGCGACACGATGCGGGCGATATGCTCCTCCTCGAGCGGGTGGAACACGATCGTCTCGTCGATCCGGTTCAGGAACTCGGGGCGGAACGAACGCTTCAGCTCCGCGAGCACCTTCTCCTTCATCTGCTGATAGTCGCGTCCTGCGTCCTGGGCGGCGGTGAAGCCGAGCGTGGAATTGCGCTTGATCTGCTCCGCGCCGACGTTGGACGTCATGATGATCAGCGTGTTGCGGAAGTCGACGGTGCGGCCCTTGGAGTCGGTCAGGCGGCCATCCTCCAGCACCTGCAGCAGCACGTTGAACACTTCCGGATGCGCCTTCTCGATCTCGTCGAGCAGTACGACCGAATACGGCTTGCGGCGCACCTTCTCGGTCAATTGACCGCCTTCGTCATAGCCGACGTATCCGGGAGGCGCTCCGACCAGACGGGAAGTCGAATGCTTCTCCATATATTCCGACATGTCGATGCGGATGACCGCGTTCTCGTCGCCGAACATCGCTTCCGCCAGCGCGCGGGCCAGCTCGGTCTTGCCGACGCCGGTCGGGCCAAGGAAGATGAACGAGCCCATCGGGCGACGCGGGTCCTTCAGTCCGGCTCTCGAACGCCGAACGGCGCGGGACACCGCTCCGACGGCTTCTTTCTGGCCGATAACGCGTTCGTGCAGGATGTCTTCCATCTTCAACAACCGCTCCGACTCTTCCTCCGCCAGCTTAACAACCGGAATGCCGGTCCAAGCCGCTACAACCTGCGCGATGTCCTCCGGCGTTACCTCGGAATCGGTGCGGCCCTGCTTCTCCTTCCATAGGTTCTTCGTGGAGTCGAGCTCTTCGCGGATCTTCTGTTCCGTATCGCGCAAAGCAGCCGCCTTCTCGAATTCCTGGCTCTGCACGGCAGAGTCTTTCTCCTTGCGAATATCCTCCAGCCGCGATTCGAGCTGCTTCAAATTCGGCGGTACCGTGTAGGAGCGCAGCCGTACCTTCGAGCCCGCTTCGTCGATCAGGTCGATCGCCTTGTCCGGCAGGAAGCGGTCGGTAATGTAGCGGTCGGACAGCTTCACTGCGGCGTCGATCGCATCGTCGGTAATCTTGACGCGATGATGGGCCTCATAACGGTCGCGCAAGCCGTGCAGAATCTGAATGGCTTCCTCCGGTGACGGTTGGTCGACCGTAATCGGCTGGAAGCGCCGTTCGAGCGCCGCGTCCTTCTCAATGTATTTGCGGTATTCGTCCATCGTCGTCGCACCGATGCACTGCAGCTCGCCGCGCGCAAGCGCCGGCTTCAGAATGTTCGAAGCGTCGATCGCGCCTTCCGCGCCGCCCGCGCCGATCAGCGTATGCAGCTCGTCGATGAACAGGATGACGTTGCCGGCCTGGCGAATTTCGTCCATGATCTTCTTCAGCCGGTCTTCGAATTCGCCGCGGTATTTCGTGCCGGCGACGACGGAGCCCATGTCGAGCGTCATGACGCGCTTGTCGCGCAGCGTCTCGGGAATCTCGTTGGCGACGATCTTCTGCGCGAGCCCTTCGGCGATCGCCGTCTTGCCGACGCCCGGCTCGCCGATCAGCACCGGGTTGTTCTTCGTCCGGCGCGACAACACTTGAATGACGCGCTCGATCTCCTTGGAACGGCCGATGACCGGATCGATATTGCCGTCCTTGGCGCTGGCCGTCAGATCGCGGGCCAGGCCGTCCAGCGTAGGCGTGCTGACATTGGCGGACGGGCCATGATTCGATTGGACGCTCTCATTGCTGCCAAGCAGTTGCAATACTTGCTGGCGCGCCTTGTTCAGGCTGATGCCGAGATTGTTCAGCACGCGGGCCGCCACGCCTTCGCCTTCGCGGATCAGACCGAGCAGAATATGCTCCGTGCCGACGTACGTATGACCCAGCTTGCGGGCTTCGTCCATCGACAGCTCGATCACTTTCTTCGCCCGCGGCGTATACGCGATGTTCGTCGGCTGCTCTTGTCCCCGGCCGATCAAAGATTCGACTTCATCCTGGATTTTCTCCAGCCCCAGCCCCAGCGCGATCAGCGCCTTGGCGGCAATGCTCTCTCCTTCGCGAATCAAGCCAAGCAGAATATGTTCCGTACCGATGTTGTTGTGTCCCAGGCGCACTGCTTCTTCCTGGGCGAGCGCCAGCACCTTCTGTGCGCGTTCGGTGAATCGTCCGAACATCATGAGACAGCACCTCCCTGTTGAAATTAAGAATAAAGGATTTAAGAAGAAACTTCCAGCCTGCCGCGAATCAATTCCGCACGCGTCATATCCCTCTGTTCCGGATGCAGCGCTTCTCCGTAAGTCATCTGGAGAAATCCCGGCTGCGTAGACACCATCAATTCGTTCAGCATCTGCGCATTCACCTGTGTCAATATCCCGAGGTGCACGCCGAGCCGCACGTCGGACAGCCGCTGCGCGGCTTCCTTGGAATCCATGATGGCGGCATGGGACAGAATGCCGTACGATCGGAGCACCCGGTCCTCTATGCGCAGCTTCGATTCCGCGAGCAGCTTCGCCCGCGCCGAACGTTCATGTTCGATGATCTGGCGGACGACTTGGTGCAGGTTCTGGACGATCTCGCGCTCGGACTGGCCGAGCGTAATCTGGTTGGATACTTGAAACAGATTGCCGGTCGCCTCGCTGCCTTCGCCGTACAACCCCCGCACGGCCAGGCCGACTTGCGTCACGGCTGTCAGAATGCGGTTGATCTGGCCCGTCAGCACCAGTGCCGGCAGATGCATCATGACCGATGCGCGGATACCGGTTCCGACATTCGTCGGGCAGCTCGTTAAGTAGCCGTGCTCTTCGTCGAACGCGTAATCGATCTGCTCCTCGAATACGTCGTCGATCCGGTCCGCCGTCTCCCAGGCTTCATGGATCTGGAAACCGGGCCGCATACACTGAATGCGCAGGTGATCTTCTTCGTTGATCATGATGCTGACATCCTCGCGTTGGCTCAGGATCAGGGCTCCGCTCCGCGATTCATTCGCCAGGCTCGGGCTGATCAGATGCTTCTCGACAAGCACCAGCTTCTCAAGCTCTGTCAACTCGCCAAGCTGAATCATCTCGAGCGGTCCCAAGCCGTTCAATCGGCCGTTCTCCGCTACGCCGAGCAATTGGTCCATGACCGACTTGGACTGCGCAGGCGTCGCCAGCATCGGGAAGGGCAGGCCGCGCATGTTGCGCGCCAGTCGGACCCGGCTGCTGAGCACGACATCGGCATCCGGACCGTCTTCCTGCAGCCACTCGCTCAGCGCCTGTTTCACGAAATTCCGTTTGTCCACAAGCCATCCTCCTTTCCCATCGATACGGTCAGCCCGCGTCCATTTCCTTTTCCAGCACCCGGATCTGGTCGCGAATGCGCGCGGCGGATTCGAAATCCTCCTGCTCGATCCGACCCTGCATCTCTTGCTTCAAACGGGTAATCTCCCGCTTCGTCTTCACCCTGCCGCCGGCGCGCTTGGGCACCTTGCCCGCATGCGTCGTATTGCCATGAACCCGCTTGAGCAGCGGATCGAGCCGTTCGCCGAAATGCTTGTAGCAATCGCTGCAGCCGAACCGGCCGATCTTGCTGAACTGGGAATACGTCATGCCGCAAGTGTCGCAGCGTACCGCAGGCGGCTTCTTCATGCCGGCCTGCTCGAAATCGAGCAAGCCCGACAGCAGGTTGTGAATGGAGAAGCCGCTTTGCGTGCCGGGAATGAATTCCCCTTTCTCCCGGGCGCACGTCTCGCAAATGTGCAACTCCGTCTTCTCGCCGCCGATAATTTTCGTAAAATGAAGCGTGGCCGGCCGCTCGCCGCATTCCTGACATTGCATCCTTATTCCCTCCTCTTATAGGGAGCTTGCGGAGCCAACTCTCACCTCTAATAGGGTCTCGCCGCTACCGCCAATCGCCTTATTTGGTCAACAATCCGATTAATACGGCCCTCATCAGCTTCGCGCGAATCTCGTCCCGCAGCGGCAGGCTGAGCGCCAGCACCTCGCGGGAGATCGCCGTGCGGAGCAGGCGGGCTTCCCGTTCGCTTAGAAATTCGGCTTCCTCCAATTGATAGATCAACCCTTCCGCGGCGGTCTGATCGATCCGGAAGCCGACCGTCTGGTCGATATGACGCTGAACGGCTTCGAGCGAAGGGAGGTCCACCCGCTGAATCCGGATGTATCCGCCGCCGCCGCGCTTACTCTCTACATAATACCCTTTTTCCAAAGTGAATCTCGTGCTGATCACATAATTGATCTGAGACGGCACACAAGAGAACTTCTCAGCCAGGTCGCTGCGTTGGATTTCTACGGCGCCTTCCGAACTGTTATGCAAAATCTGCTTCAAATATTGTTCGATAAGATCGGAAATGTTGCGCAGATGTCTCACCTCTCACCGATCGGTATTTGACTTTGACTTTCTTTGACTTTAACCACATTATACGACGATTCCGCGCAATTGCCAAGTGCTTCAGCGAAAAAACATCGACATTCGATCGAACTTGCTCAGCTTCGCTTTCGCATCGGGGGCTACTCCCGCCTGATTGAGATCCCGCCTGTAGAGGCCGGGGGCTGAGCCCTGCGACATCTTCGCAGCGTCAAGTGGCGTCAAAATGGTCATACGGCGCAGCTTGGAGGTCGGCTATAGTTTCGTGAGCTGTTCCCGCCGCAGTGGATGCTTCCGACTCATAGCCGTCGATCCAATCTTCATTTACGGTATGCGCCGGAATCGGGATCGTATCCGGATCGTAGGCTATCTGCGTCAACGTATATGCATCCGCATCCGCATGCGCGCCGTCCACGATGCGTCCGCCATGGCATTGCATGATCTCGAGCGCAGACGTCAGGTCCTCGTTGCGCACATGAATGTGCAGGCGCCCGCCGCCGTGAAGATGCGGTTCATACCCCAGTTCGTCGAAAGTATCTGCGGCAAGAATTGCCGTGGATTCGTCCCGAAATTCCATCATCAGTGCGTCTTGATTATTATTCATCATTACATGGTCAACTCCGTTCAGTTCGTCTGTATCTGCAGGTGGTCTGCCCAATCGGTGAGAGTTTGCTCCAGAAACTCCCTATAAGGGGTGAAAGTTTGCTCCGCAAACTTCCTATTACAGGATGCCCGAAACGGGGCATTTTCACACGACGGAAACCGTCAGAACTACGCTGACACATCAGCCATTTGCGGACGGGATCGGCTGCATGACAAAGAGCCTCCACCCGGTTACCGGCCGGGAAAGCTGGAGGCTCTTGCGCGGGATAAGGGAGGCAACCCTTACTCCGTCTTCTATATTATATTAGAAAATCAATTTCGGAAAGTGGCCAGCCCCTGGTTCAGCTCCCGCGTATGCGCGTAGACCGACCGGTACAGCCGGAACAAGTCCGCATACCGGGCCGTTGCAGCCGCATCGGGATGGTAGGAGCGCGACCGCTTGACCATGATGCCGGCGCACTCGTCCAGGCTGGCGAACCAGCCGCACCCGACCGCGGCCAGCATGGCGGCGCCGAGGCCCGGCCCTTGCTCATTCTCCAGCGCGATCACTTCGGCTCCGAAAATATCCGCCTGCATTTGCAGCCAGACCGGGTTTTTCGCCCCGCCGCCGATAGAGACGACTTTGTCGACCGTCTTGCCCGCTTCCCGGAAGATCGCCACCGATTCGTTCAACGAGAAGGTGATGCCTTCCATGACCGCTCTGGCAAAGTGAGATCGCGTATGGCTCCCGTCCATGCCGATGAAGCTGGCCCGGATGTCGGCATCCGCGTGCGGCGTGCGTTCTCCGACCAGGTACGGCGTGAACAGCAAGCCGCGAGAGCCCGGAGGGATGTCGGAGATGTTCGCCAACAGCTCGTCGTAGGATTCTCCGGTCGCGAACGTGTTGCGGAACCAACTGAGCGAGTACCCGGCAGCGAGCGTCACGCCCATCGCATAGAAGGCGCCGGGCTTGCCGTGATTGAAGAAGTGAACCCGGCCCTCGTAATCCGTCGCCGGATTGTCTTCATAAGCGAGAATGACGCCGGATGTGCCAATGCTGCAAAGTGTGAGTCCCTCCGACAGGATGCCCGCTCCGATGGCGCCGCAAGCATTGTCCGCCCCTCCGGCGAACACCTTCGTCTGCGGCGATAGTCCGCCGGCAGCCGCAGCCGCTTCGGGCGCCAGCGTGCCGGTCTGTGCGCCGGCTTCGACGAGCGGCGGGCAAAAGTCCGGCGCCAGCCCGAACGCGGCAAGCACCTCTTCTCCCCACTGCTTGCCGGCCACGTCGAGCATCAGCGTGCCCGCCGCATCGGACAGATCCATCGCGATGGACCCGGTCAAGCGATAGCGCACATAATCCTTGGGCAGCACGAATCGGCGGGCTGACGCAAAGACGTCCGGTTCATGCTCGCGCACCCATAAAATCTTCGGCAGCGTGAAGCCTTCCAGCGCCGGATTGCGCGTCACGGACAGCAGCTTGCTGCCGAGCGTCCGCTCAATCTGGCGGCATTGCGCCGTTGTCCGCGTGTCGTTCCACAAAATCGCCCGGCGAACCGGCCGATTGTCCGCGTCCAGCAGCACGAGCCCGTGCATCTGGCCGGAGAAGCTGATGCCTTCGATGTCGGCCGGAGATAAGCCGGGCGTGCCGGATACCAGCGCGCGAAGCGCCTCGAGCGTCCCTTGCACCCAATCCTCCGGATCTTGCTCGCTCCAGCCGGAATGCTCGTGATACAGCGGATATTCCCGCGACGCTTCACCCGCAACCTTGCCATCTTCGGCGACGAGCAGCGCTTTGACCGCACTTGTTCCCAGGTCGATGCCAACCACGTATTTCATCCGCGACATCCTCCGTTCCTTCGAGTCGATCGAATCAGACGCTGAAGATCGCTTCGTTGAGCGTCGCTCTGAGCTGCTCGAGACGTCCCGACGCGTTCTTGATCGGCTTGTTCTGCAGGGCGTACGCCTCAAGCGATTTCAGCGTCGCTTTTCCCGATACGATGTCGGCCCCGATGCCTTCCTTGAAGCTGCTGTAGCGTTGGTCGATAAAATCGTCCAGCGCCCGCGTTTCGATCAGCTTGGCTGCTGCTTTAAGGCCGTGCGCATAGGAGTCCATACCGGCGATATGCGCGAAGAACAAATCTTCGTCGTCGAAGGAGGCGCGGCGCACTTTGGCGTCAAAGTTGACACCGCCGCGGCCGATGCCGCCGTTCTTGATAATTTCGAACATGGCGAGCGTCGTCGTGTACAGGTCTGTCGGGAATTCGTCGGTGTCCCAACCGAGCAAGTAATCGCCTTGGTTGGCGTCGATCGAGCCGAGCACGCCGTTGATCCGCGCAACGCGCAGCTCATGCTCGAAAGTATGGCCGGCCAGCGTGGCGTGGTTTGCTTCGATGTTCAATTTGAAATGGTCCTTGAGACCGTAAGTTTGCAGGAACGACAGCGCGGTCGCCGCATCGAAGTCGTACTGGTGCTTCGTCGGCTCCTTCGGCTTGGGCTCGATCAGGAACTGGGCGTCGAAGCCGATCTCTTTCGCGTAGTCGACCGCCATGTGCAGCAGACGCGCGAGGTTGTCGAGCTCCAGCTTCATGTCGGTGTTCAACAACGACTCGTAGCCTTCCCGGCCGCCCCAGAACACATAGTTTTCCGCGCCGAGCTCTTTGCCGACTTCCAGCCCTTTCTTGATCGTCGCGGCCGCATACGCAAATACGTCGGCATTGCAGGTCGTCCCTGCGCCGTGTACGTAGCGGGGATGCGAGAACAGGTTCGCCGTGTTCCACAGCAGCTTTTTGCCGGACGATTTCATATTGTCCTTCAGCAGAGCGACGATGATATCAAGGTTCTTGAACGATTCTGCGAGCGTGTCGCCTTCCGGCGCAACGTCGACGTCATGGAAGCAGTAGAACGGAATGTCCAGCTTCTCCATCAGCTCGAAGTTCGCTTCCACGCGGGCTTTCGCTTTATCGAGCGGAGACAGGGAATCCCAGCTGCGCACCGCCGTACCGACGCCGAACGGATCCGTGCCGGATGCGACGAACGTATGCCAGTAAGCGACGGCGAACCGCAGATGCTCGGCCATCGTCTTGCCCAACACGACCTCTTGCGGATTGTAATGCTTGAATGCAAACGGATTTTTCGAGGAGCGGCCTTCATAACGGATTTGCGGGACGTTGGTGAATTTGCTCATTTGCGTGGATACCTCCTAAATTGGATGGATTGCCTGTGTTAGTATGATCTGCAGCTTCAGCTTATCACACTGGAACTTAGTTTGTCTATTGGCTAAACTAAGTTTGTGTGACGTCGAATAGCGTCTTTGCCAGCTTTCACTCCAACCGACCGCCACTCCCGACCATTTGGCGACCACAGCGCCAATTTACCTCAACCAACCGCTGCTCACGATGATTTGGCGACCACAGCGCCAATTTACCTCAACCAACCGCCGCTCACGATGATTTGGCGACCACAGCGTCAATTTACCTCAACCAACCGCCGCTCACGATGATTTGGCGACCACAGCGTCAATTTACCTCAACCGACCACCACGCACGACCATTTGGCGACTACAGCGCCAATTTACCTCAACCGACCACCGACCCCCGCCAATTTGGCGACCACAGCGCCAATTTACCTCAACCGACCGCCGCCCCCCGACGATTTGGCGACCACAACGCCAATTTACCTCAACCGACCGCCTCTCACGATGATTTGGCGACTACAGCGCCAATTTACCTCAACCGACCGCCGCTTCCGACCATTTGGCGACTACAGCGCCAATTTACCTCAACCGACCACCGCGCACGACCATTTGGCGACTACAGCGCCAATTTACCTCAACCGACTGCCACCCATACCAATTTGGCGACCACAGCGCCAATTTACCTCAACCGACCGCCTCTCACGATGATTTGGCGAACACAACTAATTTTATACTTCTAAATCGTCGGGAAAGCCTTCGATCAAGCGGTGTGTTAAAATAGAGCCAAAGGTAACGTAAAGGAGCTTCTCTGCCGCATGAAGACGACTCCGACCGGAGATCAGGCTTTAATTAAAAGAATCAACACCGCGATTGTCCTGGAGGCGGTATTGCAAGGCGCACCGCTGTCGCGGGCGCAAATATCTGAGCGGACAGGATTAAATAAAGCGACGGTATCCAGCCTCGTGCAGGATTTGATCGATGGCTCGATCGTACGGGAGACCGGCACGGGCGCCTCCAGCGGCGGGCGCAAGCCAGTCATGCTGGAATTTGAAGCCGGCGCCGGCCATGCGGTAGGAATCGATTTGGGCGTCCATTATGTGCGGGGGGTATTGACGGATTTGCGCGGGGCGGTCGTGGCGGAATCGTTCCTGCCTCTGAGCCGATCTGAGCCTGAACTTGTCACCGAGAAGCTGTGCCAATGCATCGACGGCTTGACGGCGCAAGCGCCGGTATCCCAGTACGGCATCATCGGCATCGGCGTCGGCGTGCCCGGCCTTGTAGATGAGAGCGGCACCGTGCTGTTTGCGCCGAATTTGCACTGGCGGGACGTGCCGTTGCGGCGGCAACTGGCCGACCGATATGCGCTGCCGATCTCGATCGACAATGAAGCCAATGCAGGAGCGCTGGGAGAACAAATTTTCGGAGCCGGCCGCGGCATCGCCAATCTCATCTATGTGAGCGCGGGCATCGGCATCGGTACCGGGCTGATTCTCCATAAGCAATTGTACAAAGGAACGTCGGGATTTTCTGGCGAGATGGGACACTTATCCGTGGAAGCATTCGGCAAGCCTTGCACATGCGGCAATCGGGGATGTTGGGAGCTGTACGCGTCCGAGCGGGCATTGCTTGCGAAATCGGCCGACCTGGGGCACGCCAACCTGGAAAGTTTGCTCGACGCGGCGGAATCCGGCCATGCGGAGATCGTTGCGCTGCTTGAAGAAGTCGGCGAATATTTGGGCATCGGCATCGCGAACATCGTCAACGTATTCAATCCCGACGCCGTCGTCATCGGCAATCGGATGAGCCTTGCGCGACACTGGATCGAACCGGCGCTCAAGCGAACGGTCGTGCAACGGTCGCTCGGCTTCCATTTGCGCAGTGTGCAATTGATGTTCGCCGAACTCGGCGAGCGATCGGCCATGCTGGGCGCCGCGCAGCTCGCGATCGCCGGCTTCTTTGACCGGCTGAAGGCGGGACAACCCTAGCTTCAGCATGCTAGGGCAACCGGAAGTTATCCCTTGCAATCGGCAGGGGGGGAGTTGCTGTAGGCGGGTTTCGCCCGGTTAGAGCCAACATGCGCGATAGCTGAGTTGCTGTAGCCGGGTTTCGACCGGTTAGCGCCTACAAGCGCGGTGACTGAGTGGCTGTAGCCGGGTTTCGACCGGTTAGCGCCTACAAGCGCGGTGACTGAGTGGCTGTAGGCGGGTTTTGACCGGTTAGAGCCTACAAGCGCGGTGACTGAGTGGCTGTAGCCGGGTTTCGACCGGTTAGAGCCTACTAGCGCGGTGGATGAGTTGCTGTAGCCGGGTTTTGTCCGGTTAGGGCCAACTAGCGCGGTGGATGAGTTGCTGTAGCCGGGTTTCGTCCGGTTAGCGCCAACAAGCGCGGTGACTGAGTTGCTGTAGCCGGGTTTCGTCCGGTTAGCGCCAACAAGCGCGGTGGATGAGTTACTGTAGCCGGGATTTGTCCGGTTAAGGCCAACAAGCGCGGTGACTGAGTTGCTGTAGCCGGGTTTCGTCCGGTTAGCGCCAACAAGCGCGGTGGATGAGTTACTGTAGCCGGGTTTCGCCGGGTTAGAGCCAACAAGCGCGGTGACTGAGTGGCTGTAGCCGGGTTTCGACCGGTTAAGGCCAACAAGCGCGGTAGCTGGGTTGCTGCAGCCGGGTTTCGTCGGGCTAATCGGTCAGTCCGTTGCCGAAATAAGCCCCCAATAGCTTCCGGAACACATTCGGCCAAGCCAGTTGTTCGAATTCCTGCCGATCGATCCAGCGATAAGTTCCGGCAAGCTCTGCGGCCGAAGCCAGCCCCGTCCCGGCGGGATCGGCGGGCAGCGAATCCGCGCCCATCTGCGAGCCCATCTGAAGATAGGGGGCGGCGACTTCCCTTATTCCATGAACAGTCTCGTCAATGTCCGCCGACCACACCTTCACATACCAATGCAGATGTGTGAATACATGCTCGGCCTCCGCTACCGGACGGATCGGCCGCACAGGCAATCCTTCCGTCGCCAACGCGCCTGTCAGCCAGTCGGAAGCCGCCTTGCGGTCCGCCCACACCGAAGCGTTCGGCGCCTCCACGTGCGGCAGCTCCCACATGCGGGCAAGCAGCCCTTCTTCCGGCCGTTGACGCACGAGCACACGGCGGTCCGCACCACTGCCGTCGCCGCCAAATGCAGTGTTCTCGATCAGCACCGCCAGCCGATGCACCGGCTTCGGCGGCTTCGCCTTCGACTTGACCGGCAGTTCCTGCTCGCGTCCCGCCAATCTGCCGGCGCAACGCTCCGCCACCGGGCACCCGAGGCACCCCGGCGACCGCGGCGTGCAGACGAGCGCGCCCAGTTCCATCAGCGCTTGGTTGAAGCTCGCCGCCTGTCCTTCCGGTATGAGCGATGCGGCCAGCCGTTCCATGCCTACTCGCGTGGAAGGCTTCGCAATATCATCATCCAGGTTATAAAACCGTGACAAGACGCGCATCACGTTGCCGTCGACCGCCGGTTCCGGCTGATCGAACGCGATGCTGAGGATGGCGCCTGCCGTATACGGCCCGACTCCCCGCAGCGCCGCCACCGCCTCTTTCTCCCGCGGCACTTCGCCGCCATGCTGCTCCACGACTTGCCGGGCTGCCGCCTGCAAATTGCGGGCGCGCGAATAGTAGCCGAGCCCTTCCCAAGCCTTGAGCACATCGGCTTCGGGCGCCTCCGCCAGATCGCTTACCGTCGGAAACAACGCCATGAACCGCTCGAAATACGGAATCACGGTATCGACGCGCGTCTGCTGCAGCATAATTTCGGATACCCAGATATGATAAGGGTTCCGGCTCCTCCGCCACGGCAGGTCCCTCTTCTCCCGCCCGTACCACCGCAGCAATTCCGTACCGAAGTACCGGCCCGTCGAAGTCGAAGCCGTATCCTTATCCCCTGCATTCATTGCCGAAATCGTCATGCGTCCGTGCCCCATTCCTCATCCAAATCCGCGGTTGTCTGCGCTCCGATACCCGCTGCCTGCTTGCGATAGCGGCTGGGGGCCAATCCCGTGTGCGCCTTGAACATCCGGGAGAAATAATAAATTTGCATGCCGACGCGGGCAGCAACGTCGGATACGTTGCAATTCGGCTGCAAGAGCAGCGACTTGGCCGTCTCCATTCGCCGAATATTCACATATTGAATCGGCGAATGGCCCATCATCGACTTGAAGAACACGATAAAATAGTTCGGGTGCAGGAACACCTGGCGCGCCAGTTCCTCCACCGTGATATTCTCTGCCAAATGGTCGTCTATATAAGTAAGCACCGTATCGATCTTCTGCAGTTCCTGCGACGGATAGGCTTTGCCGACGATCGGCGGAATCGCGTCCAGGTAGCAGCAGATCAGCTCCAGCACGGCCGCTTTGACGCGCAGACGCGAGGTCAATTCGCCCCGCTGGAGCGCGGCGATCAGCTTGTCGAACAAGGCGTCGGCCGACTCCGTATCGTCGGTCCTCACAGTCATTGGCAAGCCCAATGTCCGATAGATGTCACGGTCGTCGAAGCTCGCGTGAAAATGGCACCAGGCCACGTTCAGCGTCCCCTCCGGATCGGCTTCGATCAGGTGGGCAATACCGGGAGGCAGGATGCCGATCACACCCGGCTCCAACTTCCACTCTTCGCCGGAAGAGATCAGCTTTCCCGTTCCCGATCGGATATAGAGCAGCCGACTGCAATCGTATACTGCTTCACGAGGCCGTATTGGTCGTGCGGCAAGCTCCGTTGCGGAAGCGGAGGCAACTTCGATATGCATTTTTTCCAATCGATTCATCATGATGGTTAAATAGGTTGTTGTCATGTTGGCTCCCTGTCGGCTCATGCGCTTATCCTGCCGTCCATCATGGCGATGGATGCTGCAATTGTTCGACGATCGCGCTCGCTGCGGCCAGCTTGCGTTCATGGGTAATGGCCACGTGCAGGCGATGCAAATCGTCCTGCATCCCCAGACGCCGCCAACCGGACGGAGACAGCCGGCATTGCGGCTTGCCGTCTTCGTTCGCGACGATCTCGATGTCCAGAAATCCGACGACGGCGCCAATGCCGCAGCCCAGCGCCTTTACGACGGCTTCCTTGGCGGCGAAGCGCCCGGCGACGTATTCCAACCTGCGGCGCTCGGGCAATTCCGCCCACCTCGCCTGCTCCCGGTCCGTCAGCACGCGCTGTACGAACCGCAGCCCGTGCGGCTGGTTCAGAATCCGCTCCATGCGCTCCAATTCCACGACATCCATTCCGATCCCGACGATCATGCCGATAGCACCGGATTATATACCCGGAATGGGCTGCCGCTTGTGAGCCGTGCGGCGATAGTGATTTTCCAGCTTCTCTCGCGCTGCAGGAGCAATCTCCTTGCCTTCGAGGTAGTCGCTGTTCTCGTCGTACGAGACGCCAAGCTCGGCTTCATCCGTCTGGCCGTCCCACAAGCCGGCCGTCGGCGCCTTGTTGATCACGGATTCCGGTACGCCAAGCTTGGCCGCCAGCAGGCGGATTTGCCGCTTGTTCAAGCTGCTCAGCGGGGTGATGTCGACCGCGCCGTCGCCCCACTTCGTGTAGAAGCCCGTCATCGCCTCGGACGCATGATCGGTACCGACGACGAGCAAGTTCAGGTCGAAAGCGAGCGCGTACTGCACGACCATGCGCGTACGGGCTTTGACGTTGCCCTTACCGCCGCGGCTGATGTGCCGGGACATGTCGAGCTTCTTGAACGCGTATTCGGTCTCCAGCACGATCTCGTCCACAGCTTCCTGAATGTTGGTCTCCGCAAGCTGGGTGAGTCCGAACGCTTCCGCAACCGCATAGCTATGATCAATGTCCTCCTGGTCGCCATAAGGCTGGAAGACTCCAAGCGTCATATACGACTTGCCTGTCTCCTGCGACAGTTCGTCCGTCGCGCGCTTGCATAATCCTGCCGCCACCGCGCTGTCGATGCCGCCGCTGATGGCGATGAGCAAGCCGGTGGCGCGCGCCTGCACCATGTAATCCTTCAGAAACCGGACCCTTCTGGCAATCTCCTCGTCCGGGTCAATCTCGGGCTTCACGCCGAGTTCCGCAATGATCTGCTGCTGCAAGCTCATCATGCAACACCTCCCCATCAAACTCACGATCAAGAATAAACGGCTTCGCCGTCCTTCCGGAACGGTGCCGTTTATTCAAGAAATACCAGCTTAACGTTAAAGGGTGAAAACCTTATAAAGTCTGGTATTTACAAATAACCCGGAGATTCGGCTTTACGAATCCCCGGGCCCGGGCTCGCCTTACCGGCAGAATCGGTCAAATGCGGATGTCAGATCCCCGGCAATCTGTTCTGCGCTGCGATTTTCAATTTGGTGGCGTTCGATGAAATGGACCAGTTCCCCGTCCTTCATGAGCGCGATGGATGGCGAAGACGGCGGGTACGGAGCGAAGTACTCGCGCGCTTGCGCGGTCGCTTCCTTATCCTGTCCCGCGAATACCGTGTACAGATGATCCGGCGTCACGTCGTGCTCCAGCGCTCTGGCAACGCCAGGACGCGCCTGACCGGCGGCGCAACCGCACACGGAGTTGATGACGATGAGCGTCGTGCCCTTGGCGTCCGGAATGTGCTGTTCCACATCCTCCGGCGTTCTCAATTCTTGAATGCCCAGACGCGTTAGTTCGTCCCGCATCGGCTGCACCATGTCCAGCATGTATCGTTCGAAAGACATTGACATGTAAGACCCTCGCTTTCGGATAACCGTGATGATCGGCTTTGCCGCATATGGTTTCATTATAACGCGAGTCCAGCCAGAAAGAAAACCCCGACAGTCGTCAGGGTTCGTCGAGCACGTATTCTTCTTCCGAGTCCAGCCAGTCCGCCGAACCGGGCTTATGCAGATTATGCAGTCTCTGCTCCGGCCATTCTGCCTGCTCGGGCTCGTCCGCGGACGAGGTTTGATGTTCGGCATGCATGAACACCCCCGCTTGCGGCCGGACGCCACGCTCGAACAGATCCCTGTTCTCCTTGCTGCGAAACCCGATGTCTTTGTACGGATGCACCCACTGTTCGCCGGCCATGACAGCCGGGTCGGTATCCTCGTTCCATTGCTCCAGCGGAGAGTTCGCAGATTCATAATCATGGTCGCCGATGACGACGCCATGCTCGTTCACGAATGGCTCCCTCGGTCCTCTGCCCTTGCGGAATTCCTGCTTGAATTCGATTTCGAACGGATCCAGTTCGGAGTCGTCCCGCCCCGGCGCGGGCCTCACTCCTTCCCTGGTCGTTGACTTCGTCAACTGCTCGGGTATGCGCCCAACGTAGGCGCGATGCGGTTGGTCATTCATAACGGCGCGGCTGCAGGGCCTCTGTCAGGTCGACGGCCTGTCGGGGCCGTCCAATTTCTTGTCGAATCCCGGGGACAAGGGCGAGCGGCCGCGCTCCGCGTCGCGGGGCGCCTGGCGTTGATCGGATGAAGACCTGTGCGGCTTCTTGGCCATGTGGGCATCCTCCTTGCTAGGTGGCTGTGGCGGTTTCCTCTATATCATGTCCCAACAATCGGCGGTTATCCTTGCATTACGCAGTTCCATCTATATTTAGGCACTTAAATTTAAAGGACTCCGCAAAATGGAAAGAAACGACGCCAGCCTCAGTGAAACAAAAGTTCATAAAAGTTGGCAGACGGCGGGTGGGCGGCAGAATAGTGAAGCAAAAGTTCATAAAAGTTGGCAGACGGTGGGCGGGCGGCAGAATAGTGAAGCAAAAATTCATAAAAGTTGGCGGACGGTGGGTGGGCGGCAGAATAGTGAAGCAAAAATTCATAAAAGTTGACGGACGTGGGTGGGCGGCAGAATAGTGAAGAAAAAGTTCATAAAAGTTGGCAGACGGCGGGTGGGCGGCAGAATAGTGAAGCAAAAATTCATAAAAGTTGGTGGACGGTGGGCGGGCGGCAGAATAGTGAAGAAAAAGTTCATAAAAGTTGGTGGACGGTGGGCGGGCGGCAGAATAGTGAAGAAAAAGAGCCTGTCGATTAATTCTGGATCGGGCCAAACAACCTGTGAAGACAGAGGCGGCAGCGTAACGGAACCCAGAGGCCTTATTCGGCAATAAAGGGTGTTTTGGAAAAGCTAACGGAACGGTGAAACTTTATTAGCAACAAACGTTGCCAAAATCACTGTAAAACCACGGAATAACGGCGCTGTGTTCCGTTAAAATCCAGAGCGAAACCCTCTTCACCGGATAACGGCTCTGTGTTCCGTTACGACGGATGGCTAGGCGAAAGAGCGATGCTTCGTGCGCAATGCATGCTGTTATCCATTCATCGACAGTCTCAAAAAATTCACTAAATCCACACTGATGGCATAACTCCGTTGGTTCCGGCTCGTCCTGGTCAGGTATAATAATACGGACAGATCTTGTTGTGAAAATAAATCGGAACGGAGCGGTTGCCGGGATGTCGTGGAATGTTGTGGTTATCGGAGGCGGGCCGTCGGGGCTGATGGCGGCGATCGCGGCAGCCCGGGGCGGAGCCCGCACCCTCCTGCTGGACAAAGGCGACAAGCTCGGACGCAAGCTCGGCATCTCCGGCGGCGGCCGCTGCAATGTCACCAACAACAAGGAGCCGTCCGAGCTCATCCGGTTCATCCCCGGCAACGGAAGGTTCCTGCATAGCGTGCTCAGCCGGTTCGGCAGCCGCGAGATTGCGGAATTTTTCGTGGAGCTGGGCATCGGGCTGAAGGAAGAAGACCATGGCCGCATGTTTCCTTCTACGGACAAAGCGAAAACCGTCGTCGACGCGCTGCTGCGAGAGGTGCGAAGCTGCGGAGTGGAAATCGCCGCGATGCGAAAAGCGGATCGTGTGCTCTATGACGGAGAACGGGTGTCTGGCGTGCTTCTGAGCGACGGGGATACCGTTAAAGCCGACTGCGTCATTCTAGCGACCGGAGGCAAATCCGTGCCCCACACCGGTTCGACCGGCGACGGGTATGACTGGGCGGTCGAGGCGGGGCATACGATCACCGATCTGTACCCGACGGAGGTGCCGATCACTTCGGATGCCGACTGGATTCGCAGCCGCGAGCTGCAAGGCTTGTCGCTGCGGGACATTGAGCTCTCTGTCCTGGACGGGCGCGGCAAGGCGATCGTGAAGCACCGGGGAGATATGATCTTCACGCACTTCGGCCTGTCCGGGCCGGCGGCGTTGCGGTGCAGCGGGTTCGTCGTGCGGGCGCTGCGGGACGGCAAGGGACCGGCGACGGTCGCGATCGACTGGTTCCCGGACGCGTCCGGCGAATCGCTTGCGGCCGGATGGATGAAGCAGGCGGCGGACGAGCCGCGCAAAGCGCTGAAAACGCTGCTTCGGCAGCAACTGCCGGAGAGGGCCGTTCCGCTCATGCTGCGATTGGCGGAGGCAGACGGAGACACGGCGGCAGCCAACGTATCCAAGACGGCTTGGCAGCGGCTCGCGGCGTTGTGCAAGTCTCTGCCTGTGCCGGCTTCCGGCACGCTGTCCATCGAGGAAGCTTTCATTACCGGCGGCGGCGTTAGCGTGCGGGAAGTCGATCCGCGGACGATGGCATCCAAGCTCATGAGCGGTCTTTACTTCTGCGGCGAAGTGCTCGATATCCACGGATATACCGGCGGCTACAACATTACGGCAGCGTTCGCCACCGGGCACGCCGCGGGTACATCAGCCGCGGAAGCGGCAACGGCCGATTCCAAGCGAACGTCAATTTGATTATAAGCAGGGGCCTTGGAGTTCTCTGCATTCCGCTATGACAATTCGGGAGAGGTAAAGTATGAAGGATATAAAGAGAGACAGCCAACCACAGTTTGACATGGAAGACGCTCGAAACCGTCGCCTGGAATTGCGGGCCGATTGCGAGCGCTGCTTCGGCCTGTGCTGTGTCGCGCTGCCGTTCGCGCAATCTGTCGATTTCGCGATAGACAAAGCCGCCGGACAACCTTGCCCGAATTTGCGCGAAGACCATCGATGCGGCATCCATCAACGATTAAGAACCGAGGGATTTCGCGGCTGCACCGTATACGACTGCATGGGCGCGGGACAAAAAATATCGCAGGTCACTTACGGCGGGCGCGATTGGCGGCAGCATCCGGACACCGCGCGGCCCATGTTCGATATCCTTCCGATAATGCGGCAGCTTCAGGAATTCATGTGGTATTTGACGGAGTCACTGACCTATACGTCCGTGCATGCCCATGCGGCGTCGTCCGGCGCATCGCCTGATATCACGCCTGGCATCACCTTGGGCGAAGCGCTGCATGCAGCGTTGGCCCGAACGGACAAGCTGACGATGCTTCCGCCTGAAGCCTTGCTGGAGCTGGATGTCGCCGCTCATCGCGCAGAGATTAACGAATTGCTGCTGCAGACAAGCCGGCTGGTACGGGATGAAGCCTTGCGCACATTCGCCATTCCGGCGAAACGCCGCAAGTCGTACGGCCGGGGCGCCGACCTGGCTGGCGCCAAGCTGCGCGGAACCGATCTCAGGTGCGCCAACCTGAGAGGAGCATGGCTGATCGCCGCCGACCTGAGAGGAGCCGATATGCGCTACACGGACTTGATCGGCGCGGACTTTCGCGATACGGACATTCGCGGGGCCGATCTGACAACGGCTCTCTTCCTGACGCAATCGCAGCTGGGTGCCGCGAAGGGCGACGACGCCACACGCATCCCGTCATCGCTTGCCCGCCCCTCCCATTGGTTGGACCAGGCAACTGCATCGTCATAAGACAAGCACGCGGTGCTTGCCCCATCCGAACAACGAACGACGCGCTCGCTAACTCCGGTCCGAATCGCTGTGTACTGCCGAATTCGGACCGCCGGCTTGCTTTCAACTCCTGTCTTTCATCATCCCGTAAGCGAGCATGCGCACGGCTGCTTGCAAATACCGATAATAGCTCTTGACGGGTATATTTAAATACTCCGATACGACCTCGTGTGTGCCAATTTTTCTAATATAAGCATGATGCAAAATACGATAGAAGCGCTGCTCCTCTTCGCTTCCATCCTGGAACGTTCGCAGCGTATCCTGAATCGCGCTTTGCACCGCCTCTGCGATCTTCTCCGGCCTGCTGCCGGAAGGGAGTTCTGTCAACAACGGATGCAGCGATTGCACGATTTCCGGGGAGAGAGGCAGGCGCGAATAATGCCTGAGGGCCCGCTGAACGAGCTTGACGGCCTCCTCCAGCGGCAGCTCCGCCGCCGACGCAGACACAGTCGCGGGCTCCTGCCCGATGGAGATCGTCGATTCGATCGTCTCGTACATCCGGTTCAGCCTGGTTGAAAAGTCTTCATGGCGCAGATCCAACTCATGACCCAAGTAACGCACGCCCAAAGGCGTGGTCGAATCGGCCCAGGCCGCGCGCCGGAAGCCGAGCAAAGGCAAATAACGCAGCCAGTACGGAATGGAGATCAAATTCAGGAAGTCGGCGTCCCGATTGCGCTCGATAATTTGAACCAACGCCCGCGCGACCGACCCGGTCATGCTGTACTCCAACTGCGTGGACACACCGGTAAGGCAGAGCAAGTATTGGCGGCGATCGGGATGGAATCGGGAAGCAATCGGCGCGGTAATCGGGTTCGAGCGGAAGATTCGCACGGTTTGTTCGGTGAGCTGGATACAGGAACAGAAGGCGACAAGCTCCTCCTCTTTCCACAAGCCGTAGAACGAAGAGGGATCCAGCTGCCACAGCGGCCGAATCAGAGACGCCAGATGGGCTTCGCCGGGCACATAATTGGATTGGTGCTGCAAGTATTCGCGGTACAGCCTTTCGACGAGCGGCAATTCCGGCGCCCGGCATGCGCGGAATCGCAGCCGGTCATCCCATTGAAAGCGCAAATCGCGCACAAAATCGAGTTCGTGCAAGTACAGTCGTTCAAAAGTCAGCTCCGTTCTCCTGTGGGGGAAGAGCGCTTCCCTCTCCAGCAGCGCCTCCCAGGCATGCTTGCGATACAGTTGGAACGTCCGCGGCATGCGGCTGCGCAAGTCCGTAAATACCCAGTGGCGGACGGAATCGTGCAGCAGCCAGCGTTCCGCCTGACGAATGACGAAGGGCAGCCGGCAAAATTCCCGATACAAATCGCTCGGAATTTTCTCCTGCAGAAGAGCCTCCAGCAATTCCTGGTCGAAGTACCATACCATCGAGGCCGCTTCCATGCAACGCTTCAAGCAACCTTCTCCTACGTCCCGCGTGAGCTCTTCTACAAGATAGGCTACGATATGATCCTGCTGCTGCTTGTCCAGGAAGCCGGCGCTGCCTTTGCGCAGAATGATCTCGCAAGCCATCGACATCGCCAGCGGCAATCCGTTCGAGAAGCGCTGCAGCGAGGCGACGATATCCGCTTGCTCGATGCCCCGATTATGCGCGTAGGTCCTCACCTCGTCGTAAGACAGCGGCTGCAGCTCGATATTCCGCACGAAGGAATGCCACCCGTCGCGCAGCCATTGATCCTCCAGCGGGTAGCGCCCGGCCGTGCCGATTTTCACATGCGGACTGAGCCTGGGAAACCATTCCCTGCGCAGCCAGTCTTCCATCGCCCCCCATTTTTCGAACGTGTCCAGCAGCAGGATCACCCCCTGATGCCGGACAGCGTAGGCATTAAGCACGCTTGTCGTTTCCTCGTCATCCTCCGCGACCGGGAGCGACTGGCGAAGCTTCTTCAGAAAGTCGTCCGGATGCTGAAACTCGCCATGTCCGTCCAGATACAAGCATCGCGTCGAACCGACCGATTGGGCAAACAAACGAAACAGCGAGGTTTTACCGATCCCGCCGGTCCCGTGGATGTGAATCAATCTCCAGTCGGGGGCGGTCATGCACTGCGCGAGAGCAGCCATTTCCTCTTCCCGCCCGACAAAGAATGAATTCTGCTGTTGGATCAGCAGATCGCCGATGTTCACAGGCTACAGTCCTCCCGAATCCCGTCACGCATCCTCCGCGAACTGGAAGTGACAACAATCACAAGTTGCAAAGAGTATAGCATACCCGGTTTCCGCTTCTGAATCGGACTTGGGAAACAAATTGAGAGTGATTTGGTGTAGGATTTGGGAGGAAAATTGGCGTATGATGAGAACCGCCGTCTATATTGCAGAAGGTGAATGACGACTACCGGGAAGAAAGGATGAGCGAGTTGGAGACGGACGATAGGCCTAACGCACCACAGGGAAAAACAAGCTCCGGCTTGGATGAGAATGTGGCAGGGCTGTTATGTTATGTATTTGGAATCGTAACCGGCGTTATTTTCATGCTGATCGAGAAGGAGAACCGGTTCGTGCGGTTCCATGCCCTGCAGTCGATCTTCGTTTCCGCGGCGATCATCGTACTGAACATTGCCGTGAATCTGGTTCCGTTGCTGGGAATGCTGATCAGCTTCCTGCTGTCGGCAGCCGCCTTCATCCTGTGGATCGTTCTCATGGTCAAGGCTTATCAAGGGCAGATGTTCAAGCTGCCGATCATCGGCGATATGGCGGAAAAGCAACTGAAATAAGAAGGAGGTACGTCAAGATGACCAAGATGCTGCGGGCAGTCCTCGCGCTGATGCTGGGAGCCGCGATCCTTCCTTTCAATGGGCAGAATGCGCAAGCAGCGGCCAAGGAAATTCAGGTATACTTCGAAGGCGAGCGCTTGACTTTCGAGGATACCGACCCGGTGCTGATCGGCGATCGGACGATGGTGCCCTTCCGCAAAATCTTCGAAACGCTGGGCTTTGAGGTCGAATGGGTTGACGGCAGCGTGAAGAAGGCCATTGGCAAGAAAGACGGCGCGACGTTGGAGCTGACGATCGACAGCAACAAGGCCATGGTAAACGGGAAGACGATCGAACTGGATGTCCCTGCGCAAATCCGCAACAGCCGAACGCTCGTCCCCTTGCGATTCGTATCGGAGAACAGCGGGTATCATGTTTATTTTGCCAATGATTCCGGCACGTTTATCGTCGGCATCGGCCGCACCGAGCAATCAGCCGATCCGGGCGTCGTGAAGCAGCCTCCCGCTCCAGGTCCCGATACATCCTCCGACGCCGCAGAACCTTATGTAGCCAAAGGCCGCGTCGTCAATGCGCAAGGTCAGCCAATTGCAGGCGCCGTAGTATTCGCTGACAATACGTTTTTGTATAACAGCAACGTGCTCGGGGCTACGGATGAGAATGGGTACTTCCGTCTGGGGCTCCCCGAAGTGGGCGCAACCTATCAGATGGGCGCCACTTATGAGATGAAATATCAAGGCAAAGCCTATACGTTTTCGATGGAGCCTGTGCAGGATCAGCCCTTCGCAGGAAATACAGGCGCCGTAAGAAACTTCGTGCTCGACATCGCCACGGGCGAAGTAGAACTGTACAGTTGGGATTATGCTTATCCGGACGATGACGATGCGCCCGAGTTTGATCTGAAGCAAGTCGAGCTGCGCCTTACGCCGGTCGGCAAGCTGGCAGATGGCAGCATCGGCAGCACGGTTACCGGCTTTCCGGTCTACGATGACGGCGAACGCTTGAAAGGCGTGCCGGTCGGCACATACGAGGTTACCGCCACATGGAAGCCGAAGGATTACCCGCCTGTTCCGATGCTCGTCAGCATTCGCAATAGCGATCAATACCAGGAGAGTATTACATTCAATTTCGATATGCCTCTCATCGGGCACTTCGAATTTCAGCTAGAAGTTGCATTTCCTTAGCGGCATATCGCTTGGACAATCCATAGTCACCGGAAACGCAACCTGAGCAGGGTTGCGTTTCTTATCATACGGCCGATTTACAATCGCTTGACGAGGAAGTGGTATCCGTGTTGAAAACGTGGTTGAAGATGAAATATGCGAAGCTTGCGCTCGTGGCGATCTTGATCGGCCTGTCGGCGGTCGTCGCCGTTGTCGTATTCACCTTTTCCGGCAAGGATCAGCCTGCCGAAGCCGAAGCTGAAGCTGAAGTATACACCGGTCCCGATTCCGCCTTGTCATCGCTCTTGTCCGGCGCCATCACGGGAAGCGAATCGCCTCTTCCCAAGAGAAAATCATATCCTATCGGCAAATGGGACATGGACATTCCTTACCTGAATCCGTTCGGCTCCCAGGGCAATTATCGTTCGGTCGAATTTACGCCCAATCAATATCAGGAGCTTCGCTATGTGGACGAGAACAATAGGGAAGTCAAGCGGGTGACCGGCGGAGACGTCTGGCAGCTGCAGGTTGCTTGGGAGGACGCGGCGCTCAATCCTTTCGATGACCTGATTCTGTACATGGCGGAACTGGGCGGCAAATTCTACCGAGGCCCGCAGGAGGACAAGTGGGTCATCCATGCCGTGGACGAAGCGGGCAGCGATTGGTGGGGCGCAACAGCCGCAAACGGCAAAGGATACCAACTGACGGTCTATAAGGAACGGCGGCTGCGGTCCGGAGAGACGGTCTCCTTCCGCACAGCCGACTATCCGGACGAAGCGATTTATTTCATGACCGACAATACGGCTCACAAATATCAGAGCCTTCTCGTCGATTTGCCGGACGGCGAAGTGCGGGTGCACGGCAAAAACAGCTACATGCAGGGCCAATACACCAGAAATCTCGGCTATAGCAAGTCGCTGGCCGCCTACAAATCCAATCGATACGCGCTTGCCGATATCCCGCAAGATACGACGACCCCGATTCTGTGGAAGCTGAATTGGAGCAGCAGCACCGCACCGACGGAATTATCCGTTACGCTTGATGAAGGCGAGGACATCGTTCCGATCTCGGACGGCGAACAGCTCGGCGCTTTGAAAGTACGGGGAGATATGCTGGGGAAAATCAAGGTAGGAACGTCCTCAAGCGTGACGCTGACTCATCCGGAGCTCAACCTGAGAGGAGATGTGACGCCTGAAGGGGACACCTTATTCTGGCTTCCTTCCGGTTACTGGAACGTGGTCGCCACACCGGCGAAAGACTCGTCCGAAGCCGCCCGGCTCAACTCGAGACTGATTCCGGTCCATGCCGGACAGATGACCGTAGTCGATGTGAAGCCGCTTGTTCAGCAAGCCTACGGGAGCTCGGAAGTAGGCAACGCCGACGGCAACGAAAGCGAGCTTACCATAACCGGATTGACGGAAGATGGCGGGCAAGCGACCGTCTCCTTCATGCTGCTGGATTCCCAAAATCCGAAGTTCGCTCCGACCCTCGATCATACCGAAATTGTCGAAGGAGGCAAACCAGGCAAGCTCGTCAAGCTGGAACGCGTACAGACGCCGCCAAGCATCGTGCTCGCGCTGGATTCCTCCGGCTCCATGTCCGCCTCGATGAACAAGGTGCTGGACGCGGCTCGCGCTTTCATTTCAGACCTTCCCGACAATGCTCATATCCAGGTGATCGACTTCGATTCGGAAATCAGACTGCTCCCGGGGACGAGCAAGCAGGAAGCGTTGGCCGGCTTGAACCGGGTGAAGGCGCTCGGCGCGACTACGCTGTACGATTCCATCCTGCAAGGACTCGATCTGTTGAAGGATCTGGAGCGGCCTGCACTGCTGGTGTTTACCGACGGCGTCGACAGCAATACCGAGCAGAAGGGCTCCGGCAGCAAGGCGAGCAAGCAAACGGTAGAGCAAGCGGTGCGCGCCGCAGGCATTCCGCTGTTCACCATCGGCTTCGGCCCCGACCACGATGCCGATACGATGAGGGAACTGGCCGGCATGTCCGAAGGCACCTATTATTCAGCCGCGGACACCGAGGTTCTGAGCCATGTGTTTACCGCGATCAATGACCGGCTCGGGAATCATTATGTGGCGGTATACGAACGCCCGGAGGAAGTCGCGCCGTCGGACGTTCCCGTCATCTCCTTAACGCTCGATGTCAGCGGATCGATGGATGTCGCCCCCTCCACGGGGAATGGCGATTACCGGCTCGACAAGATGAAGCGTCTGTTGCACGAATTCGTACAACAAACGCCGGAAAATAGCCTGATACAGATGATGAGCTTTTCGTCGGATATTCAAATCGAGCAGGCATTCACCTCCCGTAAATCGGAAATCGTCCAGGCCATCGGCGAGCTGGAGGCGCGCGGGGCCACCGATATTCATAAGTCAACCAAGCTGACCTTTGATTCGCTCAACAAAGTTCCGTCGGATAAGCGCGTCATTGTATATGTGACCGATGCGGCGCTCGATGTCGATGCAGACAAGAAGGACACCTTCGAGAGGCTGCTGACAGGAATCAGGGAGGAAGGCATCGTCGTGCTGTGGGTCGGTCTGGCCACAGAGGACGCGGAGGACGCTTTCCGGTGGGCGGCGAAGAAGTCAGGCGGCAAGTATGTCATCTCCGAAGATCCGGAAGTGCTCTCCCAAGCTTTCCAGGAGGCGCTCGACAGCGTGAAGCAGAAGCCTGCCGAGAAGGTATCGGTGTCTCTGTCGATTCGCGGCAATGCGGAAGGAAGCGGAGCTGTCTCCTATTCCGCCAGCGAGCTCGCGAATTTCCCGGCATTGAAGAGCTCCCGCGATACGGTTGCGTTGAACACGATCGCCTACCAATCGGGAATCAAGCTGGTTCAATACGAGGAGGCGACGGCATCGCTCCTTACCGGGCGCGACATTCCCGGCGACACCGTGCAAATATACAAGCGCGTGCCGTTGAACGTACAAGAGAAGAACAAGGCCATGGAATTGACGGCGCAGGAAATCTATTACTTGAAACGGCTCAAAGGCGTGGACGCCCCGCGTGGCAAGAGCTTCATGGCCGTCGATGTGTCGCTGACCAACATTCACCCTGAAGGCGTGCTGTATTTGATTCCGGACTTTGCGTCCCACTTCTTCATACGTACAAACAATACAGGCACTTATCCTGCTTCTACCGCTACCTGGCTGGCGGAATCGCCGCTGGCGCCTCCCGGGGAGAACAGCGTGTCGATCAAACCGGACGAGACGGTGCGGGGGATATTGGTATTTCTGGTGCCGGACGAGGTCACCGAGCAAGCTTCCGTTCACTTTTACGATACGACCAACGGCCACATCACGCTCGCCCTGATCGGAACGCCCGATACGAAGGAAGCTGAAATGGCTGCCCTTCCGACCCGGCAGACAGGCAAGCTGTCGGAGACGTTCAACCTGACGGTGACCGCCGGCAGCGATTGGGACCATATTGAAGAAGTCGAATTGAAGAACAAGAACAGTGTGTTCAAGGTAATCGAAGCGGAGCTGCAATCCCGGGTTCAGGCACTTCTGAAGTTTAACCCGCAGGACCGGTTTTATTTGAAGATCGGTACGGGGGCCGGCCCCTTCATGATTCCGGTCCATACCGTCACCGCTCTGCTGCCTTACGGATTGCTGCGTCCCGTTACCGTAGGAGCCGGCAGCTCCGATCTCGTCAGGTTCGCGTTTCAAACGCCTGCCGTGCTGAAGGATGGACCGCTGGAGCTATATGCCGACTTGCACGGCGGGGCGATGACACTGCCGATCCACTCCGGCACTGTTGGGGGATCGACAGCCGCAGTTGCGGCGGGCGCAGGATCGACGAGCGGCGCAACGATCCATCAGGGAGACGGCGTCAAGCTTGCCGTGAACGCACTGGCCAAAGCCTCATCCATCGCGGGGCGCAGCGGCAGCTTTGTCGTGGCGGACGTTACGCTGACGGATGAGCCGGACGGGTCCGGGACTGCCGGATTCAGGCATACGCTCACGCTCGTCTCGGACGACGGTCAGTCGGAGGAGAATCGTCTGACGCTGACGCCGGATCGCCTGACCGATGAGCTGCTCCTTGGCATCCATGATCAGTGGGCCGTCTTCGACGGCAGATCCAGACGCGGATTGCTCGTCTACGCTATCCCTTCCGAGCAGAAGGAGGCGGTCTGGACCTTGCAATCGTCCATATTCCCTGCGCTAAAGCAGCCGCTCGCCCAGCAGTCGTATGCCGAGACCGGCTTGCTGTCGCAGCAGGTCAATCCGCCGCTGGATCTCAAATTCGATGCGCAGCTTGCAGTCGCCCTCTCTTCGGAGATCAACAAGCAACGGGCCAAAGACGCGGCGCTGGCCGCATCGAAAACCGTACGCGATTCCGCAGCGGGACAGGAAAGCGGCGTCCATGTTCCGGCTCCCTTGCCGAACGTATATGGCATTACACAGTTGGATGCGATTCGAACTTTCGAAGACTTTCAGTCGCTGATGAGCGGTCTCAAGTGGCTGCCTTCGTCCGAAAGTCATTGGTATCATTACCGTTATTCTCCCGAGGCCGTGTTATCCCAAGGTTGGGGCACGGAATTGGACTTGGCCAACATAGCTGGAGGCTTGTTGTCCCAGTTGGGCTATCGCCCGTCTCTGCGGCAAGTGTCCGTCACGAACAAAGGCAGAGAAGCGCTGCGGGAGCTCGGCCGGCTGGACAACGCGGAAGCCAAGACGCTGCCCGCCTGGACTTACTCGGATGCGGACGGCAAAAGCCGCGTGTTCGTGGTGCCTTTCATGAAGGACCTGTCGAAGCTGGATGGACTGGTCTTCCTTCCCGGAGGTCAAGACGTGCTCAAGCTGGTTCCCGCCGAGGCCGGCATCACCGTCTATTACAAGATCGAACCGCGAGAAAGCGCCGGCCTGAACAGCTTGGCCGGACAGCTTTCTGGCGCATTGACCGGAGGCGGAGGCGACAGCGGGCCTGTCATACAGGAAGTGCGCGTGCTGCAGACGCAGCTTGCCCTGGATCAATTGAGCAATGAAGCGCTCGATATTCGCGTCGGCAGCGAGAACGGCTTGTACACCGCCGTGCTGGAGAACCAGACGATCCAGGTGATCGGAGACAAGCAGGTCGACCCGAACAAGAGCAAGGTGGTCGGCATCCGTATCGAGGTTCAACTGCGCGGCGGCAAGCATGTGCATGAAACTTCGCTGCAGGAAGATGAAGAGATCTTCGGGGTATTTCATACGATCGCCGTCAACTTGCCGGATCTGACCGCCGAAGCAACGAACGTCTTGCAGAAGGCGGCCGATCGCGCTTATCAGGAAGCGCCGGCGCCGGACGATCAATCCGCTCTGATCTGGTATACGCGCCATATCTTATACCGATTTGTGGCCAACCAGACGACGTATGAACAACAACTCGCCCAAGATCTGGACGTGACAGCCGGACGCACAGGCAAGGAACGCGTAACCGTCGTGACCGTCAGACGCAAGGACGATCAGGCCCAATTGCGCACAAGCATCGACCTGCTGCAGTCCGCCAATCAGCTGCACCGGGCATCGGAGGAAGCTTCTCGCGCTTTCCATGTGATGAGCGGACTGTACGCTTCCCGTCTCGAAGGGGAAGTGCTGCCGGGGAACAAAGCCGACTTCATGGAAGTCTGGTCGAGAAGCGCAGACGATACGAAGCTGCTCCTGAGTCTGAAGGCGAACCGCAAGGAAGACCTGAAATATATGGAAGGGCTCGGAGTGCCGGAGACGCTGCTGCGAAGGGCACAGGAATCTGACAAGGCGCTGCTGCTGCCGACGCAATCGACCCGTATCTACGGAGAGAATCGCTGGGCCTGGCTGGAAGTCGATCCGGTCACCTTCGAGACCATTGCAGTAATGGACACAGGCGAGCATGGCGGATTCGCAGAATATCTTTTGAATCTGGCGCCCGTGTCGCCATCGGGCGAGGACTATCAGGCGTTCATGGCCGGTTCGTTCCTCGGAGTCGCCACGTCCGTCTGGAGCGTGAGCTCGTTCTCTCTCATACTGAGCGACTATGACGAAATAATCGCGGCGGCCAAAGCCTACACCAAGGGTTTGGGCGAGGTGCTGAGCGGGATGATGGATGCTAAAGACTTGCCTAAATTGGAATACAGTATGTCGCCGCTCAAGCTGAAGCTGGAGGACGCCGACTTCGACTACCTGGCTAAATATTTCGAGGAAGTGCAATTGGGCAAAGAAGCGAAGATCGGCCAGGATATACTCGGCTTCACGCTCGGCTTCAAGTCCGGCGCCGCATACTACTTCAAGAAAGCGTCGCAATAGCTGCATTCGACGAAAGGCGATCCCCGGGCCCGGCGCTGCCGCCGTCCGATCGGGATCGCCTTTCGATATTATCCTGATTGCTTCTATCCGTTCATCGCCTTGTCGATCACGTCGATCCCGTACAGAATATTGACCGGCGACATGACGGCCATGGAGAAGTTGGCAAGAAACACCTGGTCGTTCTTGACGGCCTTCAGTTGATTCCAGATTTTGTCGCTGTTCGCTTGTTCCAGCTCCTTGGCAACCGATCCGTTCGTTTCGAATATGAAAATATAGTCCGGATCCAGTTCCAGCAAGCCTTCCATCGAGATCGTCTGCACCTCGTCGTTCCGAACGGCCGGCGTCAGGCCAATGCCTTCATAGTAAACCTTCAGCGCCTTGTAGGACTGCATCGTGAAGCCGCCGCGGCTGTTGGAGTACAGAAAGAACGCCACGGTCTTGCCTTCGTGGGCGGCGAAAGCCGCCTTCTTCTCGGCCATCGCCTGCTCGGTCGATGCGATGACTTGCTCCGCCTTCTCCTCCTGAGCGATCACTTTGCCGATTTCTCGCACGCCCCACTGCCAGTCCGTTTCCGAATTGCCCATCTTGACCGGATCGAAATAAATAACCGGCGCGATGGCGTTCAATTGATCGTACACTTTCTCCGCATCCGAGGTGCTCGACAGAATCAGATCCGGGTCCAGGGACGTCACCTTCTCCAGATTGATCGCATCCCATTCGCCGATGTCGGCGATCTCCTTGCCCGCGAGCTTGGACTTCATGGATTCCATGATCGAAATATAGGAATTGTACATATTGGCCGCCATCGGGTAGTAATCGAGCGATACCAGGTGGCTGAAAATGACATAGTCGGTGACGGCGATGCGCTTGGGCTCCGCCTTCAGCTCGACGCTTTTGTTTTTGAAATCGGCGATCGTTCGTGGATAATCGCCGCTCTCCTGCTGTTGCGAGGATTGTGCGGTTTCCGACGGAGCAGCTTGGTTGGCGTTCTCTCCGCAGGCAGCGGCCAGTACCGCCAGAATCAGAATGACGATTGCGATCGTCGCATGTTTGGTTGCTCTCATGTTCGTACAGGCTCCTTCAGCAAATGGGTATTGTCCGGCTCGTTCCACGTCCGCGTCTCGGCTTGCAGCCGCTCGTGCCAGAACCGGCGGTACAGGGCGCAGCGTGCCATCAATTCCTCGTGTTTCCCCGTATCGGCGATTCGCCCCTGCTCCATGACGACGATCTGGTCCGAATTGCGGATCGTATGCAGTCGATGGGCGATCATAACGACGGTCTTGCCTCGTGCCAGCTCCTGCAGCGCCTGGGTCACCAGCAGTTCGTTATCCGGGTCGATGCTGGCTGTCGCTTCGTCGAGCAGCAGGATCGGAGCGTCCTTCAACAGCGCGCGGGCGATGGCGATCCGCTGCCGCTCTCCGCCCGACAGCCTGCCGCCGCCTTCGCCTGCCACCGTGTCGTAGCCGTCCGGCAGTTCCCGGATGAAGGCGTCGCAGCACGCCGCCCGGGCGGCCGCATATACTTGCTCGTCCGTGGCGTCGGGGCGCCCGAAGCGGATATTGTTCATCAGCGAATCGTCGAACAGATACACGTCCTGAAATACCATGGATAGCTGCGACATCAGCGTATCCGAGCGCATTCGCCGCACATCGGCGCCGCCGATCGCTACGCTGCCTTGCCCGACATCGCGGAAGCGCGCGATCAAGTTCAGCAGCGTCGTCTTGCCGCTGCCCGACGGCCCGACCAGCGCCGTCACCTGCCCGTCGGGAATGCGCAGCGTGATGTTGCTTAGAATGCGCCGTTCCCCGTAGGAGAACGAAACCCGATCGAGCGCGATATCGCAGCCGCGCGGAGTTCGTTCTTCGGCTGACGACGGCTCGGAGAGGGGACTGGCGCCGAGTATTTCATGCAAGTTCCGCAGGGCGCGCTGCAGCAGCCGTCTGAAACCTGCCAGCTCCAGCAGAGGAAGCGGCTCGTACAGCCCGAGCGTCAGCAACAACACGAGCGCGAGCGTCATCGGGCTGACGGCGTCTATCGCGTATAGCCCTGTGCCGGCCGCCAGCACCGCGGCGAAGCCCAGCTCGAATGCAACGCTGTCCAGCGCGATATAGCCAGCAAGCTTCCGGTTGTAGGCGATGCTGCGATCGCGGTAAGCGCCCATCGCTTCCATGAAGGGGCGAAGCTGGGCATCCTTCAGGCCGAATGCCCGGATGACCGGCACGCCGCGAATGTATTCCGTAATCCGGCTGTTCGCTTCCTTGCGCGGCTCGTCCTGGCTCTCCAGCAGCGACGCAAATTGACGATTGGCCGCTGCGGTCACCGTCAACGAGAGTGGAACTCCGGCCAGTGCGATACAGGCAAGCCGCCAATCCAGCGCGAACAACAGGCCCGACACGAGCAGGGCGACCAACAAACCGCGAACAGTCGAAATCGCGATCGTCTGGAACAGCGCGGTGTTGTGTGCATCCGTGCGCAGCCTGCTCTCGACGGTCGATGCCGGATATTCGTCGAGGAAGCCGAGCGGCAGCTTGCGCAAGTGAACGCCAAGTGTCCGGCGCAGCCGAATGCGAATGTCCCCCTCAAGCTGTAGCGAATGGCGGTGGCCGAAATAGAACAATATGCCTTGCCCGACGAAAGCAGTCAGCATCAGGCCAATGCCGGACCAGGCCAGCGAAAAGCTGTCCGTCCATAGGCCATAGAAGGAGAGCGCGGCAGACAGCGGCGCCAGCGCGATAAACGGGCTCTCCAGCACGGCGCAGCGCAAGCTGCCGAGAAACTGCGGGAAGGAGTCTCCCGCCAGCCGCCGGATCGCCCGCCACAGCCCAAGCGGATTCCATCCGAGCGAGAGCGCGGTCGGGTCGTAAGCCTCGGCGTCGGCCGGAGCTGCCTCGACGGCTTCATTGACCGGGACCTTCGAGGCCGATAGTAGATCCGCAGACCGCAACGGCGGCTGAGGCAGTGGCTGAGACAACAGCGGAGGCGAAGGCTGCGTCTGGAGCACAGACTCCGGCGCAGCGCCTGCGGACGGATTCAAGCGCGCAGCGCCGATCGCAGGGCTCGTATTGTACGCCTGCCACATTTGGCGATACAACCCGCAGTCGTCCAGCAGTTGCTCGTGCGTGCCTGACGCGCGCACCTCTCCTTCGGACATGACGACGATCTGGTCCGCATGGACGATGCTGGAGAGTCGGTGTGCAATCATCAGCATCGTCTTGCTGCGGCCGTTCCGTCCGCGCATCAGTTCGGATAGCGCGTGTCGGAGCCGGGCTTCGTTCTCCGGGTCGACGAAGGCGGTCGCCTCGTCGAGAATGATGACCGGAGCGTCCTTGACGATCGCGCGGGCGATCGCGATCAATTGGCGCTGCCCGCCGCTGAGCGTTCCCCCTTGCTGTCTGACAACGGTGCCGTATCCGTCCGTCAGCTGCATGATAAAATCGTGGCACCCGGCTTGCTTCGCGGCCGCAATCACCTCTTCGTCGGCAGCACCCTTCCGGCCTTTGCGGATATTTTCCATAATCGATTCCTCGAACAGAAACTCATCCTGGAGCACGAAGGACAGGAGCGCCATACGCGCATCGGTGGTCATCTCGCGGACATCCGCGCCGCCGATGGAGACCGTTCCTTCATCCGCATCCCAGAAGCGGGCAATCAGCTTGGCGACCGTAGTTTTGCCCGCACCGGACGGCCCGACCAGCGCAGTCAATTTTCCTTCCGGCACATGCAGGTTGACAGACTTCAATACGGTTCTGTCTCCATATCCGAACGACACTCCGTCCAGGCAAACGGAGAAGCCGGCGGGCTGCTTCGCTTGCTCCGGTTCGGACAGCTCCGGCTCGGACAGCAGTTCGCTCACGTCGCGAACGGCGGCGGCGATGCGGAAGGAGACCATGCCGCCCGTGCCCAACAGCTTGAGCAGCGGCTTGCCGATGCCCATCGTGACGAGCATGAAAAATACGAGCGTGGCCAAGGACAGCGTCCCTCGGGCATAGAACAGCATGCCGAACGGCAGTACCAGCAGCAGCGGTGCCCGCGACAGGATTACCGTCGCCGACTTGAGCGGCAAGCTGCGAATGTGAAGACCGGCCGTCATCCGCTCGCTCTCTTCTACCGCTTCGGCAAACTGCTCATAAGCACGCTCCGAACGGGCGAACGCTTTGATCACCTTCATGCCGTGCACATAGCGGAACAACGCCGAGGAGAGCTGTGTTTGCGCTTCTCCATACCGGTGGCGATAACCGCCCACCTTGCGATGCACCGTCCTGTACATGGCGAGCATTAGCGGCGCTGCGGCGGACGCGGCCAGCGCCAGCCGCCAATCGAGCGCGAACATCGCAGCATAAGCGATCATGGGTACGGCGATCGAGGAAGCGACGTCGGGAATCAGATGGGCAACTCCCTCCTCGATTCGCTCGACCTGCTCATGCATTGTGTGCTTCAACCGCCCCGTATCCCGCTTTTGAAAATACCCGAGCGGCAAGCGGGCAAGCTTGCGAGCCAACGTCAACCTGAGATCGTACAGCAGCTCGTAAGCCGTGCGATGCGCCAAATTGTGCGAACCGACCATCGCCCAGGTCTTGAGCAGGATGGCGGCGACAGCGACGCCTCCGAGCAGCGCGAACATGGACATCCCCATCGCTGCGGGTCGCTCCAGCATTGCGCGAATCGAAGCGTATACCAGCAGAAACGGCGCCAGACCAAGCGCGGCGGACAGAATGGCGAGCGACGCCGACCCTGCGATTAGCAGCCGTCTGCGCAGCAGATAACGCGAGAGTTGCCGTACAGCATAAAACCCGCCGCTATATGGATCGGTCGGCGGGCGGGATCGTTTGCCGTGAATTTTACGCCACCTCCGTCGATAATGATATTCATTCTCAATAGAAGTTTAACAAAATTGCTCTGCTAAAGGAGTACACGATTATTCAATAAAAGATGGATGATTGTCAACACCGGTCGTCGTTCTCGGCAGGCGCGCCTCTCGCGGGGACATCCCGGTGTGCCGTTTGAAAACGCGGCTGAAATATTGCGGATCGTCATATCCGACCAGCGCGGCAACTTCCCCGATCGGCTGTTGTCCCGCCGTCGCCAATATTTCTCTCGCCCTGCGGATTCGATACTGAATCACGTAATCGATCGGCCTCATCCCGATATTTTTGTGGAACAAATAAGAGAACTGCCGGGCGCTCATCCCCTGCAATCGGGCGAGATGCTCCAGCGTCAGCGGCTCTGCATAGTGCGTATGAATGTAGCCGATCGCTCGTTCGACCGCCTCCAACTGGCGAGGGCTGAACAAGCCGGACTGACAAGCGACGAACGCTTCGCCGAGGATCGACAAGAACAGCTCTTTCCTGCGCAGATTCGCGAGCTTCCCCGGCATGGCCGCCGTCTGATGCAGCCGCTCAAGCAGTTCCATGATGCGCGGCTGCATCCCGGGTCGCAGAACAAAATCGCCCGGCATCTCCTCCGCCCAAGCTTCTGCTTCATGCTGCCCGCAAAACCGGTAATGAATCAAATAGTATTCGAATTCCTCGCCGCCGCGCTGGGTCAGAACAATTTGCTCCCCTTCGGGGCCATGGCAGACGACACCGGGCTCGAGTCCATATTCTTTCTCGCGGAAACGGATTATCGCTTGCCCTCGAACAGCAAAAAGAAACCCGTTTTTCGACAATCGATACTCCCCAAGCCGACTGCCTGGAGACAAGGTCATGCGGATCACATCTTCCACGATAAAGGCTGTCTTGTTGAACAAGTCGGAGAGCGATTCGATCGTTATGTCCGCCTGATGGCGCCGTTCAGCCGTGCCTGTCTTCGCCTTCGAATGCAGTCCGGAGAGCCGAAAGGTTTCCTTCAGGATGCGCTGCTGCAGTTTCCCGATCCTGACAGATGCTGTCGAGACCGGCATCGGTTGCCTGGAGACAAGGCAGAGTAATCGAAGCAGCCCGAACAATCCCTCATCTTCCCCGGGTTCCAATTCGAAATCGGTTGGCATGTACCTTAGGCTGTGCAGCATTTCCGGCCCCTTGTTCGGCAGATATTGAATAAGTATCCCCTCGAACTCCTCTGCTCCTACCCTGATTTCCAGCTTCCGTCCGTACGCGCAATGAACCGCTTTTCCCGGCTTCAGCTCGCAGCTTGCTTGAGCCAGCCGGACAATCGCCTCTCCGCGCAACGCAAAAAGCAGCCCGCAGTGCTCCGTCGGTCGCTCCCTATGCTCTTGCGTCACCGTTCCGGCTTGCAGGACAAGCAGGTGCACGCCGTGTACCGTTAGTGGAACCCGGTCGAATTCTTCCGCCATTGCGCCCAAGTCCGCTCCCAAATTTTTTCCCTCTCTTCGGTTGCCGATCGTTATTCTGCCAAAAAAGGCATGTAAGCGATCTTGTCGCTACATGCCTCTGTTCGGCTTTGCGGGCTTGTACCCTGAAAACCGGATAGCGAAACGGAAAGTGTAATGTGCTGAAGATGCATGCGCACCTGTGAGTTAACCAAGCATATGCTTCCGAAGTGCAATCCACTTTCGGCATCACCTGAAGGTGAGCCTGTCGTGGATCGCTTGAGGATAAGCCCTCGACCGATTAGTACCCGTCAGCTGCACGCATTGCTGCGCTTCCACCCCGGGCCTATCAACCTGGTGTTCTTCCAGGGGTCTTACGAATTGGGAAATCTCATCTTGAGGCGGGCTT